>Ga0310786_10013139_pt1 | contig 10219 bp, 9 predicted proteins | sample AusTroGonzalo_MG_FD_203881 | JGI IMG/M metagenome (GOLD analysis project Ga0310786, IMG submission 203881) | Bovine rumen microbial communities from tropical cattle in Woodstock, Queensland, Australia - Gonzalo_03 (v2) (version 2) | ecosystem: Host-associated > Mammals > Digestive system >... | reverse complement strand
GTTTACGGAAGACGGCAGTGAAAATCATCGCTTATCCTAGGCAGATTTGGCTGACGCATTCGTTGAAATGCTCTTCCCCAGACAGAATTTTGATGACTACGCGCATAAAATAAAACTCTTCGTGCTCGCCGGCGTTTGCTGGCAGACGCACAGCGTCCTTTTCCGTGGTCAGGAAGATTTCCGCGCCGGCTTTTCTGCTGGCGGCCAGAAATTCCTCGATTTCACCCTCGCGGTAGCGGTGGTGGTCGGCGTAATGCTTGGTGTATACCAGGTCGGCGCCGAGGTCACGCAGATAGCGCTCAAAGCCTTCCGGCACGGCAATCGCGCTGACGGCGGCGATTTTCTTGCCCTGTAGCCAGTCCAGCGAATGGGTCAGGCTGGCATCCTGCACGTGCTGGAAATACTGCGGAACATGATTGCACTCGATGATGGGCGCCTGGGGATTGTGGCGCTTGAGAAAATTGCGCAAGTGGCGCAGGCGCTCGCTACCGTCCGACTTGGTGAGGAAAATGTAGTCGGCACGGCGCAGGTTCTTGATGGGTTCCCGCAACATTCCGCAGGGAAGCATCTCGTGGTTGTGGAAGGGATTCGTGGAATCTACCAGCAATATGTTAATCCATGGGCGCAGGCGCAGGTATTGGAAGCCGTCGTCAAGCACCAGGGTGTCGGCACCGTTGCGGGTGGCGTAGGTCCCGCCCTTGAAGCGGTCCTTGTCAACGACGACCATGACTCCCGGATGGCCGGGCTGTTCTAGCAGGTTTCTGGCCAGCATGAACGGCTCGTCGCCGGCCTGCCGCGAATCCAGCAGGACCTGCCTGCCATTGGAGACGACGCGCGGGGGAACGGTATCGGGATTGCCCGTGAACAGCGATTTCAGGCGTTGGAGCAGGGGGCGCGCTTTGCTACGGTAGCCACGGCTGAGGATGGCCACGTGCTTGCCTCGGTCGGCGAGGGTTCGCGACAGCAGTTCTACCACGGGGGTCTTGCCAGTACCGCCGGTCGTCAAGTTGCCGACGCTGATGACGAAGCATCCGAAGACCCGCTGGCGCAGAATTTGCGCATTATACAGCGACAAGCGGAACTGTGTGAGGTTGCGGTAAATCCGCGACAGGAAAAACAGGAAAATGCGAAAATAGAAGGCGAAGCCGTCACGTCGCTTGCCGTTGATAATCTCCACGACATACTGTTCGATTTTCTCTGTGAAATCGTGTATGCTCATTGGCCTTTCACTTCCGGAACATGAAGAAGACCGCTCCCATGATGCAGAGGCAGGCCCACAGATAGTTCCAATTCCATTTTTCCTTCAGGACAAACAGCGCGAAAGGCACGAAGACGCTCAGGCTGATGACCTCCTGGATAATCTTCAACTGCGAGGGACGCAACGCCTGGTAGCCGATGCGGTTGGCAGGCACTTGTAGCAAATACTCAAACAAGGCAATGCTCCAACTCACCAGAGCCGCAATATACCACGCCTTGTCCTTCATGTTGTTCAGATGACCGTACCAGGCGTAGGTCATGAACAAGTTGGAGAGAATCAGCAGGCAGACTGTCTTCAGGATAATAGGCATGTTGTGGCCTCAAATGACACTGGTGGGGACGGCAGTTCAGGGGTTCCTGTCCTCGCGGAAAGTCCATGCTTCGGAGAGGTATTTTTCGCGGTAAGGCCGAATCTCCTCCGGTGTCGGCAAAACGCCTTCGCCGTCGATGCCGAAACGGGAATCGACTTCCGCAAACAGGGAGTCCGCCAACGACTGCACTGTCAGCGAGGGATTCAGGCTGAACAGGCTCGTGACAGGCGACGGCACCGAAGCGACAAGCCCGCCTTGGACTTGACTGCTGTTGGGCGTCAGCACTCGCTCCAGGCGAAGCAGGTCAGTGCTGACCAGGGTGCAGACATGGAGCAGGGCGGTTCCGCCGGAAAGGGCGAAGGCGGAGCCGGCCAACTTGAAGCCGTCTCGCTTCAGGCTGTAGCGCTTGTCGTAGGCAAAGCCGTCCACGCCCAGACACGCCAGAGCCGCCGGCAGGACGGCTAGGTACTTGTCGGGCGCGTAATCCTTGCGGGGGACAAGAAAGCCGAAATTCAGGTTGCCGGCATCGTGGTAGACGGTGCCCCCGCCGGAGATTCGGCGAAACAGCCCGATGCCCTGACTACGGCAGTAGGCGACGTCACATTCAGCCGTCAGCAGTTGATTGCGCCCGCACAGGACGGACGGCGAATTGCGGTAGAGCAGGAACGCTACCTGCGGGGGACGTCGCCGAAACAGACATTCCTCCACAGCCAGATTGCTGGCCGTGTCGAGGCTGTCTAGGGCGTAGAGAATCATGAATCAGCAGACGAACAACTGGAAATGGACGGCAAAGGCGAAAAGCCAAGTGGCACCCCAGGCAATCAGGAGGCAGAGCACGGCGGCACTGCCCATGTCCTTGGCGCGTCCTGCCAGTTCGTTGTATTCTGGGGAGACGAGGTCAACGATGGCCTCGATGCCGGAGTTCAACAGTTCTGTCCCCATCAGGAACAACCAGTTGAGGTTCAGGATGAGTTTGAGCAACGGAGGAATGTGCAGGTACAGGGACAGGGGGATTAGCAAGAGGCCGAAGATGACTTCCTGCCGGAAGGCGGCCTCGTACTTCAAGGCTGCCAGGATGCCTTTGCTGGAGTAGCCGAAGGCGTGGACTAGACGGCGTAATCCGTTGTTGTTGATGGGTTTTGGCATAAATCGTCTTCTATTCTGTGGCCAGAAGCCTGGCCATGGTTTCGATGAATCCCTGCATTTCCGTCTCGGTGCCGATTGTCACTCGCAGATACTCTGAAACTCGTGGCAGGTTGAAGTATCTGACGAGATATCCTTCGTCGCGCAAGGCCTTGAACAGCCAGGCGGCCGGTTTGGGCGGACGGACAAAAAGGAAATTCGTTTCCGACGGCAAGACGGTACAGCCTAGTTCCCGCAGACGCGCGGTGGTCGCCAGTCTGGTCTGGCGGATGCGCTGGGCGTTTTCGCGCATGTAGCCGGCGTCGCGCAACGCCGCCGCCGCCAGATGCTGGGCCAGCATGTCCACATTGTAGGAATCCTTGACCTTGTTCATCTCCGCAATCAGGTCGGTCGTGGAAAAGGCGAGCCCCAGGCGAAGACCTGCCAGGGAATAACTCTTGGACAGGGTTCGCGATACCACGACATTCGGAAAGCGATTCACAAAGTCCAGGCAGTTGTCGGAGGCAAAATCGGCGTATGCCTCGTCAATCCAGACAACTCCCGCAAATTCCCGGCACAGTTTTTCCATCCTGGCCTTGGGGAAACTGTTTCCCGTCGGCGCATTGGGACGGCAGAGCAGGAAAAGCGTCGCCCCTTCTGCCAACTGCGCCGCGTTATCCGGCAACTGGAAGTCGTCGTCCAATTCGACGGGGCAGAGTTGCGAGCCCTGCAACTGTCCCAGCACGGGATAAAGCGAATAACTCGGCGTGGTGAATGCGACTTTTCCGCCCTGGTCTACAAAGGTGCGCAGGGCAATTGTCAGCAGGTCGTCGGAGCCGTTTCCGCAGATGATATTGTCCTTGACGATGCCAAAGGCGGAGGCCGCCGCCTCCCTGACCATCCTGGCGCTGGGCTCGGAGTAGAGCCTGAGCCGTGAATAGTCAAAATCGCGCAAGGCAACTTGCACCATCGGCGAGGGAGGATAGGGGTTCTCGTTGGTATTCAACTTGACCAGTTTCTGCCCCTGGGGCTGTTCGCCTGGCGTGTATCCGGCGATTTCCGCGATGTTCTTTCTGGCGTATGTCATGGAGATGCTGGGGATATGATGGAGAAAAATCTTGTGTGACTATTTAGAGGGTTCACCAAAAAAAGTGGCTAGGGGTTAGTGGCTAGTGGAACGTCATGTCCCATGTCCCACTCATGCGCGCGTCGGAAGACCTTCTGAACAGTAACAACCTTGTAATAATATAATCTAATTGCCGGATTTTGTCAGCGAAAACCCGCCTTTGGAACAGGGAAATTTGGCACAATGTCTCCCATGGACATGAAAAAAGCCCTTGATTGCAACAACCAAGGGCTTCTGATATTGGCATCTCCAACCAGAGTCGAACTGGTGTTGACGGGATGAGAACCCGTTGTCCTAGGCCACTAGACGATGGAGACATTTATTCGCTTTGTACTTAATTTAATGCGTATAACCGAAATATCAAGCCAGAAAAGGCGTTTTCCTGAAAAAACCTTGGAAACCTCGGAAGCCTGAACGTCCTCGGCCACCGTTGGCAATTGGCCCCGTGTCCTCGCGAGGGATGGACGCCTGCGTCCATAAAACTGTCCCTGGCCCAACAGCAATGGAAAGGGTGCGAAACGCGGAAATCTGCCGACTATTCGCACTGACGGCTTACAGGCAGACGGTTCCTCCAGCACACATGGAACAACCAGGCCATGAAGCTGAGAATTAGTGCTTTCTGCGTCGTGGGAATGTATGGCGTCCAATGAATATACCCTTTGCCGCTGGCAAAGAGGAAGATGGCGAAGACGAGGCACACGCAGCCCAGGAACACGAGCCAGAGCCAGTGGCTGCGCCGCTGGCAGGTCAAGAGGACTAGGCAGGAGGCACCGCCGAGCACGGCTAGGTTACAGGCCCGGCAATGGATGGCCATGTGCACGTTTTCCGGCACTAGGGCGATGATGGCCAGTCCGGCGGCGTTGAGCATTCCTCCCCAGGACAGGACTGCGCCCGCCGTTCGGTTTGGCGTCCTGGCCGCCAGTTCCTGGAAGACGGAAATGACAACGCCGGCGCTGATGAACATTCCCGCCATGAACCAGAAATGGCAGGGCGGATAAGCCACGCCGTCAATCTCGGTGCGCCCCAGGTAACTGAGCATCTGGCGCAGGGGATTGTACCACGCGTCTGGTTTGGAGGCCAGGCAGCCACCGATGACAAAACAGCCAAGGGCCGCCAGACCACCGGCCAAGGCGCGTCTCTCCAGGCGGACGGCAGGCAGCCGCAGGTCAGTGCAGATGGCGACGGTGAAGGATGCGAGAGACAGTGCGTAAAGCGGAATGATCCAGCCGTCTCCTGGCCCCCGCAGAATTGCGCAGAGGGAAATGAGCATATCTGAAACTAGGAGCAGCATCGCGCCGGCAATCCAGGCAGGATGTTCGCTCTGCCAGGCTAATGCGGCCAGCAAGGATGTGGTGAGCGCATAGATGACCAGAGCCACGCCAATTCTTGGGCTTACTATGGGCATCAGCCTCACAATCACGTATGAGGTCAGAACCATGCTCCAGCCGAGAAAGCCGCGCAAGGGGAAGCGTCGCGTCCGCAGCAGCAGGACCGCGCTCCAGCAGCACTGGGCAAGGATGAAGGCGTTGACGCCTATCAGGAACATCGTCCCCCCATCGTAAGCAGCCATGGCCAGGTCGCCTGGAATGGTGGCCGCAAGCCCCAGCAGAGCCAAAATGGTCGATGGCGCGCGCAATTGCCCTGGGCGTCTGACCACCAGCCAGGTCACTGCCAGCGTCATCAGGCCGATGGTGCCGACGGGATGCCTGAGATAAATTCCTGTGACAAGCAGAAAGGCCGAGACCAGCAGTCCCGCTGGCAGAATACATCTCTTGAGCATGGTAGGTATCTCCTTTCGCATTGTATGGAATGGAACTTGATGATAATCGCTTCACCAATCAGGAAAAGGCTGGCGCGCCTTTTTGACTTCTGGTTGCTGTTCCAGAAATTGACGCCAAGTGCGGGGACGCGTCCTGGCCGGCTTGACTGTTCCGCTTTCGGCCTCCTGGTGGACTTCTGTCCCCGGCGTTGGCGAGGCGGCAGGATTTTCTGCATTTTCTGCCGTCTCGCTTGACGGTGTTTCTGCTTTGGCGTCGTCGGCCTGCGCGTTGTCCTTCAGGCTTTCCTGCTGGACGAGGCTCCATTCCAGGCAGGCGGCGATTTCCTCGTCGCCCGGTTGCTGGTGCAGTGCCAGTTTGGCAGTGGCAACCAGCGCGGCAAGCGCCTCCGGGGCATACTGGCCATCTGGACTGGCCGCCAACTTCTGCAATTGCTCCTCCAATGCTTGTCTTGGCGTCTGTTCATCGGCCTGAAGAGAACCGGCTAGCAGGCACAGACAGAGCGTCAGTGCAGGCTTGCTCATTTTTCGCGTCAGTCCAAGGGTGTCCAGCAAAATAAGCAACAGGCCACAAATGAACAGCCAGGGCCAGGTCTGTCTGGCACCGGAAATCTGTTGACTGCCTTCTGACAGCTGAACGAATAGTTCGTGCGCGATATTTTTGGCGTCCGCCTGGCAGTCAAGCCAGGCGACAGGGGACAGATTCAGCAGTCGACGCAGAGTTTTTGCCGTCGATATCGATGAGACAGGTTGCTGGTCACCGTCGGATACAAATTTCCCATTTGGCAAGGGGATTGGCTGACCTTCGCCTTCCTGCCCGCAGAAGGCAAACAAGCAGGGCAGGGAACGCTTGCGCCAGGCGTCTTCCTCGGTGGCGAAATCGGCCAGATTGAGTTCGCCGTCAGAAAACAGGAGCACGACCGTGCGCCCGACGGCGCCTAGCGACAGATCCTCTGCCTGCCGCCAGGCCGAGGCCCAGGCGGTTCCCGGGCCCAGCAAGTGTGAGGGAAGTGCGTCTCCGAGGGCGGTCAGGAAGGCCTCTCTGTCGGCGGTAGGCAGCAGGTCTGTCAAGGAAACACCGCCGTTGGACACCAGCCCCCATTCGGCGTAGGGGTATTCGGCGCTCAACCGCCTGATTGTCTCTTTGGCCAGTTCCAGACGGCTGGTGCCGGTCCCTGACGCGGCGAGCATGCTCCGCGAGCAGTCTAGAAATACCAGGAAACGACTTGGGCCTGAAGCCGTTTCCTGCTTCGGTGTCTGCAGTAATTCCCAGGATAGTCCGCCCAGCAACATCAGCCAGCCACAGATACGAACAACACCTGACAAGAGTGAATACGAGGCCAGGCCGGAAGTTCGCAGGCTCGAATATCCTCGGAACAACTTGTGTTCGCCTAGCGCCAGAAACATCATTCCCAGCAGCAGAATTATGATTGTGCCAGCAATGATGCTCATTGTAGGGGCTTATTGGCTTTTCGCCAATTTGAGGATGGAGGCAAGATTCTTGGCTTGACGCTTCAGATTTGGACGGGCGGCGGCGAGAATCTGCTCCAAGGGGAGATTTTCGGTAACGGTGGAGAAGGCAGCCAGAAAATGCCCGCCCAGGTCGGCATCCGTTTCCAGCGAACCGGACAGCAGGACGGCGGGGACACCGGCTTCCTGGGCAATTTCCGCAACCACCGCCGGGAGTTTGCCAAAGGCCGTCTGGGAATCTGTCCGCCCTTCGCCAGTAATCAGAAAATCCGCCCCTTGCAGTTTGGCGGGCAGTTCCAATAATTCGGCAATCATCCTGGCTCCAGATTGAGCCTCTCCGCCCAGCAGTACCCGCAGGGCAAAGCCAAGGCCACCGGCCGCGCCGTCGCCAGGATGCTCGCAGTCCTGGCAGAGCCCCGCCTTTTGTAGGCAGTCGGCCCAGTTGGCCAGCCCGTGTTCCAGCATATCCACTTCCTCCGGCGTCGCCCCTTTTTGCGGGCCGAAGACAGTGGCCGCTCCTCGCGGTCCTAGCAGCGGATTCGTCACGTCGCTGGCAATGCGAATCTTGACACCGCGCCAGTCGTCCAGCAGGGATCCCAGGCGAATCTCGCAGACATCGGCCAGCGAGCCGCCGCACGGCTTGACTTCCCTCCCGTCCTTGTCCAATGCCTGCGTTCCCAGGGCCATGGCCAGGCCGAGCCCGCCGTCAACGGTGGCAGACCCGCCGATGGCCACGATGATTTCCCTGGCGCCGGCCAGGCGGGCGGCTTGCAGGAGTTGCCCCGTGCCGTATGTTCCAGTTAGCAAAGGATGTCGTTCTTCAGGGCGCAACAGTTCCAGCCCGCTGGCCTCCGACATCTCCACCATGGCACGGCGTTGCTCTGGCCAGGCGAGATAACGCGCCTGAACAGGACGTCCCAGCGGATCTCGCACCGTGACGGTGCGGATTTCCCCGCCGGAGACGGACACCGCGTCCAGCGAGCCCTCGCCACCGTCAGCCAGGGGGACTTTGACGCATTCCGCCCCGGGGATGACTTCCCCGATGGCCTCGGCCAGAATGTCGCACACCTCGGGACTGCGGATGGTTCCTTTGAAGGAATCTGGTGCCAAGACAAATTTCATGCGCGGAAGGTTCCTATGATTTCTTCGACACTGTGGCAGCCATGGCGGTCAAGCCAGTCGCTGATTTCCTCGGGGATGCGGAGCAGGCAGCCGGGGTCGGAGAAAATGGCCGTGCCGACGCCGACAGCATTCGCGCCAGCCATCAGAAATTCCAGCGCGTCCAGTCCCGTGCGGATGCCGCCCATGCCAATGATGGGGACGGAGACGGCACGGCGCGCCTCGTACACCATGCGCACGGCAATCGGCTTCAGAGCGGGACCGCTGAAACCGCCTGTGACATTGGCCAGCCGCGCCCGCCTGGTCTCAATGTCAATCGACAGGCCGGGGATCGTGTTGATGAGCGAAATCATGTCGCTCCCCGCGTTCACGACCGACTGGGCGAAATCGCCAATCCGCGTCACATTCGGACTCAATTTGGTGATGAGGGGCAGCGTGGTATTCTTCCTGACCTCCGCCACCACCGCTGCGGCTTGGCGCGTGTCTGTACCGAAAGCAATCCCGCCTTCCTTGACATTGGGGCAGGAGATGTTGATTTCCAGGGCGGCGATGCCGTCCTTTTCCGCCTCCAGGCGCCTGGCGACTTCGCCGTACTGCGCAAGATTCTTGCCGTAGATGTTGACGATGACGGGGCAGGGCAGGGTGCGCAGATACGGCAGATAGTCCTGCCCATGCAGGAACTTGTCCACGCCAGGGTTCTGGAGTCCGATGGCGTTCAGCATTCCGCCGTAGACTTCGCAGACGCGCGGCATGGGATTGCCGTCAGAAGGCAAGGGGGATACGCCTTTGACCGTGATGGCCCCCAGCTTGTCAAAGGGAATTAAGCCGCTGTATTCCTTGCCGTATCCGAAGGTGCCGGAAGCGGTTATGACGGGATTCCGCAAGGTCAACGGACCGAGGATGGTTGTCAGATTGGCCATGATATTCAGGCAATGATGGTGAGGAATTTCGCGTAGGCTTCGTCCCACTGCTGGCCGTCTTGCGGTTCGTAGGTCTTGGAATCCGTGCTGTTGCGGATGAGTTCGCGTCCGGCGGCGAGGCCGGGGATGGCCTTGGTGGCCAGGGCCTGGCCCAAGATATTGCCGAGGGCAGTGGCCTCCACGGGGCCGGTGATGACCTGCCGTTTGATGGCGTTGGCCGTGAACTGGTTCAGCAGCAGGTTCTGGCATCCGCCGCCCACCAGGTTCAGCACTTCAACCTTCGTGCCCAGGATTTTCTCCATTTCCTCGATGGCGAAACGGTAGTAGAGGGCCAGTGATTCGAAGATGGTCCTGGCAACGCGGGCGGGAGTGTCGGGCACCTGCTGACCAGTGCGCTGGCAGAAGGCGGCTATGCGGGCGGGCATGTCGCCGGGAGTCATGAACTCCTGGGCGTTGGGGTTTATCAGGCTGCGGAACGGCTCGGCACCGCCGGCCATTTCCGCCAATTCGGCAAAACTGTATTTCGTGCCGCGACGAATCCATTCCTGACGGCATTCCTGGATGAGCCAGAGCCCCATGATGTTCTTCAGGAAGCGGATGGTTCCGCCGACGCCGCCTTCGTTCGTGTAGTTGGCCTTCAGGGAGGCTTCGCTGATGACGGTCTTCGGCAGTTCCGAACCCAGCAGACTCCATGTGCCGCTGCTCAGATATGCCCAGGATTTGCCGGCGGGGGCGGGTACGGCGGCCACGGCGGAGGCCGTGTCATGGCTGCCGCAGAGAATGACGGGAATCGGTCCGCATTTCAATTCTTCCTGCAACTGTGGCAACAGAGTTCCTACGACCGTGCAGGAGGGAGTCACTTTGGGGAAGATGCTCCTGTCCAGCCCCAGGGCGTCGATGATTTTCCACGCCCAGTCGCCGCTGTTGGAATCGTAGAGCTGGGAGGTCGTGGCGATGCTGTATTCCGCAGAGACGTCACCGCAGAACATGTAGGTCAGGGCATTGGGGGTGAAGAGAAGTTTCTTGGCGATGGACAGCGAGGGATCTTTGTCGCGCACGGCCGCCGAAAGTTGGAAGATGGTGTTGAAACTGGCAAACTGGATGCCGGTCAACTTGT
>Ga0310786_10013138_pt1 | contig 10219 bp, 9 predicted proteins | sample AusTroGonzalo_MG_FD_203881 | JGI IMG/M metagenome (GOLD analysis project Ga0310786, IMG submission 203881) | Bovine rumen microbial communities from tropical cattle in Woodstock, Queensland, Australia - Gonzalo_03 (v2) (version 2) | ecosystem: Host-associated > Mammals > Digestive system >... | reverse complement strand
GCATATTCGAGTGTCTCAAGGATCTCCTCGTGATTGATGAAGTCTTCAGCCTTCAGCGATTTGGGATCGTACATATTAAGTTTCCTTTCTTCAGAGTCAGAATGATACTTTCTCTTTAGTCGTGATAGGTTATATCATATTTAATAAGAATAATCAATTATCCTCAAATACTGCATTGGAATAGGCTGTCTTGGCGGAAATCCCGTCCAGTCTTCCGATCCTTCCCGATAAGCCGCTTATCTTGTCCTGCGGGGCATCGACGGAAAGACAGATGATGCTTATCCCTCTTTTGTGGTAGGGGATCCCCATCCTTCCGACAATATATTCCGAATATTCCGAGATTATGTGGTTAAGTTCGTCGATGGACTTCCTGTTTTCGATAATTATGCCTATTACTGCTACTCTCTGCTGCATAGAAAACCCTCCGGGGCCGTTTTTCTTAGAGCATACCATAACGGTTGAAATAATTGAAAAGAATGCAACAATATTATATGGATAATCGTTAATCTCATGGAAGTAAATTTGAAAGGAAGAAACCATGTCACGAAAAACTCATTTACTTAAGCAAGCATCAATGACCCTCTGTATGGTGCTCCTGATGCTCTGTACCGTTGTGTTCATCTCGCCTGATTCCATGCTCCGCGCGGATACAAAAGACGGTGAGATCGTCAATGTAACTACGACGGTCAATGTTCGTAAGGAACCTACGACAAAGTCAGATATCGTAACGACCCTTACTAACGGAACAAAGATCAAGGTGGAAGATACGGTAAATGCCAAATCAGGTGATACATCCGGTTCGGCTAAGTGGTGCAAGATCTCGGTAACCGTGAATAACAAGAATTACACGGGTTATGTCGCAGAGACCTACGTAAAGATATCAGTTACGACCACTCCGACAACTCCGACGCCTACAACGACTCCGACTACGCCGACGTCCACTCCTTCGGCGGATAAGAATTTTGAAGACCAGATCAAGGATTTCCCTGACAGCTACAAGAAGTCCCTCAGGGATCTTCACGAGAAGCATCCTAAGTGGAAGTTTGTGGCTCAGACATGTAACTCCGACTGGAATGAAGTCCTTAATCTCGAGTCCCGTAACGGTGTCTCACTTGTTGAAAACACGGTGGATAATGCATGGAAGTCCAAGGCTTCCGATGTATATGATCCGGTAACCAATACGTTTAAGGTAATCGATTCCCCTAACTGGGTAAATGCTTCAAGAGGCCTTATCGCTTATTATCTTGATCCGCGTAACAACCTGAATGATGACGGTGTTTTCCAGTTCCTGGATCTCGATTATTCCAAGGCAGCCATACCGAATAACCCTGATCAGTATGTTACAAAGGTCCTTCAGGGATCATTTATGGCAACTACGATGGGTACTTATGCCAGGTCTTCGATCGAGTACAGCAAGCTGTTCGCGATAGCAGGTTATGAGAGTTCCATTAATCCTATCTTCCTTGCTGCAAGGTCGATCCAGGAAGTCGGCGTAAACGGCAGCACATCCTCAAAGGGTGCAAACGGTTATTACAATTTCTATAACATCGGAGCTTATTCCGATGCTACTAATTCCGCTTATGTCGGACTTAAGTTCGCCCAGTACGGTAACGGTGTTGCGAATTCAGAGTTCAACCAGAAGTATCTTATCCCGTGGGATTCCCAGGGCAACTCCATTATCGGCGGTGCAAAATGGATGAGTGATTATTACACCTCACGCGGTCAGAACACCATCTATTATATGAGATTTAATACATCTCCGAAGTCCGGTACCAAGTTATGTTCACATCAGTATATGACTGCAACACAGTCAGCTACTTCCGAAGCCAAGAGAATGTTCACGGCTTACGATAAGGCCGGGATCGTTAATTCCGAGCTTACGTTTATCATCCCGGTCTATAAGGATATGCCTTCCGAGGCTTGTCCTCTTCCTACCAAGGAAAATGCGGCATATGATCTCATTAACCGCTCTTATCAGCTTGCACTCGGAAGAGCACCTAAGTCTGATGAGCTTACTTCAATGTCAACAAGACTTGTAAACGGTGAAGAGGCTACCAAGGTCATCGCATCTATCTTCGAATCACAGGAGTATAATAACAGAAAGCTCTCTGTAGAGGATCAGGTCAAGATCATGTATCAGGTCCTTCTCGGAAGAGATGCCGATGAAGAAGGCCTCAAGTATTATAAGGATCTTATGAATAAGGGTTACAGTATCCTTTATCCTTATCAGATCGTATCCGGAAGCCAGGAGTGCCGTAAGTTCTTCGATCTCTACAGCGTCAACTCCGGAAGTTATACGGATACCGACAAGGTCGATAAGAGTATGAACACTCTTAAGCCATTCGTTGAGAGACTTTATACCGGATTTATGGGCAGGGAATATGACCGTGACGGTTTGAGATTCTGGATGAATGCCCTTGTTACGAATACACAGTCCGGTCAGCAGGTAGCTGAAGCCTTCTATAACAGCCCTGAGTTCCAAGGCTTAAAGCTCAGTGATGAGGAATTCGTTAAGAGACTTTACACAGTTTGCCTCGGCCGTGAAGCCGATGACGACGGCCTTAAGTATTGGCTTGGCCAGATCGAGAATGAACACTACTCAAGAACTCACATTCTTGAAGGATTCCTGAATTCCAAGGAGTTCAATTCCCTCTGCGACCAGTACAAGGTTTCCAAGTCCAAGTATACGAGCTCGACAACTTATACTCTTACATTCAACGAAGAAAAGGTTAAGTCCTTCGTTACAAGGCTCTACCAGCTCTCACTGTCCCGTGATCCTGATCCGGACGGATTCGATTTCTGGGTTAATGAGCTCAAGAAGGGCAGCGACGGAAAGACAGTATCCAAGGGATTCATCTTCAGTCCTGAGTTGTCTGACAAGAAACTCTCTGATGAGGATTACGTAGAAGTTCTCTACAAGATATTCCTTGACCGTGCTTCCGAGAGTGAAGGTAAAGCATTCTGGGTTAAGCAGCTCAAGAACGGCTCCACAAGAGAGCAGGTATTTGACGGATTCTGCGGATCTGAGGAGTTTAAGAAGCTCTGCCTTGATGCAGGTATCAAGCCGAACGATACATTCAAGCTCTGATACTTTCAGAGTGATCTGATAGTGATTATGAGGGTGCCTCAGACTTCGGGTCTGAGGCATCCTTTGTTGTTCGCTCTTTTTTTCGAAAACAAAAACAGGTTATGGGGAATAAAAACTGCCTCCCGGCCGGAAGGGCTCAGGAGGCAATTAAAAACATGATCATTTATATGGGAATCAGTCAAAACCGCTGAGATCAAAGGTTCCCGTGTACCAACCGGTAATGTCGTCCCAGGCTCTGTAGTACAGGAGGTCAGACTCGGCGTCAAGATGATCGAAGTATGTTCCCCAGATCTCCTCGAATGACTCGTCATCACAGACATAAGGGGAGACGTAATCCGGATCCATCTCATAAGGGTAGTTATTTACTTTTCTGGACTTTTCGGGGATAAAGCCGCCCTCGGATTCGCGCTGGGCATCAGTCATCATGAAGTATGACAGATCAGAAGAGCCGAGAGCCCATGTCGCATCGATATTGTAGCATTTGCCGTTGATCCGTATTATAGTCCATTCATGTCCTGTCTCGTTGTTGTTGCCGCCGACTCCTGCAGCATCGATATCAAGCTGCATCAGAAGGAAAGCATAGGCGATACCGATCTCCTGGCAGATGCCCTTGCCGCCTGTCAGGAACCTGTAAGGGGTTACACCCTTAATAACCGGTTCATTGTATTTGTCATAATCATATTCATAGTTCATAGCGATATAGGAATAAAGAGCGAGTGCGCATTCGATATCGCTGTATTCAGGTTCGAGTGCCTCGTTGAGGATGTCAGTTACGAGTTCTTCGAATTCTTTTTCCTTTTCCCTGAATTCCTCTTCCGGAATCGTATATTGAAAATAACCTGTTCCGTCCTTGAATTCGACGGCCTGAGTGAAATCTGCGACTACCGGGTTACAGTTATAGGCATATTGTCCCATCATCCAGTAGAATGTGTTTTCGTCAGAACACTCAAAGTGATCCTCGCCGTTTTCGATCGGCGATGAAGTTCTTGTAGGCTTGTGTCATGTCTTCGCCCATGACTTCCTCAAACATGGGGGAAGTTACGAGCATCCTGTATTGGAAATAATCCTCGTCGTCATCGTCATTGACCGTCTCAATAACCTGTGACGCCGTATCTTCCGTATCTGATGCCGAAGTTACGGCCTCAGTAGCAGGAGCAGTGTCCGATGTGGCAGATGAAGTGTCTTTGGGCTGATCCTTTTTCAGAGCTCCGCATCCTGACAGAACAAATATAAGTGACAGGATGACAGAAGATATTTTAATTTTTTTCATAAATGCACCTTCTTTCTCTCTTCTGATAAGAAGACGACACATATTATATGAAAGTTGCACCCTTCTTGTCCTTTTCGAAAAAATTGAGGTAAAAATGCGGCAAAGATAAAAAGATGCAACAGCCCTGTTATCCTCTTCGTCAAGGTAGTGTCGGTAAGACAAATAACCTTTTGAATATTGGAGGAAAACATGAAACTGAGAAAAGTAATCCTGTTCTTGGTTCCCGCTCTTGCTATAAGCATGCTGTTTGGAGCTTGTTCTAAAACTGAAAAGGAGGAGACCAAGTCTACTACTGTTGCTACAAAGGCAGCAGCTACCGAAGAAGATGAAGACGAGTCTGAAGACATCGATGATTATGATGACGATGATTTTACATTTGATTATTCTGATATGATCCCGGCCCAGGATATGGAGATCGATGAGAACTATCTGAAGTTCTATGATTATGATCAGTTCTTCTCAACTGATGATTATTATGAGCCTCAGCTTGCCAAGGCTGATGACTTTACTGATGAGACGATCAAGGAATTGTTCCAGAAGTACAGTGAAGAAGGCTATGAGATCTATTCTGCCGAAGAGTACGCCAAGAACCTCGTAGGTATGGGCTACATCGATGAGGAGACCGGCTGGGGTATCTGCTACCTCTATAACGGTTTCAGCGCATACAGGGAATCAGATGACGGCGAATATTCATATGCCGAAGTTTACAAATGTACTCCTGAGATCTTAGCTGATATCGGATATGTTGTTAAGGACGAGGACGACAAGACGATCACATTTGTAGATAATCCGAACAAGCTCTGTCCTTCTGACACTGAGGTCATCTACGACAAGGAGACTCAGACAGCTTGCATCTCTTACTCATACAAGTGCGATATGACTGCGGCTGTAGGTTAATAAGGCTTTTACAAATTTTGGGAAAAACAATGAAATGAACCATGAAGAGGGTGCTTCAAACCGGGTTTGAGGCACCCTTCCTTTATACATTCTTATCGAGTCTGAAATAATTGTTCAGCTGGCACTTCGTGTTGCCGTTATAGAGCTTGACGCGCTTGTCGGCTTTGGCTCTGTTGGCTCTCTCGAAGGAATCGTCAGGAGTTATGACCGACAGTCTTACGCCTTTTTTGCAAAGTCCGTTCTTTGTCAGATAATTATATCCGATCATCTTATAGATCCTGTCGGCCTCTTCCTGCGTAAGAAGTCTGTTGCCGTAAGGAGGATTGGTGATAATAAGGTGTCTGTCAAATCCCGTGAGCATATTTAAGTTTTCTATGGTCCGGTCCTTTGCATCTGCGACATCAAAACGGATGAAGCTTGAAACCCCTGCGTTAACGGCGTTCTGACGTGCATTTGTGACCGCCTTCGGATTTATGTCGGAGCCGAAGAAGAATATATCGTCGATAGGGTCGGTGTTTTTGAGGCTGAGGGCTTCCTCTCTGGCAAGATCATAAGCCTTTTTCCCGATATAAGGGATATTCTCATAGGAAAAATGCCTGTTGATACCGGGAGCTACATTAAGAGCGAGAAGAGCAGCTTCTATGAGGATAGTTCCGCTTCCGCAGAAAGGGTCGACCAGAGCTTCGATATCAAAGGGTCTGTAATGAGAAAGAGAGATCATTCCCGCTGCCAAAGTCTCCTTGATCGGCGCTTCGTGTGTCAGGGGGCGGTATCCTCTCTTATGAAGGCCGTCGCCTGAAGTATCGATCATGAACCTGACCTGATCTTCAACGATACCGAACTGGATCTTAATCGTGCCTGCCTTCGGGTCTTCGTTGACTGAAGATCCTTCCGGAAGTCCTCTTGAAGCAAGGAGGCTCTTTACGATCGCTTTTTTGGACAGACTCTGGCACGCGCTTATTCCAAACAACTTTGACTTTCTCGAAAAGCCGTTGACGATGAAGCAGTAGTCCTTCGGGATCAGATCATTCCAGCAGATCTTTGCCGTCCCTTCAAAAAACTCGTCAAATGTCTCCGCCTTAAAAGAACCTGCTTCAAAGAAGACTCTCTCTCCGCGTCTGACCCACATATTGACGGCAGCAACATCCTGTGCCCAGTTGTTATCCGCAACATCGAGCGTAACGACACCATCTGTGACGGTAATATTCTCTTTTTTGTATCCTGCCGACAGGAGATCTTCCTTAACCAGACTTTCAAGTCCGAAAAGTGCCGTGATAATGATATTCATAATAAAAAATTTACCTCTTAAAACAGTATCGAAATTATATGTCAGAAAGGGCTTTGAGGCAAGATTAAATCAGAAAAGTGCGAATAACTTCCATACAAGTTCAAAACTGAAAAATAGTGTCCTTGACACACGGACACACCATTTGAGAATTTTTGTTCTTATCGTTCGAAAAGCCCATATCTAGCCGTTAACATTTCTGTAACATTTACGTAATTGTTTTGAGACAAAAGTCAAGAGTTTTCTTAAACGCCCTAGTTTCAAGGGTTTGAGACATATCAAAAAATGAAATAGTTGTCTTTGAGTTATCAACGAAGTTTTCAACATTATCAACATTTTCAGTGTGGAAAAACTCCGATTATTGTTTATTTGTCATCCCGGTAAAGTAATATCTGTCGTTTGCTTGTGCATTATATACAAACGGGGAAAATCTTATTATTTTTTTAAATATAATACGTAATTCCGGTTGTACTTTGGTATAATCAAGAAAAACATTCAGGAAGTGTAGTATGAGTGATCTTTATATACATGCACAGAAGGCCAAGGAGGCATCAAGGATCCTTGCCTGTACTTCAGCGGATCTTAAAAATACCGCTCTTGAAAACATTGCAAAGGCACTCGTCGACAACAGGGACGAGATAATCAGGGCAAACCGTGAAGATCTTGATAAGGCGGAAGTTTCCGGCCTTGCAATGCCGCTCCTTAAGAGACTTAAATTCGACGATACCAAGATAAAAGACGTTACCGAGGGTATAAGAAGCCTTATTAAGCTTGACGATCCTCTCGGCAAAGTATCGCTTCACACGACTTTGGACGACGGACTTGAGCTTTACCGCGTATCCTGTCCTATCGGCGTTATCGGAGTTATCTTTGAATCGAGGCCTGACGCTCTCGTTCAGATCGCAAGCCTCTGCCTTAAGAGCGGAAACAGCGTTTTCCTTAAGGGCGGATCCGAAGCCATGAACACCAATGCGATCCTCGCGAAGATCATCTATGAGACGGGTGTTGAATCCGGGCTTCCTGAAGGCTGGCTCCATCTCATCACGTCAAGATCCGATGTTACCGAGATGCTCGGTCTTAATGACTATATCGATCTCATTATCCCGAGGGGATCCAACGAATTCGTTCAGTATATCATGAAGAATACGACCATCGCAGTCTTAGGCCACGCGGACGGCGTCTGCCATACATATGTAGCTGAGGATGCCGACATCGACATGGCTCTTAAGATCCTTATCGACTGCAAGACTCAGTATGTTGCCGTCTGTAATACCACGGAGACAGTATTGATCGACAGGAAGATCAAGGATAAGATCCTGCCTCTCCTTTTCGAGGCGTATAAAGAGCGTAATGTGGAGATGTTCGGTGATGACGAGCTCTGTAGCGAATTCGGACTTTCACCCGTTACGGAGTGGCACCACGAATATCTTGACTACAAAGTTTCCCTTAAGATCGTTGACGGTATCGATGAAGCGATATCGCATATCAACAGATACGGTTCGGGTCATACGGATGCGATCATCACGACTGATGATGAAAAGGCATCGAAGTTTACATTGTCGGTCGATTCCGGATGCTGCTTCGTCAACTGCTCGACACGTTTTTCTGACGGATTCAGGTTCGGATTCGGTGCCGAGGTCGGCGTCAGCACGAGTAAGCTTCATGCGAGGGGTCCTGTCGGACTTGAAGGACTTGTTTCCTATAAGTACAAGCTCATGGGAAGCGGACAGATAGTAGGCGATTATGCTTCAGGCAAGAGCACTTTCAAGCATATACATCATAAAATCTAATCAGGAGAAGGTAATATGAAGGTAGTTATTTCATCAGATCATGCAGGATATGATCTTAAGATCAAGGTCAAGGAGCATCTCGAAAAGAAAGGTTACGAGGTTGTCGTTTTAGGCGCAGTCAATTCTTCGGATCCCTACAGCTGGGTCGAGGCAGGTCAGCTCCTTTCAGATGCTATAGTAAGCGGGGAGTGCGAGCGCGGTATCGCGATCTGCGGCACAGGTATCGGTATCTCTCTTACGGTCAACAAGTACAAGGGCTTAAGGTGTGCGCTCTGCACGAACGAGTTTATGGCCAGGATGTGCAGACAGCATAATAACGCTCAGGTCCTTGCAATGGGTGCAAGAGTAGTCGGTCTCGGTGTTGCACTCAGTATGGTCGATGCTTTCTTTGAAGAGGAGTTCCTCGGGGAAAGGCACGCCGTAAGAGTAAATGCTCTTATCGAACAGGAAGAAAGGTTTTTCAAATAATATTCTGAACTATTTAAGTTTTCCTATAACTGTCATGAGTGGTAAACTCATTGCGGAACAGGATATTACAGGAGGTATATTTTATGGAACACAATAATGTATTTGTTTTCGATCATCCTCTGATCCAGCACAAGGTATCCATCCTGAGGGACAAGAATACCTCTACCAAGGAATTCAGGGAACTCGTATCGGAGATCGCCATGCTCATGGCTTATGAGGCGACTAGAGATCTTCCCTTGAAGGAAGTTGAGATCGAGACTCCTGTAGCTGTCGCGAAGACCAAGGTCATCGCGGGAAAGAAGCTTGCCATCGTTCCGATCTTAAGAGCCGGTCTTGGCATGGTCGACGGCTTTTCCACTCTCATTCCGAATGTCAGAGTCGGACATATAGGACTTTACAGGGATCCCAAGACATTAAAGCCTGTAGAGTATTATTGTAAGCTCCCTGATGATATTTCCGAAAGAGACGTTATAGTACTGGATCCGATGCTCGCAACAGGCGGTTCCGCTTCTGCAGCCATCTCATTCCTTAAAGAGCGCAATATCAAGAATATCAAGTTCATGTGCCTTATCGCGGCTCCTTGCGGCATCGAGAGACTGGCAAACGATCATCCTGACGTAATGATCTACTGCGCAGCCAAGGATGAGAAGCTCAATGATCACGCATATATCGTTCCGGGTCTCGGTGACGCGGGCGACAGACTTTTCGGAACCAAGTAATATCTTTGGTTTCGCTATAATATAGATTTCTCACGGAGTTCAGATTTTTGGTCTGAACTCCTTTATGAGTATTAAACGAATGACGGAGGTAAGAATATGGGTCTTGTGTTATCCACAGGTTCATGGAGCTACAGGTTTTGGACCAGCTTCAAAGACCACCTTATAGATAAGATAATACCCGGCGGAAATATCGGCGAAGAGATCAACGAAGGTATCCTTCAGTGGAAGGAATACTTTACGGTCGGAGGTCACAAATTTGCGATCACTGACGCTACGATAGTCTCATGGATCGCGATTACCATAATCATCGTTCTTTTCCTCATTGCTATCAGAAAGAAGCAGCTGATACCGGGAAAGGGACAGACGATAGTCGAATTTCTCATCGAGCTCATAATCTCTTCTGGTGAAGGCTTTGGTCTTTCAAAAGAACAGGCGGAAAGCATCGCTCCGATGATCGGAACATTCGGAATGATAATCCTGTCCTGTAACGTCATCTCCTGGTTCCATGTATCACCGCCTGCCAAGAATATTGCATTTCCTGTGGCTCTCGCTCTGGTAGCTATCATCTATGTCATCGCCACATCGATAAGAATGGTCGGCATAAAGGGATTCTGGGGTTCTTTGAAATCGCCGATCGCGGCAATGATCCCGTTTAAGATACTGGACTATATCATCAAGCCGATATCATTATCACTCCGTCTC
>Ga0310786_10013135_pt1 | contig 10220 bp, 14 predicted proteins | sample AusTroGonzalo_MG_FD_203881 | JGI IMG/M metagenome (GOLD analysis project Ga0310786, IMG submission 203881) | Bovine rumen microbial communities from tropical cattle in Woodstock, Queensland, Australia - Gonzalo_03 (v2) (version 2) | ecosystem: Host-associated > Mammals > Digestive system >... | reverse complement strand
GCCTACAGGAATGTGCGTGCGAAGACTGGCACCGTCACAGGGGTCAGTTGCCTGTCGGGATACTTAAAAAGCAACAATGGCCACGATATTGCTTTCTCCATCATGAACCAGAATTCGCTTTCGGCTCAAGCTGCCCGCAATTTCCAGGATAAATTCTGCGAAGAACTGATCAATACTTCCTTTTAAGAATCTCCGACCAGATGAATGCCTTCTTCACCTCATCCAGCGAATTGAAAGCGTAGGGTGAACGGGCATTCTGCTCCACTTCAGGAGCCCGAAGCTCCTCTTTCTGATAGTTATTGCGCCCGATAAAATCGGTGGTAGGCCGATTGTCAGGCTTGTGCGACTTCTTCTTCGACGGCTTCTTGGGCTGTGGCTTGGTCATTTCCTTGAAAATATCCTTCAGGGAGGGAGCCGCCTCCTGCGATGGGTTGGCCGCCTCCTCTTCCTTTGCTTCCTGCCGCTTGCGATAAACGGTGCCAGCGATCATGATTCCCAAAAATACCAAGAATCCAAACAATCCGTCGTCCATACTTTCCAATTTTCCGCGTAAAGATAAGCAGATATTTTCAGCTGTGCAAGGAAAAGAAGAAAAAGGGTAGTTTCCCAACTACCCCTTTCCAATTTTAACCTAAACCTTAACTATGAAAAAATCTAATCTTTTCGTACTCGCAAAAATACTATTTTTTTCATCATCAGTATAAAACTAACACTTTTTTTCGGAATTAATTTAGATTTTTTAACCAATCAAGGCAGAATTATATCAAAAACGTGCTTCAAAGAGCCATTTGGGGATAACAATTGAGCACACGCCCCTCCCCCTGATTTCATTTTCTCACAGATTATTCGTATCTTCGCAGCCGGAATAAATAGTTAGATTATGGAGAAAGAAACGGGAGCAGACTTAAAATCTGCGACTGAAAAGAACAAGAGACTTTTCATTGAGACCTACGGCTGCCAGATGAATGTGGCTGACAGTGAGGTAGTGGCTTCCATCATGCAGATGGCGGGCTACGAAGTGGCCGAAAGCATCGATGAGGCCGACGCCGTGTTCATGAATACCTGCTCCGTGCGTGAGAATGCCGAGCAGAAAATCTACAACCGCCTGAATTACTTCCACTCTCTGAAAGGCAAGCGCAAAAACGGCCTTATCGTGGGCGTGCTGGGCTGCATGGCGGAGCACATCAAGGAGGAACTGATTACCAAGCATCATGCTGACTTAGTGGTGGGCCCCGATGCTTACCTGAGTCTGCCCGACCTGATTGCCTCTGTGGAGAATGGGGAGAAAGCCATCAATGTGGAACTCTCGAAGACGGAGACCTACAAGGATGTGATTCCCTCGCGCTTGGGCGGCAGCCGCATCTCCGGCTTTGTGAGCATCACGCGCGGCTGCAACAACTTCTGCACCTACTGCATAGTGCCTTACACCCGCGGACGCGAACGCAGCCGCGAAGTGGAGAGTATCCTCCTCGAAGTAAGCGACTTGGTGAGCAAGGGCTACAAGGAAATCATCCTCTTGGGACAGAATGTGGACAGCTACAAGTCCGAACAGCCGGACGGCACTGTGGTGAACTTCCCTGCCCTGCTGCGCATCGTGGCCGAAGCCGCGCCTCAGACGCGCATCCGCTTCACCACCTCCCATCCCAAAGACATGTGCGACGAGACGCTGGAGGTCATTGCCCGCTACCCCAATGTGTGCCGCCACATCCACCTGCCCGTGCAGAGCGGAAGCAACCGCATCCTCCAACTGATGAACCGCAAATATACGCGCGAATGGTACTTGGAGCGCATGGCTGCCATCCGTCGCATCATCCCCGATTGTGGCATTTCCACCGATATCTTCTGTGGTTTCCATTCCGAGACGGAGGAAGACCACCAGCTTTCGCTCTCCCTGATGGAGGAATGTGCCTACGACGCTGCCTTCATGTTCAAGTACAGCGAGCGTGCCGGCACCTACGCTGCCAAGCACCTGCCCGACGATGTGCCTGAAGAGGTGAAGATTCGTCGCCTCAACGAGATCATCGCCCTGCAAAACCGCCTCAGTGCCGAGCAGAACGCCAAGTGCATCGGACAGGAGTACATCGTGCTGGTGGAAGGGTTCTCCAAGCGCTCACGCGCCCAACTCTGCGGGCGCACGGAGCAAAACAAGATGGTGGTGTTCGACAAGCGTCAGCACCATGTGGGAGAGTTCGTCAAGGTACGCATCACCGACGCTTCGTCGGCCACCCTGATCGGCGAAGCGGTGGAGTGAAATAAAGATAGCCGTGAAGCAGGGCATAAAGGAGGTGAACAACTCCATGGACGTTGTCAATAGCCTCCTCAAAGGTCTCAGCGATGAGTTCAGCTTGGATGATGATGAGTAGTGTGACTGTGGTCAGATAAACAAAAAAGCTCCCTTGTTTCTCATAGGGGAGCTTTTTTTTGTTCTCAGGTTGTTGCTACGGCTGTGCTTTTATAGCAGGTGCATGCAGCTTGATACGCCTAAGCTGGTGGCTATGGCTGTCAGGATCGCTATCAGTGTCTGAATCCAGAATCTTACTTTTTCGTTTTTCATAATTTTTTTTGTTTTTAAAGTTACTATTCTTTTTTCTTTTGCGCGAGCAAAAGTTACCATTCTTATTTCTTTTGCACGAGCAAAAGAAAAAGAATCAAAAAGAAAACTCGCCGACTGCACTTGCGCAGCTAAAATTCTATCCTTTCTGCCTAAAGCGCAGAAACTCACTTCGCTTCGCTCCGTTCAAACAACACCGCGCTTTTTTACGGCAGAAAGCACAGAATTTCTTCACGCTGCTCCAGTGAGGTCGGACCTGGATGAATCCATTCCGCATGGATAATGTTCAATGCTCAATGTTCAATGTTTGTCATCCTAAGCTCACTTCATCATCACCATTGTCACCGCCACCATTCTCGGTTGAGCCACCATTGTCGGTTGAACCGCCGTTGTCGTCGGAACCACCGCCATTGTCGGTTGAACCACCATTCTCAGTGCTTGAGCCTCCGTTCTCAGTGGTACCATTGTCGGTTGAGCTGGCATTCTCAGTGGAGCCACCGTTGTCAGCATCGGCGTCTGAGATGTTGTCATTATCCTCCACCTCGGTATCATCGGCGCTGGTCACCTGCTTCACCAGGTTGCCGTCCTTATCGTAGCAGGTGATGCTGATGCTCGTGTTCTTGAGCTCCTGCTTGATGTCCACGTTGGGAGTGAAGACCACCTTGCGTACGGTGATGAGGTTAGCACTCACGTCCGACACATCCTCCACGGAAGTGGCGCGCACGCCGAAGCGCATGGTGCCCAGTCCGGGGATGGCCACGCTGTGACCTTCAGTAGCCCAAGCCTTCACCACCTCACCGATGGCTGCCCAAGCCGCGTTGATGGAACCCTGTGGGATGCCGCTTCGGAGTGAAGCCTCGCGAATCACCTTATTCTCGGCCAGCTTGTTGTACAGTTGTGCCTGGAGCACGTAGCGGTAAGTCCCCACCTTGGTTCCTACCTTCATCAGCATCTGCTTTGCAATTACTTTGATACTCATACTTGTTCAGTTGTTTAGTTGTTAATAATCAGGTTGATTGGTCTCGTATCGATCGATGGTGCAAAGTTACGATACGGAGATAGCAGTCGCCAAATTTTTCTGCATTTTTGAAATTCCGATTTTAGAAACAACATTATCTGTCCCTGCTTTCTGATATGTTAAAATATGTCAAAAGCCTTGAAAACGGCCAAAGTAGTCGTGGGAGTCACTTTTGAATATTAACTGCCGGACAGCCCCCGCTGTCGCCACGAAACAGCTCCATAGTCAGCAAGAAGAATCTTCGTAGTTAGGAACTTGTTTTCTACTAAAAGACAGGGCCTTGTCTTACCGCTCAACCCCCTGCTTATACTGAAGGGTTTGACACCTAAGCGTGACAGTTGTGACAGTTGTGACAAAAAAATTCTGCCTATACTATTTTGCCTTGTTTCCGTTCTGAATTCAAGTTATATTATATATATATAATATAAATATAATAATAGTTTATTAACTATATCAAACCGTTGTAGAAACATACCCCCGAAAAAAACTGTCACAACTGTCACAACTGTCACGCAAGATGTCTTTCTTACGTATATTGGACAGGGATATGTTCGACATCAATAACCTGCGAATGAAGATGAGCGAGAGGTCGCATTCGTCTTCGGCTCAGGAACTGGTAAGCCAGTGGAAGCACCGCCGCCTGATCAGTGTGGACGAGAAGACAGGATTGATTACCCGTCTGGCTGTATGATGACAATAATGACAGTAATGACAGAAAATTTTTCGCCTATGCAACAGACAACTAAACAAGTGAGCAGGGGGTTGCGCAACAACAACCCGCTGAACATACGCCGTGGAGGTGACCGCTGGCAAGGCTCCACGCGCGTGCAGAAAGACCCTGATTTCGTGACTTTCAAGGAGTTGAAATGGGGCTACCGTGCCGCTTGGAAGGTGCTGGCCACGTACAGCAGGCGCTTCGCCAAGGACCGCAAGCCCTTCAACCTGTTTCACATCCTCTCGCAGTGGGCACCCGAGACTGACGGCAACAACGTGCGTGCCTACGTGCATGCGGTGATGAAGCTGGGCGGCATCGGCGGTCGTGAGCACTTCCCGCAGTCCGACTGCGTGAGTGGCTACCGCCGCCTCACCGTCGTAGAGTTGCCTACAGAACAGGCTGCTGAAGATACGCAGACGCAGGGCGTTGGTCTGTCTGACATTGGCAGAGGTCTTCAGCATGTCGATAAAGTTGTTCACCTCGGCTTCGGCCTCCTGCGGACTTACGTCGTATTCTGCCAACAATTGGCTGACGATGGCGGGGATGTCAGCACCGTCTGTCAGGGCACGCAGGATGGTGGCGCCCGTTTCGTTCAGGTTGAGCACCTTTTCCACGTCTTCTGTCTCGACGTTCTTGGCCACGGCCATGAACTAGTCGGTCACCTCCTGGATGGTAATGTCAAATTTCAGTTTCATCTTCTTTTTTTTATTACTTAAATAACGTTCGTATTCATATTTCATGGACGCCATCGTGTTATGCAGATGCTCCTGCTGGCTTTCTGACGTGCAGCCAAAGTCATCCTCACACATCACAAGGCGGTAACACTGGGGATAGAAGGGACAGGTGGCGCAGGACTCGCTGTCTGCCCGACGCTCCTTGAACTTGCGGATAATGGCCATGTCGCGTTCCTTGCTGTCGATGTGGCCGAAGAACTCGCGGTCGATGAAGTGCTCGCATTTGCCGAGATGGCCATCAGGGGCAATCAGCACGCTTCTGTCGTTGTCGGCTATGCAGTAATTCAGTTTTATGTCTTTCTGTAATCTCTGTCGGCCTCCGTAGCCCCACTTTGCTATCTGCTGGTTTAACTGCATCCGCTTGGCAAAGAGTGCGGCGCTATCCTCCGGCGAGCGTTCACCAAACAGTTCATGGGAATAGACGATGAGCTGCTCGTTGGAGCCGAAGCGCCGGTGCAGCAGCGACACCAGTTGCGCCATCTCCTCGATGTTGTACTTATCGACGTTCAGGCGGATCAAAACACGGATGCCGGCAGCGGTCAGCAGGCCGATGCTCTGCAGCACACGCTCAAAGGCATTCACGTTCTGATAGACGTAGGCCTTCACGTGGTTGTAGGTCTGCGGCAGGCCGTCGAGAGTAACATGCACTTGCAGCAACTTCCACTGGTCATTGGCACGCTGCACCATGTCGGCATCGAACAGGTAGGCGTTGGAAACCATCGTCGAGTAGAACGGCACGCCTTGATTACTGAGTTCCGTGCATATCTGGTCGATTACTTTGACATTGACCAACGGCTCGCCGCCGAACCAACGTAACTTGACTTTCTCATCGCCACGATGCGCCACGATGTAGCGCACCACTTTGCTGGCCGTCTCGGCGGTCATGGTGACAGGCTTCGTACCCTTTTCGAAGCAGTAGAAACAACGGGCGTTGCAGCCGGTGGTGGTGAGGATGGTGTAGTGGGTAATGGCCTTGGCGGCGGGCTCGAGGAGCGCAGCCATCTGCCGGACCTGGTGGCACAGTTTCCGGTCGTCGTGCGCCTGCGGCACCAGGAACCAGCTGTCTATCAGTTTCCGCTGCGCCGTGATCTCGGCAGCCTCGCTGGGTGTCAGCAGCACCAGCGAGCACGTCAGGGTGTTGTAAAGCAGCAGGCCGTCATCGATCGGCTGCTGCACCACGTAGGTCATCAGTGGGTAGCGCTGATCGTCAGCCCGCTACTGTCGGCCTACAGTCTGCTTAAACTTTGGTGTTGTCGGGATGATAACTTGCATCGTTCTCTTGTTTTTTAGCCTCAACGCTCGGATAGCATCCCTAATACGTCAGACTATTATTCATCACCACAACCCTGATAACCAACATAACTACATTCAGTCCAGCACTGACTCCCGCAGGTCACGCCAGCCAGTTTCATCTCTACCACCTTCAAATCAGGTTTCTCGAATATCTTTTTTTCCATAATTTTATAATTTTAAATAAGTGAAATAAAATCTATATAATTCTGCAAGGCGGCAAGCATAGATCGGTTTCCTCAGATGAAACGAACGATGAGCAGCAACTGCCGACATTCCGACTGACACATGCCCGCTTACAGCATCATCGTCATCACCACCGGAAGTAGCGTTGTGGCTCCGTCCTTGCGATAGTCCTTCGTATATACCAGGAAGCGCTCGCCCACACGGGCCGAGAACTTCTTGCAAAACGCATCCAGCGATGCATGGCTCTTGTAGCCCGACGACTTCACCTCCAGCGGCCACAACTTGGCCCCTCGCGACAGCAGGAAGTCCACCTCATAGTTGTGCTTCCCGCTCTCCGTAGGCCACGTATGGTAGAACAGCTTGTTGCCCGTGCCTGTCAGCACCTGCGCCACAACGTTCTCATACACGTAACCCAGATCTGCTGACAGCTTGTCGCTCAGCAACTTCTGGTAAATCACGTTCTCAGTCACATCCTTGTCCCAAAATGCCAGCGTGATAAACAGTCCCGTATCGTTCAGGAACATCTTGTAGCGTCCCATATCCTCGTGCAGCGACAGCCCCACATTTGGATCGTCAGCATGATGCGAGAAAAGCACCACCTTCGAGTCCTCCATGTCCTGAAGCAGCTCTTCCACCCTGTCCTGTTTCCCCTGCTCAATCACGCTCGAGATCTGATAGCGCGAGGCATTCTTATTCAGCTGCCCTGGCACGGCATAAAACATCCTCGTAGCCTTTCCCGTGGGGTCAATCTTGCGGAAGTCGTCTGCATACAGCTCGATAATCTCCCGCTTCACCTTATCCACGGCACTAAGGTTGTTTGTATCCAAATATTCGTTCACCGCCTGGGGCATACCGCCCACCAGCATATACAGCCTGAAATCCCGCAACAACTTGCGCATCACACCGTCACCCAACGGACGTTTCGCTTCGTAAGCCTCACGCAGCAGATCCACAGTAACCTCGTCGCCCAGCGCCCAGCGAAACTCCTCATAGTCCATCGGATACATCTCAACCCGAGTTTCCTCGCTGGGAATGCGGATATTCTTCGTCTTCTTCTTGATAGAAATCAGCGAGCCTGTCTCAATATAATCATAGCGATGATCCTTCACCAGCTTCTTGATGGCCTGACGTGCCAGCGGACACTCCTGCACCTCGTCAAAGATAATCACCGACTTTCGCTGTTTGAGCCGGGTATTGTAGTGATACTGCAATTGGAACAGCAAACTGTCCAAATCCGAAATATCCTCAAACAAATCCCTCACCTCCTGTGCCGCCTCCGTGAAGTCTATCAGTATATACGACTCATACTCCCTACGGGCGAACTCTTCAGCCAAAGTCGATTTGCCCACACGTCGGGCTCCTTTTATCAGCAGTGCAGTCTTGCCGTCTCGCTCCTGTTTCCACTGTAACATCTTCTCGTACAGCTTCCTTTTGAATATTCTTTCTGCCATATCAGTATTGTTTTGACGGTGATAAAGTCAGTGCAAGCCAAACCGAGTGAGCAGCGAGAACAATGTCAAATCGCATTTGAACATTGTCGAGTCGCGTTCGAGGCCGATGACCATCAACGCAATGAATTGATATTCAATTGCTGAGGCGCAACCTGACTTCGCACCCATTTGAGTGCAAAGATACTACTTCTGCCGAAATCCTCAAAGTTTATTTCAATAAAAATGCCTAATATCTCACAATTTCACACCATTTTGCCGAAATCCTCACATTTTTCAAATGCCCTTTCGCCTATTTTCTCACAAAATTCCAATACTCAGTCATTTTAACGCATTTAATGTGGCAGTTGGCCGAATTTTGATGTGGCAGTTGGCCGAATTTCGATGTGGCAGTTGGCAAAAAGGGCCGAAGGCGGTTTTGCGTTAACAGTTAACACGATGGTCGATGGCGACCGCCCTGAAAGGCTCAAAGTGGTGATGACTATACAAGAATAACGTTATATCCAAAGAAGAAGGTAAGCAAGATGACAAGAGAAGAGCGTATCGCTGTTTGCTATCAGTATACATGTCTGCTATATGAAGAAGGACAGGCTATAAACAATCAGATAGTCCGCGAGCATTTCCCGCAGCCCGACTGTGTGAGTGGCTACCGCCGCCTCCCTGCCTTGCTCATGGCCATGACCTGAGTGGAGTGCGGCGTGAAGCCCTCCGAAGTCGATATGCAAGCCATCCGCGACGGCTTCCGCCTTGCCTTCCCTCATATCAACCTCAGCGATGAAGACAAGGACTTGGATGAGGTGCATGAGTATGTTTGGTGGAGGTCTATGGAGTCAATTTCTTCGAGTCGTTTCTGGTCAAGCTCTCCAGATTCCCACATTTCTTTACTCAATCTGTCGAGTTTCTTTGCATAGTAATCGCTGATAAGCTGATTAATGTCATTCTTTCATTTATTATTGCCAGTTGGGCGTGAAAGCAAGAAATGATGAGGTCATGAGCGACTTTGGGTCGGTAGCCCATGCAACTTTCATCACACTTTTTTAGTAAAAACATTTTTTTTCTGATGATTTCATTCTATATTTGTGCAGTTAAATGAATTAATAATAGTTTACTATGGAAAAGGAAGAAGAAAAGAAGCTTGAGGCGCAAAGCGAAACCGATGCTCAAGCAGTGAAGAAGCAAGAACTGAGTGAGGAAGAATTGGATAGTGTGGCGGGAGGATATGTTCCCGAAAGGCCTAATATATCAAATCCGCTTAATATAGTAAATCCAAATGCTATAAAACAATAGCTAAAGAACGTATTAAGAAAGAAATGATTTAATACTATGGAAAAAGAAGAAAATAAGAAGCTTGACCCGCAGGTCGAAACCGATGCTCAAGCAGTGACGGAGCAAGAACTCACTGAGGAAGAATTGGATAGTGTGGCTGGAGGGAATGTTCTTGATCATTATGATGAAGACTTTGAAGATCTTACCACTGAAGAAGAAAATTTTTATCGCACCCATCTGAACGGAGGAAGTGATAAAATATATGAAAAAGAGCTTAAAACTTTGTTCCCACATTCATGAAGCAGGGCCTCTATGAGGCTCATTAATGCTACATACGATATTTTTGCAGTTAAACGATTTAATTAATAATATGATGGAAAAAGAAGAAGAAATAAAGAAACTTGACCCGCAGGTCGAAACCGAGGCTCAAGCGGTGACGGGGCAAGAACTCAGTGAGGAAGAATTGGAAAGTGTGGCGGGAGGAGGAGTTCACCTTTCTGAAACTCATAATTTTGTCGTAAACTCTACCAACCCTGGTGCTGATATCGTTAGTGCTCAACCCCTTCCCAACCCAGTTGATGGTGTAGGAGTTCCAGCAGGTAAAAAGTCAGGTAAAAGTTTAGTTCTTGAACTGTTCATGGGTCTTGATGCGCCACATCTATGAAGTAGGGCCTCTATAAGACTCATTGATGCTACATACCATATTTGTGCAGTTAAACGATTTAATTAATAATATGATGGAAAAAGAAGAAGAAATAAAGAAACTTGACCCGCAGGTCGAAACCAATGCTCAAGCGGTGACGGGGCAAGAACTCAGTGAGGAAGAATTGGAAAGTGTGGCGGGAGGAGGAGAAGGCTTTCATGTGGACTTTGAAAATTACAAAAAAGATGAAACTGATAATATTGTACCAAACTTTAGTCTTCCCAAAATGGATCCTGGATTAAGCGTTTATCCCGTCCTCCCTATCAATATAAATGATTTTTAGCAGATTTATAACATGGTTCCCTAGGG
>Ga0310786_10013133_pt1 | contig 10221 bp, 7 predicted proteins | sample AusTroGonzalo_MG_FD_203881 | JGI IMG/M metagenome (GOLD analysis project Ga0310786, IMG submission 203881) | Bovine rumen microbial communities from tropical cattle in Woodstock, Queensland, Australia - Gonzalo_03 (v2) (version 2) | ecosystem: Host-associated > Mammals > Digestive system >... | reverse complement strand
AGACGAAGATTGCCTTTGCTCCAGCCGTACAAATGAAGAACGGGCAATATTGGCTGATATACCTATTATATATTACGCGCGCGTCGCGCGAAGCAAACAGAACCTCGAAGTCGTCCGCACTTCCTCGCACAATTGTGCTTTGTCGGAAGTTCTGCAAGATGGCTGGCCGCAAGGACTCGAGCTCGTCGCTGTGATTGCTGCGGAAGTTGAGGTCGTAGTAGACGATAGCGTTCGATTCGGCGGCTCGCTCCAGCATTTGCATGATGAGAGGCCGCATTCCTGTGCAAGCCGCATAGTAGGAGCCGAAGAGCATCACATCGCCTCGCGACATTTCGGGCAACGTCCAATCGGCTGAAACATGAGGCGGCTCTTTGTAGAAAAGGTAGCTGGCATCTCTGTTCTCACCAAGGAAAGCCAGACTGATGGCACTCTTCTCGCCCTCTCGCAACTGGAAATGCTCAGTCCCTACGCCGTTTTCTCTCAGGAAATCAACCGTTTGTCTCCCCACATAATCCTCACCACTATAGCCCACAAAGGTGCAAGGCACACCAGCCCGACCAACGCTGATAATGCTATTGAAGCTGCTCCCTCCAGGAACTGCCGCAACCGGTTGTCCGTCGCGAAACAGGATATCCAAGATGGACTCGCCTACCCCTATGACTTTCCTACTGTGTTCCATAGTTTGATGCTTGCAGAGCACAAAGTTAGGGAAAAATGTTGAGAAAAACAAATCTTGCAGCCCTTTTCTGTCTGATTTTGTTTTAAAATCTGCGCTTTCGCACCTTTTGTGTAAAATTTCGTGTTTATTTCTTGCAAGTTTCGACATTTTGTGTTAACTTTGTACACGAATTTAAAACAAAAGATGAGCGTATGACCGTAGAAGAGAAGATTAGCATTCTGGTGGAGCGTTTCTGCCGTAATCGTTCGCGTTTGGCAGAGATGATTGAAGTTTCGCCTCAAACTCTCAACAATTGGATCTATCGGGATAGGCTTCCCAAACGAGGAATCGACGCCATAATGAAGCGTTTTCCGCAAGTGGATCAAGAGTGGCTTCGTGGAGGCAGCCTGCCTCTTTCTGGCGGTTCGCTTCCTCTTCCTGACGAAGATGAAGAGGAGAATAACGAACTTCTGGGAGCCGATTCTGCCTCTCAAATAGGGCAAAAGGCAGCCTCTCGCCAATCGAATAACGTTCCTGGCAGCAGGAACTCGGCCTATTTCGTGTCGAATGTTCAGCCTTCGCTTGGGGATGGGCCGCAACCAGAGGCAAAGGAAGGGCTTGTTCCGCTGCAGATGCCTCGCAAAGATGTCAAATATGTCTTCCAATGTCACGGAGACAGCATGCTCCCTCGCATTCAGGATGGCGACTATGTTGCTGTGGGTGAGGCACTTGGACGCTACGAAGAGTTCCGCAAAGGAGTTCCTTATCTCGTCCAGACAACCGATGGTCGATTGATGGTTAAGATGGTGGAAGATCCAGGAGCAACATCTCCTTTTCTCCTTCTCAGCACAGAGAATCCCGACTATCAACTGGCCGACGGAGGCAGGCTCGCTAAGAGCGAATTCCGCGCAGCCTATCGAGTTTTGATGGTAATGCGAGACATCTAGGAGGACTTCAAGTTTAGGGTTTCCAAACAACCCCAGTTAAGTTGCCAAACATAACACGTTAAGTTGGCAATCGTAACACGTTAACTTTGCCAACGACACTGGTTAAGTTTGGAAACAACCTTAGTTAAGTTTGGCAACGACCTTAGTTGCGTCTGCTAAGACTGCTGGGGAGCTTTCAAAAGAGGACCTTCGAAGACGATTTCCCCATCTGCTCTCATCCTATCAACAACCTCCTCGAGAAGGTCGGCTTCGAAGCCCGAAAAGTCCAATTCGTAAGAGTTGATAGGCCCTTCACGAAGCTGGTTCAAGATGTGCAAACGCAGAGCTTCATAAGCTTCCTTTGGTTGCGAATGCCTGTTCTTGCGCTTGCAAACGTCGCAAATGCCGCAGTCTTTCTCTGCCTCTTCGCCAAAATAGCGCAACAACAAACGGCTTCGGCAACAATCGCTACTCGGCTCGATATACTGCAACATTGCCTTTATGCGCTCCTCATAATGCTTGCGACGCTCTTCGTAAACTTGAGAAGGAAGCGATATCTTTTCCTTATCGATTCGACGTTGGCGGAAAGTAATGCAAGGCAGATGTTTTCGAGGGATGAATGAGATGAGGTGGAGTTGTGAAAGTCGCAGGAAAATCTGATAGATTTCATCAGTCGTCTTTCCCGTTTCACGACTCAACGTTTCCTCATCAATAAAGACATAATCCACGAAAATGCCGCCATAATGACGGAGAACAGCGAGGATAAGTCGTTCGTCGGAAGGGTAAAGAGAGCGGAAAAGCTCAGTTCGAGTGACATTTATGCGCAATCGACTCGAGGATTCATCTTCGTCGCGATAGGCAATATAACCTGCTTTGTCGAGCAAGTCGAGAGCATGAACGAGCGTATTGGGGAAGTAACCATAGTTCAGACAGAACTTCTCGAGGTTGAATTCGCGAGTTACATTCAGCCCGTCTCCCTCGGCAATTCCCAAGAAACAGCAAAGCATTTCGTAAACTTCGCGAACATAATCGAGCTTCGGAAACTGCTGAGCAAGCCGAGTTGACATGCGTTTTCGCTCTCCGCCATCAGTCAGGAGAATTGCATAAGCCTTTTCTCCGTCTCTTCCTGCTCGGCCAGCTTCTTGGAAATAGGCTTCGATGGAATCCGGCATATCTGCATGAAGCACCAAACGCACATCAGGTTTGTCGATTCCCATACCAAAAGCGTTGGTTGCCACCATTATGCGAATCTCGTCTCGACGCCAGCGTTCTTGACGCTCATTCTTCTGAGCACTCTGTAAACCAGCATGATAGAAGGTGGCAGAGAAACCTAAGTCGTTGAGTTGGCTAGCTAGTTCCTGGCACTTTCTTCGGCTGCGAGTATAGATGATGCAAGAGCCTGGAATGGACTGAAGAGCACGCACAATTCCTCCAAAAATCTCGTCTTCAGGCTGAACTATATATGCCAAATTGTCCCTCGCAAAACTCATTTGCAGGACATTCTCCTCGCGAAAACGAAGCTTTTGCTGAATGTCGGAAACCGTTTTCCGCGTAGCCGTAGCCGTAAGAGCAAGGATAGGACAATCAGGGAAGTATTCTCTGATGGCAGAAATCTCCAGATAAGAAGGTCGGAAATCGTAGCCCCATTGACAAATACAATGTGCTTCATCAACCGTTATGAAACACACTTCCATTCGACGCAACTTGTTCAAAAACATCGAACTTGCAAGTCGTTCAGGAGAGATATACAGGAATTTGTAGGCTCCGAAAATGCTGTTTTCCAAGATGGTCAACACCATTTCGTGCTCCATATGACTGGTAATGTACGCAGCCTTTATGCCTCGACGACGCAAAGCCTCAACCTGATCCTTCATCAAAGAGATGAGAGGCGTGAAGACTATGCAGACACCTTTCATCGCAAGGGCTGGCACCTGAAATGTTATGCTCTTTCCTCCGCCAGTTGGCATCAAGCAAAGAGTGTCACGACCCGCACCTATGCTCTCAATTACATCTCGCTGAATGCCACGAAAATCTTCATAGCCCCAGTACTTTCGAAGTATGGAAAGATAATCTTTTTCCTGCATTTTGATATGATCTCCCACAGGGAAGAAGCAAAGAAGGGCTTTATTCTATGGGCTTTATGTCCTCTATCTGCAACTGAATCTCACCCCGTTTGTGGCTGTTTTCCTCGATGTGATAGACGATGTCGAAAGCTCGCTTGGTCTTGATATAACGGGCCTGCGAACTTTGTCCAAAGGCGATTCCGTTCATCACATTGCTGCTCTTCGAGTCTACAAGCTCCAGTTTGATGTGCTCTTGGTCGCGACCTACAACCTTGCTGGTGCCGTAGTCGTAGACTTGACGCGTGCAAAAGAGTGGTTTATGGTTGTCGGGACCATAAGGGGCAAAGCGTTTGATATCGGAAATGATACGCCTATTTATGTCGCGGAAGTCAATAACTGCATCAATTCGAAGTATCGCATTGACTTGTTCGGGCTGGATGTGTTCCTTTACATATTGCTCGAAACGATGACGGAACTCATGAATGTTCTGCGCAGGCATACTCAATCCCGCTGCATAAGTATGGCCACCAAAGTTCTCGAGCAAGTCGGAACAACTCTCTATCGCCTTATAAACGTCGAATCCTGGCACGCTTCGAGCAGAACCAGTAGCCATTCCGTCGTCATTACAGGTGAGGACCACGCTCGGTTTATAAAAGACTTCTGTGAGGCGAGAAGCAACTATGCCGATAATTCCACGATGCCATTCTTCGTTAAACAGGACGATAGACTTGTGTTCGTGACGATGTTCGAGAGTTTTGACGATACGGTTCGCCTCCTCCGTCATCGACTTGTCCAAGTCCTTTCGCTGCTCGTTGTACTCGTTTATCTGCTCCGCCTTCTCTTTGGCAGCTTGGGGATCTTTCTCGATGAGAAGCGCTACGGCTTCATTTCCCGTCTGCATTCTGCCTGAAGCATTTATGCGAGGTCCTATCTTAAAGATAATGTCTCCGAGTGATATTTCCTTGTTCTTCAGCCCGCATATCTCCATAAGTGCCTTCACACCCGTGCTTGGAGAACTGTTAAGTTGCCGCAATCCATGATAAGCCAAGATGCGGTTCTCACCCATTATGGGCACGATATCAGCTGCAATACTAATGGCACAAAGGTCGAGTAGAGGTATTAGCTGAGAGAATTCGATGCCGTTGTTGAGTGCGAACGCCTGGATAAGTTTGAAACCGACGCCGCATCCACAAAGGTGCTCATACGGATAAGTATTGTCGAAGCGCTTGGCATTGAGGACTGCCACAGCTGGTGGCAACTCATCGCCAGGCACATGATGATCGCAGATGATGAAGTCGATGCCTTTCTCCTTAGCGTAGGCAATCTCTTCAGTCGCCTTGATGCCGCAGTCGAGAACTATAACCAGACCGACTCCCGTTTCACAGGCATAGTCCACACCTTTGCGGGAAACTCCGTAACCGTCTTCATTTCGGTCGGGTATGTAATAGTCGATATTGCTATAGAACTGCTGCAGGAAGCGATAGACAAGGGCAACTGCTGTGCATCCGTCAACATCGTAGTCGCCGTAAACAAGGATGCGTTCCTTGCGTCCAAGCGCTTCGTTGAGGCGGTTCACAGCCTTCTGCATATCCTGAAAGAGGAAGGGATCGTGCAGATCAGTCAGTTGTGGACGGAAGAACTTTCGAGCGTCCTGTACTGTGTTTATGCCGCGAGCTATAAGCACACGAGCAAGTACAGGGCTGATCTTCAGCTCTTCTGCCATTTCAACTGCAAGCCTTTGTTCAGCTTCAGAAGGCGGATTATAGCTCCATTCGTAGTTCATTGTTAGTTTTTGAAACTCGGGAGCTTACTTAATATACTCTGCAAAGTCGGTCAGATGCATGTCGCCTTTGCGCAGGAATGTGTCGTGCATAGCGAAGGGTGCGGCAAGTTCGTGATGTGTATGACCGCTTCTCTTCTCTGCATACTTCAGGTAATCCTGCAACATAGGACGATAGTCGGGATGTGCCACCTTGATGAGTTCCTGTGCTTTCTGCATGTCGCTCTTGTGACGAAGGTCGGCTACACCATACTCCGTAATGACAGCATCTATGTAGTGATTCGTGTGATCTATGTGACTTGCGAAGGGAACGATGCTTGAGATAGCGCCTCCCTTTGTGGTAGAACCGCAAGTAAAGATAGTCAGATAGGCATTTGCGGCGAAGTCTGCAGAACCTCCAATTCCGTTCATCATCTTGGTGCCGCAGATCTTTGTACTGTTCACATGACCGTAAAGGTCACATTCAATAGCCGTATTCAACGCGCAAACTCCCAGTCGAGCTATAACCTCGGGGCAGTTGCTAATCTCTGAAGGACGCAAGACCAACTTGTCTTTGAAGAAGTCGATGTTGTCGTAAATATCCAGCAGACACTCGTTTGTGACCGTCAGAGAGCAAGCAGAAGCGGAAAGTACGCGTCCCTGCTTCATCAGGCCGACAGGAGCATCCTGCAGAACCTCTGTGTAGATGTTGAAGTTAGGCACTTCTGGGCATTGTCCGAGAGCACCCAGAACGGCGTTTGCTCCGCTACCGACTCCACTCTGCAGGTTGAGGAAAGACTTCGGAATGAGACCTTTCTTCAGGTTGAGGAGCAGGAAGTCTGCCACATTCTGACCAATCTGAGTGGTGATGGGATCTGGGTCTTTGAAGCTGCGAGCCTCATCAGGAACGTTACATTCCACAACTCCAACGATTCTGTCGGCATCCACTTCGATGTAAGGCTTGCCGATTCTGTCGCTCGCCTTGGTAATCATGATGGGTGTGCGGAAAGGATGATCCTCTATCTCATATACGTCGTGAATACCCTTACTGTTGGGGCTGTGGAATGCGTTAAGCTCCACAATGATGCCTTCTGTCGCGAGTCGGCAAACGGTTGGGCTGATGCCTCCAGCTGCCGTAAGATAGATGTGAGCCTTGTTTCCCACTTTCTCTATTGCGCAAGCCTCAATGATGGCCCAATTTACCTGACCAAGATAGCCCTGACGAATCTGGGTTGCCATATTCGAGAGGTTCAGGTCGGAATAGTTCAGGGTGTTCTGATTGACGTTCTTGCGGAAGTCGGGATTGGTGGTGTAGGGTGCGCGGAAGTCGATTGCCTTTGCATTCGAGAGGTCTCCATCGCAACTTTGTCCTGTACTTGCACCTGTGAAAATACTGATTTTGAAGGGTCGTCCAGCCTCGTGTTCTGCGACTGCTTTCTTGGCAATCTCAGCTGGAGTACACTTTGCGACGCCTGCTGGCGTAAAGCCACTCAGGCCAATTGTTTGTCCATTTTGGACAAGAGCTGCAGCTTCGGCAGCGGTCATTCTATTGAAGTCCATGTTTTGATGTGTTAAATTTTGCGCACAAAGTTACAAAAAAAAATGGAGATTTCCACCCTTTGTAAGCCTTTTTAACACACATCAACTAGGATTTCTTTCAGATGAGGCTCTTTTTGAAGAGAGAAAGATAGTTTTTCGCCATCGCTTCGAGCAAATTTGCCAGATTTATACCCCGCAAGTTTGCAACATTATTATATAATTCTTCGATGGAACGCTCCTCATCTGCATCAGTTTCGAGCAACAGTCTGTCTATCGGACAGATACGCAAACTTTCCTCATTATGTTGGAAGCCGAAACTGACGAAAAAGCCTGCATCGAGGAGCGAACGAAGTTGCTGAGGTTTGCCTCGAAAGCCGTGAAGCACCCAGAACTGTTTGGGTTTCAATTCTTTATGCAATTGAAGGAGTCTATCTAACGCTTTCACACAATGGATGATGAGAGGCTTCTCAAGTTCTTCACTCAGCCTTATTTGTTGGACGAAAACTTCTTCTTGCCTCTCCAAAGCAGGTCCTCGCAAGCCATCAAGCCCGCATTCCCCTATCGCAAGCTTGCCTGAAAGGTCTGGAACTACGAATTCCTCATCCACCTTCCAAGGGTGAATGCCCCAAGTTTCACGACCATCAACAATCGCGACAACATCCCTTTCGGAAGGAGCTTTGTGGGTATGGAAATCGATGTAAAACATCAGGTCTTTTTATGAGGCTCAGTTAAAATCAAAAGTTAACGTGTTACGTTTGCAATCGTAACTGGGGTTGTTTTTTCTCGTCCCCTTTCAAGGCACAGGATCATACCCGCTTCCTCCTAAAGGATGGCAGCGGAGAAGGCGTTTCAGAGCAAGCCACGAACCCTTGAACGGGCCGTACTTCCGCAAAGCCTCGAGTGCATATTGGCTGCAGGTAGGCGTGAATCGGCACGAAGGAGGCGTCAGAGGCGAGATGAACCTCTGATAGATTCGGATGAACAAGATGAACAACCAAGTCAACAAGTCCGAGGGTTTACGTATTGGATGCAACGTTTTCATGGATTCTTTGCAATATGTTTTGCATCTTTTGGAAGACCTTTTCTGTGGGAAGAACCTCGTCGGAAGTCCAAATGAAGGCAATATCGAGGCCTCCTTCAAGCGGTTGAAGCAACTCTTTCTGCAGCCTATAAGCCTCTCGCAACTGCCTCTTTATGCGATTTCGCCATACTGCTCGCTTAAAGTAACGCTTTGAAACTGAAACTAATATGCGCACCCCTTCCCTTTCGCTCCTCATAAAAACGGCACGAATGGGGAAGGCCGAAATCGATTGTTGGCCACCACCAAACAGTTCTTCGAGCACTTTTCGGCTACAAAGACGCTCCTCTTTGGCAAGAGAATGTGTGCCGACATTAGCCATTTGCCTTGCGCAGATGGTCGTCGATGGCAGAAGAAATACTGGGGTACTGAGGAGAGGGAGCCTCGATATCAAGGCGCAAACCGGCGTCGCGAACAGCCTTCGCAGTCGTAGGACCAAGCGTTCCAATCACAATATCGCCTTGCTTGAAGTTGGGGAAATTCTTTTTGAGAGACTGAACACCACTCGGACTGAAGAAAATCAGCATATCATAGTCGAAGGGTTCGCCTTCTGTAAAGTCGTTGCTCACAGTTCTATACATTACCGCATCCGAGTGCTTAATGTTCTTACTGTCAAGCATTTCGCCAAACACGGGATTGTGAACGTCGCTAAGAGGAATGAAGTAACGCTCCGACTTATGTTTCAACATAACAGGAACCAAGTCGTCTATCTTCCCAGTTGAGCCGAAGAAAACCTTGCGTTTGCGATATTGAACGTACTTTTGAATGTATTGCGCAACCGTTTCCGTAATGCAGAAGTACTTCATTTCCTCAGGAATGGGAATGCGCATCTCCTTTGCCAAAAGGAAGAAATTGTCGATGGAAAGGCGCGAAGTAAATACGACAGCAGTATGCTCCAATATGGAGATCTTCTGTGCACGAAACTCTTTGGGAGTTAATGGCTCGACCTTTATGAACGGACGAAACACAATTTCCACATTATAACGCTTAGCGATGTCATAATAAGGAGAGTTAGCCGAAGTAGGTTCTGGCTGCGAGATGAGAATCTTCTTTATCATCGTTTGTCGTATTTTTTCTGCTAGATTTTAATCACCGAAAGATAGTCTGCATATGTCAAAACTTGTTGAATGACAAGCAAAGGCATCAGTTCGAGTGTGCAAAAGTACACAATTAAATGCAAAGTGCCATACATTTTCGGAAAAAATATCTGATATGTCTTAAAAAGAAGCAATATCTTGACGAAAATGATAAGTGCAAAAGCCAAAATCATGATCTTGTCGTGAGGAATCGGCAAATATACTACAACCATCGCAAAAACGAGGGAAAGTATCGCCTCTACCACATAAAGAAATGTATAGGCTCTGTGCATTGTAAAGATTTTTTCACTTCGGAAGAATATCCAATTAACGAAGCTGTTCATCATTCGCTTCATCAAAAAGTAAACTATCCAAAGCAAAAAGAATGCCCCAAAAAGGATGTAGGGAGTCTCGAAAAACGGATAATAGGCTACATTATGCTGAGTATATGTGAAAGTCACCATTTCTGCAGTCAAAGAAAGCAAGCCGACGGCAATCAGTCGAGTTGAATATCTGAGCGGATCATCCACTAAAGGTTCTTCCTTCTTTCCTGGTATAGGAAGGAACACTCTTTGCAACACTTCGCGGAAATTCTTCTTGAGTCGCATCACAAGACTTGCCGCAAGTATCAGACACACAAGCAACAACAACCCGCTCCACTCATTGTAACGAATACGAAAGGGTGTTGCGGTTGCCTCAAAACCAAAGGGTTTGTAGGTAAGCTCTGTATGCATCAAACTGCTGTCCTTCAGGATACCGAAGTACTCGAAAGGCAGCAAGTTCTCGATAACTGTGTCTTGCGATTCCGCCTGACAAAGTGTATCGACGCAAAGAGTGTCGTTGCAAAGTGTATCAGGAACAATCATATCTTAGCGAAACGACGGATACTTGTGTCCCAAAGTGGCGTTTCGAGAGCCATTCTCAACGCATCTTCTGGCGTAGGAGCTATCTTCCAAATGTCGGCATGAACTGGTCGCATGAAGTTTTCGGAAACTGCTTGATGCAAAGTATTCAGCATCGCATCATAATAACCTTTTGTGTTGAGCAGGATGATGGGTTTGAGATAGAGTCCCAACTGCTTCCAAGTGATGAGTTCCATCAGTTGGGCAAAGGTTCCGCAAC
>Ga0310786_10013132_pt1 | contig 10221 bp, 15 predicted proteins | sample AusTroGonzalo_MG_FD_203881 | JGI IMG/M metagenome (GOLD analysis project Ga0310786, IMG submission 203881) | Bovine rumen microbial communities from tropical cattle in Woodstock, Queensland, Australia - Gonzalo_03 (v2) (version 2) | ecosystem: Host-associated > Mammals > Digestive system >... | reverse complement strand
CCATTCACCATCAGACTCCCTGACGTATCCTTCCCGGCATCTACGCACTTCCTCATAAAACCATTTCCCGTACTCGCTGTTAGGATTTTTATTAGGTTTTAACAGCGAATAACAACCGTTTTCAAGATAAAACTTTATAGCCGGTCTGAAATAGTCCATATCTTCAAGAATATGAGGATGTGTTATATCGACTATGATTCTTCCAAACTCATCACGTGGAAGGTCTTTTGCACGCGGTCTTTCTCCTACCATCCACTTTAAGAGAGGTACAGTATCCATAAAGTCCAGGAACTGATCCTGGATTTCTTGTGGATACATATCCAACAACTGCCTAGTTATAGGAGTTTGATATTCGTTGGTCGGTATGATTACGGTGTCGTTCATTGTCGTGTCTTATTATATATCCTCACCTATAGCTTTTTGAACGCCTCCCCTTGCACTGTCCTCCGATGCAAAATCCTGTACCAATGCCTTTTCTGAATCAGACAGTTTTTTTGCAAGTTCCGGAATCTTATCAGCAGCCTTAGTCATAGCTTCGAGAGCCTTGTCCAGCTTAATGTCGATTGTGTTATTATCATCACCATCCTCTGTAGACCTAAAGGATTCTCCGATACGACGTATTATCAACCGTATGCTGTCGAGTGCAAATCTCATGTCTTCAAGAAGGAGCGACGCGGTAGTTGTCGACTGAGTACGGTATACATCCATCGCCTCTTCAAGAAGCGGGGTGGGCTTCCAATTAGCAGGGAAACCCTCCTGCTTCCGCACTTCCCTTGCCCGTTCCATCTCGTTCATAAGATACATATATGTGCTGCGAGGATCGCACATAAACCACAGATACGAAATCTGTCTCCAGAACTCTTCTTTGTTTTTGCTCTTATCTTTACGGAATAGCTCACGAATAGGACGGATAAGAAGTGCCTCATCCGCTACCTTGAAGTCCTGTCCGTCAAAGTCAATCAGTTTCATTAGTCCTTAAATTTCCCAGTCCAAGTTTGCCAGATACTGTCTGTTATAAACTGTACAAGATAAGCGTAATGCTCATCATTGTCACAATCGTAATGTATATCACAGTCGCTACATATACGATTAGCTGCGTGTATCGCTTCATGAGCTGCAACACCTACTGTGACATTTTCAGTGAGAAGAATAAGTACGCCAAGTCTCTTCGCATCGTTATTCTCCATAACATTCCAAACACAGGCTTTACTCGTATCTACTCCATCAACACTGATATACTCATCCTCAGGAGATCTGTAATTTTCCTTAATTTTGGAGATAATATCTTTACTAGATCCTTTTATAATCCAGACCTTTCTAGGATATATCACAGGATCAAACTCGTGTACTATAAACTTACTCATTACTTTTTATTCACTTTAGTCGTTCGTGAGCCTGAAGTAGCAACTTTGGACATTGCATTAGCCCTCTTTGTAAGGTCTGCCGCCTTCTGACGTGCTACCTTCGTGGCAGCAGCCCGTCTGGAAGCATCTCCCATAATTTCCTCGTAGCGGGCCATAGTCTCTGCATCAGACTCTGCACGCCATTTCTTTTCGTCTGCGGATAACTTTGCCATAATACAATAATTTTAATCATTCAAGAAGTCCACCCTCATCTACCCCATCGAATTCCTCCACCACGAATTCAATATCATTATTCTGTAGGAAAAGACAGTCTTTTCCATCAAGTACGATTTTCGGTACTTCATAAGTGCCACTCATAGAATCCTTCTGGATATTCTCTTCAATAACGCCTGGAACATGCTTTGCCTTAAGATACCTGTTGAGATTTATACTGACTATATCACCCGGCTTTACATCGTGTACCATTGAACCTACCGAGATAACAGTCTGAAGATTGTTCAATGAACCTGTCCTCTTATTTACCAGCACTAGTCCGGCATCTGTAACCTCATCAGTAAGATAAGTGTTTGCCGTAGTAATTACTCCGGTAAACAAAGGTCTAGCTTTTTTAATGTTGATAGCCATATCTATACGTTTTATTTAGAATGTTTTAAATTGTTGTGCTCAAGAAATGCTTCAATAAGTTTATGATAGCTCATCAGGACATGCTTCATGCATGTTAATAATCCATGCTCTGCTTCATCAAAAATACGTTCGTCTTTTTGTTTAGATAAATTAGCTATCTCTAGTCTAAACAGCTCGGCTTCCATACTGTCTGCACGATCAAGTTCGTGCTTGAGTCTAGTCACCAGATCAAAGTCGGCGTGCATACTATGTTTAGCGATTTTCTTGTCTGAAACTTTCTCCTCCTGTTTCTCCTTCTTATCACTCTTCGCATCGACTTTCTCTTTAGCTTTGTTCGCCTGTGCATTTTCTAACCATGCCGGCAGTAAAACAGGCCAGAACGGAGTTTTAAGAAGCTCTCTGGTTAAAGAACTTATTGTAGAATAAGGTCCTGGCCAGAACATACTGGACAAAGAACCGTCATCCTGGGTATCATCACCCACTAAAATTGCATAAAAAATATCATCCATAGTTATATCTTTTTATTCTTTCGGAACAACTTGCCTAGCCATGTACTTGTGTTCCTTGTTAATTATCCATATCCTATCGAATCGTTCAATGGCTTTTTTCTTCTGTATAGGAGAAGGAGTTCTACCGGCCAGGATTTCACCGGCAATGTGCTCGATTTCATCCTGGGAAATACCTGACCGATAGCTTCTCCTGGGCACACGATTCTGGTCTTTTGCTTCGTTTCTTCTCCACTTGATATACCTGCTGTACACAGGACCTATCCTTCCTATACACGGGATGTTCCGGACTCGTACAAAATCATCGAACCTGTCTTTGAGGTAAATCTTGAACGCATTATCGAAAGGCATCGACGCCGCATCCCGTCTTATCACGTCGAAGAATGATAGTACAGCCCTCCTTACCTCAGAAACCGGAACATCTAGTTCCTTGGCTATCGCAGCAAATTCCGCCTCGTCAAGTCTATTCTTTGCCATTGTCCAATCCTCTATGTCTCACTTGTAGCACTTCTGTCCTTATCCTCAACCGTATCTATACTGTTTACGGACGATGACCAGTCAAACACAATGCACAGCATATGACGCGGATCTTCTGTAATATGAGGAATGAACTTAGGATTGATGTCATTGTTCATGATGACACCTGCCTTCTTGAGTTTTGTCAGAGTCATCTGAAAGTGAGCCGGTGACATTCCCAAGGCATTCATCATATCTTTTCTAGACGTGTGGGACCACATAACGTCCTTAAGCACCTCTGGATCCTCTATGCTGGCCTTTAACCTGAAATACTGCTTAAGCAGCCTTGATGCCACATCGCGTTCTCGTGATGTCAACTTATGAAATGGAGCCAAGAACTCCATCCATGTTCTAAGGAAGGAGTCCTCGGTGCATTTCAATACTATGGTATTATTCGGCTTCATCTTGATTATTTACCTCTGTATTGTATGCCCTCTTCTTTAGATTTGGCAGCATCGTCAGGAACACTCTGTTCTGCCATTGATTCGGCGAACCCTGTAAGAATCTGCTCGATGTTTGCAGCAGACCATTTCACGAAGTCCTGAGTGTACATCTCATGATGATCCATCACCTTGAACAGCATATTCACGAAGAAGTTCATGTGTGCGAACTGATGCTCGTCCATAGCGGCTTCCAGCTTCGCGATGTAACTCGTAGCCTTCTGATATTGAGTAAACAACTCTCCGAACTTCTGCTGAAGTTCCTCGTAAGATAATTTAGCCTGAGGCGTCCTTGCCCCGTTTTTTACATCTTCCATAATTTTAAAAATTTATCTGTATCTTCTCCTGTTTTTATTTGTTCTTCCCGATGCATCTTTCCGTCCGACGCGAGTCATCGCCTCGTCACTATGCATCAACAACCAGTCGAACCATCTCCAGTATGTATCCTCTTCCAGATCCGGGGTATCCTTACCTGAAATCCCTCTACAGTATGAGATGTTCGCCATGCCCATAAATCTGTACGGAATCCTCTTGACCGGTCTTCCAAACTCCTTATCTAGCGTTTTCTGGAGCGTATCTGAGTAGTACACATGGAATCCGTGTAATCTTTCAGTCCTCTCACGGGCGTCGAGTCTCCTGTAAGCCATCCTCCCGATACTGACGTGAAAGTCGTCACGGAACATGCGGTAGGCATCATCACTACTTGAGCATTCATATCGTCCATAAAATAGCTTTCCTTCCCTCGATACTATTTGCTCCATTCTATTTCCCTCCTCTTTTTCTCCCTCCTTGCTTCTTCCGCCAGCCAGTCGTAGATCGAGGTAACTCCTATGTCAGTCGATCCGCATTTGGCACAGTACGATCCGTCCCACGAATCGTCGGCAAAGCTTTCGTCGATAAGAATGTGAAGAGAATGACACTGTTTGCAGTAATAGACATCCTCATCATGCTCATCGGTTCCGCTAGTTACCTGTAGTCTACTCTTCTGCATAATAAATCAACTGAAAATCGTTGTCTTTAGTAGGAATGATGTTAATAATGTCCTCTTTGGGAATTTTGTGCTCGTTTACGTAGTTTTCCAATTCCCTCATCTTGTTGAATCCCATTGTACGCAGTTCCATAGCGAAAAATAATTTGGTTATCGCAAATATATTAAATCGATTTTAAATTACAAACAAATTTATTTTACTTGTTGATAACTAGTCATGTGCGACAAGTTCGAATAACTGTCAACAACTGTTGTAAATGAAGTATTAATGGATTATATTTGTACCTGAAACATAAGCGGGGTGGAGCAGAGGTAGCTCGTCTGGCTCATAACCCGAAGGTCGTAGGTTCGAATCCTTCCCCCGCTACTACAAACCTTATAGACACGCCAGCCTAGAGGATAGACATATAGGAATAGTCGTAGAGACTATGTATCCACCTGATTGTATGCTGGCGTATTTGTACATTCAGGTGGATTTGTTTTTTACTGATACGAACTCGTCGGGCACAGCCCAGCCACTCATAGTATCAGAACACCGTCAGAGGGGATGTGACACAGACGGAAACCCGGGAAGGCGTACAGCATACGTTTCGGCAAGGGTTGTCACGGTGATGCTTGAATCACAGTTGCCGAAAGACCACCATCAAGCTGAGTGGTACGAGGGCTGCGGGACCATACTTGCAGACAAGGAATCTTCAGACCTGCCATAATTTCTGGCGGGTAAGGGGGAAGATTCCTCAGGCTCCAACCTCCTTGCAGTACATAAACAGACAACGAAACTATCAATGACTCTTCTTATCGGCTACAGGTTCATCCATCTTGTCACGGCTTACATTGCCGTCACGCAGAAGCACAGAACCTTTATCTGGATCATAGGATATTTCTCCACGTATTTTCATTTCCTTAGGACGTTCTGGTATGTCGCTCAGTGCCATTACATAGCCGGGAAAATCGTATGTATCGTGAACTTTAAGTTTCTTTTCCGAAGGATTCCATTTCATTCCGAAATCGGCAAGCATACCGAGAGGGGCTTTCTCGTTAGTCGACTCCTCAACTGAATCGAACAAGTACATCTGAGGCCCTTCTTTGACCTGTACCCATTCATCAGGATTATCCATTACATTCTTTCCCTGATTGTACATATGACGTATCACGTCCTTCGGAGCAAGGTCTGGAATCACCTTCTTGTACTCATCGTAGTTACGCAGCATCCTTCCTGTACGAAGCGTATCGGCAATAACCTGAATCATCTGGTCCATCCTGCCGGTAGTGCCGTAGAAATCCGAAGACGGTTTTCCGGCAACGGCTTTCTGCTCCTCAATCTCATCATCCCATTCGGTCTTGGACGAAGGCCTCATCGCCGGTACATTATTGTCAAGTCCCAGGTACGCCCTCCAGTACTCGTTCTCTTCTCCGTGACTCTGATTCCCGTTTGCACGGCTATACAGATAGCCGAAAAGATTAAATCCAGTAGCCGGATCCCATTCCGCATTAATCTTTTCCCTTTCCTCTTCCGGCGATGTATAACCACCCTCCGTTTCAGGCGTGTCCAGATTGCCGCCTCCCGCATACAGACGTCTCTCTTTCTCCTTCCTTACAGCCTCCAGAAGCATATCAGTATCCTCCGGAACTTCAAGACTGCCACCATATCCGTGCGAATGCGACCATTTTCTTGCGTTCCTTGCAAACACCACCATCTTCTTGTGAGCAGGATTGCCATCAGAATACAGCTCAGCCTCAGTCTTTCCAGTACGTGCCTTAAGCTCTGTCAGCCTTCCTCTATGAAAAGGCTTTATATGTATACCACCTCCTTCTGAATAACCGTGCTCTACTTTCCCGGCCTCATATGCCTCGTTGCTCAAGTTTCCTCCGACATCTTTTCCGCGAAGAATGAAGTTCACGTAATTCCTCGTCTCTTCCCACGGCATATCATCTATCCACTCTGTCGAACCATATATATCAGTTCCGGCCGCTTTCTGCTTTTCCAACCATCTTCCAACAGCTCCTCGTCCCCGGTTATACATTGCAAGAGCCTTCGCTGTCCTGACAGTATCTGTAGGATTGCCGGTAGTGGCAGTGTATGAATTATACAAATCATTCCATATGGCATCTCTCATCCTGCCATTGTACTCAGGATCAAGAAGATCTCCGTCCTCTCCCATCTTCCGGCGATACTCGTCATATGTACGGGGCATTATCTGAAAGGCTCCCTTAGCTCCTACCCTCGAAACGGCCTTGTCGTTAAAGGAACTCTCCGCCCATCTCTGCCGCATACGCAACTCATCCATGTCTATACCCGGTGCAGCAGATGCGTCTGCTGTATTACGGGCGGCTGCATTACGACTACGTGCTGACGATAGAAGATTACGTACCGTATCTGAGTCCCCTATCTTACGGAGCCTCGCAAGTAACTTGGAAACTTTTTCTATATCAGGCATACTCTACGATTTTTCTGCAAGTGTACACAATAAATTGATTGAGGATACGGATGAAAGCGATTTAGTTAGCCTTATTCAATGAACCCCTGCCTTGTTTGTCTGACCAGAAAAAGCCCCCCACTGAAAAATTTCAATCGGTGTGTGAGGAGAAGACACCCCTGCTGCCCCCACCCCCAACCCATAGGCAGGTGGTGCTATCCCCCTGTCATTGTCGAAAGCATTTTTTTTCAATAATAATTTAAACCTTATCATTTTATGGAAACAAATCTTAGGCTCAGTCAGTCATCCTACACTGACTACGATGCAGCACTGTACTTCAACGCTTGCCAGATTAAGAATGTCAAGTTCACTCCGAAAATCGTAGAAGTCGATGGCGTGAAGGTAATCCTTATGCACGTCGAGGGAACTCAGACAACTACTGGCGTCAAGGTCAACCTCGACATGTGGCCTCGTGACAATGCTACCGAGGCAGAGGTTGCCAAGTTCGAGAAGATTTCTTCCCTCACTGACATAGAATTCAGAGTGGGCTACTTCTCAGAAATGAACAGCAACGGCGAAGTTTCGCTTCGTCAGGGCCTTCCTAAGTGGACAGCATACTGCACTGGCGGTGACTTCAAATCGCTCACCGGAGGCAAGCGTGAGTTTGCTGGCGAGTAGCAGAAGTACCCTTCGGGGTGCTTCTTTTTTTCATTAGCCGAATCATAAGAGATAATTTGGCTGGCGATTCCTCTCAGTTGACTCAGAAAACGTTTTAATTTCAATCGGAATATTTCAGACAAGAAAAGTATTGTCTGCGATACTTCGATCGAAATTAAGGCGTAATTCTGGGCGATTTTCTCCCGCGTGCGATTTTAACTTTACCAACGGCCACCTGATTATGGATTCCGAGAAATTAATTCTTATCTCGTTCAAGGGAAATATACTTCCCATGACAAAGGAAGAATATGAGTCTTTCCTGGAAACAATCGAGGAGTGGGACAACTGATTATTTCTCTGGCTCGATGATTTATTTCACTTGACGATTATTTTCTTCGATGATTTATCTCATTTGGCGAGATTTTATTCTGGTGTGTGAGGGGGAGATAGTCTTCTTTCCCCTTTCTTTTCCCATTTTTCGCTTTCTTTCGCCATATATCATTCCCTCTCAAATCTACTTTTTGAGGGGGAAATGATGTCTGGTGGTTCCTCTCTCACACTCTTTCTTCCTTAAGAGAGAGTTAATATTTTTTTATTTCTTTTCTTCTTATAAAAAGAAAGAAACTGGTATATTATATTATTATAAATAATATATAATATCCCATCAAAGAAAGAAAAACTCGACTATGCGAGTATAAATAGTCATTATGAGATATTGTATATTTTGCTGTTCAGGTAAACTTAAAGATGCTATTGAACGTGCTACGGAGACAATGCACAGTTGTGTGATGAAGTGGGATTTAGATAATGACTGCGTTCTTTGCAAATATCACAGCGACATTTCTTTTTCGCAGGATTCATATAATGCATCTATCTGGCTGGAGAATGATGATATTCATCAGCTAATAGAAGATGCTATATATTTCTCTGTCGAACTTCTCAAGTTGAAAACAATTAAACAAAAATAATATGGATAGTAAATCATTTTTCGGAGACAAAGGACTTTCTTCTACGTCTGCTAATCACTATGCAAATCTTGCAAAGGAGGCTGCTCGTAGACAGCAGAATTTTCTGACAAACATTCGTTTCTATCGTACTGAAATGAGTGTTATCGGAATGCAGGACAGAGAAGTTTGTAACGAAGGCTGTTGTCCGAATGACCTGAATCGCATACAAAGGTCACTCGAACTTATTTCAGGCCTTAATTCTCTTATCGCATTCTTCAGGGAGGCGATTAAGGAAAAAGAACGCCTTGCTGCTGAAGCTCTTACATGGGAGAACAAAGAGAAACGGGCAGATCATGAAGCTCGTTATCTTGAACTGCAATCTGCCAAGCCAGTTCGTGAAGCATACATAACAGAGAGCGATGTTCTTGCATCGTGGTCTGTAGGTGAACGGGAGAAATATCTGTCTCTTGAAGCTGAGGCTTCTACATACGGTAAATATATCCATGAAGACGGATGTATTTCCAATGCACGTGTCGATCTTCTGTCTAAGATCAACAATCCTAAGACGATTAAGGAGAATGGCCGGGATACAATCGTCTATTCCTACGAACCTACAGTCGATACGTCACTTGTAGAGGAAATGTATTTCAAGTTTCAGAAGCATCAGAGAGAAGTTCAGGCAGAACTCAACGGCATGAAGAAACGCATTACTGATGCCATCGAAGCTCATAAAGTAAGCGTTGACGAGAAATATCGTCTTGCTTACGCAAAATGGAATGAAGAAGTCTCAGCACTGACTCGTGAGTTTCAGGTGATTCAGGAAGAGGAAAGTGCAGTCAGGATTAAAATGTCGTCAGATGTTAAAAACCTTAAGATTGTTGTTCCTAAACGTATTGAACAGTTCGTATTATATCTTAACGAGCAGTAAGTTTTTTGTCGGTTAGCTGATGCATTGAGCGTTTACGCGAATCATCATCGAGTAACTGAAATAGTTGTGCACTTTATGATTAATTTGATAATATTAATTATAATATCAACAATAAATCTTGGAGAAGCTTATTCTTCAATGTCTCGGTCCCAAATTCTCATCCTGATGCTTGACGGCGGAGGATTTCGTTCTTGCTTTTGACGGGACTTGAGGTTTTAGTTATTGCTTTTGCCTTCGATTTATCGCATAACTATTTCAGTTAGCCGACTTTTTATTTTTATATATTTAATCTTTTACATTATGCAGTTAACAAAAGGACAGAAAGACGCTCTTATTCGTCAGGCACGTAGTATTATAGTGAAAAAGCGGGAAGATAAGCGACGTGAACTTGTTGCTAAATGGAAACCGAGTCCTGAACAGAAGAAAGTTCTAAATAAAGTTTCTGAAATTCAGGCAAGTATACTTAAATTACAGCAGTTGCTCAAGGACTCCGGATTCACTTATGAGTATAATAAGTGGACTAAAGAAGTTGACAAACAGACTGTGCGTATCTTTTTCTACGATATTGAGGGTAATGTCTCTGCTATCCATGATAATATGCAACAGGATATGAAGACTTTTTCTGTAGCGAATGAATTAGAAAAAGCTGCTTATCCGGATGAACAAGATATTACAGACGAAATCGAGCTTCTTAGCTTGAGTAAAGAGTTTGATGTTGAGGCTTTTCTTGCTAAGTATCGTAATCTTTAGTTAAGCATTTATTATATAATTAAATTATAATGGAAAGTAAAAATTTATGCAAAAATGATTTTTACTTTCTTTCTCCTACAAATT
>Ga0310786_10013129_pt1 | contig 10222 bp, 9 predicted proteins | sample AusTroGonzalo_MG_FD_203881 | JGI IMG/M metagenome (GOLD analysis project Ga0310786, IMG submission 203881) | Bovine rumen microbial communities from tropical cattle in Woodstock, Queensland, Australia - Gonzalo_03 (v2) (version 2) | ecosystem: Host-associated > Mammals > Digestive system >... | reverse complement strand
ATTATATAATATAAGCAACCCCACTTGCCACTTTTCCTGTTGTGACAGTTGTGATTTTTGTGACAGCCTCACAAATCAATCCCATATTCGCGGCAAATCCATTCAACTGCTCGAGGAGGCAATACTTTTGCATTAGGTTTCACCCCGAAACTTGAAAGGATGTCGCGCTTGCCCGCCAGCCAACGCCAAAAAGTAGTGCGACTCACTCCTGCCGCATCTGCGAGTTCTGATTTATATGCACTTTTCATATCCGTTGTCTGTTGTCTGTTGTCTTTTTCGTTACAAATTTACGAATAAATCTTGACATTTGCAAGTTTATTTTTTATTTATCTTTTCGGATTGTTTCAGAACGTTTCAACGCTTTTTCCAACTGTCGTACCTTTGTGCTGGATTAAGAATCCATCACGACTTTGGGCTTCGGCTCGGCAAAGAAAATGGGCCCTTCTCTGCGCTCGCCTTGCACCAAAGTTGTAACGATGATTCGAAACACAGCCAGTTATGATGCCAAACGTAACACGTTACAAGTGGCCACGTAACACGTTATGATGGCAAATGCAACTGGACTCTGTATACAACATATACATAAGGACACGCAGCGGCGCATCCTTATCCCAAACAAAGAAATTTTGACTTACTGAAAACGATGCCAGACTGAAGCTGCTGCGCCTTTTATGCAGGAAAAGTGAATAAAGTGCCCTAATTTTCCTTAAAACATTTCTGCGGGTAGTTAATAGTTGTCTCCGAGGGGCGGAGAAAAGCCTTTTTATAGGTAAATTTGTAGTCAAGAAACCGAAACCCTTAAAGCTATTTAAAATGAAAAGGATTATTCTAAAACCCCTGATGGTTGCCTTGCTTGCTGGTTTCTCTGTGGCAGGCTGGGCAAAGGATGTAGTGTGGAACAAGCCCTCTACGGAAGTGAACAGAGAAATTGAAGGCTTCTTCAGCCCACTGCTCGAGATTAGGCGCGTTGAGTTTGCAAAGGACGAGACTCGACTCTTCCTGCACATTGCCGACCGACCTTCGAACTGGGTGAAAATCAGCTCCGCTTCCTATCTTCGTGCCGATGGCAAGCGCTATGCCCTGAAGAGCCTGGACGGTATGCAGCTGGACACGGAAACCTATCTGACCGATAGTGGTCGCGTGGATGTGGTGCTCCACTTCGAGCCTCTGCCACAGAAGACTCAGCGCTTCGACTTTACAGAAGGCGACTTCCAAGGTGCTTGGGAACTCTTGGGCGTTGAGCAGCCCTCGACGAGAGCCAGCCGACTCTTCCCCTCGAACTGGCGCAACACACAGACAGGCGACTGGGACATCAGTTTCTACGACAATTGCGCCATCTACGACTGCAAGTTCTGGAACTACAAACAGAAGGAGCAAAAGGGCGACAAATACACTTTCGTGCTCGAAAACGGCGGCAAGGAAGTGGTGGTGAACGTCGATAAGAACAAGGCCGGCAAGCGCCTGATGACCATCGACGGCAAGAAGGGCGAGTACAGTTTCATCGGCTCCATCACCCTACCCGACTATCCGCAGAAAGACACGCGCAAGGACTTCAAAGACTCGGGCTACAAGACCGACACCGTGACCTTCATTGGCTGGCTGAAAGATATGCCAGCGCAAATGCTGCTGAGAGGCGAGGAGTTCGACGCTTCGCTCTACGACGACATCTTCTCGGGAGAAGGGAACGAATCGTACTCCAAGATGGACGAACAGGGCCGATTCGAGATGAAAATCCCCGTCCTGAACTCTGCCGAGGTATTTACCGACTGGAACCACACCTTCATCCGCACCATGTTCGAGCCGGGCGAGACGTACTTCCTGCTCTACGACTTCAAGGGCGGACACAAGATGTTCATGGGCAAGAACTGCCGATTGCAAAACGAAATCTTGGCGCATCCCATAGATTGGGTGGGCACACATCCCGAAGAAAGAGGTCTGGACAGAGAAGGTGCCCTGAAGTTCTTCGAGGAAGTGAAGGCCGATAAGGCTAAGGCAATGAACGACTTGCAGAATGTCATCAAGGAGAATCCCAACATCTCCGACCGTTACATCAACTACCTGACTGGCTGTTATAACGCTCAGGAATGTGCAGCTCTGATGCAAGGCCGTTTCAGCATGAAGAACTGGCAAGTGCCCAGCGAAATCATGGACTATGTGAAAGAGGTTGAATGGCAGCAAGCCCCCAAACCCTTTACGCTCTATCGCGAGTTCAACACCTTCAAGCGCGACTACATAGACCAACAGATTATGGACCGCTACAACGTCCCCGTAGATGGAGGTCATATTTCTTTGACCGTTACAGCATATCCGTATATCCTGAAGAAATACAAGGATGCGGGCAAGCTGGAAATCAGCGACGAGGAACTGGAAATCGTGAAGCGCTATGCAGAAGGAAGCAAAAAGTATTGTTTTGTCACCGATGAAGACGAGGCAATGAAGAAGGCTTCCGAAGAGTTTTATTCATCGGAACTCGCCAAGCAATTCTCTGCCATCTATGAGCGCGAAGACGTCAAGAAGATTATCGAGCAGGAAGAGCCTCTGTTCGATGTCAACAAAACGATGAGCGTCCTCGATGCCATCGATTGCGACCAGGACATGCGCGACATCCTCATCACGAACGACCTCTTCGAACTCCTCGACCACGAACGTCAGCCGCTTACCGATTTCGTGATGAACTTCTTCGAGGAGAACGTCAAACTGCCTGCTGCAAAGGCTTACCTGAAGGACAAGCAGGAGAAGTACCTCGCCATTTCGCGTCGCGACATCTCGAACTCGCCCAGCCTGAAATCGGCTGAAGACATAGCAAACATGAGCGACGGCGAGAAGATGCTGCGCAAACTCATAGAGCCCTATAAAGGCAAAATCATCCTCATGGACATTTGGGGCACTTGGTGCGGGCCTTGCAAGGATGCGCTTTCGCACAGCCAAGAGGAATACGAGAAACTGAAGGAATTCGACCTCGTCTATCTCTATCTGGCAAACCGAAGCCCAGAAGAGATTTGGCAGAACGTCATCAAGCAATACGAGGTTCTGGGCGATAATGTGGTGCACTACAACCTGCCCGAAGCCCAGCAAAGCGCCATCGAGAAGTTCGTCAAGATAACGGGCTATCCCACCTTCAAACTCATTGACCGCGATGGCAATCTCCTCGATGTAAACGCCGATCCGCGCGACCTGGAAGGCCTGGCAAGATTACTGAAACAAATGAAATAAGAGGAAGTTCCTCAAACGAACTGCACGACCGCATGGGCAACTCCATCGCGGTCGTTGCTTTTTGTAACAAATGTGGCGGCCTGTTTGACGGGCTTCTTGGCATTCCGAGTGGCACAGGAAATGCCTGCCAAACGCATCATATTCAGGTCGTTATAACCATCGCCGCAGCAAAGCAACTCGCTTGGCTTGCCCCCTACTCTTTCCAAAAGTTCCCTGAGAGCATCGGCTTTGTCGATTCCTTTCGGCATGATTTCGAGCAGAAAACTCTCGCTCCTGCAAATGCTGAAATGGGCCGAGAACTGCTTCAAAAGTCGCTTTTCCAAGTGCCAAAGCCTGCGAGGAGCGCCTGTAACGAGGCATTTGTGCTGGGGTTCGGTGATGGTTTGGGCGAAGTCGCTCGTCTCAATCAAAGGCATTTTGTTGGCTTTGGAAATGTACTTCGAACGCAAGTCGGGCTTGCCCTGAATGACGATGTTGTTGCCCTTGTAGCCATGGATGCGAAAGTCCTTCCCAACGGCCTTTACAAGCTCAGGAATGAGGGAAAGCGGAATGGCCGTCTCCGTAATGGCTTTGCCTTTGGCGCAGTCCCAGACAAGGCTCCCGTTAAAGGAAATGATATAGCCTTGATGCTTGTGCAATTCGAGTTGCTGGGCAAAGGGAAGGATGCTGTAAAGCGGTCGTCCGCTTGCAAGAATAATGGTAAGTCCGCGCTCCTGGGCCTCAATGAGAACTTGCCGAGAGTAAGGCGTAATCGTCTTCTCAGTGGTAAGCAAAGTGCCATCGAGGTCGGTTGCAAGGAAGCGGATCATTCGTCTTCGCTAAGTTTTAGGATGAGCGTTGTGGCGCCAATTGTAATGATGGAAGCGTCTTGGAGGCGGATGCGGTCTTGGTCGCGCAAAATCTCATTCATGTAGAAAGTGCCCGTTCCGGAAGGCGCGTCGCGAAGAATATACTGCAATTGACCGTCTTTTCCTCGTTGAACGCGAATGATGCAATGGCGGGTATCGACACTCGGGTCGACGGTCTCGATAGGCTTGTTGATGTTGGTTCCATGAACATAACGCCCAAAGACATTGTCGCCCATCTCGAGCGGAATCTCTTGGCGGTAGTGGAAAGCGTTCTCAACAACGATAATGGAGCCAAGCCTCACAACCCCCTCTAAATCTCCCCGAGGGGAGACTTCTGGTTCATTCTCTCCCCCTCGGGGGAGTTGGAGAGGGGTTGGCAGCTTTATTCCAAACTGCTTCTTGCATTCGCTGCAAACAAAGACGAGACGTTGGCCTGGTTGATAGCGCGTCTCGTCGAAGACCGTATAGCTGTTGCATTTCGGGCAACGAACTTTCTTCATAATAATGTGTCTTTATTGGATGGGCTTAACTTCGCCTTTCAAACGAAGCGGCCAAGCGTTTGAGAAATCGTTGCAAGAGGCCTTGCAGTCGCGAATCTTTGCGTATGCCTCGTCTTCCGAATCGAAGCCAGGAATGATGACGCGAACCATTGTTCCCACCTTGCAAGCCTGAGCATTGTAACCCAGTTCCTGAAGCTCCTTTGCATATTTGAGTGCTCGAGCCTCACTAATTGCACTCGCAAGAACGATAGCGAAAGGCTTCGAGGCGGGGTCTTGAACTTCAGCAACTTTTGGCTCGGCCTTTGCTTCGACGGATTCTGCCTGAATGGTTTCAGGTTGAGGTGCCTTTATCTTCGGAGCAAAGAAGATTGATGCCTTTTGTCCGATGCCCGAAATGGTGTTCTCGATTGGGGACGCGAAGGCGAAGAAGAGCGCAATTGAGGCTGCGACGGCTGTTGCGTAGTTGAAAGCCTTGCGATTAATGCGAATGGTTATCGTGTCGTGATCGGCTTGAATGCTGGTCAGCCTTACCTTGTTGGCAGCCTGTCTCTTCGCTCTTTGCTGACGGACTTCGTGGCTCAGCTTAGCGAAAGGAACTGCATCGAGTCCGTAATAGGCCGGCGAAGCAATACCAGATTGCTGGGGCATGAAGCTAATCTCGCCATTTTCAGGGTCGCGAAGCAGATAGCCCATACTGCCAAAGGAAACTGTTCCCTCTTCGTCGAGCATCTGGACAAGCTCGTCGACATACTGCACACACATCATGCGAGCATCCTGACGAGAAAGGTTGTGCAACTTGGAGAATGAACCGACGAAATCTTCGCCCTCTTCCAATTCATTCCACTCGAAAGATACGGTTCTGTAAGGAGGCAGGAAGATGCCTTCCTCATCAATCCTACGGCTGCTCATCTCCCTAACGATAAAGGTTCCAAGCTGCGGAACACTCACTTCGTTGCGATGGAGGAGCAGATATTCAATATGTGTTGAAAGTTCTATCATGCCGACAAAGGTACGACTTTCTCGCGAGAGCCGCAAACTTTTCGGCAAGAAGTTATCAACAAGTTTTCAACAATTACTTTAATCTTTCTTCTCTTCGGAAGTCTTAATTTGCTCAGCCACTTCGGGTTTAACCTTGTATCGTTTATTCAATCCTTTAACTATTTCGTTTGTGATGTTGTACTTAGGATTGGCGATAAGAAGGTTGTCTCCAGCCTTAATCATCACATAATCGAACTTCTTGGTCTTGTTGTAACGCTTCAGGAAAGACTGGATGCTGTCGCGAGCCTCCTCGTTGATGCGAGCCTGTTCCATTGCGAACTCGTTCTGAAGACGGTCTGCAAGCTCTGCCAGGTCGTTCTGTTCCTTTTGGATAGAGGCTTGAGCGCGTTCCACTTCGTCGCGGGTTGTGAACTCGTTGCTCTCGTACTTCTTCTGAACGGCTGCAGCATGATTTTCGAGTGCGCGTTGCTTTTGTGCAAGCGTCTTCTGGATGTTGTTGCCTTTGCGGGTAAGAATCTCGCTATAGTCCTTGTAGAGCTGGTATTGGCTCATCAGCGTATCGAGTTCCACATAGGCAATCTTCAGCTCAGTAGTTTCTTCCTCTTGAGCAGGGTCTTTAATAGTTTCCTCTTCATTCTTAGTGCCGCAAGCAGCGAAGAACATAGTAGCAGCCGCAAAGGCCACGAAAGTAAGATACTTCTTCATAGAATTGATATACATTATTTATATTTGGGGGCAAAGATACGAAATAAATAAGAGTTAAGAATTATGAGTTAAGAAAATTTAAGATTTAAAGGTAATCATTAGTGTTTTCTTTCTTTTGCATGCTTCTTTTCCCGTCTTTCAATGGCATCCATACTCTCAACACAATGAATGCCCCTGTCTCGCATAGCTTTACTGCCTCCAATATGGGTGCTTCCGAACTTGCTTCCTGGCTTCAAGAGCATCTTAATGCACAAAAACACAACAGATAAAGCAACAATTCCAAGCGTTATGAGTGCAAGTTTCAACATAATTCATTATATTTGCATGCAAAGATACAATAATATATCAGATTACGCAGTTATTTATCAAGATAAATATAAGAAATATGGATAAAATCGCATTACAACCTCAGAGTGTATTCAAGTGCTTTGCACAAGTAAACCAAATTCCCCGTCCTTCGAAGCAAGAAGAGAAGATGATTGAATTCCTGCTCGACTTCGGAAAGAAGCTCGGCCTCGATACAAGAAGAGACGAAGCAGGAAACGTCATCATTCGCAAGCCCGCAACTCCTGGAATGGAAGACCGTCAGACCATTGTTCTGCAGAGCCATATGGATATGGTTTGCGAGAAGAATCGCGACCTCGAGTTCGACTTCACCAAAGACGCCATCCAGACTTATATCGATGGCGAGTGGATGAAAGCAAAAGGCACTACTCTCGGAGCCGACGACGGAATTGGTGTGGCTATGGAAATGGCTATCCTCGAGGCTAACGACATTGAGCACGGCCCAATTGAATGCGTCTTTACTCGCGACGAAGAAACTGGTCTGACTGGTGCTGAAGGCATGCAATCGGACTTCATGAGCGGTCGTTTGCTCGTCAACCTCGATAGTGAGGACGAAGGAGAAATCTTTGTGTCTTGTGCTGGAGGTTGTCGTACACTCGCTCAATTCGACTATGAAGAAGAGCCTCTTCCCGCAGGTTTCTTCGCTTTCTCGCTCTCTATCAAGGGTTTGACAGGCGGTCATAGCGGCGACGATATCGAGAAGAAACGTGCAAATGCAAACAAACTCTTGGCTCGCTTCCTGTATGTAAGTCAGCAGAAGTACGACCTCCGACTCATCGACATTCAGGCTGGAGGACTTCACAACGCTATCCCCAGAGAAGCTTGGTGCTTATGTGCCGTTCCCGCAAAGGATAAGGAAAGCATTACCGTAGATTGGAATCTCTATCAGGCCGACGTTGCTGAGGAGTATAGCGTAACAGAAAAAACGATGGTCTTCACGCTCGAAAGTGCCGAAGGCGGACCAGCCATCAAGAAGGAAGTGAGCGAGAAACTCATCAAAGCTCTGCAGGCTGTCGATAATGGTGTCTTTGCTTATTGTCAGGACCTTCCGCTTATCGAAACCAGTAGCAACTTGGCGAATATCCGCAAAAAGCCTGAGACAAAGACTATCGACATTCTCAGCAGTCAGCGAAGCAGCATTTATAGTGCTCGTGTCAATATGGCGAACACAGTTGCCGCAGCCTTCGAACTTGCTGGAGCAAAGGTAGATATAGGCGAAGGTTATCCTGGCTGGAAGATGAATCCGAATAGCGAAATCCTTCGTATCGCAGTCGAGCAATACAAGAAGCTCTTCAAGAAGGAGCCCGTTGTTCGCGGCATTCATGCAGGACTGGAATGCGGACTCTTCAGCGAGAAGTTCCCTGGAATGGACATGATAAGCATGGGCCCGACTCTGAGAGGCGTTCATAGTCCAGACGAAAAGCTCCTCATCCCAACCGTTCAAATGGTTTGGGACCACTTGCTCGCCATCCTCAAGAACGCTCCTAAATGATGAAATTCAGGTTCCTCATATTGCCGCTTTTGGCACTCTTGGCTATCGCTTGTTCCGATTACGAAACCTTCTCGGACAATCCCAGCTATCGTCTCGAGTTCTCGCAAGACACCATTGCCTTCGATACGCTGATTAGCACGATTCCCAGCAGCACGAAGACGCTCTATGCCTTCAATAATAACGGGAACGGAATGCGCATCAGCAACATCCAACTTGAAGGTGGAGCCGAGAGTCTGTTCCGTGTGAATGTGGACGGAAGATACTTGGCCGACGGTACTTGGAGCGATTTCGAAGTGCTGAAGCACGACAGTCTTGTGATTCGCATCGAGATGACTCCGCCAGAAGTCGGCTCAACTGAACCCCTCTACTTCGAAGACAAACTGCATTTCCTCCTAGAGAATGGAGCCAAGCAAACCGTAGTTCTTACAGGAGGTTCGGTAGATGCCTACATTCAGAAGGAAGGACTGATTATCGAATCCGACGAGACACTCTTGACTGATAAAGCTTATGTAATCTACGATTCGCTCGTTGTGAAGCAAGGCGCAACACTCACTCTTGCCGAAGGTACAACACTTATGTTCCATGATAAGGCTGCCTTGCATGTTTACGGAAAACTGATTGTTGAGGGAAGCCTGGAGAAGCCTGTAGTATTGCGGGGTGACAGAATGGACCACATGTTTGACTACCTTCGCTACGACAACACTCCAAGTCGATGGGAAGGCGTCATTATTCATCGAGGCAGCTACGGAAACGAGTTCTATCAATGCGACCTGCATAGCTCGCTCTTCGGTATTATCGTAGAAGATACGGAACAAGTAATTCCAGACGAGACAAAGCCTTCCATCACATTGGATTGTTGCATTCTCCATAACATTGGAGGCGATGGTTTGCAACTCAATAATTGTGTGAGCAAAGTCACTAACACGCAGATTAGCAACACATTATGGCACACCGTCAACATCAGCGGAGGCAGTCACACATTCGTCTATAGCACAATTGCTCAGTTCTATCCCTTTACCGCAAACAGAGGCGACGCACTTCATCTCGTAAGTTCCGAAGATGGTGGCGAGTACGGACTGTTGCGCAAAGCACACTTCATCAATTGCGTCATAACTGGCTATGGTCCGGATGTGATTATGGGAGAGAACATTCCAGATGATGGTTCGTGCAATTATCTCTTCTATCATAGCTTCCTCAACACCCCGCCAGTTGATGATATAGAGCATTTCGTGGGCAATATTTTCGACCAAGATAAAAAGAAGAATGAGGACGAGAAGCTCGTTCGTCAGGACAACTTCCTTGTCTTCGATACAGAGAACTTCATCTATGATTTCACGCCAAAGGCAGAGAGCCTGATTCGTTCGCTTGCCGATGCCAACTACGAAGGCGTTCCTGTTTTCGATAGATTGGGTGTGAGCCGACTTGCCGACGAAGGCTCAGATGCGGGATGCTACGAATGTGTTCCGCCACCAGATGAGGAGGGCGAAGAGTGAAAGGCTTGCTCATAGTGGTGGGCAAGACCACAGACAAGCGCTTCGAAGCCATCATAAATGAGTATGTCGAGCGCATAAAACACTATATTCCTTTTGCCGTAGAGGTCATTCCTGAACTCAAGAACACTAAAGGTCTCAGCCAAAACGAGCAGAAGGAACGAGAAGGAGAACTCATCCAGAAAAGCCTCCAGGCAGGAGACTATGTGGTGCTTCTCGACGAGCACGGAAGCGAGCGAACGAGTATGGAGTTTGCCGCTTGGATGCAAAAGAAGATGGCGGCTGGACCAAAGCGGCTCGTCTTTATCGTTGGAGGACCTTATGGCTTCTCGGAAGCAATACATAAACGTGGAAATGAGGAGGTCAGTTTGAGCAAGATGACACTCTCCCACCAAATGGTTCGCATGTTCTTCGTAGAACAAATCTACAGAGCTATGACCATCCTGAATGGCGAACCCTACCATCACGAATAAACACACATAACACTATAACACTATGCTTACAGTAGACGAACTTAACGACAGACTTATTGACCTGTCTTTTGCCGAAGACATCGGCGACGGAGACCACACGACTCTATGTTGCATACCGCCAACTGAGATGGGCGAAAGCAAACTTCTCATCAAGGAA
>Ga0310786_10013128_pt1 | contig 10223 bp, 5 predicted proteins | sample AusTroGonzalo_MG_FD_203881 | JGI IMG/M metagenome (GOLD analysis project Ga0310786, IMG submission 203881) | Bovine rumen microbial communities from tropical cattle in Woodstock, Queensland, Australia - Gonzalo_03 (v2) (version 2) | ecosystem: Host-associated > Mammals > Digestive system >... | reverse complement strand
TCACCAGCAATCTTGGTACCATAGCCAAACACACAGTGGTCGCCCACAATGGTATCATGACTGATATGGGTACCTTCGAGCAGGAAGTTGTCGTTACCAATCACAGTGCAACCATCCTTATTCGTACCGCGGTTGATAACCACATTCTCACGAATCACATTGTTATTACCGATCTTCACGTATGACTTGGCACCACGGAAATTAAAGTCCTGCGGGAGGGCGGCAATCACACTACCCTGATGGATCTTGTTGTTTTTGCCAATACGTGAGCCGTCGCAAATCGAGACAAAGGGGAAGATGATGCAGTTGTCGCCAATCTCCACGTCGTCTTCGATATATACGAAGGGGAATATCTTACAGTTGTTGCCGATCTTTGCCTTTGGGCTTATCTCAGCTTTAGGGGATATTTCGCTTGCCATAAATTCTTAACTCTTAATTCTTAACTTATTTACCACCGCCACCAAGAGCCGTATAGAGGCTGACTACCGACTGCATCTTGTTGAAATCATCTGTCGCCAGAGTGAGTTGAGCAGAGAGAAGTTGAGTCTGAGCAGTCAGTACCTCCAGATAGGTTATGCCTTTAGAATGATATAGTTCAATGGTGGCATCGACAGCCTTCGACAGTGCTTCAACACGCTGGCTCTCCAACTTTGAGTTGGCATCATACTTGTTGTAGTTAACCAAAGCGTTAGACACCTCATTGCCTGCCTTGAGGATGGTGTTCTGCCAAGTGTTGAAGGCCTGCTCATACTGTATCTTACTAACCTTCAGACCTGCTACCAGTGCACCGCGCTGGAAGACGGGCTGTGTGAGTGAGCCAAACAGTGAGGTGAGCCACTTACCAGGATTCAGATTACCATTGTTGTTGGTAAAGGCCGCAGAGGCACCGATCGTAATAGTCGGATAGAACTTAGAGCGGGCAGTCTGGATATCGTGGAAGCAGGAAGCAAGATTCATCTCAGCATTATGCACGTCGGGACGGTTCTTCAGCAAGGCTACGCCCACACCTACGGCAAACTCGTTAGGCAGCGACTGCTCTGCCAGTGTGGAACGGGGAATCTGCTGACCAGCCTGTCCGATGAGCAACGAGAGTGCATTCTCTGTGGAACGGATCTGGCGCTCGAAGTCGTTGATCTGAGTCAGTGTAGAGATGTAGGCAGCCTCAGCGCTATGAACAGCGTTAGCACGTGCACGACCCAGATTAAACTGCTGCTGAGTGATATCAAACGTCCTTTTTGCCATCTTCGACATCTCCGTCACGATGCGGAGCTGCTCGTCGAACATCAGCAGGGTATAGTAGCTGTTGGCTATACTACCGATGAGTTGAGCACGGACAGACATCTGGTAGTCCTTGTAGCCCAGAAGTTTCATTTGGGTAGAACGCTTCTGCGACAAGATATTACCGAAGAGGTCAAGCGTCCATGAGGCCGTCACGGGAATAGAATAACTCTTGGTTTCCACTGACGGGCTGGAATGTGTCGTGGAGATCGTACCCATATTCTGCTGAGAACCGATATTGACGCTTGGCAGGAAAGCCAGTTTGGCTGCCGTCAGCATGATCTCGTAGCGCTTGACGGTCAGAGCAGCATTCAGCAGGTTAGTATTACGCTCCAAGCCCTGTTCGATGAGCTGCTGCAACTGAGGGTCTGTAAAGACGCTGCGCCAAGGCAGATTACCAAAGGAGGCTGTGTCCTGTGGTGCTACTGCCAGCGTATCGGTGGGTGAAAGAGGATCACGGATAATACCCTCGGTATCCACTGTTGGACGCTCGTATTTGTTATAGAGTCCACAGCTCGACAGCAACAACGCTGCGGACATGAATATCATTAGTTTCTTCATATTACTTCTCCAATTCATAATCTACAGGTTTAGCATGTGCATACTGAGCCAGCTCGGCAGCCACCTCTTCATTCTCTTCATCTTCAAACTCCAACGGTTTGATCTTCTCCTGGATAGACTGGAAGATCACAAACAGCGTCGGAACAACGAAGAGCTGCAGGATGGTACCGATGAGCATACCGCCTACAGCAGCGGCACCTAACGTCTGGTTACCGTTCTTTCCTACACCCGAGGCGAACATCATCGGCAACAGACCGATGACCATAGCCAATGAGGTCATCAAAATCGGGCGCAGACGGGCTGCAGCTCCCAGCACAGCTGACCAGGAGATGGCCATACCTGTCTGGCGGCGCTCAAGGGCGAACTGTACAATCAAGATGGCATTCTTAGCCAACAGACCAATCAGCATGATCAGCGAGATCTGCATGTAGATATCGTTGGCGTGACCAAAGAGATTGGTAAAGAGGAAACAGCCAGCCAGTCCGAAAGGTACAGACAACAACACCGACAACGGCAAGAGGTAAGACTCGTACTGGGCTGACAGGATCAGATAGATGAACACGAAGCACAACAGGAAGATAATCGCTGTAGAATTCGTGGCCTTGGCTTCCTCACGGGTCAAACCTGAGAAATCGTAGGTGTAACCGGCAGGCAGAACCTGATCGGCAACCTCCTGGACAGCCTGCAGTGCCTCACCAGTAGAGTAGCCGTTGGCCACTGTACCTGTGACGTTGATAGAGGTAAACAGGTTGAAGCGGTTGATGTTCAGAGGTCCATAAACGCGATCCATATTGCAGAACTCCTTAATAGGAGCCATACCTCCTGGCGTGCGTACAAATATACTATTCAGAGACTCTGGGGTCATACGTGTCTCAGGAGAGCCCTGAATCATTACTTTATAGAGCTTACCAAACGAGTTGAAGTTAGATCCGTAGAGTCCGCCATAGTAACCCTGCAGCGTGGTGAGCACGGTGGTTGGTGCGATGCCAGCCTGCTTACACTTGGCCACATCCACACGCACCATGTATTGTGGATAGTTCGGGTTATAAGAGGTCTGGGCAGTCTGGAACTCAGGACGCTTGTTAAGCTCAGCCAGATACTCCTTCACAATCTCGAAGAACCTGTTCAGATCACCACCGGTACGGTCCTGCATGACCAGTGAGATACCACTGTTCATAGAGAAACCAGGAACCATTGGGGGTGAGAATGCTAAGATCTGAGCATCCTTGATATGGGCGGTCTTGATAAATATCTGAGCAATTACGCCTGTCGCATCGTATGGGTTTAGGAAGAAGCGATAGATACCATCGCCCTCCCAGAGTCCGCTGATCTTCCACCAAAGACCTTTCTGGCGATCTCCAAAGGGCTTCAGCTTGATAATAAACGTACCCATGTCGGAACCAGCACCAGCAATGAAGTTGTAACCAAGTACCTGCTCACGGTTCTGGATAGCAGGCATCTCTGAAAGGATGGAGTCAACCTGCAGTACAACTTCTTTAGTGCGTTCCTGCGAGGTAGCAGGAGGCATAGAGATCGTACAGAACAGTGTACCTGTATCCTCATCGGGCACCAGACCAGACTTGGTGGTAAACATCGTAATACCCAGCACCACGATACCTGCTATAACAGCAGCAATGATAGCTATTGGTTTACGAACCAGTTTTTCAAGAAGATTCTTATACTTGTCTATAGTCGTATCAAAAGCTGTATTGAACGACTGGTGGAAACGATCCACACGCGACATCTTCTTCTCATGCCCCTCAGCATCGTGAGGTTTCAGGAAGATGGCACAAAGTGCAGGCGACAGTGTCAAGGCATTCAAAGCCGAGATAATGATTGATACGGCCATAGTAACACCGAACTCGCGGTAGAATGTACCTGATGTACCACCAATGAACGATACCGGCACGAACACGGCTGCCATCACAAGGGTGATGGAGATGATGGCGCTCGAGATCTCGTTCATGGCATCGATTGATGCTGTCAGTGGGTTCTTGTATCCCTGATCCAGCTTAGCGTGAACAGCCTCCACCACCACGATGGCATCGTCCACCACAATGGCAATAGCCAGCAGCAAGGCGGAGAGTACCAGAAGGTTGATAGAGAATCCCATCACATTCAGGAAGAAGAACGTACCGATCAGTGATACTGGTACGGCAATCAGAGGGATCAGCGTAGAACGCATATCCTGCAGGAAGACATATACGACGAGGAACACCAGAGCCAGCGTCATGAAGAGGGTGAACACCACCTCCTCGATACTGGCGTAAAGGAACTCAGTTACGTCATAGTTAATCTTAACCTCCATGCCTGGGGGCATCAGTTTCTTCTGCGAATCCAACTCGGCCTTTACCTGCTTGGCAATATCGTTAGCGTTAGAACCAGCCACCTGCTGAATCATAGTCATGATAGATGGTATGCCGTTATTCTTCATCGAAACAGAATAACCCTCACCACCAAGTTCTATCTTGGCTATATCTTTCAGCTTCAGCGTCTGACCCTTGGAATCGCTCTTGATGATGATATCTCCAAACTCCTCAGCTGTTCTGAAACGTCCTGTATAACGCATGGAGTACTCGAAAGCCACAGCACTCTGCTCACCAAACTTACCAGGTGCAGCCTCGATGTTCTGCTCTGCCAAAGCTGTTGTAACATCAGCAGGAATCAGGTTGTGCTGCTTCATCACGTCGGGCTTCAGCCATATACGCATAGCGTAAGTCTTAGAGCTGAAGCTTGAGGCGTCACCCACACCCTCAATACGCTTCAGAGCAGGAATGAGGTTGATGGCGTTATAGTTGGTCAGGAACTCATCGTCGTAACGACCATCAGAGGTCAGTGAGTACATGATAACCTGTGACGACTGACGCTTCACCACGCGCACACCAATCTGGTTAACTTCGGCTGGAAGCAGGGCCTGAGCCTGAGACACACGGTTCTGAACGTTCACTGCACACATATCAGGATTCAACCCCTGACGGAACATAATCTGAATCATTGCCGAACCAGGCGATGCGGTACTGGTTATATAATCCATGCCCTCAACACCGTTGATACTCTCCTCAAGAGGCGTAACAACGGCATTCTTCACCGTCTCAGCATCGGCACCTGGGTAAGTACCCATCACCACAATGTTAGGCGGTGCAATATTCGGATACTGCTCGATAGGAAGCGAGACCAGTCCGATGAAACCCAGCAGGACGATAAGGATAGAGATTACCGTCGAGAGTACCGGGCGTTTAATAAAATGTGTAAATGTCATATTTACTTAACTTCGTTACTTCTTTACTACTTCTTCATCGCCCCAACAATCTCACCGGCAGTCGAAGCCTTAGCCTGCTCGTCGATCTTCTGCTGATATCTCTCTGGCGTGATGGGTACGATCTCCATACCATCGGAAAGTTTGGTAATGCCGTTGGTGACATATTTATCGCCTGTCTTCAGACCCTCGGTCACGACATAGTTATTACCATCGTTCTGGGGATCGACCTTAATCTCGGTGTATTTTACCTTGTTGTCCTTGTCAAGAGTATAGATAAACTTCTTGTTCTGCACCTCAGACACACAGCCCTGTGGGATAATGATGGCATCAGAATCGCTCTTAGGAATGATGATGGCACCAGAGCCACCACTCTTCAGCACCTTCCCAGGGTTGGGGAACACGGCGATGATCTGTACAGAACCCGTGGCAGCATCAATCACACCACTCATCTTGGTGACACGACCTTCCTGATCATACACTGTACCATCAGCCAGTTTCAGCTTCACAGCAGGCATGGCCTCGATGGCACCGTTCAGGCCACCGGCATTCTTACCCATTGCAAGCACGTCCTTCTCAGTCATTGAGAAATAGACCTCCATAGAGCTAATGTTGGAAACAGTGGTCAGCGTGTTGCTGGCACTCACGAGCGTACCGACCTTGAAAGGCAGGGAACCTACGACACCGGCGGCAGGACTCTTGACATAGCAGAAGCTCAACATCTCCTTGGCAGAAGCAAGATTAGCCTGAGCCGCTGCCAGACTAGCCACTGCACTCTCATAGCTGTTCTTAGACGAATGAAGCTCGTAATCACCGATAACGCCACTCTCGAAGAGCTTCTGAGAGTTATCGTAAGTCAACTTTGCGGTGTTTAATGAGGCGGTAGCCGTATTCACCTGAGCCTGTGCCTGACGAACCTGTGCCTGATAGGTTACGTTATCCAACACGAAGAGTACCTGTCCGGCACTCACCGTCTGACCTTCCTTCACATTGATCTGTGTAATAAAACCCTGTACCTTCGGATGAATCTCCACATCCTGTACACCCTTGATATTGGCAGGATAAGTAGATTGCATCGTGGTGCTTGATGTGCCCACTGTGATTACAGGATATTCGTTGTCGCCAAATGTCGGACGACCGCCACCACCCCCACACGATGCCAACAGCATCGAGGCGGCAGCAAACATCAAAACTTTCTTCATTTTCATACCTATTTTATTGCATATTTGATTTCTCCAAGGTGCAAAAGTACAAAAAACCAACCATACCTATTAAATAGGTATTCGTCTTTTAACAAACTTTATTTATTCTTTAGTCTTATACTCCCATTACGAGCTTTACCAGTAGCAGTACCACAGGGATGGTAATCAGGAAGATACCGATAATGTCAATAATCACGCCCGATTTTATCATTTTTGTAATAGGCACATAGCCCGACGCATAGACGATGGCGTTGGGCGGTGTTGATACAGGCATCATGAAGCCCAGTGAAGTTGACAGAGCCAGACCGACGGCAACGGGAATGGGACTGAAGCCCAGCGACAGCGCCGTACTGATGGCTATCGGTGCGATCAGATTCGTAGCAGCGGTGTGTGATGTCAATTCTGAGAGCAGCAGTCCTACTACGCAGAAGAGAGACACGAAGAGCACTTCTGAGGGATGGCCGCCCATCACATCGCGAAGCCCCTCGCCAACCCATGTTGAGAGACCCGTCTCATACATCAGACCACCCATCGCCAGACCACCACCGAAGAGCAACAACGTGCCCCACTCTATGCCGGCGCAACCATCTTTCCAGGTGAGCGTCATCTCACCCTTCTTCGGATCAACGGGCAGGAAGAACAACAACAGTCCACCAATCATAGCCGCCATCTCCTCGGGAATATACTTGTTAAATTCTTTCACTATATCCGAATCCGTTCCGTAAACGATACTCAGGATACCAGGCATCACCCAAAGGATCACCGCCAGTGCGAAGGCAAAGAGGGTATTTTTCTGTGCACGGTTCCATTTACCTAACTCCTTGGCATGACGTTCAATGAACTCTTGGGCACCATTTATATGCTTCACGTCTGCAGGGAACATTTTCCACAGCACCACGTAAGCCACGATAAAGTAAGCCACCATCGCAACAAAGCCCCATACCATCCAATCGAAGAATGATACATGTGGAGACTGCGGAGCCAGTTCTTCCAAGAATCCCAGCATAATAATGTTCGGAGGTGTACCGATTGGTGTCAGTACGCCGCCAATGGAACAGGCATAGGCAGTCATCAGCATCAGGCCCGTAGCATATTTGTAATTTGACAGATCTATCGTTTTCCCGTTGGCAGCCATCATCTCGCGGATAGCCTCCAACAGTCCCAAAGCAATGGGGAACATCATCGCTGCCGTAGCGGTATTGCTGATCCATCCGCTACAGATCATGCACGCTGCTCCCAAGGCAATAAATATGCGGCGTGGCGAGTCACCAACCCACTTCATCGACATGATTCCATAAGCAATTCGTTTGTCAAGTCCGTTTACCATCATTCCTTTGGCTATCAGGAAACCACCCATAAATAGGAAAATCATTGGGCTGGCAAAGGATCCAAAGGCCGTCTTCATCGGCACCACACCTACTATCACACATAGCGACGGTCCCACCAGCGATGTCACAGGGATGGGTACAGGTTCTGTAATCCACCAGATAGCCACCAGTGCCATGATTGCTAACAAACGATGCTGCTCCACATCCAGACTACTGATGGGCGTTATCCAAATCAGCAATGCACACAACGGACCCATAATGGCTCCAAAAAGGTGACGTTTACGGTCAAAAGATACGTCTTGTTTCATTTTGTGATATTTTAAAACCTGATTACCTGATTAAGTATCTTAGGGAATAATACCCATTTGGCGGGCTTTTTCGATAAGGAGCGCCATCAGCGGCTCACGTTCATTTTCCACCTTATTATCGAGAACGGCATCCTTGAGATACTGTTTCAGCACACCCACCTCACGACTGGGTTTCAGGTGGAAAAGTTCCATGATCTCATTACCATCGATAACTGGCTGCAGCAGGCGGACATAGTCCTTGGCTTTCAGATCGGCAAGTTTCTCACGTACCATCCTGAAATTCTCAAGGAACAGTTTCTTACGCACTTCGTTTTTAGAGGTGATATCCGCTTCACAGAGAGTCATCAAGTCATCAATATCCTCGCCCGCATCATTCAGCAACCGGCGCACAGCAGAGTCAGTTACCACGTCATCGGCAATGACGATAGGACGCATGTGAAGATCTACGAGTTTCTGCACATATTTCATCTTCATGTCCATAGGCAGCATCAATCTTCGGAAGATCTGCGGCACCATCTTCGCGCCAATGAGGTTATGGTTGTGGAATGTCCATCCGATGGAAGGGTCCCAACGCTTTGACTTGGTTTTACCGATGTCGTGCATCAGAGCCGCCCAGCGCAGCCAGAGGTTATCCGACTGTGTCGCTACATTCTCAAGCACCTCAAGGGTATGATAGAAGTTGTTTTTATGGGCACGACCATTCTTCTGCTCCACAATATCAAGTGCTGCGAGTTCAGGCAGAATAAGTTGGAGCAATCCCGTACGCTGCAGATAGTCAAAGCCGATACTAGGATGAGCCGCCAGTATGATCTTATTGAGTTCGTCCTTGATACGCTCACCGCTCACGATACGGATTCTGTCAGCCATACGCTCAAGAGCCACATACGTATCTTCCTCTATTTGGAAATTCAGTTGGGTGGCAAATCTCACACAGCGCATCATACGGAGTGGATCGTCCGAAAAGGTGATATCCGGCTCTAAGGGCGTGGCAATGATACCGTCCTCCAGGTCAGCCAGTCCGTTAAACGGATCCACAAGTTCTCCAAAACGGTTATGATTCAGACAGATCGCCATGGCATTGATGGTAAAGTCACGACGATTCTGGTCATCCTCCAATGTACCATCTTCAACGACAGGCTTGCGCGAATCGTGACTATAACTCTCCTTACGTGCTCCCACGAACTCTACTTCATACTCCCTACCCTTCTGGTGGAACTTTACTTGGGCAGTACCAAAATTCTTGAACACAGACAGATGGGCTTTCTTACCCACCATCCGCTTCAGTTCCTCGGCAACAGCAATGCCACTCCCTACGACTACCACATCAATATCATTGGACGGGCGCTCCAGGAAGATATCTCTCACATAGCCACCAACCACATAGCATTCCAGACCTAATCGATCTGCAGCCTCACTGATTTGGTGGAATATTTCCTGATCCAGCAACTCTGCCAGTTCTTCATCGGAATATAATTTCATGTAAATCTACTCTTACTATTGTTTGGGTAACTCCAGAATAAAGCGACAACCGTCATGATAACTCGTATCAAGGGTTAGGTCGCCTCCCAGGTTCTGACTATGACGTTTACTCAATGGCAGACCAAGACCAAGACCCTCTGAAAGTTCATTCACCTTCGTAAACGGTTCGAACATCAAATCATAATAGGATTCTGACATACCTGGTCCATGATCCTCCACAATATAGCGGATGGTCTTTTTCGTCTCCTGCACTTTCACCAGCACTACGGCACCATCAGAATATTTAGCCGCATTATAAAGAAGTTCACGTAAGGTTCGCATCAGATAAAGACCGTTAGTACGGATACGATACGAATCCGGCACATCACTCTCAAACGTGACATTAATCTCAGGGAAATGCTCCCTTGTATATGAAATGCTCTCACAAACCACCTCGTTACAGGACACCATTTCGTCTTTATGCATCTGAAGTTCATTCGAAGCAGCAGTATCAGAACTGTCATAGAGCATCAGCAACATACGTGAGAGGATCTTCGTGTTATGATCCATCATATCCACAATCTTCTTCACCTCATCATGAGGGATCTCACCCTCGCTGTTACGCAAGACTTGTGCAAAGCCCATGATGATATTCAACGGAGTACGGATCTGATGGGTCACATCCTGAATAAAGAGCGTTTTCTGGCGGTCGGCATCTTCAGCCAGTTTCGTGGCCTTCACCAGTTCTTCATTACTGCGCTTTGTCTCTTCATTGGCACGCTTAATATCACTGACATGACGGTCAAGCGACTCCTGCATAGTGGCAAAACTG
>Ga0310786_10013127_pt1 | contig 10223 bp, 13 predicted proteins | sample AusTroGonzalo_MG_FD_203881 | JGI IMG/M metagenome (GOLD analysis project Ga0310786, IMG submission 203881) | Bovine rumen microbial communities from tropical cattle in Woodstock, Queensland, Australia - Gonzalo_03 (v2) (version 2) | ecosystem: Host-associated > Mammals > Digestive system >... | reverse complement strand
AAAGGTGTTAAGAATAAAGTGGTATTTAGATGTAAAACTATTAATAATATTTATAAAGAAATAACTAATGAACATAAGAAAATAGAAAATATATATGACATAGGTTATTTTAAAGTATTAGTAGAAAATGAAGATGACTGTTATCTTACATTAGGTGTTATTCATAGATTATACACACCAATTAATGAAAGATTCAAAGATTACTTTAAAAACCCAAGAGGTTTCTACCAATCATTACATACTACAGTAAAAGATGAAGATGGTAATGATAGAAAAATCAAAATAAGAACATTCGACATGGATAAAAGAGATGCCTATGGACTTATTGCTGATTTAAATAAAGGTAGAAGTATGGATGATATCCAAAAAGAATTCCGTGAAAAATGGTTTGATAAAAAACTTCAAGAAATAGACGCAACATTTGAAGATAATGCAGAATTCGTTAAAGCAGTAAAATCAGATCTATTAAGAGATGAAATATATGTATATGGACCTAAGGGTGGTATAACTATTCCAAAAGGTTCAACTGTTCTAGATTATGTTTGTGAAGCATATTCATTAGAAGAAGTAAAAAACTTAACTAGTATAGTAGTAAATGGATTAGAAGTAGAATTCAATCATGTATTAAAAAATAATGATACTATTAAAGTAATATGTGATGGTAAATTAGATCATAGTGATTGGACATCATCTGCTACTACTGAAAAAGCTAAAATGATGGTTAAAAGAATAAATGAAGAAAATAATGCAGAATAATCTGCATTATTTTTTTCGACAAAAATCACTATATAAAACATATATATTTAATATGGTGATTATATGAAAAAAACTATAATAAAAGGATTATTCTTTATAGTAGTAGGATTCTTTATAGGACAATTATTATTTGGAGATAAATTAGAACTTATAAAAAAAATACAAAAAGGAGATGCTTATTATTTCTTAGAAGAAGGAGTTTATAATGACTATAGTAATATACAAAACAATTCTAATATTTATAGAAGAATAATAGAAAATAAAAATAATAAGTATCATGTATATATAGGTATAACTAGAGATAAAGAAGTATTAGATAAATTAAAAAGCATTTATAAAAAAGAAAATATAAATGTAACAGTAAAAGAAAAAATACTAGAATCAGTAGAATTTAAAACTAATGTAGAACAGTTTGATTTATTAATTAAACAAACAAAAGATACTTCACAAATACTAACTATAGAAGAAGTAGTAATCGCAAATTACCAAGAAATTATAAAAAAGCAATAGTAAAACTTATATTTTTACTAATAATATAATAGAGGTGGTAATTTGTATAAGATAAAAGATTTACCAATAGAAGAAAGACCAAGAGAAAGATTAAAAGAGGTTGGAGTAAATAATCTAACTGATAAAGAAATAATATCTATTATTTTAAAAACTGGAACAAAAGATAAGAATGTAAATGACTTATCTTTAGAATTATTAAGTAAATATAAATTAATTGAGTTTAAAGATTTATCTTTAAATGATTTAATGAAGATAAAAGGAATAGGAGAAGTAAAAGCAATAGAACTTCTCACATCTATAGAACTAGGTAAAAGAATATTCTTAAGAGAAACAAATAAACTAACTAAATTAGATTCTTCAACTAAGATATATGAAGATTCTAAGTATTTATTTAATGGTTTAAAACAAGAATGTTTTTACTGCTATTACTTTAATACTAAGAATGAACTAATCAAAAGAAAATTAATATTTAAAGGAACTGTTAATTCATCTACTACACATACAAGAGAAGTATTTAAAGAAGCTTATCTATTAAGTGCTTCTTCTATAGTATGTCTTCATAATCATCCTACAGGTGATATTACCCCATCTAAGGCAGATATAGAGTTTACTAAAGCATTAATGAAGACAGGAGAAATTCAAAAAATACCTGTATTAGACCATATAATAGTAGGTGATAATAATTACTTTAGTTTTTATGAAAATATGGATATACTAAATATGTAATATATAATATAATAGAAAATGAGATGATAATATGTTTAAGAAAAATAAAAACAAAATAATATATATTGTTATAGGAGTAGTATTAATAATATTGCTATCTATATCTTTATTAGTATATAGATCTAAAAATACTTTTCTAAAAGATATATCTATGTCTATTAATAAAGTAATAATGTATCCATTTACTAGTCTAAATAAAGATAAAAATAAAACTCAAACAGAAACATATTTAATTCAAAAAAACATAAACTCATCTTTAGAAAAAGAAATACAAGAATTAAAAGAAACTCTAGAATTAAATAAAACATTAACTGAATATAATCCAGTAAACGCAACTATACTATCTCGTAATAAAAGTTATTGGTTTAATACTATAACTATTGATAAAGGTAGTAAATCTGGTATAAAAGAGAATATGGCTGTAGTAACTAAAAATGGTTTAATTGGAAAAATAAGTAAAGTATCTAAAAACTCTAGTGAAGTAAAATTAATCACATCAGATGATTTAAACTTCAAAGTAAGTGTAGCTATAAAAACTAATGAAATAGATAATTATGCAATACTCAATGGTTATGATAATAAAACAAGATTAATAAAGGCTACAGGTATAGATAAAACTACTGAAATAAATGTAGGAGATAGAGTATTAACTAGTGGATTAGGAGAATTCTTCCCAGCTGGTATTTACATAGGTACAGTAGAAAAGATAGAAAAAGATAAGTATAACTTATCTAAAATAGCATATATAAAACTAAGTCAAAACTTTAATGATATACATTATGTAACAGTATTAAAGGTGAAAGAATGATAATTAGTTTAATAATTATAATAGTATCTTTACTATTAGATGGAATACTAACTAACTTTCTACCATATCTATATACAAATCTATCTATCTTTACACCATTATTCACACTAGTATCTATCTTTATGATTTATCCATTCTTTAAGAAAAAAGAAAAGAGTTATTTTATTATTATTTTTATAGTAGGAATAATATATGATTTATTATATACAAATCTATTATTCTTTAATGGAGTATTATTTGTAGTAATAGGTTTATTAATAAAATATATTTATAAAACATATGAAATTACTCCATTAAGATTAATACTATATATAATTATATTAGTAACTGCATATGAATCTTTAACTGGAATAATACTATTAATATATAATATAGTACCAGTTACTTTCTATAAAGTATTTTATAAAATAATAAATAGTTTATTATTAAATATTATTTACTCTGAATTAATATATTTAATAATAAAACTAATACCAAGTAAGTATAAAAAAATAAGTATAAATTAGAATACTTATTTTTTTTATTCATATATTTTTATAAAGGAGAAATATATGAAAGAAAAACTAGTATTAAGAAAAGAAATAAAAAAAGTATTAAATAAACTATTATTATCTATAATTATATTTTTAATAGGAATGATTATAGTAAAAGCAAAACCTAATTTAAAAGAAACACTGAAAACAAAGTTATATGAAGAATCTCTTCCTTTTCAAAAATTAAAAACTACTTATAATAAGTATTTAGGTAATATTATAGAAGTAGAAGAAACACAACCAGTATTTAATGAAACTTTATCATATAATAATATAAGTAAATATAAAGATGGAGTTAAACTAGAAGTATCAAGTAATTATATGGTACCTATATTAGAAAGTGGAGTAGTAGTATTTATTGGTGAAAAAGAAAACTATAAGAATACTATCATAGTAGAACAAACTAATGGAATAGATGTATTTTATGGAAATATAAAAAGTAATAATATAAAATTATATGATTATGTAGAAAAAGGAGAATTATTAGGAGAAGCTAATAGTGAATTATATTTAGTATTTCAAAAAGATGGAGCGTATTTAGACTATAAAGAATATATTTAATATTAATCCATTAGTCTATGTATTTATAGTTTTATCTATTCTCACAGCTTCTTTCAGAGAAGTTTTTATTATTAGTTTTCTAATTATAATTCATGAACTAGGTCATACTATAATGGCCTATATTTTAGGTATAAAAATAAATGAAATATATATTTATCCACTAGGTGGAATATCCAAGTTTAATATGGATTTAAATATAAGTATAAAAAAAGAATTATTAATTCTTATTAATGGACCTTTATTCCAACATATAGCATATATATTTTTATTAGTATTAATGCCTACAAAAAAAGAATTAATAAATACATATCATTACAGTATATTAATGTTTAATTTATTACCTATATACCCCCTAGATGGAGGTAAATTAGTAAAATTAATATTAAATAAAATAATAAGTTATAAAAGTAGTTTGAAACTAATAATATATTTAAGTTATTTAGTAACAGGATTATTATTACTAACTAATAAGAAAAATATTAGTTTATTTATAATGATAAGTTTATTATTAATACTAATAACTAAAGAAAAAAATAAAATAGAATATATATATAATAAATATCTATTAGAAAGATACTTAAATAATTATAATTTTAAAAGTAATAAAATAATTAATAATATAAATAATCTATATAGAGATAAAATTCATTTAATACACACAAATAATAAGTATATATCAGAAAAAGAATACTTAGAAAAAATATATAAAAATTATTGACTTTAAAACGTGGCTTTGCTATAATCTTATTTGTCAGTGAAAACTGCGTATGGGGCATTAGCTCAGCTGGGAGAGCGCCACGTTTGCACCGTGGAGGTCAGCGGTTCGATCCCGCTATGCTCCACCATATGAAATCAAAAGACTTGTAAAAAGTCTTTTTTTGTGTTAAAATAATAGACGTTTTTTAAGGGGGCATTATTATGCAAACTGTTCAAGAAAAAATAATTAAATCAGTATACAAAACATATAGCTTTGTAGAAGAAGATATTCTTAAATTTAGTGAAATAGCCTTGGCTGGTATTCCAGAAGATATGGAGTATGAAAAAGGATTTGCAAAAGCTAAACAAAATCTTATTGAGTGTATAATTGATAAAATAAATAGTGATGGTTTTGTTAAAGTGTTTAATGAGACAGTAGATAAAATAGGAATACATAAAACATTTGCTATATTTGATCTTATTATATATGATAGAAATATTAGTATAGAAGCAGAAACAATATATGAATTAGGGACAAATGAAAAGTATAAAGAATACTATGATAGTAAGAATATTAAAAAAACTAATAACGAATTATTAAAAAGAGTAATTAGTGCCTATAAACCAGATATTGAAGATGATGAAATAGAATATATACCTGAAATATATGTTGGACCTAAAGGAGATAAAGAAGTAAGCGATTATCTAAAGTCTTTAAATGGAATTCCAATACTTAACAGAAGAGAAGAACAAGAATTAATTAAAAAATATAGAGATGCGCAAAAATCACAAGATGAGGATGAAATTGAAGAAATTAAATCAGAATTTATCTGGCATTATCTAGGATTAGCTGCATCACATGCATGTAAAGTATGGAATAAAAAATCAGATTTAAAACTAGGACTTATGGATTTGATTCAAGAATGTAATAAAGGATTAGTACTTGCATTTAATAAATGGAATGAAAACTTGGGCTATAGATTTTCAACATATGCAATGTGGTGGATAAGACAAACTGTAGATAGAACTATACAAAATGAAAACTATACAATTAGTGTACCAGTTTGGCTAGAAAAATTGATTGATAAAAAAGAATACTTTAAAGCAATTTATATGCATCAATATAATAGATTACCAAGTGATGAAGAAATAATGAATTATTTAGAAATATCTGAATCTCAATATCAAAAAGTACTTAAAGCAGAATTCATTAGAAAGCCATTATCTCTTGATGAAAAAATTGAAAATGATGATAAAGAAAATAGACATAAAAGTATGGAAATATATATAGCAGATGAGAATACTAATGTGGAAGAAGAAAATACATCCAAATATGAAAGAAACGAAATACTAGCATTCTTTGATGAAATCTTAACAGAAAAAGAAAAAATAGTTATATGTAATAGATTTGGATTCAATAAGGAAGAAGAAGCACTAACACTTGAAATAATAGGTAAAAAACTAGGTATAACAAGAGAACGCGCTAGACAAATAGAAGAGAAAGCAATGAAAAAAATCCAAGAGAATTCAAAGAGATTAATAACACCAGAACACAAACCAACAGGTAGAGTAGTTTCTAAAGAAGATTTAAAACAAAAATTATTTGAACAAGATATAAAAGTAAAAATAATTCAATATCAAACAAAAACAAATAGAGCTTTATTTGAATGTAAAGAATGTGGTAAAAGATTCAATGAAGAATCAAATAAATTAATAGAAAGAGGAAGTTGCCCTTTTTGTGAAGAAAAAACAAAGGAATTAATAAAAAAATAGTATTTGAAGATAAATTATAATTATGCTAAAATGTTTATGGGATGAGTTATTAGAAAAACTATTTTTCTAACTCTTATCAATTATCACGCGTTTTGGTTAAGATTATTAGTAATTTATCCCTTGAAGAGTTTATCTCTTCTTTTTTTTTGAAAAAATTTTCAAAATCTTTGGAAATAAATTTTTTTCTTACTAATAATATAGTAGGAGGTGAAAGTAATTAAGTGGAAATTGTAAATCAAGATGGCATTAAAGATTGTGGTATATGTTGCTTATTATCTATTATTAGGTTTTATGGTGGAGAAGTACCTAAAGAATACTTAAGAGAGTTAACACATACCACAAAAGAAGGAGTTTCTTTATATAATTTATTAGAAGGGGCCAAAGAACTAGGATTTGATGCAGTAGGGTTAACTGGGAATTTAGAGGATATAAACGTAAATAACTTACCCTGTATAGTTCACTTTATTGTAAATAAGAATTATAAACATTTTGTAGTTCTATATGAAATTAATATAAAGAAACAAGAAGTAACTTTAATGGATCCAGCTAAAGGTAAAAAAATAATATCGTTTTCGGAATTTAATCTACTCTCAAGTAAAAACTATTTATTCTTAAAACCTATTAAGAAATTACCTGTTATGCTAAAAAAGAATGTTATATATAAAAATATTAAAGAAATAATGAAAGAAAATAAACTAACTCTTTTATTAATTATTTTTTTATCTATATCTTACTTCATACTCAATCTAATCTCATCCTTTCATTTTAAATACATATTAGAATATGCTATTAACTATAATATTTCTAAAAATATTTTTATAATAACTTACTTAATTATATTTCTTTATATCTTAAAAAATATAAATAGTTATTTAAGAAATATATTACTAAGTAAATGGACATCTATCTTTGATTTAAAAACCACAACTCTTACTTATAAACAATTACTTTTACTTCCTTATCTCTATTATAAGAATAGGACTAGTGGAGAAGTTATTTCTAGATTTAAAGATCTAAATACAATAAGAACTTATATTAGTAATTTCTTTTGTATAATAACAACTGACTTAATAACCACAATAATATTTTTTATTATAATGTTTAAGTATAATAAAAAGATAACTCTTATTCTTTTGATTCCAATCTTTTTATCTCTTTTAATTACTCTAATATTTAATAAGAATAAAAAGAAAACACTTCCTAATATAAATACATATACTGATAAAACAAACTCTTATATTATAGAAGGAATTAGTAATGTAGATACTATTAAAGGATTTCACTTAGAAAAAAGAATGATTGATAAATTTATTATTCATTATAAGAATTTATTAGAATTAATTTATAAGTATAATTTCTTAATAGAATCAAATAACTTTATAAAAAGTATTATTAATGATTCACATCTTATAATTATCTATCTAATAGGAGGAATACAAGTTATAAATAATAAAATATCTTTAAGTAATTTAATTATCTACCAAGTTTTCTTTAATTATTTTATAAATTGTTTTTATTCATTAACCTCACTAATAGAAGAATATAATTCCTACAAAATAGCCTTAGATAGAGTAGAAGAAATATTCATGATACATAAAGATAATTTTAAAAATAACTATTTTTATTTATCCTATAAGTTAGATGGAGATATTTTATTTAGTAATTTAAATTATAAAGTAGGAAGTAAATATTTATTCAAGAATCTAAACTTAAGTATAAAGAAAGGGGAAAAAGTATTATTAAGTGGTGATTCTGGTTCAGGAAAGTCTACTCTTTTAAAGATGCTTTTAAGGTATATTGATGTGGACTTTAATCATATCAAAATATCTAATATAGATATTAATCACTATCACTTAGAAAACATAAGAAGTAATATTACTTATGTTACTAATAATGAATATTTATTTAATGATACTCTAAGAAATAATATATTACTTTATAGAGAAATTAATGAGGAGGAGTTTCTAAATGTATGTAGTATATGTTTAGTAGATGATATTATTAAAAATAATATGAATGGATATGATTCTATGATAGAAGAAAATGGTTTTAACTTTAGTAATGGAGAAAGACAAAGAATAATACTAGCTAGAAGTATCTTAAGAAATAGTAATATTTATATTTTTGATGAAGCATTATCTGGAATAGATATTACTAAAGAAAAGAAAGTATTAGAAAATATATTTTCTTATCTTAAAGACAAAACAGTAATTGTAATATCTCATAGATTTAATAATAAGAAATGTTTCAATAGAGTATTAAAACTAGAGAATGGAAAAATATATGAAAGTTAGAAATTATGAGAAACAAGTATTAATTATTTTCATATTAATAATTCTAATCACAATAGAAATATTTTCTTTTATAGTTCTTTATAATTATAAAGTTTATAAATATAAAAAACTAACTGGAATAATAAGTAATAATAATATAGTTACTTTAATAGTGGATAAGAATGATAAGAAATTATTATATGAAAATAAAAAAGTATATTTAAATAATAAATTATTGGAATATAGAATTATAGAAGATAAAGGATATATTACTAAGAAAGATAATACTAAGTATTATGAAATAATAGTATTTGTAAAAACACCTAAAAATAAAAAAAGTAGTGATTACGTAGAATTAAGTATTAAGAATAAAAAGATAAATATATTAAAGTTAATAAAAAAAATAGGGGAAGGTGATAACTAATGTCAAAGTTAAATGAAGAGAATTTAGAAAAGATAAAAGGAGGAGAAGGTATAGCTACAGGTATATGGATTGGTTTAGCTATAAGTGCTGCTGTAGTATTTATTTCAGGTGTTATTGAGGGCATCACAAACCCAGAAAGGTGTAATGGATGAAACATATTAATGAAGAACACTTAGATAGAATAAAAGGTGGAAATATAAGTGGTCCAATAATCAATGCAGTAGTGAATATAATAGAAGCTTTAAAGAATGCAGGTTATTCTTTAGGATCAGGTATAAGAAGACTAGCTGAAGATAATTTATGTCCACTAAAGTAAAAGTATTATTAATAATTTTAGTAATTATATTAATACCTATAATTCCAATATTAATTAATTTTATATTTAATTCAGGAGTTTATTTAGGCATTTTCTTAAGAAATTTGTATAATTTTGTTGCTATTTAAGCATAAATTGTGGAAAAACCCAAAAAAAAGTTGAAAAATCAATATTCTTTTGTTATAATTGTTTGTGATTGAAGCCGAAGGGAGGGAAACAGATGGCTACTAAAGTTACAGTTAGAGGTAATCTAGATCAAGCTCTAAGAAAATTTAAACAAAAAGTTGCAAGAGACGGTGTCCCTTCTGAATGGAAAAAAAGAGAAGCATACGATAAACCAGGAGTTAGAAGAAGAGCAGCAAAAAAAGAAGGAATCAAAAATTCTAGAAAAAGAGATCGTGCTAATAGAAGTAGAGATTACTAAAATCTCTATTTTTTTTATCTCATGTGATATAATATTTAAAGGAGTGATTTAAATGATAGAAAAATTAGAAAAAGACATGATAGCTGCCATGAAGGCAGGAGAAAAAGAAAGATTAACAGTAATTCGTATGGTTAAGGCAGCTCTTAAACAAGAACAAATTGATCATAAGAAAGAAATTAATGATGAATTATTAATTGATGTAGTTAATAAACAAATTAAAATGAGAAAAGATTCTATAGCTGAATTTGAAAAAGCTAATAGAACTGATTTAGTAGATAAAACTCAATCTGAAATTGATATTTTAGCTACATACCTTCCAGAACAATTATCTTCTGAAGAAGTAGAAAAGATTATTAATGATATTTTTGAAGAAGTTAAACCTGAAGGTATGAAAGATATGGGTAAAGTTATGGGACTAGCTCA
>Ga0310786_10013126_pt1 | contig 10223 bp, 5 predicted proteins | sample AusTroGonzalo_MG_FD_203881 | JGI IMG/M metagenome (GOLD analysis project Ga0310786, IMG submission 203881) | Bovine rumen microbial communities from tropical cattle in Woodstock, Queensland, Australia - Gonzalo_03 (v2) (version 2) | ecosystem: Host-associated > Mammals > Digestive system >... | reverse complement strand
CCGCAGGTGACATCGCTGAAGCTATCACCAAGGCTGGTGTCAAGGTTTCCCGTGCCCAGATCGACCTTGCTGAACCGATCAAGCAGCTCGGTGTCTACACCGTGACTGTCAAGGTCTTCAGTGACGTTGAAGCACAGGTCAAGGTTTGGGTGGTCGCTGAGAAGTAACAAACCGAGAGTCGCAAGGTCAAACTAGTTTGACCTTATGACCGAGGTGCAGTTACGGACGGGTGCGTAGCATCCAAAAGTAATTCTCAAACCACTTTAATTTTGAGAACCGTCCCTTCGGGGGCGGTTTTTCTTGTTTTAAGGTACCATTTTACAACGCTTTAACTAAAGTCTGCTTGAAAAAAAATAAGGAAAAAATTATATTGATTTGTAGGTTCGATAACAAGAGAGTGTTATATGGTGAGAAAGATTTTAATGCTTGCTCTTGCTGCTTCGGCAGCGTTTTCAAGTGCATTTGCGGCAGCTACTGGATGCACTGTTGCGATTAGTCCGACTAAAGGCACTTTTACGGGTAACCAGATTAAGCCGACCGTTTCAAGAGTTGTTTGCGGCGAAGTCGAAATTACGGATTTCACCGTGACGTATGGCGAAAACATTAATGCCGGTGACAATGCTGGCTCTGTTTTTGTGACCGTGAAGGGCAATACGGATCCCATCGAAAAGACCTTCAAGATTGCCAAGGTAAATATCGAAATCAAAATCGACGATGCCCAAAAAGAAAAGGGTACCGACGATCCTGAATTTACATGGCATATCAATGACGAAGAAAACCTTGAATTTAATGCCGATACCCTAAAAAACTTGAAGAAGAGCTTGGCCAAGACCATCAAGCTTACTCGTGAAAAGGGCGAAGACATTGTCAATAGTTCCAACGAACCGAGAACCTATCAGATTTCTCTTGCCGAAGGCGTTTATGATGCGCTGGTTGATGAATATAAGAACTACAGCATCGACTATACTACGGGTAATTTCTCGATTACCAAGACCAAGGTGGTTGTGGCTGCCAAGGGCTGCGGCAAGGTTTATGGTGAAGAAGACCCGGCTTTGGAATATACCGTCAATGGCAACATCAGTGAGAAGGATTATACCAAGTTGGGTAAAATCTCCGTGACGAGAACAAGCGGCGAGAATGTGGGTAAATATGACATTAAAGTTAGCGTCCAGTACGAAGAAACGACGGACTACATTGTAGAAACCATCAATAGCATGTTCGGTATTACTCCTGCAACGGCTACCGTGACCGTCAATGATGTTGAAAAAACTTATGGCGATGCCACGCCCGAAATCACTTATGAGACAAAGGGCCTGGTGGGCAAGGACAAACTGACGACTCCCACGATCTCTTGCAAGAAGTGCCAGTCCAATGGTCTTGAACCTGTTGGCGAATATGCCGTCAACCTGGTCTTCGACGAATCTAAGAACCCGAACTACAATATCAATGTCGTGTCTGGTTTGCTGACCGTGACACCTAGACCGATAACGGTAACTGTGAAAGATGCCGAAAAGACATACGGTGACGACGATCCGACGTTTGAACTTGATGTAGATGACCTGGTTTCTGATAAGGAAAAGCTTGAAGGCGCTACGATTACCCGTGCCGAAGGCGAAGATGTTGGTACTTACAAGGTCAGCGTCACTTTTGCAAAGGGTTCCAATTCCAACTACTCCATGACCGTCAAGTCCGGTACGCTCACCATTTCTGCGAAGGCTGTCACTTTGACCGTGGATAATGTCTCTAAGAAGTTTGGCGAAAAGGATCCTGAGCTGACCTATACGGTCAAGACCCTTGTTGGCAAGGATGCTCTGGATGGTGTCACGATCACCCGTGAAAAGGGCGAAGACGCCGGTACGTATGCCATTACGGCTTCTGTTGACAAGACTCTCAATCCCAATTATGTCGTGACTGTTGGCGATGATGGTGTGTTTACGATCAAGCCGAACGATGACAAGATTGTCGTGACGATTACGGGTCACGTCGATACCGTGGAATACGATGGCAAGCTCAAGACCGTGAAGGGCTACGATATGGAATGCAACAGCGAAGCCTACTCGTTGGACTTTGTGGAATACACGGGCAAGGCCGAAACGTCTGGAACTAATGCTGCCAAGTACCTCATGGGACTTTCCAAGGATGACTTCAAGAATACGTCGGTCAATTATCCGAATGTGACGTTTGCTGTCACCGATGGTTACCTTTATGTCAAACCGAGAGCGCTGGTCGTGACTGCAACGTCCGAAAAGATCACTTATGGTGAAGAAACTCCGACCGAATTCACTTGGACTGTAGACAACCTCATTGAAGGTGATGAGCTGGATAATATCCATGTGAGCTTGACCAAGAGCACTACGGGACTTCTCGCTGCCGGTGAATATGAACTTAGCTTTGACAAGAAGAGCCCGACCAACAAGAATTATGTTGTCAGTGAATACGTGACTGGCGCTCTCAAGGTCGAAAAGAGAATTGTGACGGTTACGGTTGCCGATACCTCTAAGGTCTACGGCCAGAAGGATCCTGAAACCTATCGCTACGAAACGTCTGGACTCCTTGAAGGTGACGAACTGAAGGGCCTTATCATTGCCCGTGAAGCTGGTGAAAATGTCCTCAAGACTGTTGAAACCAAGGAGGATTCTGCTTACCGTATCTCTGCCACGTTCGCAGAAGGCACGGAACTCAATCCGAATTACTTGCTGAAGGTCAAGCAGGGCTACTTCACGATTACGCCTTATACCGAACCGGTCAAGGTCATCATCATCGGTAACACGATCACGATGAAGTATACTGGCGAAGAAATCACGGTCGAAAAGAGCTTTGACGTGATTCCGTACAATGACGGTTCTGCTGAAAATCCGTTGCCTGCTGAATACGCTTATACCAAGGAATTTGTGGCCTACACGGGAACTCCGACTGTTTCAGGCACGAACAAGTACCTTTACCCGATGAATCTTGATGTCTCCGAGTTTGTCAACATTTCGCCGAACTTTGAACACGTCAGCTTCATCCTTTCGGGCGATGGCACCCTCATCATTAACGAGACGGGTCCTGTGTCGATTGCCGCTGGCAAGACCGTCCAGAAGCTTGGTATTTCGACCATCGGCCGTGCTATCCAGGTGAGCGGCTCTACGGTGGGTTCTCGCTACGCTGTTGTCGATATGCAGGGTCGAGTCGTTCGCAAGGGCGTCGTGGGTTCTGCAAACTTCGAAATCCAGGTTCCGACTTCTGGTGTCTACATGGTACGCGTCGGTTCTTCGGCCAAGCGAGTCCATATCAAGTAGTTTTTCATTAAAATTTGACGAATAAAGCCTTGGATTTGAGTCCAGGGCTTTTTGTTTTTTTGGCATTTTTTGCTATTTTAGATTTATATGCGCAAGTTTGCTCTTTTACCTTTGTTTTTAAGTCTTTCTCTCGCCCAGCTTTCATTTGCACAGGTGCGAGACCTGTTTGCCGAATTTGAAGAAGAGGCTTCGGCCACGGCGCCGGCCCCTGCAAGTTCTGCGTCTAAGACAACAACGCCTGCGGCTCCGGCTCCTGTAAGTTCGGCTGTCGTGCCGGCGAGTTCTTCGGCGAAGGCTCCGGCAAGTTCTGCATCCAAGAAGTCTAAGGCAAAGTCATCCAGTAGCGTCGCCCTTTCGAGTGCTGCTGTGTCGAGTTCTTCGGCCGCACTTCCGCAGAGTTCCTCGGTTGTCGTTTTGAGTTCATCCTCTGTGGCCGTCAGCGCTCCTTCCGTCGCTCCGGTAGAATCCAGTTCTTCCGTTGCTGAGGTCGCCCCGGCAGTTGCCGCTGTCGATACGGCTACGCTGGATTCTGCGGCCCGTGATTCGCTGATGCGCGAAGCTGCCATTGCCGAAGCCGAAAGGATCCGTGCCCGTGCAGATTCTTCGAGAATTGCCGATTCTATCGCTCAGGCTAAGATGGCTGGGCTTACGGATGTCAGCAGCAGTTCTGTTGCCGCTTCCTCGAACAGTATGAGCCGTCGTGATCTCTTGGGACCGGTGAAGGTTTCCAAGGTGCATGGCATTGACGAACTGAAAGGCCGTTACAAGAATCCGCGTAAGGCTTTGTTCCTCTCGCTTTTGGTCCCAGGTGTCGGCCAGATGTACGTGGGCGGTTCGACGGCTACGTATGTGCGCGGTGGTGTCTATATGGCACTCGAAGTGCTGATGTGGAGTGGCTGGGGTTACTTCTCGATCCACAAGTACAACCAGCAGGTCGACAAGTACAAGAACTTTGCAAAGAACCACTATTCCATCGGCCGCTACGAAGTCGCTATGCGTGAACTTTACAATACGGGCGGAAGCCTTTATGGAAGTGAATTTGCGAACCGCTACATGGGCACCCGCAAGTCGTTCTGCGAAGCGATTTACGGCAATGCGACGTACGGTGGATGCTATAGCGAAGGCCTTCTCTTTGACAAGGACACGAAGCATGCCGGAAACTTTGTCAATGGATATAATCTCGACGAAAAGATTACGTTGCGTGACGAAATCAAGGGCGTCAAGGGATTCGACAAGGAATCTGAAGTATTCCAGTTGATTTCTGAAAGCTCTTACGTGCTTGGCTGGGATGACGTGACTGGAGCTGCCGTTGTCAGTTCGTTGGACTTGAGCGATCCGAATTCCGAAACGGTTTCTCTGGGTGAATCCGACAACCTGAAAAAGTACCGTTCCATGCGTAGCAAGGCTAATGATTACGCCGACATGCAGGCGTGGTTCATCGGTGGCTTGATCTTGAACCATATCGTTTCTGCAGTGGACGCAGCCCTTACGGCCAACGCCCACAACAAGGTCCTTTACGAAGAAGATGTTTCTTGGTACGATCGCCTGCATTTTGATAGCGGCGTTTCGTTCAAGGATTCGTTCGGCTGGGCCGTTCGTGCAAACTGGGGATTCTAATGCGCATTTTACTTGCCATCCTGCTTGCGTCAGTCGCCGCTTTCTCGCAGATTGTGGTGAGCGTTGATCAGAACGTTTACAAGAACAGCGACAAGAACGTGTTTCTTGCCGTAGGTGCATCTGCGCTTCTTCCAGGTATGGGCGAGCTTTATCTGAACGAAAAGAATATGGTGCGCCCGTTCGTGTGGACGGACCTTGCATTGTGGGTGACTGCCATCGGTTCTTATGTGGTGGGCGAGCGCTATGTGACGTCGGCGCATAATTATGCTGTTCGTTATGCTGGGCTTACCGGCAACAAGAACGTGTCGCTTTTGAATACGGTCGGTTCTTACCGTAGCCGTTCGGGCGTCTTTGGACAGAATTCCTCACCGGATATGGATGAAGACTACAACCAGTCGATGCTCCGTTCAGGCAAAAAAGTTGATGAAGAATTGTCTAACGATATCCAGTGGGACTGGGGGAGTTCCGACAACCCAGAATCGTCCAAGCATATTGATGAATTCAAGAGCCGTATGCGTCATTTCCGTGTGAGCCGCATCGTTTTCCAGGTTTCCGTTGGCGCCTTGATTTTGAACCGCGTTGTGTCCATGCTTGATGCCGTGCGCATTTACCGTGCAACTTCGAGCAAGTCCTTCTCGAATCGAGTCCAGTTTGCTCCGGAATTTTACGAGGATGGCGGCGCACTCCTGATGAACGTGAAGTTCTAAGGTTGTCATTCCCGCTACACGGCGGGAATCGCCTTTTTATGCAACTCTTTAATGGTATTGCGCATCTAAATTTGCGAAATTAGAAAGCCTTGAATTTATGAAAAACTTTATTCTCATTACTCTGACTTCACTTCTTCTCGTCGCATGTGGTAGTAAGGAAGAAGCCGCCAAGAACGGTTCTAAACCTAAAGGCAATAAAGGTGGTAAGCCCGCTCGTGAAATTGCAGTTGAAGGCTACATTGCCGAACCTCACGAACAGGGAAAGTCTTATACGGCAATGGCAACTCTCGAACCGCTGAACAGCGTGCAGCTGACGGCGGCCGCTTCGGGTAAGCTCACGAAGCTTTTCGCGAAAGACGGTGCTTCGGTGCAAAAGGGAACTCTCCTTGCAAAGATTGACGATTCCGAACTCCGTGCGCAGCTCAAGCAGGCCGAGTCGAATAAGGTTTTGGCCGAACAGAAGGAACAGCGCATCCGCGGTCTTTTTGAAAAGAACGGTGCCACCAAGGCGGACTTGGAATCGGCCGAAGCAACTCTCAAGTCGGCTGAAGCTTCTGTAGAACTCATCAAGGCGCAAATCGCAAAGACCGAAGTCCGTGCCCCGTTTGCAGGCAAGCTCGGCTTTGTGAATGTTTCTGTTGGCGCTTGGTTTACGACGGGTTCTTCGATTGCAACGCTTAGCGAAGTGAAAAAGCTCAAGGCAAAGTTTGCGCTTCCGCAGCGTTATGCATCGGCTCTCAAGGAAGGCGATTCCGTGGAACTTAAGGACGAGGAACGCGATGTCATTAAGTCGGGCAAGGTGAAGGCTTTGGAAGCTTCGCTTTCGGAAAGCAGCCGCACGCGTCAAGTTCTTGTTGAAGTTGACAATGCGAAGAGTGAGCTTTTGGCGGGCTCGTTCGCTAAGGTTACCGTGTCGATGCAGTCCGGGCGCGTCAAGACGATTCCTGTGCCTGCAGAAGCGCTTACGCTCGACAAGGATGGCGCCTACGTGTTTGTGGCGACCGGTGGCAAGGCAAAAGTCAAGCATGTCGAGACTGGACTCCGTACACCGATTTCCGTGGATATCGTGAGCGGGCTCGATGTGGGCGATACGGTTATTTCTTCGGGCCTTATCAGTATGCGCGAAGGCGCCTCGGTCCGAATTCGCGAAATTCGACACAATACCGATTATGAATTAGAATAGGGAGGCTCCAATGAGTGTTGCGAACCTTTCTGTACGTCGTCCGGTGCTCATGACCGTGATGGCGCTGGTCATCATTTTGCTCGGTGCCTTCGGTGCCTCTAAATTGGGCATCCGTGAATACCCCAATGTTGATTCCCCGATTATCCAGGTAAGAACGACTTATTCCGGCGCTAATGCTGCGGTGGTCGAAGCTGAAGTGACTGAAATTTTGGAAGCCTCCATCAACAGTGCTTCGGGTATCAAGTCGATGACTTCTACAAGCCGCGACGGTTCCTCTTACATCAGCATCGAATTCGAAACAGGCATGGATCTGGAAGCGGCTGCGAATGATATCCGCGACCGCGTGAGCCGCGTCCGCCGTAAGCTTCCGGATGACTGCGACGAACCGACCGTCTATAAGTCCGATAGCGACTCGGACCCGATTTTGATTGCAAGCCTCGTGAGCGATACGCACGATGCCATGGAAGTTTCGGAAATTGCACGCAACCAGGTGAAGGAACGCTTGCAGACGATTTCCGGTGTGTCCGAAGTGATGCTGTGGGGCGAAAAGCAGCCGACGGTGCGCTTGTGGCTTGACCCGGTGCGTATGCAGGCGCTTGGAGTCTCTGGCGCAGAAATGTCTTCCGCTCTTAAGAAGGGCAACCTCGAACTGCCTTCGGGTAGCATCGAAGGTAGCGAAACGACGCTTTCTATCCGTACGCTTGGCCGTGTGATTGATCCTGTGGAATTCAAGAACATTGCGATTAAGACTGCTGCTGACGGTACCGTAATCCGCATTTCGGATGTGGCGGATATCCACTACGAACCGAAGGATACGCGTACGGGCTTTAAGCGCAACGGCAAGAATACGATTTCTATTGCGATTGTGGCGCAGCCGGGTTCTAACCATGTGGAAATTGCAGACGAATTCTACAAGCGTGTGGAGGATATCCGCAGAGATCTTCCTGATGGTGTGCAGCTACTTTACGGCCGCGATACTTCCATCAATATCCGAGCTTCCATTAAGGAAGTGGTCGAAACAATCTTTATCGCATTCCTCTTGGTGATTGCAATTATCTTTGCGTTCCTTCGCGAGGCTCGTACGACGCTTATCCCGATGGTGGTGGTGCCTGTTGCAATTATCGGAAGTTTCTTCGTGCTTTATCTGTGCGGATTTTCGATCAATGTTCTTACCTTGCTTGCGATGGTCTTGGCAATCGGCCTTGTCGTGGACGATGCCATCGTGATTGTTGAAAATATTTACCATAAGATTGAAAAGGGAATGACGCCTAAGCAGGCTGCGGTCGCAGGGACGAATGAAATCTTCTTTGCCGTGATTGCAACCTCGGTCGTGTTGATGGCGGTGTTTATTCCGGTGCTTGCCTTGGGCGGAACGACGGGCCTTCTGTTCCGTGAGTTTGTCGCGGTGATGATTGGAACGGTGTTCCTTTCGACGCTTTGCGCCTTGACTCTTTCGCCGATGCTTTGTTCTAAATTCTTGCGACACCAGAAGCAGGGATGGTTCTTCCGCGTGACCGAACCGTTCTTTGATGGAATGAACCGTATTTACTCGGTGTTGCTCGGTGGCTTCCTTAAGCTCAGGTTGTTGCTTTTCCCGATTGTGGCAGCACTCTTGGTGGCGGCTTATTTCTGCTTTAACAACATGAGTAGCGAAATGGCTCCGACCGAAGACTCCAGTGCTATCATGGTGAATACTTCGATGCCGGAAGGTGTCAGCATGACGCGCACCAAGCGTATGGCCGATGCCTTCGTCGAAGAAATGACATCTATCTTGGATACGAACGAATATATGGAAGTGCAGTCGGGTGCTCGCAGTGCAGGTAGCTCCATGATTCGCATTATGCTGAATGACGACAAGAAGGCTCGTCGTCCACAGAGCGAAATTGCACATGCCATTCAGGTGCTCGGAAACGAATACCCCGACTTGCGCGTGATGGTGTTCGAACCGCAGAGTATCAGTACGCAGCGCGGTGGCCTTCCGGTGCAGTTCGTGTTGCAGGCTCCGAATATCGAAATACTCCGTACGCTTGTGCCCAAGTTCGAGGAAGAAGCGAGCAAGAGCTCTGTGTTCAGCGTGGTGAATAGCAACTTGCGCTTTACCAAGCCGGAACTCCACATCGAAATTTTGCGCGACAAGGCGAACGAAGAAGGCGTATCGGTAAACGACATCGCTCAGGCGGTACAGCTTGCCATTAGTGACCAGACTTATGGTGAATATTACAAGGACGGCCGCCAGTACGACATTATCGGTGCAGTCGGTTACCAGTACCGCAGCATGCCCGAAAATCTTTCGATGCTCACGGTCAAGAACGGCAAGGGCGAGCTCGTCAGTATAGACAACTTCATCACTTATAAGGAACAGTCGGCATCGCCGTCGCTTCCGCGTTACAACCGCTTTAGTGCTGCGACGATTCAGGCGGGCCTTGCGCCCGGCAAGACGATTGGCGACGGCGTTGAAGAAATGCGCCGTATCGCAAAGAGCTTGCTGAAGGATTATCCGAATGTGAGTACGGCTTTGAGCGGTTCTTCGAAAGAATTCGAGGAAAGCTCCAGCGGTCTTTACATCGTGTTCCTTTTGGCGCTTGCGCTTGTGTTCTTGGTGCTGGCTGGGCAGTTCGAAAGCTTCCGTGCGCCGTTCGTGATTTTCTTTACGGTGCCGTTAGCCCTTTCGGGTGCTTTGGTGAGCTTGTTCATCACGGGACAGACGCTCAACATCTTCAGTGAAATCGCTTTGATTTTGTTGATTGCGCTTGTGACAAAGAACGGTATCTTGATTGTGGAATTTGCAAACCAGATTGCCGAAAATACCGGATGCCCTAAGCTTGAGGCGGCTCGGATGGCGGCGGAACGCCGCTTCCGCCCAATCCTCATGACGAGCCTTTCTACGGTATTGGGCGCGGTGCCGTTGATCCTCACCGGCACCCCGAGCCGCATCGCGATGGGTGTTGCCATTGTGGGCGGTCTTACGTTTGCGACGTTCATGACGCTCTTCATTGTGCCTGCGGCTTACAGCTTCTTTGCCGGAAAGGTCGAATCCGTCCGCAGTGACGCGAGCAAGATGGCATAAATGAGTAGATAGTAGGATGTAGACAGTAGGCAGGAAAGATTAGGCGGCTTTGCCGCGATTATGAAAACTTCCTACTTCCTACCGACTACTTCCTACTAATCATCACTTCACCAGCTGGAATACTTTCTCGTCCTTGCGGCTCATGCCGTAGCGGGTGCGCAGTATTTCTTCTTTGTAGAGCGAGTCGGTTTTTAGCTTATGGATGAGTTCGTCACGTTCTTCGATGATCTTGTTCAATGAGTCGATCTGCTCTTGGTAGAGTTCGATTTCCCTTGCGATTCTACGCTGCTGTGGAATGCTGTTCTTGCCGAACAACAACTGGAACCCCAAGAACGCCAAGGTTATCAGGGTGGCAATTCCAATAAGAA
>Ga0310786_10013123_pt1 | contig 10225 bp, 7 predicted proteins | sample AusTroGonzalo_MG_FD_203881 | JGI IMG/M metagenome (GOLD analysis project Ga0310786, IMG submission 203881) | Bovine rumen microbial communities from tropical cattle in Woodstock, Queensland, Australia - Gonzalo_03 (v2) (version 2) | ecosystem: Host-associated > Mammals > Digestive system >... | reverse complement strand
CTGAAGGCGTGGAACCGCCGTAAACGTATCTGCATCCGACGAATCCGCTGACGTATCTTGCAAATCCAGCGAGCCTCATGTATCTGAGCTGCGCAGCAGACGGCTTGGGAGTAGGCGTAGGCGTTGCCTTCTTGCCCGTTGCGGTCAAAGGATAGTTGACGCAGAGGTCAGCCTTGACGTACCAGCCCTTGTCCGACTTGATCCAGCCGTTTGAAGTCTTGGAAGCGACGACGATCTCCGTTCCCGTCTTGAGGGTTGAGATCTTGGAATAGGTCAGGCCCGGGCCCGAACGCGTGTTGAGCGAGCAAGTCGCGTAAACGCAGTTCTTCTTGGGCTGCGGGATGTAGTATCTTTGGGGTTTCGGTGACGGTGTGGGAGTGCTTACCTTCTTGGAGGAAACGCACTTCGAGAGCACATAGCCCTTGCCGCCGCTCTTAAGCCTTATGTAGGACCATTCTCCGGCATAGGATATGCGGACGATCTTTGAACCCTTCCTGTAGTTTACGAGCACCTTTGAGTTGACGTTCGGAAGCGCATAAACCTTTGTCAGCGTGTCCTTGGTCCAAACGTACTTTCCGTCGTAGTTTTCCTGGTTTTCATCGTCGCCGGGATCTTCGTCTCCACGGACCTTCTTGGCGACCTCTTCATAGTTGGCGGGTGCCGTTATCGTGTAATCGTCAATGTTGAAGACTTCAGGATTCTCAAACCTTACCTTGTCGGATTCTTCCTCAGTGTCGGCTTCCTCGGCAAGACGCTCGGCCGCTTCCTCTTCCTCCCTCGTCATTACCTTTGCGTTTGCGTATCTGTTGGAATTGGAAACGCTTGCATAAAGAAGCGACGGTGACTGGAGATGGACGTCTTTCTCGGGGCCTGCTCCGCCGCCGAAATCAAGAAGCGCCAATGTCGTGACTGCCGTAAGTATGCTTGTAATGATCTTAAGAGTTCTAGTATTCAATCAGAGTATCCTTCTTACCATGAGAACGTCCTTGAGCTTGCTGACGGCTACGCACTTAACGCCCGTCTTGACTCCGGATGCGTGGACCATTTCGCCGTTTCCGACGTAAAGTCCTACGTGATCCGCCTTGCCGTTGTGGTCATGGTCAAAATAAATTATGTCGCCGACCTGCATGCTGTCAAAGGAAACCTTTGTGCCGTACTTGGTCTGCATGTTTGCTCCGTGAGGGAGCTTGATGTTGTAGTAATTCTTATAGCAGTACATCGTGAAGCCTGAGCAGTCAAAGCCCGAAGGAGAAGCTCCGCCTGATACGTACTTGCAGCCTACGAAGCTCCTGATGTACTTGGCGAAACCGCCTGACTTGTCTCCCCTCTTAACGGTTGAAGAAGATGAAGACGACGAAGAAGACTTCGGCTTGGGCGTCGGCGTAGGCGTGTTCTTCTTTGTGGAAGTGGAAGGCGCCTTGGTGGTCGTTAGCGAGCTTAAGACGTACCAGCCCTTGTCGGACTTGAGCCAGCCGTTGCTCGTTTTTGCGACGACCTTGATGGCAGTGCCGGCCTTTATGGTGGAAACCTTCGAATAAGAGATGCCCGGGCCGCTTCTCGTGTTGATGGAAGAAGTCGCGTAAACGGTCTTGTTCTCAGACTTCGTGGTGATCTTCGGCTTGGGTGTTGCCGTCGGCTTCTTTTTCTTCGGCTTGGGAGAAGGTGACGGAGTAGGCGTGGGCGTGGGAGTTGCGACTTTTGAAGTGGACAGAACGGATGAAGGCACGTAGCCCTTAACGCCGCTTGCCAATCTCACGTAAGACCAGTCAGCGGAATAAGAGATCCTGATCATGCGGGTTCCCTTGCCCACTTCAGCCACGGTCTTCGAGGAAGTGCTTTCCTGCGCGTATATCTTTGCGGATCCCTTTACCCAAACGGAATTTCCGTCGTATTGATCCTTGTTTTCATTTTCTCCCTGCTCGTCCTTCCTGAGGTTGTTTGCGATCTCCTCATAATTGGCAGGAGCGGTAATGGTGTAGTTGTCCAAGCTGAAGAATTCGGAATTGTAGATGCGGTAAGCATCCGCCTCTTCCTCGGTGTCAGCCTCCTCGGCAAGGCGGTCCGCTTCTTCCTGCTTTGCGATCACGTCGGCATTGGCATATCTTCCCGCCATGCTGACATAGACGAGCGACGGGCTCTGGAGATTGATCTTCTCAGTCTCCGGATCCTGTTCACCTATGTTGAGGAAACCAAAAGTGCATACCGCACTGATGACTCCGCACATTAGCTTGACCGCCGGCTTGTACAATTTTCAGACCTCCGTATATAAGTCGAGAGTTAATTCATTCTAACATCCGGTGACGGCATTTCCGCGCAAAACCTAGGCAGAACGGCGTTTTGTAACCTTTTTGACATTAAAATGCCGCAAATTCAGAGCATTTGAAGATGAGAAACGCGAAAATGCAAACAAAAAGGACGTGCCTCGAGCGTCCTTTGTCAAAGCATTCTGATTTTTCCGTTTATCCGAAAATGTAAAGGAAAGTCACCTGGTTTTGCGTCGCCAGGTAAAGGTTGATCGGGATCGACTTGGCCGAATCCCCTGATTTGAAAGTAACGAAATACCTGATGTAGCTCATCATCCTCAATTCATTGGCATACTGGTGTTCCTGATATCTCGGAATATCCACGGATGCAACGACTTGAGGCTTTCCGAACTTCTCGGCAAGGAAATCAGAAAGCTCGTCCTCCTTACCCTCTTTAACCTGGATCTTGATCTTTCCGTAAGATTCGGAAGACAGGGCGTCATTCGAGATCTCGGCTCCGTCAATGAATCCGTCGTCAATGTCAAAGCCTAGCATCTCCTGAATGCTCTTATGAACGCTGACCTGCTTTCTGCGCTGACTTCCATTGACTGCGGAAGATTCACCGGAAGAGCCGCCGGAGCATGAGCAAAGGGAGAAGATGCAGCAAAATGCCAAGACGGCGGCGATAACGCGCGCTACAGCCGCCCTTCTTCCATTCAAAGCCTTATTGAACATTGAAAACTCCTATCAGCGGATCCTTCTGACCATCAGGATGTCCTTAACGTTGCTGACGCTGACGCATACGACGCCATACTTAACGCCGGACGCGTGGACCATCTGACCGCTGCCAACGTAGATTCCTACGTGATCGGCCTTTCCGTTGTGGTCATGGTCGATGAATATGATGTCGCCGACCTTCATGCTGCCAAGGCTGACCTTGTGGCCGTAGGAGCTCTGCATGTTTGCACCGTGCGGAAGCCTTATGCCGTAGTACGCCCTGTAGCAGTACATAGTGAAGCCTGAACAATCAAAACCTGAAGGTGAAGCACCGCCGGCAACGTACTTGCAGCCGACGTAGCGTCTGACGAAACTGCCGAAACCGCCTCCCTTGCTTGAGCTTCCGCTCTTTGAAGACGACTTCGACTTCGAGCTTGAATTACTGCTACGCCTGACGGGCTTCGGAGTGGGCGTGGGCGTATTGACCTTCTTCGAAGAAAGGTTCTTAGAAAGGATGTAACCCTTCTGATTGTTACCGAATCTTATGTAGGACCATTCGCCGGAATATGAGATCCTTATGGCCTTGGTAGCCTTTTTAAACTGTGCAACGACCTTGGAATTGGTGTTGGCGTTTGCATAGACCTTGGAAATGGTTTCCTTCGTCCATACGAACTTGCCGTCATAGTTGTCCTGATCGGGATCGTCCTCTTCACCGCGGACCCTCTTGGCTACGTCTTCATAATCGGCGGGAGCGGTAATGGTGTAATCTTCAAGGCTTAACGTTTCAGGATTGTTGAACCTTGCGGCAGCGGCATCGGCCTCAGTGTCGGCCTCTTCGGCTTCACGGTTGTCATCGTCGTCTTCAGGCATGACGTTTGCATTGGCATATCTGTTGGACATGCTGGCATAGATGAGCGACGGGCTCTGGAGGTTGACCCTCTCATTCCCCATGCTCTTGTCATCCAGGCTAAGGCTGACCAACGTTATGGTGGCGCCCAGAATGCCACAGAATATCCTTACCAATACTTTAAACAAATCCTAAACCTCCGCTTTTTAAGCCGCCAAGATATGAACACAACTTCGATACATTATACACGCAATTCAACTGAAATATAAATGAAATATTCTTGACATATTTTCCTGGCAGCCTGTTGAGCCGGCTCAGTACAACTGAGAAGAGTTAAGATAGTACAATTCGTTATTGCTTACTATTGTGTATCTATGCTGCATATTACGCTGGACTTTTTGTTCCGTATACTGCAAAGCCACCCAGCTGCCGTTTACGTATCCCAAATAATCAGCGCCTTCTTCCCAATGACGGCTCTTTTTTGCAATGTAGACCTTGGAGCCGCTATAGGTCTCGCCCCAGCCTTCACTGTTTTTCTCATAGCCGTCCGGAATCTCCGGTTCAGAAGAAGTCGGCTTTGTGGTAGTGGTGGTAGTTGTCGCCTTTGTAGTCGTAGACGGCTCGGACTCAGGCGTAGTTTCCGGAGTCGTTTCAGGTGCGGTTTCCGGAGTCGATTCAGGAGTGGACTCTGGGGTTGACTCAGGCGTTGTCTGCGTCACCTCGGGAGTAGTCTTCTTGGTCGGCTTGGGCGTAGCCGTGGCCTTGGGCTTCGGCGTAGGCGTTGCCGTAGGCTTTGCGGTAGTCGATTCCGTCACCGTCGTGGACTCGGTAGTCTCAGACGGAGCAGCCGTGGTGGTCGTTGTCGTAACCTCCTCCGTAGTCGTCGTTGGCGCCTCGGTCGTAGGAACGGTTGTCTCTTCAGCCTGGGCCGATTTTCTCTGGATGTTGTCCTTTTGCCAATTGTTCGCATCGCAGACGCGCTTGGCGAGAGCTTCATTCTCAGCGATCCTCGAAGCCGCAAATTTGGGCAAAGTGGTCTCAGTCAATTTGCTAACCTCAAAGGCAACGCTGTCTTGGATCCTGTCGAAATACAGATAAACCTTGATCTCCTGGCCTGCTTCAACCAAAGCGGTCTTGGTCTCGCCAGTTTCGGGGTTCGTCGCAGAAACTTCGACCGATCCGTCAGTGATGAGGAGCGCCTCCCTGCCGTCCAAGGCATCATAGTAGACCATTCCGGAAGTGCCCCTGATGCCTGCGGTCATGGTCGAAGTCTTTATCTCGAACTTCTCATCGGCCTTGAGCTTCTCAGTAACGTTGAAAAACACCGCGCCCTTGGTGAGTTTGAGTTCCAGCTGCTTGTTCTTTTTCTTGAACTCGGCGCGGCTGTCGTTCTGGAGGGTGACTATCTTGGTGTTGTCCAATCCTACGGAAGCAAGTCCGTCAGCCCCCGTATTCAAGGCATCGCCGGACTGGAATCTGACGTTGGCCATAACGGGTTTCGTCGCGCCCTTGGCGTCCTCTATGTTGACGGCGCCTTCAACGCGGATAAGACGCATCGTGGTCGCCACGTATCCCCTTCTGGCGAATACTATGCAAAGCACGGCGGCTGCCACTATCACAATGGCTGCGGCCGCGATAATGATCTTCTTAAGATTCGACATGTTTTTGAACGAGTCAGTCAGAGACATACGTTTCACACCTCAGGTTTTCCTTACAAATTCGCGTGCCCAAAACACGCCCGCGACATTATATCACTTAATCTCGGAAGTGGAATTCCATTTTGAAAGTGGTGAAAAAACGATAATCCAAGTCAACTCAATTACAATTTAAAAGGCCCGGGAATCGTCCCGGGCCCGTCGTCATCAACCGATTTACTTCTTCCAGTTAACACCGATGTCGGAAAGCGAGGTGCCCATCCAGACCATGCCGGAATCAAGGCTCGCAAGGAAGTTCTCATGATGCTCCCAAAGCTTATCGAGGACCTCTTCCTTAGTGTAGTATTTGCAGCCGTCAGCTTCAAAAGACTTCTTCAGCTTGTCAATGTTGGCCTTCTTGCCCCAAGCATTGGATCCAAAGCCCTTTTTGTTCGCGACGTCCAGATGGACCTTTGCGTATTTTGCCAAAGATTCTCTGGATTCAAACACCTTGTCGTATTCACCGGGCTTGGCATTGATCGTTACCCAATAATTGTATTTTGTCGCAGTAACGCCTTTGCCGATCGAGAATCTCTTCATGTTCAGCCTGTAAGTCATCGAAACGCCAATGCTCTTTTTCTTTTTGGTTGATTTGTTGTCAACGCTGATGAAAAACGATTCGTCTTCTTCCTTATCCTGCGTCGCCTTGAAATACATCAGATCCGCATTATTCTTATTGGTCGAAGCGTACTGTACGTAATCGCCTGTCGTAAGCATTGTAGAGGACTTCTGCCCATATGCCGAACGCCAGCCTTTGCCATTCATGCCGCCCATTACGGTAATTGCATTACGGAAGTACTCCGTCCACACTTTTTTGCCGTCAGTACTTACGCCGTTCTTATAAGTAAGGTTGTTGGTGACTGAGGTCTCCATGCTGGTTGCCTGAACGGGATCGACCGATCTGTACTTGGTACCGAGATTAACGCCGAGGTCCTCAAGCTTGAGTCCAAGCTCAGGGAATGCCTTGTCAGCCATTGCAATAAACCTTGAATATACGATCGGAAGATCCTTTTTGAAATTCTCCGAGTAACCGTCAAAGCCCGATCTGTCAGTCACGTTAACATAAGAAGCGGTATCGGCTACAACGTCGTCAACGAATTTCTCCATATTCTCAATAGGGGCTTCTCCCACGCCGGAAATCGCCTTGTCCTTATAAGTGATGGAATAGCAAACGTTTGCAATACGCTTTCCGGACTGGATGCCGACCTGGAACAAAGACTCGCCTTTATCCGATGCATAGGTGAATACCAAGACACCATCAGTAACGACGTAACCGCCGCCGCCTCTGATGCCGTCTGCATAAAGATCGATCTGTTCCTTGCCTTCAGCCTTCTTGGACTCAAAAAAGTCAAAGACCTTCATCATGTTGTCGACGTTGATCTCAGGATCAGCCTGTGTCGGTTCCGGTTCAGTCTCAGCCGCTGTCGTGGTCGTGGTCGCTTCCGTCTGAGTTGCCGACTCTGTTGTTGCCGAAGTTTCAGTCACCTGGTTGCAACCGCATAGAACGACTGATGACATCAACGCAGCGCAAAGCAATTTTGTTACGAGTTTTTTCATTTCAACGTCCCCCTTATCCTTAAAACTCTATTCCGTTTATTTCTTCCAGTTGACGCCGATGTCTGAAAGCGAAGTGCCCATTCCGGACAAACCGTGATCAAGACTTGCCAGGAAGTTCTCATGATGATCCCAAAGGATGTCGATGATCTGATCCTTTGTGTAGTATGTGCATCCGTCAGCCTCAAAAGTCTTCTTGAGCTTTGCTATGTCCGCTTTCTTGCCCCATGCATTGACTCCCAGGCCCTTCTTGTTTCTGACAAACAGCTGAACATTGGCATATTTCTTAAGTGATTCTTTTGATGCAAAGACCTTGTCATACTCACCCGGCTTAGCTGATATGGACACCAAATATCTATACTTGGATGTATAGATGCCTTTACCGAGAGACACATCTTTCTCCGTTAATTCATAGTACATCGTGACACTTATCTTCTTTTTCTTTTTGGTCGATGTGTTTTGAACACTTATCGTAAACGATTCGCCAGCTTCCTTATCGTCAGATCTCATCTTGTGATAATACAGTTCGCCGATCTTCTTATTGGATGCGGAATACTGAACGTAGTCACTGGGCGTGAGCATAGACGAGGATTGCTCGCCGTATGCCGAATGCCAGCCTTTGCCGGTCATGCCGCCCAATTTGCCGACGGCATTATAGAAGAACTCCGTCCAAACCTTCTTATTTGAACTTACGCCGTTTTTATATGTAAGAGGATTGGCAACCGTTTTTTCCATGCTGGTTGTCTGCGAGCAATCAACCGATCTGTATTTGTCACCAAGCCTGACGCCGAGATCTTCATACTTAAGACCGATTTCAGGGAAAGCCTGATCAGCATAAGCAATGAACCTTGAATATAAGATCGGCAGATCCTTCTTTACCTCCTCAGCATGAGAATCCAAAGTCAGATCGTTGTAAATGTAGAATTTCTCTTTATCATTGGCGATAACGTCATCGATGAACTTCTCCACTCCGTCTATTGAAGTCTCTCCGGTTAATAAGATGTTTATATTCATGCCCTTGAAGACAAAGCTTATGGTAACGTCCATCATACGCTTTCCTGACATGATGCTTGTCGTGATCGATGAACCGTACTCTGAATGATAGCCAAAATGAAATGAACCATCAGCATTGGTATAGTACATTGCAGAGCCTCTTATGCTGTCAGATTTAATGACGGCCGCATTATTACGGTCAGGTTCTTTGGAAGCATAAAGATTCGCGACCTTTATCATGTTGTCAACGTCGATCTCCGGGCGGTCATCGACCGTAGTCTGAACCGGCTCGGTTGCGGCCGTGGTCGTGGTCGCTTCCGTTTGAGATTCAGTCTCACTTGTCGCCGTTGGCTCCGTTGCGGTCGCCTGATTGCAACCGCAAAGTATGACTGATGACAGCACGATTCCACAAAGCAGTTTTGATACGAGTTTTTTCATTCCTAGATCCTCCTTAACCCTTAAAAACTCTATCCCTTCCCTGCCATTTCCCGCCAGCTGCTTCTGCACCCGGCCGCGGAAAGGCCTTGAAACAATAATACACAAATCTTGCTGTGTTGGCAAAGATTTTTGATATTAAAAACTGCACAAACCGAACGGCTGATTATTGGAACGATTACCGCAATAATGGAACGGATAATCCTTGTGAGAAGCTTGCAGTATGCTTACAATCTCAGACCAGACATAGGAACGATCAGCGAAAAGACGCATTCTTCGCCTTGATTTGCGCACATGATGATGTAGATCCTCTTACCGTTTACGTCGTTCAATACTCCATTAAAAGTCGAAAAACCCGCCGTGCTTCCGCCATGTAAGATCCAATCATCCATCTGCTGCCAGCCGAAGCCGTAATCATCGACAAAGTTCATCATCTCGTTCATAGATCCCTCGCTCAGGAGATAACCTCCGAACAAGGCTCTGTGGTACTTGAGAAGATCGACCACGGATGAATGAACGTCGCCACATCCTTTGCTTGAATTAAACTCGTTATACCACGCATCTTTCTTTATCGAAGCCTGAACGTTTCCGTTTTTCATACAAGTCGTATCGGTCATGCCGCAGGGTTTGAAAACGGTCTCTTCCATGAATCTGGCGTAAGACATGCCGCTCTTCTTTTCGATGATCTCGGCAAGGAGCGTGTAATTCGTATTCGAATAATCAAAGTTTTTCCCCTGTGCAAAGGCGGGTTTCCTGCAAAATGCCTGTTCTACTATCTTGGCACCGTACTTATCGAAAAAAGCATTGAAACCCTCTTCAGTGACAAGGCCCGTGCCGGCAAGCTCAGAACCCGTTTCTTCGCCCCAGAAGCCCGCAGGATCGTTGACGAAATCGTGAATGCCCGAACGCATGCTCAGAAGGTTCCTGACCGTAATTGGGGAAACCTCGCTGTAGAAAGGACACGAACCGTATTCGGGGAAGAAATCGCCCAGCGTGTCGTCAAGCTTTATCTTTCCGTCTTCAACAAGCTTCATGATGCATACGGCGGTCATGGACTTGGTTACTGAACCGATCTCATACGTCGTATGCGGAGTGACTTCGTTACCGTCCCTGTCCTTAAGACGCGTGCCGGAAGCCAGGATGACGTCATCATCCGTCGCAATGATTATGGATCCCCTGACACTGACGTTATCCTTTATCTGGTTTCTGAGCTTCCCAAGTTTAACCTTATACTGCTCGTCTTCGTTGATCCAGATATTTCCCTCTATATTATTGAGCTTCTTTATCTGTTCATCTACATTGAGAAGTTCCCGGGGAATCTCCCTCTTGGTCTGCTGCGCCGTCTCACTTGTCGTTGCTTCGGGCTTGACTTCTGAACAAGACGGCAGACATGATGCCATCATGACGCAGGCAAGCAAAAGGCAAAGCGTTTTTCTGATACGTACGGATTTCATATAAGTCACCCCGGGTTCGTGATATCTAAATAATAACACTACCCTGAATGATCCAATTCCAGGTACACCGTTTTCCTCATGCGGGTAATACTTAACAGCACGCCGGTTATACCAACAATGAAGAATAACACTGCAATCCCTGAGCCGCTGCCGGAGCCGAATAACCTTGAAAGAACACTTTGCACCGGTGACTCTGTTTTCATAAAAGGTTCGAAAATATAATCGGCCAGATAGCCTGACAGAAGCAGTCCAACAGGATTGGTGCAGTTCTTAAGCGTATCGTGAGCC
>Ga0310786_10013122_pt1 | contig 10225 bp, 8 predicted proteins | sample AusTroGonzalo_MG_FD_203881 | JGI IMG/M metagenome (GOLD analysis project Ga0310786, IMG submission 203881) | Bovine rumen microbial communities from tropical cattle in Woodstock, Queensland, Australia - Gonzalo_03 (v2) (version 2) | ecosystem: Host-associated > Mammals > Digestive system >... | reverse complement strand
GTATGCCTACCTTTAACGACCTGTACTATACCGATCTGGGCAATGCGTTGTTGAAACCAGAGAGTGCATTGCAATATAACGTAGGACTGAGTTTTGACCACCAGTGGAGAGGACTTGTGCGGTTCTTCCACATCCAGGCGGATGCCTATTACAACAGTGTTCACGACAAGATTGTAGCCTATCCAAAAGGGCAGCAGTTCCGTTGGACCATGCTGAATCTGGGTAAGGTGCACATCAAGGGCATCGATGTGGAGGCAGAATTGACGTTGGTTCCTACGAGCGACCTGTTGGTGACAGGTCGTGTACAATACACATATCAGGATGCACGCGATGTGACAGATCCTAACGATTCCTACTATCGCGACCAGATACCCTATATTCCCTGGCACTCAGGGTCGGCCATCCTGAACGTACAATACAAGGGTTGGGATCTGAACTACAGCTTCATCTATGCTGGCGAGCGCTACAACCAGCAGGAGAATATCAAATATAACTATATGCAGCCGTGGTACACTAGCGATGTGTCGTTATCACGACAGTTTCAAGTTAAAGGTCTAAAGTGTAAAGTGATGTTAGAAGTGAACAACCTCTTCTCACAAGACTACGACGTGATACTGAACTATCCGATGCCAAAACGCAACTACGGAATAACGATGGAGGTGAAGATATGAAAGGGATGGTTATATTTGGCATATTAACGATGCTGCTACTCTCTGCCTGCCGTACAGACGAGACGATTGTCTATATGGAGGATGAGGATATCGGTGCGACGAATACCAAGAGCGAAGTAGTAGGCATGTATGTGCTCAATGAGGGCAATATGGGGTCGAACAAATGTACCCTCGACTACCTCGACCTGAGTGGCGAGACAACCCACTACCTACGCAATATCTATGCAGAGCGCAACCCTGGCGAAGTGAAAGAGTTAGGCGACGTAGGTAACGACATCCAGATCTATGGTTCCCAGTTATGGATGGTCATCAACTGTTCCAACAAGGTGGAGGTATGCCGTGCGAATGATGCCGTGAAGATTGCCAAGGTGAATATTCCCAATTGCCGGTATGTCACCTTCGACGGAGGCTATGCCTACGTGAGTTCGTATGTAGGACCCGTAAGTGCTGGCAGCAACGCACCTCGAGGGATGGTATATAAGATTGATACACTGACGCTTCACAAGGTTGATTCATGTGTGGTGGGCTACCAACCTGAAGAGATGGTAGCAACAGGCGGAAAGCTGTACGTAGCCAACAGTGGGGGCTATAACTATCCCGACTACGACTGCAGCATCAGTCAGGTGAGTCTGCAAACGATGCAGGAAGAGGCTCAGATTGAGGTAGCACTGAACCTACACCATCTGAAGCTTGACCGTTATGGACAGCTATGGGTATCATCAAGAGGCAACTACGAGAATCTGGCACCAAACCTCTACTGCCTGCGCATCACAGAGAGCGGTCAACCCATCGTGACGCATCAGATGGATGTTGAGGTATCCGACTTTTGTATCGTGGGCGACTCCCTCTATTATTATGGAGTTGGTTGGAACCAGGTGAAGCAGGAAAACACGCGACAGTTTGGTATCATCAACGTGCGTACACACCAGGTGGTAAATAACACCCTCTCGTCCGCACCAGAACTAGAGAAGATACGCATGCCATACGGCATCATCGTACACCCGAAACATCGCGACTTCTACGTGATGGACGCTAAGAACTATGTGTCAAGCGGTGAGTTGCTACACTTCAAGGCCGACGGAACATTTGATTACAAGGTGCGGACGGGTGATATTCCTGCCCATGCGGTGTTCCTCTGGAAAAAGTAAAAATGAAAACTATAAAATGTAAAAATGAAATAATGGGAAAATTAAAGATAATAGGATTCATAGGGTCAATGCTGATGACACCAATGCTGATGCAGGCACAACGGTTGACCGATGTGGAAATACCAAGCAAGTATATTCTGGCGGTAGATGAATATCGTCCAGCTCCGGGACAATTTGTAAACGATGTGCCGGAATACGAAGAAGGAGACACCGAGCAAGACATGGTTCGGAAATGTACGGAACTGTTAGCTAATAACGAACGAAATCTGGTAGCACTTGGTGGATGGGGAGGTTACATCACCTTCCACTTCGACCACTCCATTGCCAACATCCCCGGACAACGCGATTTTGCTGTATGGGGCAATGCCTATCAAGAGCAGCGCAATCTAGTGTTCGGTGGCATGAACGAAGCAGGCATCGTGATGGTATCGAAGGACGAAAACGGGAACGGACTGCCCGACGACAAGTGGTACGAAATCAGTGGAAGTTGCGACGTGGACAGTGTGGGAAAGGTGGTTTATGACTACGAAGTGACCTATCATCGCAACCCCATGGGCGACATTCCTTGGACAGACAATCAAGGAGGTTGTGGCACGATTGACCGCAACCACTACCACACACAAGAGTATTACCCTGCATGGTTGCCCGACGAACTCACGTTCCATGGAACTCGTCTGCCCGACAACATGTGGAACCTCTCAGACAAGGTCGATCAAGGATGGAGCCCATATTATTATGTACTGATAGGTTTCCGTTACGGTTATGCTGACAATCTGCCCAACTACACGGACAATGCTGACGCTACATCATATAACTACGAAGGATGCGGCATCGATATCGGGTGGGCAGTAGACGAACAACGTCAGCCTGTTGACCTCGACTTCATCGACTTCGTCAGGGTCTATACGGGTCTGAACCAGAAATGCCCTCAGCCAGAGTGGTGGGGCGAAACTTCTACAGAGGTACAAGGAGCGGAAGACCTGCATCTCCAGGCCTCGTTGGATGCTATTTACAATGCCATCTCAGCCATCAAGACCGTAAGGAACGAGACATCCGACGGCATCATCTATGACCTTCAGGGACGTAAGATAAATGTAAATAGCAAAAAGGGAAATATCCAATTGAGAAAAGGACTATACATACAGAATGGAAAGAAATTTTTTATTCATTAATTTTATTTATTCACAATTAAAAACTAAAGCATTATGAAGACAAACAAGTATTTCATGCTCGCAGCCATCACATGTGGAGCTGCATTCGTCTCATGTAGTAATGAAGATGTTCCTGTTCCTAATCCTGATGACGGAAAACTCGTCATTGGTTTCGAGAACGCCACACTCAATGCAGATGGTTTCTGGATTGGCAATACTGAAGGTACACCATTCGACAACTGGGGGTCAACGGGTTACGCTTGCCAATACGAAGAGGCAGGTATTGCATTCCCCGTCAACTACACTCCTGATTGGGCCAGTTGGTCTGGATTCGCTATCTCAAGCCGCACTCAGACTACCTATGAGACTCTCACTCCTGACCAGTATAACAGCACCGTTGGTAAAGCTCATGGTGGCAACAACTACTGTATCGTTCAGACCTATGGCGAGAGCCTTGATTTCGAAACGCCTGTCACCATTAAAGGCTTCTGGTACACTAACACCGCATGGGTTGTGGATGCTATCCTGAATGGTGATGGCATGTCACCTGGTAAGTTCGAGGCAGAGGACTATTTCAAGTGCGTTCTCTATCCTACACCATCTAACGGATTAGCAGGTGGTGCTCGTTATGAAATTGATTTGGCTAAGGATGGCGACTATGTAAAGGAATGGAAGTACTGCGACCTGAGCAATGTTGACGCTTTCAAGAACATCTCAAGCCTCTCATTCGCCTTCGAAGGTTCAAAGACGAACAACTGGGGTCTCACTACACCTGCTTACATCTGTATCGACGATGTTGAGGTCGTTATAAAAAAATAACATCTTTCAATCAAAGATTGAACTCTGACTTTACAAGGCGTCTCTCTGAGGCGTCTTGTTTTTATTATATAAATGAAGAAAAAAACAACTACCCAAACAGCTATCACTTTGCAACAATAACAACAGCAGCAATGTATACGTTTTTCCTACGCCATTTTTGTCTGTTCCCAAAAATCGTAGCAAGGGGGTAGCAAGGGGGTAGGAAGGGGGTAGCAAGGGGCAAGATTCGACTAAGTTCTGCCACCAAAAAAGGAAAGATGATCAATCGACAAAAAAAACGGGCAAAATACCCGTTTCTTTGGTGCGCCTGATAGGACTCGAACCTACACGCCGCGAAGCACCAGATCCTAAGTCTGGCGTGTCTACCAATTTCACCACAAGCGCCTATTCATTTACCATTTTACTATTGACTATTTACTATTGCGGCTGCAAAGGTAAGAAAAATTTACCATTTAACCATTTACAATTTACTATTTTTCTTCAATTTTTATTTTTTTGACTCTTTATTTCATGCATTTTATTTATAAGCAGTCAACTAACGTGAATAGTTTCATTGAATTTGATCCCTTGATAAGGATGGTACGGTCCTTGATACCGATCTTTTCCAATGCCATCTTCACTTCCTCGACATCAGCAAAGAAGATGAACGACGAAGAATAGTCCGGCATATCGGTTGTAGCCCCTCGCATTTCCTCACCCACAAGCCATACCAGTGGGAACGAATACTTATACACGAGCTGTAGTATCTTGACATGTTCCTCATGACTGGCCTCACCCAGTTCCCTCATGTCACCGATGATGATCATTTTGTTAGGCATGTTCATCCGATGGAAGTTGTCGAGTGCTGCTTTCATGCTGGTAGGATTGGCATTATAAGCATCCACAATCAGTGTATTCTTACCCGTCTTGACCAATTGCGAGCGGTTATTGGTCGGGGTGTATTCACTGAGCGCAGCACAGATGTCCTCATCCGACACCTCAAAGAACTGTCCGATGCAGGCAGCAGCCAATGCATTATCCAGATTATATGCTCCGATGAGGTTTGTCTGCACATCCATCCCTTTCACACTGAGATGCAAGTAAGGAGAACAATCGATCAGTTCACCGTTATTGCCGTAAGGCACCAATTGCAAACCATCAGCGATACCCATCAAATGAGGATTGTTTTCGTTGATGAAGACGGTTCCGTCATGTTCGCGCAAGAAGTCGTACAGTTCACCTTTCGTCTTGATGACACCCTCAAACGAACCGAATCCCAGCAGATGAGCCTTGCCTACGTTGGTGATGATTCCGTAGTTCGGTTCCACAATATTCACCAAGGTCTTGATTTCTCCAGGGTGGTTCGCCCCCATTTCGATGACCGCCATCTCATGTTGACGTGTGAGCCTCAACAACGTCTTTGGCACCCCGATGTGGTTATTGAAGTTGCCCTGAGTGTACAACACGTTATATTTCTTGGAAAGCACAGCAGAAATCAGTTCTTTGGTGGTCGTCTTTCCGTTCGTTCCTGTCACTCCGATGATGGTGGTACCCAGTTGACGGCGATGATAGTTGGCCAGTTGCTGGAGGGTCGTCAGCACATCATCAACCAACAGATAACGTTTATCTATAGGATCTGCAACATCCGGATTATCTACGACGGCATAGCTACACCCGCTGTCAAGTGCTTGTTTTGCATAGGCATTCCCATCAAAACTCTCCCCCTTCAAAGCAAAAAACAGTGAACCGGCAGGACAATCGCGACTGTCTGTCGTCACCTGAGGATGTTGGAGGAATAAAGTATATAGTTCTTCAATTGCTATCATACAATCACCTGTTTTAATTGGTCAAAGTCAGTAAAACGATGCAAAGATAATAAAAGTTTAGCGATTTATGGTTAGTGGTTAGCGGTTTTTTTCATTTTTAAACCATTAAACTATTAAACTATTAAACTTTTTTGTAACTTTGCAGCAAAAGTGAAGCGAATGAACCGTGCTATAGCATATACAATCAATGTAGGAGGAAGGTTGTTGGATCTCTCGTCTCCCTGTGTCATGGGTATCCTCAACATCACCCCTGATTCCTTCTACACCTCCATCTCTCCCGACTCTTCCTCATTGGACGACGTCATCATTGCACATGTAGGTAAGATGTTGTCCGAGGGAGCCATGATGATCGATGTAGGAGCCTGTTCCACACGTCCCGGCAGTGAGCCCGTCAGTGCATCCTCAGAACGCCAGCGTTTGACACTTGCTTTGGACATCATCCACCGCTCCTTCCCCGACTGCATCCTCTCGGTCGACACCTTCCGTTCCGACATCGCAGAATGGTGCATCAACACATACGGGGTACATATCATCAACGACATATCAGGAGGATGTGACGAGATGTTCGACATCGTGGCGAAGTATGGCATTCCTTACATCCTTACCTTCAACGAAGTTCGCAATCCCTCGATCGACATCACTCAGCAAGCCCTGTTGTTTTTCTCAGATAAGGTGCAGCAGTTGAGAGATCGTGGTGCGAAAGACATCATCCTCGACCCTGGATTCGGGTTCAATAAGACACTCGACGAGAACTACGAGTTGTTGAACAACATGGAAAACCTCCGCATCCTCGAATTGCCTATCCTGGTAGGGGTTTCCCACAAGAGCATGATCTATAAGTTGCTTGGCACTACCCCCGACGCGACCCTCAACGGTACCACCGTTCTCCATACCGTTTCACTTGAGAAAGGAGCCAACATCCTCCGTGTTCACGAAGTGAAAGAAGCAATGGAAACCCTCAAGATTTTGAATAAGGCCAATAAGGCTAATGAGCCTAATGAGGCCAATGAGGCCAATGAGGCCCAATAATCATAAAACTCAGAAACAATGTTAGAATTTGGCATCAAAGACATCATCGATATTGTGTGCGTCGCCTTTCTCCTGTATTATGTGTACAGGTTGATGAAAGACTCCGGCTCACTCAACGTATTCTACGGCATCCTCATCTTTATCGTCATCTGGATGCTTGTGTCCCAGGTATTCGACATGCGCCTGCTTGGTTCCATCTTCGACAAGTTAGTCAGTGTCGGTGTACTGGCTCTTATCATTCTGTTTCAAGAAGAGATCCGCCGTTTCTTCCTCACCATCGGTTCGCAGCGAAAACTAGGTTTCTTCTTCCGCATGTTCCGACGCAAGAAAGACAAGGCCGAGGAAGAGAATCCGTCCGTCATGAAGATTGTCTGGGCCTGTGAGCAGATGAGCAAGAACAAGGTCGGTGCCCTGATTATCATCGAAAAGACGATGTCCCTGACCGATATCGTCAAATCGGGCGAGAAACTCGATGCCATCATCAGTAGCCAACTCATTCAGAACATCTTCTTCAAGAACAGTCCCCTTCACGATGGAGCCATGATCATCCGTCACAACAGGATTGAGGCAGCAGGATGTATCCTACCCGTATCCCACGACATGAATATCCCGAAAGAACTGGGTCTGCGCCATCGTGCCGCATTAGGCATCTCACAACAGAGCGATGCCTTGGCCATCGTGGTGTCCGAAGAGAACGGAGCTATCTCGATTGCCCGCAAGGGAGAGTTGAAGCTACGTGTGATGAACGAATACCTTGAAAGTCAAATCGCAGAATTCATTTAATCACCATGAGAATCCTATTACTATCCATCGCTACCCTCTTCTGTGTCAGTCTGTATGCCAAAAAGGTCAAACTGCCGGAGAAGAAAGAGGTTTTGGCTGCCATGGAATTGGCCAACGATTACTTCATCACCAAACACCCAGACGCTGGAGCACCCACTTTCGTCAACAAGAAACGCCCCAGCAACCTCTGGACCCGTGGAGTCTATTTCGAAGGGTTGGTTGCCCTCACCGACATAGAGCGTACGCTTAACGCACCCAAATATGAGCAGAACAGCAAGTACATGTTAGATTGGGGTACCTACCACGAATGGATACCACGAAACGGTATCAAGACCCGTGATGCAGACGATTACTGCTGTAGCCAGTCCTATCTGTCTATGTACCTGAATAAGCTGACAAAGACCTATATGCCCACCATGCAATGCATGGACAACCTGTTGCGCACTCGTGAAAGTATAGGCGACTGGACCTGGATCGATGCCATACAGATGGGGTTACCGGTGCTCACCAAACTCTCATTGGTCAAATCCAAAGAAGGCGACCCTGCCTTCAACCGCTATGCCCAGCATGGTTGGAAGATGTACCATTACACCCGTGACGTACTGGCTGGAGGCTTGTTCAACAAGGAAGAAGGACTTTGGTGGCGTGACAAGGACTTCGCCCCCCCGTACAAAGAACCCAATGGACAGAACTGCTATTGGAGTCGTGGCAACGGGTGGGTATATGCTGCTTTGGTCCGTGCCATGCAGGACATCATGGACATCCACGACTACGATGAATATCTGGAGGAGTACAAAAGCGATTTCATCAAGATGAGTGAAGCACTCAAGGCTTGTCAGCGACAAGACTATTTCTGGAATGTAAGCCTGCACGACGAAAGCAACTTCGGAGGAAAAGAGCTGACCGGCACCTCCCTCTTCATCTACGGTATGGCATGGGGCATCCGTCACAATATCCTCGACAGTAAGGTTTATCTACCGATTGTGAGCAATACGTGGAATGCGATGGTCAAGGACTGCCTCCACAAGAACGGCTTCCTCGGTTATGTACAAGGTACAGGTAAACAACCCAAAGACTCACAGCCCGTCACCTATGATAGCGAACCCGACTTCGACGACTTCGGATTGGGCTGTTTTCTGTTGGCAGGAAGTGAAGTATATCAATTGAGTAAATAAAAAAGAGCTATGGGAAAAATGAGGCATATAGGGCTCATGGGGCCCATAAGGCCAATGGGGCTAATAGGCCTAATAGGCCTTTTGCTATTGGTGGCTGGCTGTTCTGAGAAGAAAACGGGAGCAGGTAACCGAGTGACGACCGACAGTGCACCTTACGAGCTGTTGCTCATCGCTGATAAAGACTGGTTGAAGACCGCTGATGGTATGGTCGTGATGGAAATCCTGAATTCCAGCATCCTAGGATTGCCACAGCAGGAAAGCAACTTCAAGATTATCAATATCAATCCTGCGGCATTCGGAACCACCTTCCAAGGATTTGCCAATATCATCCAAGTGGATATCAGTTCTCAATACACGAAGCCAGGATTCAAAGTAGCTCACGACCTGTATGCCCATCCTCAGACGATGGTTCATCTCACTGCTGCCGACAGCAAAGCGATGGTAGATCTGTTCATGAAACGCGGACAGCAAATCATCGATATGTTTGTCGATGCAGAATTGCAACGCGAACGTGCGAACCTGAAACGCAGCTATAGCGATAAGGTAAGACAGCAAGTGAAGCAGCAGTTCGGGTGCGACATCTACGCACCGAAGGAAATCAATGCCGTCAAACCAGGGAAAGACTTCTTCTGGGCATCCTCCAACCAGATAGACAACCGTCTCAACATCTGTGTGTACACCTATCCTTACATTCCTGAAGAAGGACTCTCCCGTACACATTTCATCGCCATCCGCGATTCCTTTATGCGCGAGAATATCAAAGGAGAGAGTGCCAACCAATACATGACGACCAATCCCGAATTTGTCTTCACCCGTACCATCACGTTCGAAGGACGTCAGGTATTGGAAGCCCGTGGATTGTGGAACATGAAGAACGACATGATGGGAGGTCCGTTCGTCTCCTACTCACAGGTTGACAGCCTCCACAACCGTATCATCGTCGCTGAAGGATTCGTCTATGCACCCGACAAGAAGAAACGGCCCCTCATCCGACGACTGGAAGCAGCAATACAAACTCTTGAACTACCCCATTAGCCCAATGAGGCCAATGAGCCCAATAAGAAAAAAGCCATATGAGAATAACAACAACCCTTATCACTTGCTGCTTGGCAGCATTGATGCATGCCCAGACCATCAACTTGGCTGGTACTTGGCAGTTTGCCATAGACAGGAACGACCATGGTGTAGCAGAGCAATGGTATAACCGCAGTTTTGATGATACAATCGAGTTGCCTGGCTCTATGCCACAGCGCCTCAAAGGAGATGACATCAGTGTCAACACCCGTTGGGTAGGTAGTCTGTACGACAGTTCCTACTTCTACAACCCCTACATGGAGAAATACCGCAAGCCAGGTAAGGATATGAAGCTCACCTTTTTCCTTACCCCAGCTAAGCATTATGTAGGTGTGGCTTGGTACAAACGGACCATCACCCTCAACCAGTTCGATAAGAACGGTTCATACAACCTCTATCTGGAGCGTCCCCATATCGAGACTACGTTGTTTATCAACGGCAAGAAGGTAGGAATGCGCAACAGTCTGGTAACAGCACACCAATACGATGTGACAAACTACCTCCGTCAGGGCGAGAACACCATCGCTATCCGTATAGACAACCGTCCCGAGACTGTCAACGTAGGAAACG
>Ga0310786_10013119_pt1 | contig 10227 bp, 7 predicted proteins | sample AusTroGonzalo_MG_FD_203881 | JGI IMG/M metagenome (GOLD analysis project Ga0310786, IMG submission 203881) | Bovine rumen microbial communities from tropical cattle in Woodstock, Queensland, Australia - Gonzalo_03 (v2) (version 2) | ecosystem: Host-associated > Mammals > Digestive system >... | reverse complement strand
TAGAGCTCTAGGGCTTCGAGCCATTCTTCTTTAGTGTGTTTCTTATTCATGAAAACCCCGAAAGTTGTGTCCAACTTTCGGGGTTCACATCAGTGCCGGGGTCAGCTTTTTTTGGGAAAGGATCGAGTTTCAGTCTCACGCGCCGACATCTTCGAGGCGTTTTACATGGCAGTAGGCTAATTCTTTCGTTTTCTCATCGCGGAGATGCAGGCTAGAGCCTTCGCAGTAACGCCAGAACTTGCAATCCTTGCATTCACCGGTCTTTGCCCAACGGCGGTCGCGCATGACTTGGTAGCGATTCTGCCACACGTCCCAAAAGTCATCTTTGTAAATGTTACCTTGGATGTAGTCACCGCGTAAGCTTGGGCATGCCGAAATGCTCCCGTCGCACAGCACCGATGCGATATTCACGCCCGCCCAGCAAAAGAACGGATAGTCGCGAACAACTTTTTCGTAACTTCCGAGGAATCCTTCGCAATCGTAATTCACGTTGATGACGTTGAAAGATTTCGCCTCGCGGATAAATTCGAACACCTGACGGAATTCCTGATTCGTGAGCTGGAACAGCGGATTGTCTTTCGCTCGCCCCTTCGGAAAAACGTTCGAAATCCTCCACCGCTTTACGCCCAAATTCACAAGGATATCCATAAGACGCGGGAGTTCTTTCAAATTCTGGCGGTTCACGCAAGTCATCACATCAAACGTAATGTCGTCGGTATGCGCCGCCATGTTGATGGCCCGCAGAGCCCGTTCAAAGCTGTGCGGGTTGCCACGGAAATGATTGTGGTTGTCTTCGAGTCCGTCAAGGCTAATCGTAAGCGAACGGAGGCCCGCATTCAAAAGTTTCGTATAACGTTCAGGAGTCAACGCAAGCCCGTTTGTCACCATCCCCCACGGGTATCCGCGAGCTTTGATTTCTTCGCCGCATTGTTCGAGATCGGCACGCATTAAAGGCTCGCCGCCGGTAATCACGACCGCAAAATCTTTAGGGTCAATGTGCGGAGCGAGGCCGTCCAAGACGCGCAAAAAATCTTCACGCTTCATGTCGGGAATCGCATCCGCCACGCAATCGCTCCCGCAATGCAGACAATGCAAATTGCATCGCAGAGTACACTCCCAAAAGAGATACGTCAGTTTGTGAGCTTTGATTTCGCTATGGCGGTAAAAACGATGAGCTTCGAGCGCGAGCTTCTTTTTAATACCCAATTGCATACTATTAGAGGCTAGAAACTAGAATCTAGAGGTTAGAGACAAGCATCACGCACTTTGTGCGTACAGATATAAAGCGACTTTTGTCGCGATTATTCACCTGATACCTGACTCCTGACACCTAATACCTGTAACCCTACTTTTCCTCGTCGCAGGTGCCGTTGAACATGCAGGGCGGGCCGTAAAGAGCAGGTTGCATATCAAGCACTTCGTAAGTCTTCAAAAACTCTTTTTCGCTCAATTTTGCAGCTTCATTGACGAAGACCTTATTCCCCTTATCATCCGTGTCAATAGAGAACATTTCACCATCGTCACATTCCACGGAATCACCACGTCTGTAGCAAGGAATTTTCTTTTCAGGCTTTGAAACAATTGTGAGCACGTTATAACGAGCTTGAAATTCAGCTTCGTTATAGACCTTGCCATCAGAACACTTGTATGTTTTGTCTCTAATGATGACGACTCCATACTTTGCACAAATTTGATCGCCGGAACAGCTCGGAATTTGGGTGTTCTCCGTTACGGATTCAGTGCAAGTCACTCCACCGGTACATTTAAAGGTGGAATCCCCTTCTGCTCTCGTACAAGTTTCATTTAAAACACCGTATAACGGTACAACTTCCATGCCACTGCTAAATCTTTCAAAAATTGGAGAAGAACTGGACGAACGAACACTACTGCTGCTGGGTTCCGGTCCACAAATGTCCGGCGGGCAGCCATAAAGATCCGCATTCTGATCCAAGCTACTGGAACTTATTCTTTCTTTTACAGAACTAGAGCTGGACTTAGCCTTTACGGAGCTAGAACTAGACTTTGCCCGTACAGAACTGGAACTCGTTTTGCCAGTTACAGAGCTAGAGCTATTTTTCTCCACTGCTGCACTAGAGCTTGATTTTGCCGTTGCACTGGAAACGGGCGTATTCGCTGCGGAACTAGTCGCATTAGCAGCAGAACTAGAACGAGATTCTTCAGCTGCACTAGAAACCGGTTGGGCGACAGAACTCGAAACAGGTTCAACATTCGTTCCTGAACTTGAATCTGGTGTAATTTGCGAAGCGGTCGGCGAAGTGCTATTGTCGCATGCGTTCCAAAAAAACGCAGTCACGGCAAGGACGATTTTTTTCCAGTGCTTATACATCATAATAATCTTCTCCAACAATAAAGCCCATACATCCTTAATATAAATAATCACGTTCCGATCTGCAATTCCAAAGTGCGACTCATCAAATGGGAAATCTCTATTTTTCTATGAAAAAATGCAATTTTTGGGGGAGATTGTATTATATATGCCATGAACGGCGAGATAGGAGCAGTAAGATATACGGGAGTGGTGAGATTACTTCGTTTTTCGAGTCTTTTCGCGGCCAATATACGTGCCGTCTTTTTTATACAATTCGTCATAATCAATCCAAATCGGATCACCGTGACTCAATTCTTCAACAGTGTATGAAAAGTCCTTTAAATCAAAGCGGTACAAAACAAGCCAACCATAATTAGGCGTTGCATTGTCGTTTCTACGAACCAAGGCGGAAAGTTCACTGCAATGTTTCCCGTCCTTAGAATTGCAATAATGTTTGCTGGACATTCCATCCAAAACAAAATCGTTCCACATAAAGCATCGTTGGTAAGTGATGGTAACCAAAGTATCCCCTTCTTTTTCAATGGCGTTCTTTATTCGCGAACGATCTCTTTTGGTCAAATTACAAGGTATTGCAATACCCTTTTCATAGCACATTTCAAATGGAATCAAGGAATCCTTTTGTTCCATTTTATGTCTGCGTCTTAGCATGTGATATCTGCGTTCAAGGCGTTCTTCGTAAATTGAAGAAAGAAAATCATCGATTTTGAATTTTTCGGTAAAGGCAGATTCATCAATGCGAATATTGAATTGTTCTCTGTGCCTATTCGGAGATAGTTCCGCCAAAACATTTTCAGGAAAGATCTTCTTGTAAACGGAAACATGCGCGTAGAGGTCGTCACATTTTTTCCCGTCTTTTGACAAGCAATTTGTTTCAATAGAGCCATCTTCGTTCAAGAACATTTCCGAGTAGTTAGCGAATTCATCAGAATTTGAGTACGCTATAAAATCAATTTCAATTTTGAGTGCTTTCGCAGAATCGCTGAAACTCAGCTTTTTCACAACGCTTACAAGCAAGGTGGAATCTAAGGAACAAGGATGTTTCACTACAAATCCATCAACATCAGAAAAGCAAACTTTATAAAAAATTTCCTTGTCTATCGTATCTAATTTATTTTCTGCGTAATTGAATTTAACGGGAATCTTTTTTACATCTTGCAAAACTTTTCTGATACGGGCTGCATACTTTTCATTTTCATCATCCAATTCAAAGAACTCGCTAAGGCGCGCAGAATCTATCACGCTGTAGGTTGTCAAGGAAACTGGCTTTGCAGGGGCCGTATTTTCTGCATCCATTGCAACAGAAAATTTTGCTGCTGACAATTTTTCGACTGACAATTCCTCAGTCGCCGCCTTTTGGTCCATAGCTTCGCCTTTCTGGCCACAGCCAACCAGAGCCATCACGAAACAAAAAATCAAAATTCTAAAAAACGATCTAAACATTTTTTTCTCGAGAAACTGCACAGAAACAAACTGCCTCACGCCATTGCAGTACATTTCCTAGCCACCAACCACTGTTTACTAGCCACTAATTTACAATTTTAACGTTCTCAAGTCTCACACTTTCGTCTTTCGTCTTTGCACTTCGTGCTAAATGCTAGGCTCAATCATGTCAAAAAACAAGTTTTTTGCCGCGATATTCGCCTTACGCATTTATCGTCTTTCGTCTATAAAAGCTACATTTACGCCGTTCAAATTTTAACAAGGATTAACAATGAGCAAGAATTACAAGATTGCAGTGCTTCCGGGCGACGGTATCGGTCCGGAAGTGATGAAAGAAGCTGTCCGCGTGCTGGACGTGGTTTCCAAGAAGTTCGGCTTCGACGTGAACGCCGAATGGGCAAACGTCGGTGGCGCCGCCTACGACGAAAGCGGTTCTCCGCTGCCGGAAAGCACCCTCAAGCTGGGTGAAGCTTCTGACTGTATTCTTTTCGGTTCCGTGGGTGGCCCGAAGTGGGAACACCTCCCCCCGAACCTGCAGCCGGAACGCGGTGCCCTGCTCCCGCTCCGTAAGCATTTCAAGCTTTTCTGCAACCTCCGCCCGGCCCGCGTCTATAAGGAACTCGCCGGTGCTTGCCCGCTCCGCGCAGACATCGTGGGCGACGGCTTCAACATCCTCACCGTCCGCGAACTGACGGGTGACGTTTACTTTGGCCAGCCGAAGGGCCGCGAAGGCGTTCCGGGCTCCAAGGAAGAAATCGGCTTTGACACCATGAAGTACAGCCGCTACGAAGTCGAACGCATTGCCCGCTTCGCTTTCGACGCCGCAATGTTGCGCAACAAGAAGGTTGCTTCTATCGACAAGGCCAACGTGCTCACCACGAGCGTGCTCTGGCGCGAAGTCGTGAACGAAGTCATCAAGGACTATCCGGAACTGACTCTCGAACACCTCTACGTCGATAACGCCGCCATGCAGCTCCTCAAGCGCCCGCGTGAATTCGACGTGCTGCTCTGCCCGAACCTCTTCGGCGACATCCTCACCGACGAATGCGCAATGCTCACCGGCTCCATGGGCCTCCTCCCGTCCGCTTCTATCGCCGAAGGGAGCTTCGGTCTGTACGAACCGGCCGGTGGTTCCGCTCCGGATATCGCTGGCAAGGGCATCGCTAACCCGCTCGCCCAGATCCTCTCCGTGGCCCTCATGCTCCGCTACACCTTCAAGGAAGAAGAAGCAGCAAAGGCCATCGAAGCCGCTTGCGAAAAGGTTATCGCCCAGGGCTTCCGCACTGGCGATATCTACCAGGAAGGCTGCACCAAGGTCGGCACGACCGGCATGGGTGATGCCATTATAGCCGCACTTGCCTAAACGCATTCGTCTAAGATCCTCGCCTAAAAACGGTTTCGTCATTCCCGCGAAGGCGGGAATCTTAGAAAAGCAAAAAATTTGCCACCGGTTTTATCACCGGTGGCTTTTTGTTTCCTCCCCCACAAAAATTACTTTTCCATGTAGTAAACCTTTTCTATCAAGGTTTCTATAGGGTCAGGCCAGTTTGGACCATTCGTAAATTTATACCTAAACCCGGCAACATGTTTCAATGCAGTAGAAAAATCGATTTTTCCATCACGACCATGCTGTTTGAAATTTCTCCAAGGCACGCATTGAGGTTTGTTGGGATCTAACGGGGTCAGCACAGCCTCGTATAAATTATCACCAGCAATTGCATTCAGGGAATCGCCCATATCAAGCATAACCTTTACCGTTCCAACGGCATAATGTAAAAAGCAGACTCCGCCTTTTTCGTTTACATCAAATGTTTTGTGACCCGTCTTGGAGTTTTTCCCATCAAACCAGATTCCAAGAGTCATATTGGGAATATCTTCCATATCTTTTAACGTAAAGACCGCAGATCCAGAGAAAAGATTCTTGTCAATAGTCCAATCAAAATGAGGCTCACCGCCATACGCAGAATCGAATCCATAGAGAGCGATAGAAGAACCTCTTACGCTATCCTTCAATGTTTTCGGATTTGCAGACGAGGCATCCCAAATTACGTTTTTCTTTGTACCAAACGCATCTACACAAGCATTGAATACGGCATCAATTTGACGTGAATATAAATTTTCGACAGCGGCATAGATTGCCAACGAATCATCTTCATTCTCTATGTCCAGTTCTTGCACGTATTGTTTGAATCCATTTGTTGTATAGACATTACCGCTTTCACAACGAATAGACTTGACAATATAACTCTGATACAGAGGATCATGAGTGTATTCCAATTCAATCAGCTTCGATATTTTTGAATATTTTTGAGCACAAACTCGAGTTGCACTATCCAATGATTCATTTTTGGACATAGAGTCCAATTTACTTTTGTACTCATCTGAATATTCAATGCCATCATTCAGATGTACATGAAATTTATCCTCTATTACACATGAATCTGGAACATCGTGAGGATTTAGAATGTTTTCACCATTAGGATCAATGCATGTAAATACAACATACATAGAAAAAACCGAATCTCCAATAACTTCTTCATGGAGCCGCGAAGCACACACATGCGGAACATCCTCATTCCGGCCATCTTTGCCCATATTCGGAATTTCCGTTGAACCCGAAATTGGCGAACCGTTTTCAGAGCACGCAGCCCAAACAAGAAGCGATCCAAAAGCAACTATACTATAAAGAATCTTTTTCATCTTAATTCTCCTTAAAATCTTTAACGCTCCACGTCATCGGGAAAAATTGCACATTCATTTGGTAAATTTGATCAGCCTCTGTAGTATCCGCGGCAATCGCGATAATTCTTTTGCGGAAATCATCTATTTCGCGGGCAATGCGTTCATAGGCATTTCGATTCACAGTCAAAGTAACGCTAGAAACGCTGCGTTTTTCGGCATCAAAGCGTTCGATGGATTCGCCGCCAAGCGCCACCATTTTCTTTTGCAAAGCGTGGACGGCATAGACCATGCCTTCTTTGGATGCGACGACATTCTTTTCGGTTTGGCGATAAGCACCGTTGCCGTCCTTTTTCAGGAATCCCGCTTTCGTCAAGAAATCAAGCGATGCGCTAACTTCAGCGGCAGAGATTTCGTTGCAGCAGGCCTTCGCCATTTTGCCCGGAGTCGCCTTCGGCATCATCGGAGCAAGTTCACGCACGACAGAATTTTTCCATCCGTCAAAATACTCGACCGCTTCCTTATCGACAACGCGGACCTTGTATTCCAACGCAATCGTGCGCATCTCTTTCCAGAACGGCATTTTAGCGGAGTCGTCCTTGGCATTGCAGAAGTTCACCATGGCCTTGAAATAATCCGCTTCGTAACCGGCAAGCCCCATCGCAGAAATCATGCGGTTCATCGTCACGCGGCTCAAGTTGCTCTTGCCTTCGCTCACAAGCCGCAAGTAAGTCGGTGAAGAAAATCCCGCCAGCTTTGCAAACTCTCGCCAGGAGAAATACGAGAACTTTTTGCGGTCTTCGTAAAAATCCTTCACGAACAAGTGATAATCTTTATATTCAGTTATCGATTTCATAGCAATAAACCTGGACAAAGGAATTTAATTCAACTTCATGAATTCAAAACAGGACTCAAATGCTTTTTGAACTTCATGCGGATAGGCTCTTTTAACAGCGTTATACACTTGTATGGAATCAGTCTCGTCTTGAACACCCAACTCTTGCAAGTATTCTTTATACTCGTCGGTATAATAAGAATTTCCACTACTGCAAGTCATCGTCTTGACAATAATTTGCTTATTTTGAGGAAGCATGATAGGAGGCACCATGTCTTTCAAAGAAATAAGCGGCTGTGCGGAATCCTTAACGGTATTAACTTGTGCAATAAAAGCGTTAACACAATACCTGGTCGAATCATCTAAAGTAGAAACCGAATTCAAAGTCGTGAGACTGTCGCTTAAAGCATTAAAAGATTCAAGAATTGCATCACGAGCATAGTTCAAAGAGCTAACAGATCTCTCCACGAAAGATTCATCAACACGGCAGGAGTCAGGAATTATGCGGGCATCGCTAAGGGAATCGTGCAGTGTCAAGCACTGCGCAAAAAGCGAATCTGCAATTATCTTCTGCTCCTGAAAATCCACATTCACCAAGTTTTCGAAAGAGGCGAACATTTCAGAAAATTCCTGAGACTCGCTTTCGGACCCGTCGGCACATATAAATGTTTGCGGAAGCGGATTTTCGCAAGGGCGTTCCCATATCAAAGACGCATTCGTCAAAGGCTTCTTCGTTTCGTATATGTAATCATCATAATCATAAGTATTCAATTCTTTCAAGCATTTTTCAACAGCCACAGGGATTACATCAGATGAAGCATTCAACTTTTGATGGATTTTTTCATTAAGATATGATTTCGTTTTCAGGAGCGCTTCATATTCTCTTCGTTCTTCGGAATAAGAGCAATCACAGAAGTAAGATTTCACGGACGCGACATTGCAACCATTGCTTACAGGATGAGCCAAATCCGCAGCAAAATTAGAATAGGAATAACGGCCTAAGCTGATGATTTCGAAATAGGATTCTGGTTCCATATTCTCAACAACTTTAATGCGCAATCCCTGCAAATGAGAGATGAATTGATCAAGTTTTGACGAAATAGCAACAAACGCATTCCATGGCAGACAAAGTTCATACCCCTTTTTATCCGCAAGATCGTTCGTTTTCTTGTAATCCGGCAATGCAATTGCGCGAGGCGAACTTTCGGCATTTTCATCGACAATAAGTTCCATTTTCAAATTTTCACCGAAATATTCAATGCAGACCCCCTGCGATTCACCGACATCAGCGACATCAAAATTTCCAGAAGCATTTTTCCCGGCAAAAGCGAATTCAAGCGATACATCGCCAAAGCCAGAAAGACGATAGTTCGAATCATCGGTCCCAAAAACAGCCGTTCCGCACAAACTGCCGCCGCACTTGTCAATTACATCAGCAAGGGCCATCGAATCATAAGCCGCCGTGGCATTCCCCGGCCAATCGACATGATCGTTTTCACGTAACACGGACCAAGTCCAAATACCCGATGTGTTCGTTCCGTTGTCCAATCCCGTGCGCACGCGGTAACCAGAATTGCGGTTCCACATTTCCGCAGTCCAGTAACAGCCGGTCTGCTGCATATCCGCCTCATTTGCAGTAACACGACTGCACACAATCGAATTGCTCATGTTGGGAACTTCAGTAGAACCTGAAATCGGCGAACCTTTTTCATCGGAACATGAAGCCCAAAACAATAACGATCCCGCAACCACCAAATTATAAAGACTCTTATTCATTTTCTGTTCTCCTCTAAGGCATTAAACTTTTTTGTCATTCACGATAACAAATATAGGTTCTTTGTCCTATTTTATGACACAAAAATTGCATTTTCAAGAAAATTTTAAGGTATTTTTTAAAGATTTTTCATATATGACACACTAGACGTAAAAATCAAAAACGGCCGGATGAATTCCGGTCGTTTTTTCAAAAATGCAATAGGTGCGAGCCGCTTACGCTCGCCATCCAATTACTTAGCACAGCCCGTTCCAAGCGTTCCTTCGAGCATTGATACACAAGAAGTAAGGTAGAAATTCGCCATTTCGCTACCAGCAGGAGCTTCTTCGCAGCCGCCCATGACACCCGGAACATCACAGGAAACCATGTCGCCCGAGGATGTCGTTTCCGAATCCTTCGTAGATGCATTCGAATCCACAGCCGGCATATATTCCTTACAGGCCTTCTGTTCAATTTCAAAGAGCGATTCCTTAGTAAACGTCGTGCTAGAAGAAGCGATATTCAAATAAGCATCAGCAGAGCAATAGTGGATGCCGTTGAAATCAGCGAAGTTCTTGGAAACGCATTCAATATGCGACATCGGATAAATCGAATAGTTCATATTGACATAACGGCCATCTTCCGGATCAAGGAAAACAAGCTTCTTCTTGGGAACGGTATCGCCCTTCAGGTCTTCATCCTTATAGAAGTAGCTCCATTCGGCATCGTCCATAGCAAAGTCGCACTTGGTTTCTGGTGCAAAGGTGACTTTTTCGTAACTACCGCCTTTCACAGCCGCCTTGCAAGCGTTCTGCACCGTTGTAAAGAACGCGTCGCGTGCATTGTTCGCAAAATAACCCTTCTGGGTCATGGTAGAAACATAGATAACGGTGTTGCCGGCAGAATCGCAAGAACGCTGCCCCGCAAAAACACCATCAGACGACGAGTGCGATGCTTCAGGATCAATGCTGCACATCATGCTAGTCATGCTGCCTGTATAGCGTATGGAATCGCGAATAACAAGATCGTCACCGCTAATTTCATAAACGGTGGTAATCTTTGCGCTGTTCTTGCTGTCGCTACCCTTGTACGAAACTTCCCAAGTATTGTCCGTAGAAGTGAAAGAGCACGGTTCTGCTTCAGCAGCAGAAGAACTAGAAACCGTTTCAG
>Ga0310786_10013118_pt1 | contig 10227 bp, 8 predicted proteins | sample AusTroGonzalo_MG_FD_203881 | JGI IMG/M metagenome (GOLD analysis project Ga0310786, IMG submission 203881) | Bovine rumen microbial communities from tropical cattle in Woodstock, Queensland, Australia - Gonzalo_03 (v2) (version 2) | ecosystem: Host-associated > Mammals > Digestive system >... | reverse complement strand
TCACGGGCACGCGGTCCAGGAAGATGTCCAGGCCGGGAGCCAGTTCGCCGATGGCAACGCTTACGCCGCCGGCACCGAAGTCGTTGGATTTCTTGATAAGACGGGTTACCTCCGGGCGGCGGAAGAGACGCTGCAGCTGGCGTTCCTCGGGGGCATTGCCCTTCTGGACTTCGCTGCCGCAGGTTTCCAGGGAGGCTTCCGTGTGCTGCTTGGAAGAACCGGTGGCGCCGCCGATGCCGTCACGGCCGGTGCGGCCGCCCAGCAACAGGATCACATCTCCGGCGGCGGGGGATTCCCGGCGCACGGCCGATGCCTTCACGGCCCCCACCACAGCGCCTATCTCCATGCGCTTGGCGGTATAGCCCTCCGAATAGATTTCCCGCACGTGCGTGGTGGCCAGACCAATCTGGTTGCCGTAGCTGGAATAGCCTTCGGCCGCCTTGTGGGAAATCATCCGCTGGGGCAGTTTGCCGGGGATGGTATCGGCCACTTTGGCGGTGATGTCTCCGGCTCCGGTCACGCGCATGGCCTGGTACACGTAGGCACGGCCCGACAACGGGTCCCGGATGGCGCCGCCCAGGCAGGTGGCCGCGCCGCCGAAGGGTTCTATCTCGGTGGGGTGGTTATGGGTTTCGTTCTTGAACTGCAGCAGCCATTTCTCGTCTTTGCCGTCCACGTTCACGGTGACGAAGATGCTGCAGGCGTTGTTTTCTTCGCTCTGTTCCAGGTCTTCCAGCAGGCCCTTGGACTTGAGCCAGCGGGCGCCGATGGTGGCGATCTCCATCAGGCACAGCGGCTTGGCCTCGCGCCCCAGAGAGGAACGCATACGGGCCAGCAGGGCCAGGGAGGCGTCGATATCGGCCTTGATAAAGGAATCGTCCACCTTGATTTCCTCCAGGGTGGAGGTGAAGGTGGTGTGGCGGCAGTGGTCGCTCCAGTAGGTGTCCAGGATGCGCAGTTCGGTGCCGGAAGGGTCCCTTCCCTCGGCCCGGAAATAATCGGCCACGCAGGCCAGGTCGTCGGCGTTCATGGCCAGTCCTTTCTCCTTGCAGAAGGCGGCGTAGTCCTCCTTGGGCATGTCCCGGAAACCGGAGAAATCCTCTATCGGCTTCACGCTGGCCTGTTCGCTGTCCCGGATCACCGTCATGTCCTTGCGGCGGCACTCCACGGGATTGATGTAGTAGGCGGCAATCCTGGCCAGGTCTTCTTCCGTGGCCTCTTCCCCAAACAGCAGCAGGCGGGCGCTCTTGATGCGGATATCGGCATCGGGCTCTATGAGGTGCACGCAGTCACAGGCCGATGATGCCCGCTGGTCGAATTGGCCGGGCAGGTATTCCACGGCCAGGTATTTCCCTTCCAGGGGGAGGGTGTCCGTGACCAGGTCGGTCACCGTTTCCCCAAAGACGCTGTAGCGGCATTTTTCCACCAGCTCGTCGGAGAAACCGAAGAGGTCATAGACGTTTACCAGCCGCAGGCTGCGGAGGGACAGGGACAGGTTCCCGTTGAAATCCTTGAGAAGGCTGGACGCTTCCACTCGGAAAGCTTCCCGCTTCTCTACAAACAATCTCCTGGGTTGTTCTTTCATGCAATAAAAAAATTTACCCACCGGCGCGCAGGGCTTCCGATGGGCATTATATTATATTACGGTATTGAGCACTTTCTGGGACTGGTCCTGACGGAACTGCTGGAGTTTCTGGGCCAGGGTGTTGTCATGGAGGGCCAGGATGGAGACCGCATAGAGGGCGGCGTTCTTGGAACCATCGATAGCCATGGTGGCCACAGGAATGCCGGAGGGCATTTGTACGATGGAGAGGAGGGAGTCCATGCCGTTGAGCGCCTTGGATTTGACCGGTATGCCGATGACCGGGAGCGTGGTGAGGGCGGCGATGACACCGGGAAGGTGGGCGGCCCCGCCGGCGCCGGCGATGACGATCTGGCATCCTTTGGCCGGCAGGGAGGCAACATACTCGGCCAGGGGACCGGGGTTGCGGTGGGCGCTCAGGACGCGTTTTTCATAGGAGATTCCGAAATCATCCAGCGTGGCGCAGCAGGGGGATATGACATCCCAATCACTGGCGCTGCCCATAATAATGGCTACTTTCATGAGGTAACGAATAGTCTTCTAACAACAAGGCACAAAGTTACCACGATTCTGCGATATCTACAAGAAAGCCTTGCAAATTTCTTTCAACATTTCCCTGTTAATAAAGAATTTTAAGAAAACTCTTGCACAAATAGGATTTGGGTTATAACTTTGCGACTTACCAGTTTCTCCCATGAAAGCCGTTGTTAAAACAAATTTCAATCTTCCCGGACTTCAATCCAAGTACATCGGGAAAGTACGCGACGTTTACACCCTTGAGAGTGGCTACCTGGTAATGGTGGCCACAGACCGCATTTCGGCCTTCGACGTGGTTCTCCCGGAAGGCATTCCCTGCAAGGGCCAGGTGCTCAACCAGCTGGCCGCCCAGTTCCTGGACCTCACCGCCGACATCCTTCCCAACTGGAAGGTGGCCGTGCCGGATCCCATGGTAACCATCGGCTGGCGCTGCGAACCCTACAAGGTAGAGATGGTGGTGCGCGGTTATCTCGCCGGCCACGCCTGGCGCGAATACAAAGCCGGCAGGCGCACGCTCTGCGGCGTCACCCTGCCCGAGGGCCTCAAGGAAAACCAGAAGCTTCCCCAGCCCATCATCACCCCCACCACCAAGGCGGCCGAGGGGCACGATGAAGACATCAGTAAGGAGGAGATCATCGCCCGCGGCATTGTTCCGGCCGATGAATACGAACAGCTGGAAAAATACACCCTGGCCCTGTTCCAGCGCGGTACCGAGATTGCAGCCAAGAAGGGCCTCATCCTGGTGGATACCAAGTATGAGTTCGGCAAGCGCAACGGGCAGATTATCCTCATGGACGAGATTCACACCCCCGATTCGTCGCGCTATTTCTATGCCGACGGTTACGAGGAACGCCTGGCCAAAGGCGAGCACCAGAAGCAGCTCTCCAAGGAGTTTGTCCGCGAATGGCTCATGGCCAACGGCTTCCAGGGACAGGAAGGACAGAAAGTTCCCGAGATGACTCCCCAGGTGGTGGCCGGTATCACCGACCGTTACGTCGAACTGTACCAGAAGCTGAGCGACACGCCCTTTGAAAAGGCCGACAGCGAAGACATCTCTGCCCGCATCGAGGGCAATATCCTGAAGTTCCTCCAAAAATAATAAGGCATGATCGAACGCTATTCCCGCAAGGTGATGCGGGACGTCTGGACCGAAGAAAACAAGTTTGGCGCCTATCTGGAGGTGGAAACCCTCTCCTGCGAGGCCTGGAGCAAGCTGGGCGTGATCCCGGCCGAAGACGTGGAAAAGATCCGGGCCAACGCCCGCTTCGAGGTGAAGCGCATCCAGGAAATCGAGGAGCAGACCCGTCACGACGTGGTGGCTTTCACCCGTGCCGTGAGCGAGAGCCTGGGAGAAGAACGCAAGTGGGTGCACTACGGCCTCACCTCTACCGATGTGGTGGATACCGCCAACGGTTATCTCCTCAAGCAGGCCAACGCCATCCTGCGCAAGGACCTGGACGAATTCATGGAAGTCCTCCGCCGTCGCGCCCTGGAATTCAAGGCAACGCCCTGCATCGGCCGCACGCACGGCATCCATGCCGATATCACCAGCTTCGGCCTCAAATGGGCCCTGTGGTACGAGGAAATGAAGCGCAACGTGGAGCGCTTCAACAATGCTGCCGCCAAGGTAGAAGCCGGAAAGATGAGCGGCGCCGTGGGCAATTTTGCCAATATTCCGCCCTTCATCCAGGATTATGTTTGTGGGAAGCTGGGAATAGAAAGCGCCGCCATCTCCACGCAGGTGCTGCAGCGGGACCGTCATGCCGGCTATGTGGGTGCCATGGCCCTGATTGCCGCCACCCTGGAGCAGATGGCCTTCGAGGTACGCAACCTCCAGCGCACGGAAGTGCGGGAAGTGGAGGAAGCCTTCCGCAAGGGACAGAAAGGTTCCAGCGCCATGCCGCACAAGCGCAACCCCATCTCTTCCGAGAATATTTGCGGGTGCGCGCGCGTGATGCGCGGTTATATGGTTACCTCCTATGAGAACGTGGCCCTGTGGCACGAGCGTGACATCTCTCACTCCAGTACCGAGCGCATCATCCTTCCGGATGCTACCGAGCTGCTGGACTATATGCTCACCCGTTTCAAGGGTATCCTGGAGAACCTGGTGGTGTATCCGGAGAACATGATGGCCAACATCATGCGCACCCGCGGCGTCATCTTCGCCCAGCGCGTGATGAACGCCCTCATCGCCCAGGGTCTTTCCCGGGAACAGGCCTACGACACCGTACAGCCCATCGCCATGGACGCCTGGACCAACAACAAGGACTACAAGACCCTGCTGGAAGCCAGCCCCGCCGTGATGGAAAAATTATCCAGGGCTCAGCTGGATGATTGCTTTACCCTGGATTATTACTTTAAGAACGTAGACGAAATTTTTACTCGTGTAGGAATATAGATTCTTCACTTCGTTCAGAATGACAAAACTGTCATCCTGAGCGTAGCGAAGGATCTCTATCGCACCACGGTGGCGTCGCGGTCCGGACCCACGGAAACGATGCTGATACGGCAGCCGGTCTGGGCCTCGATAAATGCGATATACTCTTTGAATTCCCGGGGGAATTCTTCGTAACGGCGCAGGCCGCTCAGCGGAGTCTTCCAGCCGGGGAATTCTTTATAGATGGGTGTAACGTCCCTGCCGCCGTCGTAGGGGAAACTCTCCAGCCGGCGGTCTCCTTCCTGGTAGGCCACGGCCACTTTCACGGTGTCAAAGGTGTCCATGACGTCGGACTTCATCATGATGAGGTCTGTTACGCCGTTCATCATCACGGTATATTTGAGGGCTACCATGTCCAGCCAGCCCGTGCGGCGGGGACGTCCGGTGGTGGCGCCGTATTCGTGGCCGATGGCGCGCAGTTTCTCCCCGTCCTCATCGAAGAGCTCGGTGGGGAAGGGGCCGCTGCCCACGCGGGTGCAGTAGGCCTTGAAGATGCCGTACACCTTGCCTACGCGGGAAGGGGCGATGCCCAGGCCCGTGCAAACGCCGGCGCTGAGGGTGTTGGAGGAAGTGACGTAGGGATAGGTGCCGAAGTCGATGTCCAGCAGGGAGCCCTGTGCTCCTTCGGCCAGGATGGGCGTGCCTGCGTCCAGGGCTTCGTTCACATACACCTCGCTGTCGATGAAGGGGAAACGCTTCATCTGCTCCACGGCCTGGAACCACTGCTTCTCATACTCGTCGAAGTCGAAGGGCAGCTGGAAGGGCGGGTACTGCTGCAAAAGCTGCTGGTGACGCTGCTTGTGGGCCTGGTACAGGGCGGCGAAGTCGTCGTGCAGGATGTCTCCCACGCGCAGGCCGTTGCGGCCGGTTTTATCGGCATAAGCGGGGCCGATGCCCTTGAGGGTGCTGCCAATCTTGGCTTTTCCCATGGCGCTTTCGCTGGCGGCGTCCAGGGCGCGGTGCGTGGGCAGGATGAGGTGGGCCCGCTTGGAGATGACCAGCTTGTCGCTAACGTCCACTCCGCGCTTCTCGATGGCCGAGATTTCTTCCAGCAGGATGACGGGGTCGATGACCACGCCGTTGCCGATTACGTTCACCGTGCCCTCGCGGAAAATGCCGGAGGGAACGGTATGGAGCACAAAGCTGTCTCCGTCGAAGACCAGCGAATGGCCGGCGTTGGGGCCGCCCTGGAAACGGGCCACCATTTTGTAGTTGGGCGTAAGTACGTCCACCACCTTGCCTTTTCCCTCGTCTCCCCACTGGAGGCCGAGCACAACATCTAACTTTTTCTGTTCCATTTTATTATTTGGGTTGTTTACATTTCCTGATACAAGTCTGTGGGATAGTTGCCGTCAAAACAGGCCGTACAGAGTTCGCTTCGGCCCGACGCCTGGTAAAGCGCTTCCACGGAGAGGTACTCCAGGGAATCGGCCCCGATATACTCCCGAATCTCTTCCAGGCTGCGGCCTGCGGCCAGGAGCTGCTCCTTGCTGCCCGTGTCGATGCCGTAATAGCAGGGCCAGGCATAGGGCGGGCTGGCGATGCGCATATGCACCTGGGTGGCTCCGGCTTCCCGCAGCATGCGTACGATGATGCGCGACGTGGTGCCGCGGACGATGGAATCGTCAATTACCACCACGCGTTTCCCTTTGACGATGCTCTTCACCGGGGTGAGCTTCATCTTCACGCCCACGTCCCGCATGGACTGGGTGGGCTGGATGAAGGTGCGTGCTACATAGATATTCTTGATAAGCCCCATTTCCAGGGGAAGGCCGGAAGCTTCGGCATATCCCATGGCGGCGCTCATGCTGGATTCGGGGACGCAGGTGACCAGGTCGGCATCGGCCGGATGCTCTTTCTGGAGCAGGCGTCCGGATTGTTTGCGGAAGCCGTGTACCCCGCAGCCTTCGATGATGCTGTCGGGCCGGGCGAAGTAGATATACTCCATGGCGCACATGCAGTGGCTGCAGTCCTGGGCGATGCGGGAGGAATGGACGCCGCTTTCATCGATGCAGATGAGCTCCCCGGGCTCTATGTCCCGGATGAAACGGGCTCCCACCGTCTCCAGGGCGCAGGTTTCGCTGGCCACTACATAACCGTCTCCCAGGCTTCCCAGGGAGAGGGGACGGAATCCGTATTTGTCCCGGCAGGCGAAAAGTTTGTCTTTTGTGAGAATGACAGTGGCATAGGCGCCATCCAGCAGCCGGGTGGCATGGTTGATGGCGGCCTCCCAGTTGTCCCCGTGCTGGGCCGATCCCACCAGGTAGGCGAAGGTCTCGCTGTCGGAGGTGCTGTGGAACAGATGTCCCCGCTTTTCCAGATAATCCTTGGCGCGGGCGGCGTTGACGATATTGCCGTTATGGGCCAGGGCAAAGGGATTTTCCTTCCGGACGAAGAGGAAGGGCTGGATATTCTCCTGGCCTCCCACGTCGGTGGTAGGGTATCGCACGTGGCCGATGCAAGATGTGCCGCCCAATGCTTTCAGATCCTCTGCGGTGAAGACATCCTTCACCAGCCCCGCGCCCTTGTGCAGGCCGATGGAACCGTCCGGCAGCACGGCGGCGATGCCACACCCCTGCTGCCCGCGATGCTGGAGGGCCTGCAGGGCCAAAAACGCGTTGGACGCGGCGTTGTCGGTATTGTAAAAACCCACAACACCGCACTCTTCATGCAGTTCTTGGAAGGGGACACGTGCTACACTACTCACGTGCACAAATTTAGCAATATTCTCGCACACGTGCAAATAGAATTTGCGCTCTTTCGTAACTTACTCACTATCAGCACTGTTTTGAATTTTCTTGATCCCATTTGGTATCAAGAAAAAAACTTAAGTTACTAACACTGAGCCACTTATCCCACTTTCGCAAAACTGTATTTCGGAGTCACAAAAAGCCCCCTGAGTTATCTCAGAGGGCTTTTTGTGACTCCAACAGGACTCAAACCTGTAACCTTTTGATCCGTAGTCAAATGCTCTATTCAATTGAGCTATGGAGCCATTTAGTTGGCCGATTAGGCCTCCTTATTTTCAGCAGTGTAGACTTTCTCGCGGATGCGGGCCTTCTTACCGGTGAGGTCACGGAGGTAGAAGATACGTGCGCGACGCACTTTACCGAACTTGTTAACCTCAATGCTGTCAATGAACGGGCTCTGGTAGGGGAAAATTCTTTCCACACCAACGCCGCTGGCCATTTTGCGGACGGTGAAAGTTTTGGTGAAAGGATCCATGCCACTAATCTGGATCACTACGCCACGGAACTTCTGAAGTCTCTCTTTATCACCCTCCTTGATTCTGTAGGTAACGGTGATGGTATCACCGGCCTTGAACTCCGGGTAGGAAGCTGCTTTCTCATTCTGGAAAGCCTGCTCTGCAACTTTAATCAAATCCATAATTCTCTAAATCCTTTATGCAACATTGCGGTTTGGCTCCTGACAAGAGGTTGCGTTTGTTTTGGGACTGCAAAGGTACTAACTTTTATCGAAGTTCCAAAACTTTTCTAGGAAATTTTAGAAAATATTCTTCACTTTATCAAAGGTGGCCTTGTCTTCCCGGGTGAGGTCTGGCTGGAAAGAGGAGCTGGAACGCATCTGTTCCAGGGTTTCTTTCTCGCTTCGGGACAATTTGTGGGGGACCCACACCTGGAATTTCACATACAGGTCTCCGGTGCTGCGGCCATAGCCCTGCACGCTGGGAAGGCCTTTTCCGCGCAACTTGACCACGGTACCGCTCTGGGTGCCGGGCTCTACCTTCACTTTATAACTGCCGTCCAGGCAGGGTACGCTTACCTCACAGCCCAGCATGGCATCCATCACGGAGATGACGCGGGTATAGAAGAGGTTGTTGCCGTCCCGCTGCAGCTGCGGGTGCTGAATTTCGTTGATAACTACCAGCAGGTCTCCGTTCACGCCGCCGTGGGGAGCCGAATGGCCTTCTCCGCGGATGGTAATCTGCATGCCGTCTTCCACGCCGGCGGGGATGCGCACGCGCACCATCTCCCTCCTGCGCTCCAGCCCGGTACCGTTACAGCGCCGGCAGGGGTTGGAGATAATCTTGCCTTCTCCCTGGCACTGGGGGCAGGTGCCGATGGTATATCCCATGCCGAAGAGGCCGCGGGTTTGCTGCCGTACACGGCCCTGGCCGCCGCAGGTGGGGCAGGTTTTGATGTCGGAATCGTTCTTGGCGCCCTTGCCGCCGCAATCCGGGCAGGGACGGGCGCGCTCCAGCGAAATCTCTTTCTCGCAGCCATTGGCAATCTCTTCCAGCGTGAGTTTGACGCTGGTGCGGATGTCCCGGCCGCGCAGGACGCGCTGCTGGGGCTCTCCCTGGCTGCCGAAGCCGCCGAAACCGCTGCCGCCGAAGCCTCCGAAATCGAAGCCGAAGCTGCCGCCAAAGATGTTGCGCAGGAAATCGTTGATGTCCATGCCGCCAAAGTCGAAGCCGCCGGCGCCGCCGCCCATCTGTTCGGCGGCAAAGCCAAACTGGTCATACTTGGCGCGTTTGTCAGGGTCGCTCAGCACGGAATAGGCCTCGGCCGCCTCCTTGAAATTATCCTCGGCAGTCTTTTTCTCGGCGTCCGTTCCGCTAACCCAGCGGTCCGGGTGCCACTTGAGGGCCAGCTTGCGGTAGGCGCTCTTGATTTCGTCGGCACTGGCTTTTTTGTCTACGCCCAGAACCTCGTAGTAATCTCTCTTGTTGGCCATAGTTTATGCTCCTACCACAACTTTAGCATAGCGGAGAACCTTTCCGCCCAAGGTATATCCGGTTTGCACTACGTCGATGACCTTGCCCTTGAGTTCCTCCGACGGGGCGGGGAAGGTGGTGACGGCCTCGTGCAGTTCGGTGTCGAAGTCGGCCCCCTTGGCCTCGATGCGCTCCAGGCCCTTTCCTTTGAGATAGGCCGACAGTTTGTCGAAGATCATGCGGGTGCCTTCCTTGGCAGCATCGCTGTCCGAGCTCTTTTCCAGCGCCTCCAGGGCAATCTCACAGTCGTCCAGGATGGGCAGCAGGCCCTTGATGGTGTCGGCCGATGCACTGCTCACCAGGGCCAGCTTTTCCTCTGCCGTACGGCGGCGGAAGGTGTCAAACTCTGCCATCAGGCGCAGGTAATCGGCCTTTGCGTCGGCCCCTTTGGCTAATTCGGCCTTGGCCTCTTCCAACTGCTCGTTGAGGCCCTCGATACGGGCTTCCAGGGCAGCCAGCTTCTTGCTGTCGATGACTTCTTCTGTATTTTTCTTTTTCTTTTCTGCCATGATAATGAATATTGCTGGTCCCGCACCAACAAAATACAAGCCATGGCCGTCCCTTCTGCCAAAGTGTCAGTTTACAAAACCGACTTGTGAAAATACGGGATGCCGTTTTGGCCGAAAAGGGACACGGCGCTGGCCATGGGAAGATAGAACCCGTCATCCTCTGCGGTCTGGAGCCAGAGGTCGAACGCGGTGAAAGGATAATCCGGGCGGTCTTCCCATATGCCCATGGCGCTGATGCACACCAGGCCGGGAAGCATGGCTTCCAGCAGTTGGTAGATGGCCGACATGCCCCGTTCATACAGCTCCGGGAAGGGGAGGGCGTCGGGGCCGGAACGCAGGGCGTCGGAGTGGAGGGAAACGCCGTCGCAGTGCAGGCGGACGTGTTCTTCGTAGGTGGGGTAAAGAAAGCTGTTGTGTGTCATAA
>Ga0310786_10013117_pt1 | contig 10228 bp, 8 predicted proteins | sample AusTroGonzalo_MG_FD_203881 | JGI IMG/M metagenome (GOLD analysis project Ga0310786, IMG submission 203881) | Bovine rumen microbial communities from tropical cattle in Woodstock, Queensland, Australia - Gonzalo_03 (v2) (version 2) | ecosystem: Host-associated > Mammals > Digestive system >... | reverse complement strand
ATGATCGGACTTTCGTTTGTACTTATGCTGGGCGCGATTGTTCTGGGTGCCTGGGACGGGATCAGGAATGATTACGGCTTCTGGCAGTTCTTTTTGAGATTTGTGATCATGCTGCTCGGTCTGAAAGCGTTTGACATCGGTTTCTTTGACTGGGTACTGCTCTGCAATAACGGATTTCACTTCTTTTCCCATTATTATCCCGAAACAAACGGTGTGTACGGCCGTCACCTGTTCGGATATAACCGGAAAACCCATCTTGCACATATCGTGCTCAGCTTTCCGTTCGCAGCATTGCTGTCGTGGATAAGTACTCTGATATGATTCAATATAAACGAGCCTATACAAATTCGTATAAGCTCGTTTTCGTTTCATATGGCGCATTGATCACAGCTTCCGGCTTGCTGCTTTCTGTCTTTCCATTTCGACAGGTACTGCTGTAGGTTTTCGTGTTACTATTTGAAACGAGGATAGCTGTGTTTTTTATAGGATACTGATACAGCGAAAGAAATGATCAGTCATCTGCTCCGGAGTATAGTCGCCGTGACCTTTCAGCCACCACCTGACCGTCTCGGCAAAGCAGCTGACAGCTATATCCATTGCGTAGTCATGTGGGATACTGTCTTTTACAACAATATGTTTGTCGAAAACCTGATAGAGATATTCTTTCAGATAACGCAGAAATATCTCGCCGCACTCACCGGAGAAAAGCCCTTTGATGCTCTGCTGCTTCTCCTGCAAGTGGTACAGTATGTGCGTGAGCCTGTCTTTGAATGTACTGTGGTGTGAAAAATCGTGCTTTTCCTCAGACATGATCTCCTCGGAGAAAACATGATCGAATATATCCGTACACAGCGCTTTCAGAAGCTCGTCCTTTGTCTCAAAATGGGCATAGAATGTGCTTCTCCCAATGTCTGCTTCATCTATGATGTCCTGAACGGTCACAGATGTATAAGATTTTCTTTCAAGTAAAGCAGAGAACGCAGTAAATATCAGGCTTCTCGTTCTGCGCTGCCTTCTGTCCATGATATGCTCCTTTCCGTACAAAATCGGCTTTTTGTTTGGTAACTTACAAACCTTCAAAATCGGTTGTTGAAAATGCAAAGATGATGTGCTATCATAATTATAGAACATTGTGTACGCTATAGAATATATCATATCATAACATTAACAAGTTGTCAAGGAGGATAAGCGTGACTGAAAAAGTAAAAGCCGTACTGTATGCAGTTGCAGCAGCAGTTTTTTATGCTCTGAATGTACCATGTTCTAAGCTGCTGCTTGATAAGATCGCTCCGACATATATGGCAGCGTTCCTGTATCTCGGTGCAGGGGCAGGTGTCGGCATCATGTACCTGTTTCATCATAAACATAAACCCTCAGCGGAACGTCTTGAAAAGAAAGATCTTCCATACACGGTCGGAATGGTTCTGCTTGACATTATAGCACCAATCCTTCTTATGCTCGGTGTGAAAATTGGTACTTCCGCAAATGCTTCATTGCTCGGAAACTTTGAGATCGTGGCGACAACGCTCATCGCCCTGTTAATCTTCAAAGAGAAAATCAGCAGAAAACTTTGGGCGGCGATCGGTCTTATCACGCTGTCGAGCAGCATTCTTTCTTTTGGTGGTGAGGGCAGTTTTACATTCTCTGTCGGTTCTCTGCTTGTTCTCGGAGCAACTGCCTGCTGGGGACTGGAAAATAACTGCACAAGGAGCATTTCGGATAAAAGCACCTATCAGATCGTAACGATAAAGGGTTTCGGGTCGGGAACAGGTTCGCTTATCGTTGCGGTCATCATCGGTGAGAATCTGCCCGAAATAAAATATATCCTGCCTGCGGTCATACTTGGATTCGTGGCATACGGACTCAGCATCTTCACATATATCAGGGCGCAAAAAACACTTGGTGCTGCAAAAACAAGTGCATTTTACGCGATTGCTCCATTTATAGGGGCAATGCTGTCATTTATATTTCTGTGTGAATCCCTGACAATCACTTACATGATTGCTTTCGGCATCATGGTACTCGGAACGGTATTTGTTGTATCTGATACTCTTTCAACAAATGATTCTATGAAAGAGTCAGAATGACAAAAAATCCTCCTTATCAAAGGAACACTTGCATTCCAATGATAAGGAGGATTGTCTTTTCACTGCTTCATCCTATGTTCTGTTCATCTCCGGACGGGTTTTCTTCAGGCGGTGCAGCGCCGCAGCAGCCCCCTCTTTCCTTTGCATCAGCTTTCGATCCCTCCGTTTTCAATATGCAGAATATGTGTGCAGCAGCGGTCAATCAGCTCCATATCGTGCGTTACGATCAGCACTGTAATATCCTTATCCAGCGAACGCAGAAGCTCCGCCGTACATTCCATACTGCGGAAATCAAGTCCGCTTGTCGGCTCGTCAAATACGAGCAGCTTCTTTCCTGCAAGCATTGCCGAAGCGATCGCAGCACGCTGTTTCTGTCCGCCGGAAAGCGACATTGGATGCCGGTCTTTGTATTCTGCGATATGCAGCTTTCCGAGAATATCCAGTGCAGTTTTTTGTTCGGATTCATCAGCACCGAGCAACACTTCTTCCAGAACCGTTTCCGCAAAAAGCTGATGATTCACGTCCTGCATGACCATGTATGAAAGCCGCATCAAATCCTTTGCGCGGTATGTTTTCCCGTTGATATTGACCGTGCCTTTGAATCGCTTTTGCAGTCCGCACAGACATTTCGTGAATGTGGATTTCCCCGCACCGTTGTGGCCGACCACTGCAATGACTGCACCTTTCGGCAAATCAAGCTCCGGAATATGGAGCGCTTCCTGTTTTCCGTAGCCGAATATGAAACCGTTGAGCGTTATGATATCACGGCTGTCAAACGGCTTGAGTTCTGTCGTTCCCGTTTTGCTTTCAAGATAATTGTTTGCAGTCCGAATCGCACGAAGCCCCATACTGTTCAGCTTTTCCGCAGGCAGAGAAAAGAAGGCTTCCCCTGTAAATTCTGCGGAAATCCCGCCGTTTTCCATAAACAGCACTCTGTCGCATAATCCGCTGAGCCAGCCGAGCCGATGTTCTGCAATGACGATCGTCTTACCCTGCGCCTTCCATTTCCGGATGATAACACGCAGCTCGTCTATTGCATCAAGGTCAAGGTTGGAGGTGGGCTCATCCAGTACGATCAGCTCCGGCAGCATCGCCGCCACGCCTGCACAGGCGATCTTCTGCTTTTCACCGCCTGACAGATTGAAAATGCTCCTGCCAAGCAGCTTTTGAATATTCATGTCTGTAACAGTGTTGTCAATTCTTCGTCGTATCTCCGCTTCCGGCAGGCCCATATTCTCGCACCCGAATGCGATTTCTGCTGTGGTATCCACGCAGAAAAACTGGCTCCTCGGATTCTGGAACACACTGCCGACAATGCCAGCAAGGTCCTCGATGGCAGTCTCACGGATACTTCTGCCGAAAACAGACACATCGCCCTCAAGCGTTCCTTCATAATAATGGGGGATCAGTCCGTTCAGCAGCCTTGTTACTGTTGTTTTTCCGCAGCCGGAACTGCCACAGAGCAGAACGCATTCGCCCTGCTTCACGGTAAGGTCAAGAGCATCAAGAGCACCGGCATCTCCGTTTGCATAGCGGAACGAGACATTTTTCAGGATTGCTGCATCTGTCATGTTATCACCCCGATCATTCCGAGAATCCAGAGAATATAAAGTGCCGCTGTCAGCAGAAGTACGGTAAGATCCTGCATATGAAAACCGATCTTGCAGATATTTGTCCGCCGTACCTTGGTGCCGAGTCCGCGTGTCAGTGCAGCCGCGGACAGCTCACTGCCGATATTCACCGAGCAGACCATGAGCGGCACAAGGCGGTACTCTATGAACTTGCCTGCATTTCTGCCGCCGATGCGTATGTCACGCATTTTCATAGCCGTGTTGATCGCCGTGAATTCCTCCAGTACGGTCGGAAAGAAACGGAACATCACAGACAGCGGTATCGTGATCTGCTGCGGAATGTGCATCCGGTGCATCGCTGCAATAAATTCGCTGACGGTCGTTGACGAGAGCATATATGCGCCCATGATCAGCCCCGGCATCAGACGTACAAATATCAGGCAGCAAAGTCCGATGATGCTCAGTGCGGCACCAGTGATATGCGGCACAAGAAACACCTCAGCCGATTTGATCGACGCATACAGGAATCCGAACACCGCAGCCTTTTTGTATTGCTTTGCAGTCATGAGAAGAATCAGAGGCAGAATGCTCACAGCGGTTGTCCCGTATCGGACTGCCGCTATATCGCTGCCTGTACCGCCGAGCGCAAACACGACAAGTGTAATCATCACAAACAGCTTTGTCCGCGGATCGAGTACAAGTCCTCTGTTTTCGATATCGGCCGTAAAAAGTCCTGCCATATTACAGTCTCCACGAAGCGGCTTCCCGCCTGCTTTCCACGAATCTCCGGTAGATGCCGTCCGACTGCATAAGCTCATCGTGCGTTCCCTGCTGTGCGATCTGTCCGCCGTCTATGACAATGATCTGATCGGCATGGCGCACAGTTTTCAGTCTGTGCGCGATCATGATAATGGTCTTTTCTCTGGTCAGTGCGTCAATCGCCTTCATCAGGTCGGCTTCGTTTTCGGGGTCAACATTGGCAGTTGCTTCGTCAAGGACGATGACCGGAGCATCTTTCATGATTGCACGTGCAATAGAAATGCGCTGCTTTTCGCCGCCCGAAAGACTTGCGCCGCCCTCGCCGATGACGGTATCATAGCCATCGGGAAGCTGCATGATGAAATCATGGCAGCAAGCCTTTTTTGCCGCATCTATGACCTTTTCCATCGGTGCATCGGGCTGTCCGAAGCGGATATTATTGGCTATGGTATCCGCAAACAGATACACCCGCTGGAACACAAAGCTGTAATTCCGCATCAATGCATCCATACTGTATTCCCGCACATCCCTGCCGTCAAGTGTGACTTTGCCCTCGTCAACATCCCAGAAACGGGAAAGGAGCGAGGTCAGCGTTGTTTTACCGCCGCCCGAAGGCCCGACGATCGCTGTTGTCGTATGCTCGGGGATGTGAAGCGTTACGCCGTCAATGATCTTCCGTTTCTCATAGGCAAAACCGATCTTTTCAGCCGAAAGATCAAAATGCGCAGGCTGAAGATCCTTGCCGGAAATATCCATCTGCGGCGTTGCAAGGATTTCCTGTGCCTGCCTGACCGATACATCGACCGTCCGCAGGAGAGCGGAATACTTGCCTGCGTTGTCAAGCTGCGCATAGATCAGATAGGAGCTGATGATCATAATAATGGTTGTGAGTAAGTCCATTGTTCCGCCGATATGCAGCAGGACCGATGCCAGCACAATGACCGTTCCGAGGGCTTTGAGCCAGAAGCTCTGCACTGTCATAAACGGAATGAGCTTTAGCTCCATAGCCGAATTTGCGTGTTCGTTCTCGTCGATTGCGGTGTTGAGATCTTTGCTGCGTCTGCCGGTCAGCCGGAATGTCCTGACCTCGAAAATACCCTGAATATACTCGATGACCTTTGCAACGAGCGCGGAATCCTTCTCGATCTTCTGCTTCGCCATACTTGCCGATTCTTTCATCATACCGCTGTTGATCAGGAAGAATACCACAAGTCCGCCGCAAAGGATCAAACCGATCCGCCAGTCAAAGCACAGCAGCATGACGGTAATGACCGCAGTGGAAAGCAGTCCAGAACAAACGAGCATAACGACTCTTGTGGCGACGTTTTCAAGATTCTGCATGGTATTGGTCGTGACGGACATAATGCGCCCAAGGCTGTTTTCGTTGTAGTAGCCCATGGGCAGATAGCGCAGATGCTCCGCAAGCTGCATCCGCTTGTTTGCGCAGGTGTTGTAGCCGCCCTCTGTCTGGAGCATGGTCGCCTTGCTTTTGGCAATGCCTGCACCGATGATGCTCACAAGCATGATAAAAAGGCAGGTCAGACAGGTTTTTGCGGTCACATTTTGATCAAGGAGCGCCGTCACCATACACGCAATCGCAGGAATCTTGAGCGCTTCAAACATCGCCTGCAACAGGCTCAGGACAATGGAAATACAGAACCGCTTTCTGTCCTCCGCATTGCAGAAATCAAAGAAGTTCTTCAGTATCTGAAACATCGTCCTCACCGTCCTTTGCTGAAATATGTGCCGCCCACATTTTGCTGTAAAGTGTGCCGTTTTTCAGTAATTCATTATGTGTACCGGATTCGGCAATACTGCCATCGTTTATCACATAGATGCAGTCCGCATTTTTCACAGTTGACAACCTGTGTGCAATCACAATCAGTGTTTTACCCTCTACAAGTTTCGCAACGCTCTTCTGTATCACAGCTTCATTTTCGGGATCAGTGTAGGCGGTTGCTTCATCGAGAATGATGATATCCGCATTCTTGAGCATTGCCCTTGCAATTGCGATCCGCTGACGTTCGCCGCCGGACAGATGTCCGCCTGACGCACCGACTACCGTATCATAGCCGTTTTCAAGGCTCATAATGAAATCATGACACCCACATTCCTTTGCCGCTTCTTCAACATCCTGATCTGTCGCAGACTGATTTCCGAGACGGATATTCTCACGGACAGTCAGATCAAACAAATAATTATCCTGAGAAACATAAGCGATCTTGTCGTTGTGATCGTCAAGAGGAATATCCCTGATATCCACACCGCCGAAAGAAATACTGCCGCTGCTGACATCCCACAGGCTTGCAATCAGCCTTGCAACGGTAGATTTGCCGCTGCCGGAAGGCCCGACAAGTGCGATAAAATCGCCCTTATGAATCGTCATGGAAATGCCGTGGATGATCTCCTTGTCATCATAGCCGAAGTGGATATCATTCAGCACAATGTCGCTGCCGCTGATTGTTTTTGTCAGCTTTTCGGGGCGTACCATTTCGGGTGCATCTATGATATTTCTGACCTCAGTCACGATGGTATCCATCTGTGCGATATCATCAGAATAGGACATGATACCAAGCAGCGGTTCGATGAGACCGACCGTGAGAATGATAATCGTAATAAAATCGGCTGTGCTGATCGTGCCGTGCATGGTCATGATTCCGCCGATCGGCAGCACGGAAAGCATCGTTGCCGGCATAATGCACATCGCAAAGGTCATATACACGTTGCATTTGCGCATCCAGTCAACAAAACTTGCGGCACTTTCCTTTGCTGCGGCAGCGAATTTCTCATAGCTGGACTGTGCCTTGCCGAACACCTTGATGACCTCAATGCCGTTGATATATTCCGTTGTGACAGCATTGAGAGCTTTCGTTGCTCGGACGGTCCTGCTGTAATTCTCCTCATAGCCGAACATCATGAGCATATAGCAGATCAACCCTAACGGCACCGTGACGAGCGCTGCAAGCCCCAGCTTCCAGTTTGCCGTGAACGCATAGATCAGTATGATGATCGGAGCGCCGATGCCGGTCGTGAACTCAGGCAGGATATGTGCAAGCGTTGTTTCAATACTGTCTATACGCTCCACGATCGTGCTTTTCAGCGCGCCTGACGGCTGACTGATGACATTGCCGAGGGGCATTTTCGCCAGCTTATCAAGGGCTTTTTTGCGTATCACCGCAAGGGTGTGAAATGTTGCAAGGTGCGAATTTGCCGTGCTCAGCGCATGAAACAGCGAATGTCCCAGCCACAGAGCAAGTATCACAACACAATTGATGATGTATGCGCTCTTGTCCGTACTGCCTGCGAGCAGGTCTTTTACGATCCTTGCAATAAAATAATACGGCACGATACCGCACAGCATACTGATCGCTGCAAGTAATACGCTTGCGGCAAACTTTCCTTTCCGTTCACCGGACTGCCTGAGCAGCCAGCCGAACGAGCCGTTCTGATCCTTTCCCATTAGATATCCTCCTGTCTGTTGCGATAATTCTGCGGGGACACGCCCATGACATCACGGAATGCCGCCGAGAATTTTGACGCATTGTCATATCCGAGCCGCTGTGCAATGTCCGCGATATGCATTCTCCGATCAGAGATCAGCATTTCCGCTGCCGCTTTCATCTTGTAGCTCTTGATGTATTGATACACAGGTGTGCCGTATACCGCCTTGAACACCTTTCGCAGGGAGGTAGGCGGCATACCCGCTATTTCGGAAAGCGCCTCCACCGTGAAAGTCTTATCAGGTCTGCTCGTGATCAGAGAATGTATCTCCTTGATCTTAGCAGTCTGGCTTGCTGGAAAATACTGCCGCTGCTCTGAATTTGCAGCAGTGTCAAGGGCAGAAAGCAGCAGAAGCAGCTCTGCGATCTTCACCCTGAAATAATCGAGCTTTAAATTCTTCGGTACATGATATAACTGAGAAAAAACAGTATTCAATGACTCATTTGTACGGAGCAGAAATTCCTTGTTCTCGGGGCAGAACTTTTCGCCGAGCATCTCCAGATCAACCGAAAGGAACGACATCTCCTGCCGGAGCGATTCCTGCGCAGCCCCTTGCATAAACCCTATGGTTATGCCGTGATAGTGAGAAAGCGGCAGTTCGACTCTGCCTGCGTGATGCACACGCTTGTCGATACGCAGATCGCCTGCCTCCATATAGTAGCGCTCGCCGAGGACGTTTTCATGCTCGATGCGCCCCTCACGGCAGTGATCGATGCAAAGCACCGTATCCGCATTCTGATATTCCGATACGCAGTGATTCGTGTGAAAATCATTATACATCAGATATATACCGTCAAACACACGGTACATCGTCATAAAACCCTCGCCGGATTCATCGTCAAGCCGCAGTACACGGCATTCGCCCTCGGCTGCGATCTCGTGAACATTAGAACCGAAGCCAGCTTTATCAAGTGAATCGAAAATGTCACGGCTCATGCGATTCCTGCCTTTTCAAAATGCTTTTTCATCAGACGTCTGCCGATCAGTCCGCCGATGATGCCGCATACAAACGCAGCAATAAATGTAACCGGACACATCCATGTCGGCATAAGCTTTGTGACTGTGTCGATGTAATCCTGTCCGAAATTCTGACGGGAAGCCCAGTATTTCTCCGCAGCAAAAAACAGCGGCAGATAGTTCGCTGCAACCCACAGGCTGAATACGCCGTTCGTAAAAACGGCTTTTAATGCACTTTGATAGTTGCCGCTTTTATAGATCAGTTCTGCGATCAGTCCGGTGCATACCGATACAGCAAGCGGCGGCCAGCTCATACCGGTCAGAAGCATCAGAATGCCCATGATGATGCTCATGATCCATATCATACCGAATTTTCTGACTTTTGTCAGGAAGAGCATAAACGGGATACCGCCGAATATCGGGACAAGCACCGACAGCAGCGGCAGAAAGATCGGTATCATGCCGAGCATAGCGATAATGAACACGATCACAAAATAGATTGCTGAGAAAATACCGATGTTGATCAGATCTTTGCCTTTCATAATTACCTCCGATTTGGTTAGGAATTGCTAACCCAATATCATAAAATGAAGTCTTGCGTCCAAGACCATCACATATTATACCACAAACAGAAAGATGTTTCAACTCCGTTTTGCTCCGGATGCTCCGATCTGATAATAATTTGATACTCTAAGTCTGATCAGGCAGCAGTTATTGTTCTGGCTGCAAAAGGAAAAGCGTTCTAACCGACATGGCTAAAACGCTTCGCTTTTTAATTTTTCATGTATGTCGGTATGTACTGCTACTGGTATAGTGTTACTATTTGGAACGGGGATAGTAACGCCTACTTCCGCGTGCCCCATGATGTATTGCAGCATCTTCGGGTTCATGCCTTTCCGCGCCATTTTGGTGCAGAAGGTGTGACGACATACATGCGGTGTGACCTTCGGTATCGGTCTGAGACGCACGCGCGTGTACTTTTGGCGGATGCGCTGCATGACCTTTTCCCAGTGCAGTGCCAGCTTCGGCATCCCGAATCTGTCAAGGAACAGAAACCCGATACAGCCGTCGATCATCGGCTCGCGCTTGGCACACTTGCGGTTGCTGATCACCCGCCCAAAGGCGGCTTCCACTTCAGCTGTCATGGGAATTGCACGGACACCCGACTGCGTTTTGGGCTTCTCAACCATATATTTGCCGGCATTAGTGCGGATCAGCTGCCGCTCCACGTGGATGCACCTGTTCTCGAAATCGATGTCTGAGACAGTCAGCCCGCAGAACTCAGAAATACGCAGCCCGGTGTTGAACAGGATGAAGATACCGTCATAGTATTTGCGATACTGCTTGTCTGAC
>Ga0310786_10013115_pt1 | contig 10228 bp, 4 predicted proteins | sample AusTroGonzalo_MG_FD_203881 | JGI IMG/M metagenome (GOLD analysis project Ga0310786, IMG submission 203881) | Bovine rumen microbial communities from tropical cattle in Woodstock, Queensland, Australia - Gonzalo_03 (v2) (version 2) | ecosystem: Host-associated > Mammals > Digestive system >... | reverse complement strand
CTGACCCAGGCCTTCGTGAACAGCGAATGGGCTGGCCTCGCGGACGGCACGGTCATCTCCGGCGCGACCATCGGCTACGACGGATTCGCGACTCTGGCTCCGGCCATCGCGGCTGTCACCGCTGACGGCAAGGTCAATGTGGTTGGCGGCGAGATCTCCTTCGCCGACGGCTACAGCAAGACCATCACGGTCGACGCCGGTGCTAAGGTCATCGGCACTGCGACGTTCAATGCTCCGATCACGATCAACGGTACGGTTGCGTTCGACACTGCCAATGCGACGGCGACGGCTGCCCAGTTCGGCGGCTTCTCCTTCGTCACCGGCACTGCGACCTACACGCTGACCGCTGCTGCAGTGAAGGGCACCTACCTGCTCGCTTCCGGTGTCTCCACGTTCACCAGCTCCGTTGCGTTCGGTGAGTACACGCTGGCGGTTGGCGCTGAAGCCATCACGATCGGCGATCTCACCTATGCTCTCGGCATCACGGAAAACAACGAGCTTGCCCTTGTCATCGACGACAAGCCGACTCCGCCGACCCCGACCAAGCCGACCCTGGCCTATGTGAACAGCGAATGGTCCACCCTGTCCGCTGGCACGACCGTCACGATCGGCACCAAGACCGCTACCATCGGCACCGATGCGTTCGCGGCTCTGGCTCCGGCCATCGCGGCTGTCACCGATGACGGCGCGGTCGAAGTTGTTGACGGCGAAGTCTCCTTCGCTGACGGCTACAGCAAGACCATCACGGTCGATGCTGATGCAATCGTCATCGGCAAGGCCGCCTTCACGGCTCCGATCACGATCAACGGCACCATCGCGTTCGATACGCAGTACGTGAGCGCCACGGAAGCTCAGTTCACTGGCTTCTCCAACGTCTCCGGCGCTGCGACCTACACGCTGGCCGGCGCGGCGGCGAAGGGCACCTACCTGCTCGCCACCGGCGTTGATACGTTCACCAGCTCCGTCACGTACGGCTCCTACACGCTGACCGTCGGCGCTGATCCGATCGTGATCAACGACCTCAACTACACGCTGGAAGTCACCGGCGCGGGCGAACTCGCTCTCACGGTCTCCGAACTGGTCAACGGTCCGGACAACGGCTGGAACAACTACGTGTACGACAAGAAGCTCGGCCTGAACAAGGATCTCGACAAGTTCGTCGCGAACACCGTCGTGGCCGGCGTCGAAGAAATCTTCCTCGATGAAAAGTTCTCCGTCAGCATGGACGGCAAGCACAACTTCATCAACGGCGCGAAGGCCACTGTGACCGATACCGCCGACTATGCGAAGATCATCCTCGACAACGCTGCCAGCCTGAGCTTCACGGTTGACGCCACTGCCGCCACGAAGTTCAGCATCTACCAGCTCGTCAAGACCGAGAAGAAAGGCGCTATTTCGTACAGCATGAAGAAGCTCCAGTCCACTGCCCTGAAGAAGGACAAGGTCACTGGCCTCTTCGCTATCACGACGAAGAACGTCCTCCTCGAGGCCGGCACGTACTTTGTTGCCGCTGACTGCACGGATAAGAAGGCCCTTGAAGACCTCTACAACGTGTCCGTCAACAACGCCAGCACGTTCTTCGCTGACGGCGACAACGGCTGGAACAACTACGTGTACGACAAGAAGGCCACGCCTGCTCTGAACCCGAACATCGCAGACTTCGTTGACAATATCGTTGTCAAGGGCACGACTGACATCCTGCTCGACAACAACGCTATCAGCCTCGAAGGCTTCGACAACTGGGTCGGCTTCGGCGATGCTGCTGACTATGCGAAGATCACGCTTGACAGCGCTGCCAGCCTGAGCTTCAACCTGAACGCTCTCGATGCGTCCAAGTTCGTAGTCTACAGTCTCGTTGAAACGGTCAAGGGCGGTGCTGTCACGTACTCCCTGAAGGCGCTCCAGACGACGACCCTCAAGAAGGCGAAAGGCGCCGTGGAATTCACCGCGCAGTCGAAGAACCTCCTGCTCGAAGCCGGTACGTACTTCGTCTCGATGCAGTCCACGAACGCCAAGAAGGGCGGCAACGCGTACTACAACGTGAAGCTGAACGACGCCAGCACGTTCTATGCTGACGGCGACAACGGCTGGAACAACTACGTGTACGACAAGAAGGCCACCCCGGCGAAGAATCCTGAGATCGCGAACTTCGTCATGACGGAGATCACCTCCGGCACCACGAATGTCCAGCTCGATGACACGACGCCGGCTCTGGGCGACTGGAACAACTTCGTCGGATTCGGCGATGCCGCCGACTACGCGAAGATCTTCGTCGCCGGCAGCAGCGCCAAGGTGAGCTTCAACGTCACCTCCACGGATGCAGCCAAGTTCGTCATCTACACGTACGATGGCAACTCGAAGCTGAAAGCCGTCCAGACGACGACGCTCAAGAAGGCGAAGGGCGCGACCGTGTTCTCCGCCGACACCAAGGCTCTTGCTCTGGCCGAAGGCGAGTACTTCATCTCCGTCCAGTCCACGAACGCCAAGAAGGGCGGCGCCGCGTACTACAACGTGTCGGTGAACCAGAACCTGTCCTCTGGCCTCCTCGACATCCAGTCGATCGCCAGCGCCGATCTGCAGGATAACCTCTTCGTTGACCAGACCGTCGACACCTTCGCCGACGCCGCTGCTCTCAACGCCGAGTCCCAGCTGATCGACGACAAGCAGTCCTGGCAGAGCCTCACGGCCCTGGCATAATTGCCTGCCTAACCCCGGTAACAGGTGACCTTCTCACCTGAAACCACAACGGCCCCCGCGCCCGGAAACGGACGCGGGGGCTTTTCTCTTTAAAAAACAGGAGGGAGGGTGAGACGGAAGGACAAATCGGATCGGTCGTGCCGGACGGCTATGCTCGACGAGAGGACCTATGAGACCGATAAGATCAACTGAATGGAAAAAACGGGAACGGGTGGGAATCAGTCGATGCCGGGAAACGAGCAAAAGAGTATCCGGCGGGAAAAGAAAAGCCGCCGCCCGGGTATCAATCGGGGCAGCGACTTGGTTGTCGGGAACGGGAGAAAAGGGATCAGCCGAGACGGCTGTTCTTTGCGAGGAGCAGGAGGTTGTCGGAGGGGAGGGCGGAGATCAGCCGAGGCCGGAAGACAAGTGGAGAAGTATCCGCCGTCGATGGTGGCGAGGGTGGAAAAAGCTGCCGTCCGGGTATCAACCGGGGCAGCGGCTTGGTTGTCGGGAACGGGAGAAAAGGGATCAGCCGAGACGGCTGTTCTTTGCGAGGAGCAGGAGGTCGGCCAGGACGATGGCGGTCATGGCTTCGACGACCGGGACCATGCGCGGCACGAGGCACGGGTCATGGCGTCCGGGCGTGGAGATCTCCGCGGGTGCGCCGTCGCGGCCGATGGTCATCTGCGGGCGCGCGAGGGACGCCGTGGGCTTAACGGCGCAGCGGAAGGTGAAGACGTCGCCGTTGGAGATGCCGCCGAGCACGCCCCCAGCATTGTTGGATGCGAACTTGCCGCCGGGCAGGATCGGGTCGTTGTGTGCGCTGCCGCGCATGGCGGCCGCGGCGAATCCTGCGCCGAACTCGATGCCCTTCACGCCGCCGAGGGAAAGGATGGCGTGCGCGGTGAGGGCGTCCAGCTTGTCGAAGACCGGTTCGCCGAGTCCGGCGGGCAGTCCGAGCGCTTCGCAGAGGATGATGCCGCCGACGCTGTCGTGGTCGGCGCGTGCGGCGTTGACCGCATCGGCCATGCGGGCCGCGGCTTCGGTGTCCGGGGCGCGGACGGGATTGCGTTCGACCTGATCCCAGTCGATGCTTTGCGCCCTGATCCCGGCGATCTCAAGCGCGCATGCGCGGACGGTCACGCCGTGCCGTGCGAGCAGCTGTTTCGCGATGGCACCTGCGGCGACCCGCGCGACGGTTTCGCGTCCCGAGGTGCGTCCGCCTCCGCGCGCATCACGGAAACCGAACTTCTGTTCCCATGCGTAGTCGGCGTGTCCGGGGCGGAACAGGTTGGCAATGGTGTCGTAGTCGGCGCTGTGCTGATTCGTGTTGCGGAAAAGAATGGCGATCGGCGCGCCTGTGGCGATGCCGTTCAGCACGCCGGAAAGGATCTCGGGTTCATCGGCCTCCTGGCGCGGCGTGGTCATGCCGGACTGGCCGGGCCTGCGGCGCGCTAGTTCGGATTTGAGTGCGGCGGGATCGATCGGAAGCCCCGCGGGGACGCCGTCGATGACGCATCCGAGCGCGGCTCCGTGGGATTCGCCGAAGGTGGTGACGCGGAACAGGGTGCCGAAGGTGTTGGAGCTCATTTGGAGATCACTTTCGATTCGAGGACGATAAGGAAACGGTCGATCGCTTCCTCCACGGGGAGAACTTGCGGCAGTTCGAGCACGGCGTCGGCGGCTGCGCGGTAGACCGGCCGGCGGGCGGCGCAGATGCGGTTGAACTCGCCGGCGGGGTCGGGCTTGTCCGCCAGGAAAGGCGGGAGCCCCTCGCGCGCCATGCGTTCGAACGCCGTTGGGACTGGGACGTCCAGCCAGACGATGAGGCCGAGCGCATGCAGGTCGTCCGGGGAGAGGACGGGATTGGAGACCACGCCGCCTCCGAGCGCGACGACCGCGGGGGAGGGGGCGGATGCGATGAATTTGCGGACAGACTCTGCTTCGAGGTCGCGGAAGCGCGCCTCGCCGACTTCTTTATAGAGAGCGCGGACGGGCTTGCCCGTGTCAGCCTCCAGCAGGGCGTCGGTATCGAAGAACGGCACGTCGAGCACGTTCGCGAGCGCCTGTCCGAGGCGGGTCTTGCCGCAGTGTTTGATGCCGCAGAGCACGACGCGGCGTTCGAGTTTCGCGTTCAGGATGCGGACGCGCTGCCGGGAACAGCTGATCGCGAGGATCGTGCGGTAGAGGCGTTCGGCGTCGTCCGCGAATTCGGGCGGGACGGAGCCGCGGATCCTGTCGAGGATGACATGTTCGCGTCCCGGGCGGCTGACGGGGATGTCCGCGGCGCACTTGCACTCGGCGATGCGGACGGCCGCCTCCATGCGGCGGACAAATGCCGGGAGCAGGGCCGCATCGGCCGCGTCGATTTCGGCACGGTGCGCGTCGAGCGCGTCAAGCGGGGACGGATTGTCCGGAAGGTTCGGCATAGGTTGAAGCCGCCTCAAACTTTGATCTTGCAGCGGAACGGCAGGATGTGGCGGATCTTCTCCATGAGGTCATCGAAGACCGGCGGCGTGATGGACTGTGCGCCGTCGCAGAGCGCGCACGACGGGTTGTTGTGCACCTCCACGATGATGCCGTCCGCTCCGGCGGCCGCGGCCGCGAGGGAGAGCGGCGCGACGAACCGGGCGATGCCGGCGGCGTGGCTCGGGTCGATGATCACGGGCAGGTGGGAGAGCGTCTTCAGCGCAGGGATGGCGGAGATGTCGAGCGTGTTGCGCGTGTATGTCTCGAACGTGCGGATGCCGCGTTCGCAGAGGATGACGTTCTTGTTGCCTGATGCCATGATATATTCGGCGCTCATGAGGAGTTCCTGATAGGTGTTCGCGAGGCCGCGCTTCAGGAGGATGGGCTTGTCGCATTTTCCGATCTGCTTCAGGAGCTCGAAGTTCTGCATGTTGCGCGCCCCGATCTGGATCACGTCCACGTCGGCAAAGAGGTCGAGCTGGGAGAGGTCCATGAGCTCGGTCACGATGGGCAGCCCGGTCGCTTTTTTCGCCTCGAGCAGCAGCTTCAGTCCTTCGGCGCGGAGCCCCTGGAAGGAGTAGGGGGACGTGCGCGGCTTGAACGCACCGCCGCGGAGCATGTTCGCGCCGGATTTTTTTACGCTTTCGGCGATGGCGATGATCTGCTCCTCGTTTTCGACGGAGCAGGGACCCGCGATGACCGCGAACCCGCCGCCGCCGACCTTGACGCCGCTGGATCCGACCTCCACGACCGTGTCGAGCGGATGGAACTTGCGGTTGGCGTTCTTGAACGGTTCCTGAATGCGCTTAACGTCGTCGACGATGTCGAACTGCTTGATGATGTCGAGGTCGATGTGCGAGGTGTCGCCGATCAGCCCGATGATGGTCTGCTGGATACCTTCGCTGATGTGCAGCGAAACGTTCTGTTTGGTGAGCCATTCTTTCAGTGCGTCGAACTGCACCGCATCGGCGTTTTCCTTCAAAATGATAATCATGGTGTGAGAACCTGTGTTTTTTTCGGGCCGGGATCGCCGCCCGGATTTGCTGTTGATAAATATCCGTAGATAATTTAGCACGAAATGATCAAGAATTCAAGGCGCGCGCACGAAGATAAATGAAAAAAGGACTCAAAAACGCGTCCTCCGCGCGGTATCCCGGCCTGATGGACGAGCTGAGCCGGACTTGATAGTATGCAGCGGACCATTTTCACCGCTCAAAATTGATGCCCCAAAAAACACCGTTTTTGTCTCGAAGAAAGAAGATTTTTCAGAAAAGAGGGAAAAACGTCTTGAAATAATGGTGATCAGAGTGTAAACTTTTGTTAGAAAACACTTTTTGTTTGACGGAAATCCGGTCCCCTGTTTTTGGTTCAAAAAAGACACAATGAAAAAGGCACCCTCAAAATGGCACACACCATATTCTCCAGCAGCGAGTCTGGCGACGGCATCATCCTTGAAAACGATTCCATGACCATGCCAGGCGGGTCGGATTTGACAGCCGGCGAGTTCGTCACAAAGAATGCGTCACCCGCCACCATCACGGGATCCAATGGAGACATCCTGCTTGCAAACGCCATGCCTCAGGCGGAATACATGTACGGCTGCACCCCGACCGCGGTCGGCATGATCCTCGGCTACTATGATTTGTACGGATACCGCGGTACGAAATTCACTGCCCTGATCGACGGCGACGTGGACGTGCAGTCGCGCGGCACGGATGGAAACGCCTACAACATGGACGCGTTCGATACCGTGCTGGGACGCGCGATTGCCTCGACGGACTATGTATACAGGTTTTTTTCCAGAGGTGACCTTGATATCATAACCCAGAAAAAAGCCGGAACGTATTGGACTACATCGGGAAAGGAAGAGCTGGAATACTCGTTCGTGAACGGCGGCGAGGGACCCGAGATCAGGACGGATGTCTGGAACTGCATAGCGGATTATCTGGGAACCGGACAGGCCTGGCGTGGAAACGACAATCTTTCCACGACGATCACGCAGGGCACGCTCGAGACGGTCCTGAACTACGAAATGAACATCACGTACATCGACGGGGACATTCAACGTACTGTGGACTGTCGGTATACCTCCATGTTGTACGGCCTGTTCCTGTATGTCGAAAGCAAAGGCTATTCGCTGGACCGGAAAATAACCGGGACCTATGCAGTCGACGTGGCGGGCGGTGATTTCACGTTTGAGGATTATAAGGCGGAAATTGATGCGGGACGCCCTGTCCTGATCTCTCTGGAGGGGCACTCCATGGTCGGGTATGGGTACAATCCGGAGACAAACGAAATCATTTTCGACGACTGTTATCAGGCGGACCAGCGTATGGTCTGGGATGGGACCTATCACTATTCCGAAAAGGACCTGCCTCTTCAAAGCATGACCGTCATCGGTCTGATGGCGGGCGGCGACGTGGATCTTGCTGTGAATCCGGTCACCGTCGATTCCGTGGAAATGTTCCTCGCTGCGGATTCCGTTCCGCTTGCATCCGGGGACTATTGTTATCCCGGCAGTTCGATCAGTGTGAACTTCACGGTTTCAAACCTTGGTACATCGCCCTGCGGAGCCTTTACGGTGTCGGTCTATGTCGACGGCGAGCTGTCGACGTCGATAGATGTTTCGTCTCTTGAGGCGGATTCTTCCGAGGTATATACGGATATTCCGCTCAATGGTCTTGCGCTCGGACTTCACACCATCCGCGTGGTCGCCGATGATGCCAGTGTGATCCAGGAGTTGTCCGCCCTCAACAATGCCATGGAACAGAAGCTGATGGTCCTGAAGGAGGATGCTAATGTCGTGACAGGGATCAAACAGGTCGGTCCCGGGGAGATTTCCCGAGATGATTATATCTCATCCGGCTGGCAGATGCATATCCTGAGCGGCGGCACGGCATCCGCGACGATCGTCCGCGGCATCGTGACGGACGTGGCTTCGAACGGCACGATCTTCTATTTGCCTGGCATTGCAGTAGTTTCGCAAGGCGGACTGGTTCAGGACGTTGCAGTCTATGAATACGGCCAGATCCAGGTCAGCGGTACAGCCGGAGATCTCCATGTGTATGAAAATGGTAGCATCATGGTCTTTTCCGGCGGCAGGATCACGGGGACGCTTACCGTTGGAAACGGAGCTGTTGTTTCGATGGAAGATGGTTCGATCCTGGATTTTGATCTGACGCGAACGATGGCCGGGAACGCCGCGCTCGTGAATGACCTTTCCGCCATTCAGGGGGCGCCTCTTTACTCGCTTACCGTGGATACCAACCTGAAACCGGGGAAAAGTGTTTATTTGCTCGCGGAGGGGGCAGGGGGATTCAACAGCGCCATTTCCGTGGTCAATGCTGCGGGCAATGAACTTGGTTCGCTCTCGCTCGGTGAAACCGTCCGGATCGGGGATGACGACTACACGTTGAGCCTGACCGGGGCCGTGTTGTCCGTGACGGTCGTTGCCCCGGTTCCGCTGCCCGTGAATCTGAACAGCGGCTCGGAACAGGTGTCGTGGGACGCGAGCGGTGTGGAACAGTACATCGTTGAGTTCTCCACGGACAGCTTTCTGCATGTGATCCGGGTGATTACGACTGAAAACACGGTCGACATGATGGATCTTCCCGCGGGGACGTACCAATGGCGCGTGAAGGCGGACGTCGGCAGCGAATGGGCAGTCGGAGCCGCGATCGTCTCCAAGGCGAATTCCGATACGCCGAAGGTCCTCCGATCCGACGAGAACGGAAACTGCGACCTGTTTTTTGCCGAGGCGAACAGCACCTGGGAGAATTTCTATTATGCCCGTCATGTCGGCTCCATCAACGACTGGACAGGGACGGATGAAATGGTTTCCGCCTCCGGCAAGGGCAGGATACAAAATCTGTTCTTCGGTTCGGCCGACCCGAACGTGCTGTGCCTGACGGACAGCGAAAACGGAGACGCGCTCTTCGTGGACGACATCTACACCGAGTTGCCGGAAGGGATCGAAAAGAACCTGTCCAGACTCTGCAGGATCCGGGAGGTCCGCGCCGGCGCGGGCGACGACATCATGGATATGACCAGCCAGCGGTTCGAGTATGTCGGCGATGGGCTCACGATCCGCGGCGGCGACGGCGATGATACCATCTGGGCGAACAAGGGCGACAATTTCCTGTTCGGCGATGCCGGGAACGACCGGATCGTGGGCGCGTCCGGCGATGATGTCATCGCCGGCGGCATCGGCAGTGATGACATGCACGGCGGCGGTGGAAAGGATATGTTCACCTTCTGCGGCAATTGGGGCTCGGATGAAGTGGAACAGCTTGAAACGGGCCTGGTCACGCTCTGGTTCGCATCCGGCAGTATGGCGAACTGGAACGAAAACACGCTGACCTATACGGACGGGATAAACAGCGTTACGGTCTCCGGTGTGACTGCGAACAAGATCACGCTCAAATTCGGAGACGACGGTTCCGAGCAGTATGCCGCGCTCGCTTCAGCAGGCGCGTTCGCGGAATTCACCTCGCAACGAATCTTCGAGGAATCCGGCATCCTCGCCAGCCTGTAAGCTGATTGTCCGCTCAGACCTCCGAAGTCAGGAAGAGAGGACGCACTTGCGTCCACGCTTTTTCCGGTGGGCATTTCGCGCCCGTGAAGTTCGCATGCGCGCAACAGATCCATGTTGACCGCTGCTGAGCGCGCAGAGAAATCTTGTTGAATGAAACGGGGCTGAAAAAGGAGATTTTAAACGTTTTTTTGCGTTTTTCTGCACTGATTTTTTTGAAAATGGAGGAAATCGGTAGTATATTTATAGATAACTTAATCCTAAACTCAATACAGGAGAACAAAATGAGCCTCAATTCTTATGCACAGCGTGTCCTTCAGGACAGCGTCGTCGCCAAGTACCCGTGGGAAAAGGAATTCATCCAGAGCGTGACCGAGGTCTTCGAATCCCTCGGACCGCTGCTCGACCGTGAATCCAAGTACGAAAAGAACTGCATCCTCGAACGCATCGTCGTTCCGGAACGCATCATCCAGTTCCGCGTGCAGTGGGTCGACGACAAGGGCCAGATCCAGGTCAACGACGGCTACCGCGTGCAGTTCAACAGCGCCA
>Ga0310786_10013114_pt1 | contig 10229 bp, 5 predicted proteins | sample AusTroGonzalo_MG_FD_203881 | JGI IMG/M metagenome (GOLD analysis project Ga0310786, IMG submission 203881) | Bovine rumen microbial communities from tropical cattle in Woodstock, Queensland, Australia - Gonzalo_03 (v2) (version 2) | ecosystem: Host-associated > Mammals > Digestive system >... | reverse complement strand
GCCGAGTTTTCCGTTCTTGGCGTATTCCTGCACTTTGGCTACGGCATCCCCGGCAAAGGCGATCCATGATAGTATGAAAACATACACACCCCAAAATCTGTCTTTAATTTGCTTTATCGTCATAGCCCACCTCTTTGTTAACCACGTCTTTACCGGCATCGTTCGCCAAAAGCACCATTTTGTCGGCGCGTTCGTTCGTCATTTTCCTTAATTTAAAATAACCGAAAACCACAGTCCCCACGATAAACAACAACAACGGAATATAAATAAAATTGTTTTGAATGACGCTTTTCGCCTTTTCATTGCTCAGCACCCAAAAAACCACTCCGAACAACAGATAAAACACTATTCCGTAAAAAAAGCTTTTGAACAAAATTTTCATATTTTATCCTTTCTTTGACGGAGGATGCGCGCTTAATGAATTGGTATTCATCTCATCATGTTTTTTCTTCATTTTTTTGAGTCCCTCCAAGCCCTTCTTCAAAGCGTGATCACTCAGCTTTTTCGATGCGTAAACACCTCCGACCCCTGTCATGGTCATAAGCACCAGAACCGCCAATTTGATTGCTTCCTTTATTTTTTCCCAAGCGGCTTTTGCCGTTTCGGAGAATATCGCCGACGCCGGCGAACCGGTGAAGTTGTTGGACAGACTGCTCATCTTGTCGGCAATCAGCATCATAAAGATACCGCAAACCGCCAATGAAAAAGCGCTTGACGACGCCTGGTCGATTCCCTTGATGACATCCTCGAAATCGACTCCGTTCGAAAAAGAAGCGGCATCCAACAAAAAGCTCAATAAAGGATGTTTCATGGTGAACGCCCTGACGCACGACACCGCTATGCAAATGTAAACCACGGTGAACAAAATCTGGAATCCCATTCCGATAACCAACGGCCATGCTTTTTTGACATATTGGCGGGTGGCGGGAAAGACCCACGCCGCGCAAAACAGCGGAGACATTATCATCGCGATCATAAATTTGAACATTCCGTCCATCAAAAACAACGGTATCATGAAATCGACAATCGAGAACAAGATAATCATGAAAGACCCCGCCAACTTGTTGATTACTCCGTCCGACAAGGTTTTCACCAATTTGCCGTAGGCGATTCCGAACAACAATTGTTTATGGCATGCCAACAAAACGGCTGAAAAAACCTCTCCAATCGCCTCTAAATGGTTGGCGTCGGTGCTTTCGCCCAAACCTGCCAAAGCGGCGGAAGTTACCGTATCCGTATACACGGCGCTGGTGGACATCATGGAGCTAAGCACGGTATTCATAATATCGACCGCGGTGCCGGCGAACGCCCCGATAACCAGAACCGCAGTATGGTTCAACAGCCAGCGCAAATAATTTGGATTGCCCAAAAAAACCGCAAAACACAGCACGACAAACCCATGTTTAAATACCGCGTTTAAATAATCGGCGGCGCTGGGGGCATTCAACGCGCCCACCAGACGCAGAGTAAAAAACGCCAACCACAAAGCGAACCCTATAACCATCAATTTCAAAGCGGCGGAAGACAAAACGTCGAAACCGTCCATATACACGGTATTGAACATTTTAAAGAACATCGACATTGCCTGCGATCCCCAGAAATCGCTGGTCGTGTAGCTCATTTCAACATTCAGCCACTCTTTGATAAGCTCGATTTGAAGTATCTTGTTCGCGGCGCAGGACGACAACAGAAAAACGCAAAGGAACAGAGGCGCAATCCTTCGTAATTGACTGTAAAAATGCTGTAATCTTTCCTTAATCATGGTTTGTTCTCCGCTTTATTGTCTGTAATTGCCACCAATTTTCGCTTTTCACTTTTTAATTTTAAATTCCATTCCGCAATTTGCGTTTGGCATGTGCCATCACGCTTTTGTCGCTCCGTCTTTAAATTTCTCTATGTCATCTTTCAAACCGGAAATCTGTTTTTCCACTTCGGCATCCTCGTCTCGCAGAGCATCAACTTCCTTCTCCAACTGCTTTAACTTTTTGAAAAGTCCCTTCTGATCCTCTTTCGAATGAAGCTCTGCTCCTTTGAGGTCGTCCTTCTTCTTATCTATTCCCTCCTCATAACTTATTTCGGAGCCGCCACCCGCGCTCTCGTCGTCGCCGGCAACCGCCTCGTTAATCGCCTTTTGGACGGAATTGCCGTCCGCCACGGCGGTATCGGATTTTCCGGCATCCGTATCGGTATGTCCGTCGGCGGCGGATTTTCCGGCACCGGAGTCAGGTTGTTGCCCGGTGCCAACGCTTTCGCCGGCCCGAGCCTTTTGCGCCGTTTTCAGCTCTTCGTTAAAAGCTTTTCCCAACTCGGTATCGCGTCCGTCTCCGGCAAGATAGTCGAACACAGCCATGCGCTCCGACGTATTGGCGACATGTCCTCCGTTGGCTCTGGCATCGCAATCTTTCAGATACTGTTGCGCCAACTCCGCTGGTTTACCTTCCATGTGCATCTGTTTATCAACAATTTCAAGATTCGTCAAAGTTCTGCTGAAAGCCTTTCCTTCCTCGGTATTGCGCCCTTCACCAGCAAGATAGTCGAACGCGGCCATGCGCTCTGACGTGTTGGCGGCATGACCTCCGTTGGCCACGGCCTTGCGGTCAACCATATATTGATGCGCCAATTCCATGGTCCTGCCGCTCGTCTGCATCTGTTTTCCGATGATCGCAAGCTGTCTGTCTTTGGCGGCATCCAGCTTTTTCAGCAACCTATCGACAGCGGCCTCATTGCCCTTTCTGACGCGATCAACATACTTTTCGCCGACTTTTTCATATTTGTCCATAGCATTCTTTAACGCCTGATCCCTGGATTCTTCCCCAGACTTATTGTTTTCCGCAATGTTTCTGCCCATATCATTGACCGATCTACCGTTGTTGGCAATACTCGCGTTTCCGTTTTCCATCGATCTTTTATGGGCATTCCCAATAGCGCCTCCAGTCTGGGATCCCTTTCCGGTTGCCTTGTCGCTTCCTCCGGCGTTGTTCGATACGCCGCCTTTGCCCGAAGGGCTATTCCCGGTGACGTTGACAATGGCCTGCAATTCAGCGGAAACGTTACTGCTGCCAACCGAACCTCCGCGACTTGGTTTGGACGAATCCGACATCGCCTGACGTCTGGCGGCCTGACGAATGCCTCTTGATTCTCCAGCGCGCGCCTTGAGGTTGCTGACCCCCGCGTTCACCAGTCCCGCGCCGGCCTGTCCCAGCTTTATGAACCCTGTGGACAAAGCTTTGCCGATACTATCGCCCATCCCCATATCGTTGCCGTCGGCGATATGCGAAGCAAACGTCGCCAATGATTTAAAAGCTTTTACGGAAATGAACAGCGATATGAAAATCAAAAAGAAGTCTTTTGTTTCGGATTCGTCGTTTGCGCCTATGAATCCGCCTAAAAATCCTTCCGCATCCCCGTTAAGTCCGTTTTTAATATTATCGTTGGATACGCCAACCGTCATCAAGGCGGCAGCGACGCAGGCGAAAACGCCGAACATCAACAGATAAATAGCGACATACATCACCATTCCCCAACCGATTTTAGCGTAACGGCGTGTCAAAGGGAACGCCCACGCCACGATGAAAAACGGCATCAGCGCATAGATCAAAGCTATCCGCATGGCAAGATCGACCATTTTCAACGGCACGGAAAACATAAAATAGAAAGAAAACAGGCAAATGAAAATACCGGCGAACATTATGCCGAAATTGGGAACGCACAGCTCGATGGGCCACGGTTTCACCCATCCGCCGTAAGTCAGTCCCTGACCGACCGCCGTGGCTATCTTGAATTTAAAATTGACGGCCGTCAGCAATTTCGAAACCGAATAATATACCGCCTTCGCCCCGCTGGCGGAATCCACGCTTTCATAGTCGCACAATTTTTCGCTCGGATTCGAGGCGCACACCTCGGTCCTTAAAGTTCCCAGAACCATGTCCGTCGTCACATCTCCGGCTGTCGTGACAAAAATTCCGATAAAATTATCAAACAACTCGGTCGCGCCCCATCCCAACAGACAGGCAACCACCAACACCCTAAAGCCTCCCACCGCCAATTGGGTGTAAAAATCCCCTTGATCCTTCGCGTAGAACGACGACACGTAACTCCATACCTTGAAAGCTAACCAAAAAGCGAAACCGAATCCCAACACGACCAACAGAAAATGGCTTTCGCACAACGCCTCATACGACAATCTTCCTACCTCGTCTGCAACGTCGAACAACTTTTCCAGCGGCTTATCAAACCAGCAACCGGCCTTGGTCAAAAGATTACTGAATGCGAACAGGCCTTTTATGGGTCCCGTCACGATTTTGTCCGAACAAAAAGTGGTATCCGCATGCGCGAACAACGCCCCTCCGCATAACGATACGACAAAAGCCGCCGCGGCGACAAACCAGGAAAAACCCGCCCGTTTGATTTTTTGTCCGCTTTGCCATATTTTCCTTGAAAACACGCTTAAAATGCTCATGTCACTTCTCCCGTCCGCTCTTTATCCGTTACCCCGTAATCCTGCCCTATGCGTTATCCGTATTGTTGTCAATCGGTTTGCCGTTTTCATCCATCGCCCTGAGTTTTGTGTTTATTCCCTCGCCCAGATCGGTCTCGCCAACGGCTTTTTCCAGATCGTCCTTTTCCTTTTCCAGATTTTCCAGTTCCTTTTCCAAACTGTCTTTTTCATTCTTGTGACCGGAAATTTTGCGTTTTAAATCGCTTCTCTGTCCCTTTAGGTTGTCTATTGCTTTGCGCAAAGCATCCTCTTTCCGATCATCTTCGGCCATGGTTTTATATAGGTTTTCTTTGGCGGTGAGATTGGCTCTTGCCATATTGCTGTCGCTCGCATCGGATCTGACCGCCTCGTTGGTCATCTCTTGAACAAGATTGTCCGCGGCGGGCTGTCCGCCTTCTCCGCCACGCAGCTTATTCAATTCCTTGTTGAATGCGATTCCCATTTCGGAATTACGACCTTCCTTGCTGAATAAATGATCATATTTTTTCATGCGTTCGCGCGCTTTGGCAACATTTTCATCGGCATTAAAAATATCGCTAATATCCCTCTTTTCGTCAGGGTTCTTTGCATAAGCTTCATTAAAGGCTTCGTCCATAGTCTTTAGCAACGCTTCGTGATCCTTCTGGAACTGTCTTGCCCATGCTTCGCCTTTAAGCGAGTTCATCATGGAATTTTTAGCGCTTTCCCCATATATTTCCCTATAAACTTTCAGAGACTTTTTATCCGACGATCCCGTTAATCTGCCTTTCATTCCGTCACATAATTTTGCAAAATTATCAACATCGCCGGGTTGTCCGTTCAGATTGTTGGCAGCCGCATAACGCAATATTCTTTCGGCATTTCTTGCTTCATGCTTATTTTCTTCGGGACTTCTCCCTTCAGCACCATAGCCTTGCTTTGCCATATCCAAAGCGCGAGCCATATCCGCCAAACCTTTTTTATGCTCAAAATCCATATTATCCAAAATATCCTGGGTCATAAAAGAAAGCTTTTCCTTTATCTCTTTTTCAAGATCGGCGTTTTGTTTTTCAATTTCTTCCAATCTTGCTTTAACGTCGCCTAATTCACCGGCGACCGCACCACCTGCTTTCATTCCCGCTCCGGCAACACCGGCGGCACCGTATCCGGAACCGCTTCCGCCGCCTTTTCTTCCCGACGCGCCCATTTCCATATTCGAAGAACCGATACTGCCTCCTGACGACGATCCGCCGGCCACGTTGAAACGCGCCGTCAAGCGGGGCGACAAACTTCCTCCGCTGGGCTCGACACCGGCCAAACGACCGGCAACCTTGCCTCCCGCGTTGCCAAGATGGTTACCCAAAGACTTCATTTTCTGCGACATGCCGTCCAATATCGAACTGCCTGCCAACCCGAGTCCGGCCATCGCGGCTCCGGCCGCGCTGGCGCCGACCTGTCCCGCCACGGCGTTAAGCGTTCCGTCGGCGACCGAGCCGCTGGGCGTTTCGGAAAGATGACCCGCCAGCTCTTTGCCGAGATTCAAACTCTTTATGGCAAGGAATATCGCAACCAGCATAATCAGCAACATGTTTTTGTCTTCGCAGGATTCATCGGTCCTGAACAGATTATACAATATCTTTGGATCGTTCAAAGCGCCGCTGTCGGTGGATCCGGACAACAGCAAATTGGATATCATCGACGTGCACAAAGCGAAAAGAACCGACATTATCAACAGCAGACAAACGGCGTTCATCACTACGCCCCACGCCTTTATTGAGTATTTCCGCGTGCTGGGGAACACCCATGCCACCAAAAACATCGGCAACAAGGCATATACCAAAGTCAGGCGGAACAAAATATCCAAAAATTTGAAAGGAATGATGAAAACGAAAATGATCGCGGCAAAGATCAAAACCTCACCGGTCCACAAAGGATCAAGCGAGGGCAACAGGCAAAGAATGCCGTCGTTGAACGCGAACTGGATCAAAACATACCCCATGCCGACGATTTCCATAAACGACGACGCCGCCATTTTCAGATTAAGCGCGACAGCCGCATGCAATTTCATCACGCCGGAAAGATTGTCCCAATTGGCTATATTGAATTCCGATACCCCGTCGACTTCCAAAACCTGCGAAGCTTTCGACATAATCTCGGTTCCTATGTTCGCGGCCGCGACGGCAAACAATCCTATGAAATTTTCAAACGCTTCGGAAGCTCCCCATTTTATCAAACAGCAAACCACCAGCAACCGGAAAAAACCGTGAGCGATTATTTCGAAAAAATCGGAAGGAGCTTGGTAGTGCACCGGACCGACGTAACGCAAAACCTGCCACGCCAGCCAAACGCCGAAACACACAGCCAATACGGGAATAGCGAACTCGGGCTTGCCGTTGGTGCCTGCCAAACTGTCGTATACGGCGCTACCGATTTGATCCATCGCCTCGAAAATATGCCTTAACCCCTTGGAAAACCAAAAACAATTGGAATTGGGATCAAATGATCCTCCCGAAAAACCGCATGTGCGTCTGGACATGGCTTCTATTATCTTTTTAGGATTGATATAGGGACAATCCAATATGCCCAGCGCGTCCGCCATCGCGAACCGCGTTTTCGCCAACAGCAACACCGTAGCCAATCCCCATAATTTTAACAACTTATCGACTATGCGTTTTGTCATTTGCGTCATCATTTTGCTCCCTGATTGCTACCGTCTTTTCCGCCGTCGGGTTTGTCATTGCCGTTCTTTGCGTTATCGGGTTTTTCCGCCGTCTTGGCATTCGAATTGCTATCCTCTTTGGAAACATTGCTTTGTTCGGCATTTGCCGGGGAAGAACCAGTCGGGACTTTGGCGTTCGGACGCCCTTGCAGCGAGGCTCCGGCATTACCGCCCCCGGCTTTGGAAAACTCTGCCTTCAATGATTTGATGAATGACGGTTTTCCGTTATGCTCTTTCAGATACTGGGCGACGCTACCGCCGGCGCCGGCTTTGCCGCTCATCTTGTCTACGCTGTCATTGACCGTCTTTTTGCCGACGTCCGCGGTTTTGGCCTTGACTTTATTGTCTTTGTTCAGCACGGCCTGCGCTATTTTCGCGCGTACCCCCTTGCCTTCGGAAATTCCTTTTACTTTACCGGCAGTTTCCTCGCCCAAAGACCTGTTGCCTAACACGCTTAAAAGCGCACCCTGCAAAGTTCCCTTATCCTCCTGCTTTGCCTTGCGGTAAGCGTCACGATCCGCCTTGTATGATGCCAAGGCGTTGCCTGGCGCTTTCAACAGCGTCGAGACCTTTACCGACATCTGGCCGAGTTTGCTGTCTTGAACCTTTGACATAAACGCCTTTCCTCCCTCGGATTTCATAAAGGCGTCCTTTGCCGACGATGCCGCCGATTTTATTCCGCTTCCCGCGGCGTTGGCAGCTGCGCCGGCTGCTTGAGCTCCTTTGGAACCGATTTTGCCCATCATTTGTCCCAAACTGTCGCCGACGCTGGTGCCGCCGGGGGCTCCGCTGATGTTGCTGGCGATCTCTGGCACCGATTTTACCAGCTTTTTGCAGGCGATCAACAAAACCAGCATTGTCAGCAAATACATAAGAGGATTTCTTTCAGCATCTTTTCCGCTTTCAAAATTGATGACATCCATTATCGAAGAAGCGTCGTCGCATCCCGCGAAACTGCCGAAAGCGACGTTGATCGCCGTCAAACAGACGACTGCGGCAACGGACATCACCAAAACCAGGATAAACGTGTGCAGGAACAAATTCAGCCCTTTATACGCGTATTTTTGAGTCGACGGGAACGCCCACGCGGTGACAAAGAACGGCGTCAGACAAATCGCGATACCCATTTTGATCAGCGCGTCAAGATACCTTAACGGTATTATCAGCGCCAAAATTCCGGCGAACGCCATAAAAAACGCCCCCATGATGACATAGTTGAACCGAGGTATCAAACAAAGCAGGAAAGCATTCATGATGCCGTATTTCACCAATGCCCAGCCGTCCGCCATCACCATCATCAACCGGGTGTTGATACTGGTGATCGCCTCGACGATCGGACGCCCCAGCTTGACTATGATGTTGTCCTCGCCGTCTTTTCCCGCCACGGCAGTGCCTTTCGGCAGCATGGCGGACATTTTTTCCTCTAGATCGGCGTGTTCAATGATATCGTCGACGCTGCTTATCGACGACCCACTAGACAAACAGGTGTCGTCCTCTTTTTTGCCGCAGCAAAGATCTCCGTTGCGACCGGTACCCGCGGCCTTAACGATTATCGTGGTCGCCGCGGAAAACGTTTCGGCGATCGGAATCAGCAAAATATCAAAAATACCGCCGGCGGTCAGCAACAACGCCCCCGCCACTAAGGCGCGCATGATCGCCTTGCCGATGTCGGTTAAAAAAGCCTCTAAATCGACGTTCTTTTGCGAACCAGCCATTTTCAAAATACGGAACAACAACCAGAATGCCAACCCCAAACCCAGCAAGGTTCTTGCATAACCGTAAACGATATCCCGTGAGTCATAGGCGATGACGTTCACCCCGCCCAGCAAAGCGTGGACAATCGGTCCGAACCAGATGACCTTTACGAAATGGGTGCGCGTCGGCAACGTGTCGACGTTTGCCTCGCCCGAAAACAGACAAGACAGCATGTTTGCGATAAATGATAAAACGTCTATGACAAAATCAACTACTGCTTTTGCCAGATCTACTAAATCATCCCATAAAGTCTTAGTTTTTCCATGTTTAAGAGCGTACTGCACGTTGCAGGCGGCACTGCAGTAAATTCCTAAAAGGTTCTCGTAAACGTCGGCTCTCTCCTCGTCTTCAGACAATAGATTACTCGAATCGCCTTTACAATCTCCCAAAGCGTCTTCCATCATGCGAGCTGAATCCATGCAACTTTTTTTATTGGGATCGCTGTCCTTCAGTTCGCCGCAGGCGTTCAGCATGGCTCCGACAACACCTCCCGGTTGCATTTCACCTTTACCGACTCCGTCGCAATACTTCTTAAAATCTTCAGAACTTAACTTCCCGTTGCTATCAACCGAGCACGTCGTACACTCTTTGCTTTCATCAGCTACACTATATTTTTTTTCTCCGGTTTCTTCGTCTATCTCTTCATTGAAAAAAGGAGTGTATGCGTTTCCTTCACCGCCCCCTGCCGGATTCGACGCCTCGTCTCCGTTGCAGGCGCTGAGCGTCGCGTGCTCGTTATCGTCGGCATGGGCTAATGACAGCAACCCTCCGATCCCCATCATGAAAAAAAGCACCACGATTCCAACCAAGAGTTTTCTATGTAGACGGCTTTGCTGCATTGTTTTTCCCCATCGAATCATCAAAGATCGCGGACTATAATCCCGCTATTAACAATTTATCATATTTGCGCGATTTAATTTGTTACACTTTTTTGTAATTTTTAGACGCGTTTTTTGTTATATGATTTTTTTTGCTGATAATATATACTGTAACTTGATATTTTGCGAAAACAATTAACCGGAAAGTCAAAAACCATGGAAGACGTTTCACAATACGCCCAAGAGCGTTACGAAGAGCCCATCGCCGACAACGACATAGCTACCGAGATCAAAAAAGCATTTTTCAGCTATTGCCGCATGATCGCGCCGCCGGATTTCACTAAATATGAGGAGAAAGTCGGTTACTGTTATATATTTATCCGCAACATGGCGGAACTTTTATACAAAAACAATGTGCCGGTACCGATCTTTTCGGTGGAACCAGATGAGCTTGACGCCGGCATCGACGACGAGGTCATCG
>Ga0310786_10013112_pt1 | contig 10229 bp, 9 predicted proteins | sample AusTroGonzalo_MG_FD_203881 | JGI IMG/M metagenome (GOLD analysis project Ga0310786, IMG submission 203881) | Bovine rumen microbial communities from tropical cattle in Woodstock, Queensland, Australia - Gonzalo_03 (v2) (version 2) | ecosystem: Host-associated > Mammals > Digestive system >... | reverse complement strand
AAGCCTTTGGGTACAGCCATCACTTACTATGACGACAAGCAGAAAACTTTGCGAATTCTTATAGCAGACGATGGAATGGGGATTCGGGCATCTCTTGCACAGAATAATGACTATAAAGACATCACGGAACCCGAGGCTTTGAAGATGTGTCTGGAAGACAAGATCACTGACGGTAAAGGAATGGGATTTGGACTGTACACTACATCAAGACTGATTGAAAACATTGGCAAAGAGTTTGTCCTGCATTCTGGCTCCCATAAACTTATCACCAAGAATGGGAGAACTGAGGTTATTGAGAACGGGCTGTGGCAAGGCACCCTAATCTATATGGAAATAGGTACAGGAGAGGAGATTGACCCAAGCCAGATTGTTGACCACAGAGCAGATGCTGCCAGTGAATATAACGAAACGTTTGTTGAAACAGAAGAATTGGAAACATTATGGTAGAATTTAAATTCATAGAATACGGTACCGACTTTGGAACACGCGATATGGGTCAAAAACTCAGACTGGAGTTATTGCCACTTATCAAAGGAAATGACAAAGTAGTACTTGACTTTACAGGAGTCAATGTTGTTTCAAATTCTTTTGCTGACGAATGTATAGCAAAACTATTATTGGAAATGCCATTAGATGAGCTGAAACAGCATACTACATTTAAAGGCCTCAACCCATTGGCTGAGCGCAGCGTGTTAGTGGCTCTCCAAAGAAGATATAAAGTGATAAAAGGCAGTTAAAATAAGAATAAGTGCTCAACGCATTGCGCTGAGCACTTATTAGTTGTGTTGTGATGAGTGGCTTAGAAGAAGTAGGCCAGAGAAACCTGCCAAGCGTTGAACTTAGCACTGCCAATCTCCTGCATGACACCAGCAGCATCCTTACCCTTCATCTCACCAGTCTTGCCCAGGGCGATGTTGTAGTTCAGCTTAGCCTGCAACTTGCTCAGGACAGTGGCACCGATACCGATGTTGGCACTGAGGTTAGAAGACTTCAGCGTCCACTCGGCAGCATCACCTGCCCAATCCTTGTCACCGCTCAGCTTGAAACCGAACTGAGGACCTGCAAATGCGAATACCTCGGCAATAGAGCCTAGGCCAAAACCGTAACGTACGTTGATGGGAATCTGAATAGATGAAGACTTGATGACCTCGTCGCCAGCCTTACCTTCACGCTGGTCGTAGAGTGCAGAAGCGTCGATGCCCAGACCAACGATAGGAAGTGTGAACTTAACGGTCGGACCTACGAAGAAACCTGTGCGGCTCTTAACAGCCTCTCCAGCATTGTCTGCAGCTTCCTTAACAGAAATGTTTGACATGTTCAGACCAGCCTGGATACCCCAGCTAAACTGTGCTTTTGAAGGCATTGCGAAAGCAACGGCCATGAGCACTACAGCGAATAATTTTTTCATAATCGATTGTTTTAATAAATGGTTGTACTTGTTACTGAGGGCAAAAGTAAGCATTTATTCTGATATTTCCAACAATTTTGCCAATTATTTTAATGTCTCTGCCTGCGAACAGACATGCGAGCGCTACCAGAAGACGATGAACTGCTCTTAGCGGGCTTTGATTTCTTCACAGTAGCCTTGCTGCTGCGAGCGTTGCTGTTGCGCTTAGCTTTCTTGGCAGCCTTCGCGTCTTTGGGGGCGTTGGCTATAGAGTCCAAGGAGTCTCTGCGGTGCTTGTCGCCGAAGATGTTCTGTTCAAAGGCTTTCAACTCGGCCTCGATACGCTTCTGCTCAGCAGAGAGCTTGGTAGTGTCGCCCTCGCAGATCTGTGCCAAGGTTTTACCCATCATGTTGTTGGTCTTATAGATGGTGCCTTCGTAGCGGTTGAGCGTGAAGTAGTCGTCCATGGACATGGTGGCAGCATTGTTCAGGTTGCTAGTCATGACGGTCTGACGACTGAGATACGGCTCCAGGTCGGAGTATTTTACCCAGAACAGGGGATACTTAGAGGCCTCGCCACCAAAGTCATCCTCGCGGAGCATGACAGGGCAGAGGCTGAGCACCTTGCGGTGGAACGAGGAATTGGCCTGGTCGTAGTAGGCGCTCTCCTTCAGGTAGTAGAGCTTGACCTCTGCCGACGGGATGTCACTGTTCTCTACACGCAGCTTGCCGTCTTTCTCTTCATAGAAGATATGGTAGTTGTCGAGTACGGTCTTCATCTTCACACGTGCTGAGTCTGTGAACGACTCGTTGCCATCCAGGCGGTATTCGTAGACGGGAATGTAGTTGTTCAGTGCCAACTTGAAGATATAGGTGAACAAGTTAACCTGCTTATCCATTGGCTCTACGGGATAGTACAGTCCACCATTGGCGTCCTTGTTGAGGTCTATCTCGCGGTAGATGTCGCGACGCCATACCACATCCTCAGGCATGTCGATAGCTGTGGGGAACATCAGGCGGGCGCGCATCGACATACCCTGACTCTGCTGGGTCTGCTTCTGACCAGCTTTCTGGCCAGCACGCTGCTGCGTCTGCTGTTGCTGCTGACGGCGAGCCTTGGGCTGAGCAAACGCTTCGCTAGTGAATAGTGAACAGTGAAAAGTGAATAGTAAAGCTACCACCATCCAGCGATTATTCATTATTCTTTTTATAAACTTTTTCATATTCTATTCTTAATTTCGTTATTCGTTATTCACTATTCTTTGACATAAATGTACAAAGTGTGGCGTTGCAATCACTAGGGCAAAGCCCGCTAAAGCCCGCTTTGCCCGCTACTTCACAATGACTTCCATTGACGCATTCAGCTTACGAGGTATGCCGTCAGGACCGATGGCATTGACACGTGAGATGTAGAAGCGACGGTTACGGGTCAGCTTGCGGAAGGTCTCCTTCTGGCGTGCTGAGAAGTTGGCACCATCGCTAACCATCGGCACGGCATTACCCATGTTGTCGAAGAATACGGTCTCGAACGACTGTACCTTAAAGGCGATATCGAGGATGCCGTCGTCAATGGCAGCACCAATACCGTCGACACCCATCAGTTGAGCCTTCGACAATCCACCGCCCTTATAGCGGATGGGGCTACCAGATTCATCCTTCATAGCGATATACGGAGTGGGGTCGGGCAGACGGCGCACACGGAACGTGAACTGTCCCATCTGCTGTGCACGGCCTGTATTCGTAGAGGTCACGGTGATGGTGACGTTCTGACCTACTGCCGTTGGACGTGCAATATAGCGACCAGGACCTACGGGCTGCAGGGTTCCGCCAGTCATTGTAGCCTGTACCTTGTTGACAGGTACACCAGGCACTGATACGCTCAATGGGTTTGAATAGCCTGCATAGAGCACGTTCATCAGGTCGGCGCTGACAGTTGCTGAAGGGTCTACTACGGTATATTTCTGTTCGAAGTCACGCTTGATGATTTCGCCATTACCATTCACCATCTGGATATGTCCGTTCAGCGTGAAGTCACCCGTACGACTGGTGATAGTCTCATAGAGTCCACCTGGCAGGTTGACCTCCTTGCCTCCGATGAATATCTGTGGCACCTGTGTGGTGTCGACAGCCGCCATGACGATGTGTGCCGAGAACTTGTCACCACGCACGATGGTCTGCGAGTTGGGAATGACGAAAGCGTTCAGGGCATTCACACGGATATCTTTCACGTCGATGTTGCTGACCAGGGTGTGTAGCACCTCACCTTCAGCATAGCGCACGTCGTTCTGCAACTTTGACAGCAGTGTGACGGCAGCAGCGGCGGGCATCGACTCGAACATGTATTCTTGCCAGTTCTTGCCCAGCGTCTGCTCGTTCTTGGGAATGTCAGTGGTCAGGTTCGACGCTATCATCTGCTTTTGATGGTAGTCGTTGACCATGGTGAGCATCTTGGCGCGATAGTTGTTGATGGCGTCATAAAGCTCCTTGCCGCGACCACGACTGGGCGACAGCATCACCTGATTGGCTGCCTCCAGGTCTTCCTTGTTACGCAGGTTGCGTGGGTCACCATTCTTGCCATCAGCCTCTATGGCAATGGCTACCTTCAGTTCTTCGGCCAGCTTATAGAGCTTGTTGCTCATCTCCTTGACCTGCTGCGACTTGTCGAACCACTGCTGAACCTTCTGCGGGTTCTTCTTCATCTGTTCGGCAAAGTCGTCATATATGGCCTGGTTCTCCTTGGTGGCGTTCATCGTGGTGCGCTTCAGACTCTCCTCTACAATAGAGAAGCCGTTGAGCACCTCGTTAGAGACGTTCAATGCCAGCATCGCCATCAGTACGACGTACATCAGGTTGATCATCTTCTGGCGAGGAGATACCGGTCTTTTCTTGATTGCCATTTTTCTTACCTCTTACTTCTTACATCTGACTTCTAACCTGCATGGCTTCAATCATGCGGGCATAGATCTTGTTCAGCTCTACAATCTGTTCAGCCATGTGGCGCGTCTGCTCGTTAATCTCGTCGATGGTGCTGATCTGTGCACTGGCACTCTTCAGCTGCATCTCATAGACGCGGCTGATACCTGTCAGCGTGCGGTTCAGGTTCTCCATCTCCTCAGAGTCGCGTGTCAGGCGCTGGCTCTGTGCTGATACCTCAGCCAGCATCTCCGTCAGACGGTTCAGCTCTTCGATGTAGTTGCTGGTAGCCTCCTTCATCTCTTCGCCCATTGGCAACGTCTCAGCCTGTTGTGTTCCGACAACAACGGGACCACCTGCAACAACGGGACCACCTGCAACGACAGGACCATCAGCAACGGCACCTTCACCAGTGCCACCAATGATACTACCGCCTCCGATAACGCCGCCACCAACGACGCCGCCTCCGATAACGCCGCCACCAACGACTCCGCCACCGATGACACCACCACCTACGACTCCGCCACCAGCAAAGCTGATGGTACCGCCTTCAGTGTGGTCAGCAGTTTCGCTGCTGACATCAGCGCCGCCTACAGCGCCACCACCATTAATAACAATGGTACCGCCATTGCCACCGATGATGCCACCACCGACTACTCCGCCAGCTACAACAGGATGCTCAGCACCCTCTTCCTCCTCCATGTGGATGTCCAGATCCATACCGTCGGCAGTCTTGTCAAACGGACGGTCGAAGGCGGAGATAAAGAATACGAATACCTCGGTACCCATACCTAGGAACAGGAAGAAGTTGGCACCTGGCAGGTGGGTAAGCTTAAACAGCGTACCCAGAATTACGATTGAGGCACCCCATGAGTAGGCGTAGTTCAGGAAGGTCTGTCCTGCCACGCTGTCCATCCACTTCTGTAAGCGGTAGACAATATTGAGTTTGCTATACGTTGTCATTACTTCTTTCCTTTCTTTACTTTAATCTTGTCACTGGTGGTATTGGCCAGCGAACGCACACAACGGAAACCGATATACGAGCGGGGCTGGTTCTGGTACTCATAAGAGCGCCATGCCGAACGGATATAGCTCTCGGGGTCTTTCCATGAACCACCGCGTACTGACTTCTTCTTCAAACGATAGGGGTCTTCCTTGGCTGCATTGTAGCTCAGCTGTGGGTTGATGTCGTTCATGGCCTCCACACCTGCCTCGGTATAGATGGTTGAACACCATTCTGCCACATTACCTGCCATATCGTACAGACCATTCGAGTTACTGCTGTAGATACCCGTACGACTGGTTATCAGGTTGCCGTCCTTGGTATAGTTACCGTTGTCGGGCTTGAAGTTGGCATAGAAGCAGCCGTTGCCGCTAGCCACGTCTTCGTTGTCCCAAGGGAACTCGTTCTGGTCTTTGCCACGGGCAGCATATTCCCATTCAGCCTCTGTCGGCAGACGGTAGCGCTGTACATAGCGCGCAGCGGCACCCAGTCCACGCAGCAGATACTCCGTACGCCATGCACAGAAGGCGTTGGCCTGCTCCCACGTCACGCCTACGACGGGATAGTCGTTGTAGGCGGCATTTGAGAAGTAGTAGCGCATGTAGCTCTCGTTCTCAGCATTGGGGAAATCGTTCACCCAGCAAGTCGTATCGGGATATATATTAATAATGTATGTGTTCAGGAAGTCCCACGGACCAGTATATTCACGGTTGATGGTCTCGCGGACAATCTGACCCTCGTCGTTGATATAGGCGGTATCCTTAGAAATCCATATCTGCTCGTTGGGGTTGGCGCGCAAATCAGTATTCAGTACACGCTCCTCATGACTGGGGCGATATTTACGCTTGGCAGCCTCTGTGTAGTCATAGATTTCGTAGCGATAGTTCATCTGGCGCCAGTCGAGCATCTTCTCGCCAGTCACAGGATTGGTGGTGTAGAGACTCTCGATAGCACGCTGCTCGTCCTCGTTGGGCTTACGGGGCAGTTGCTTCTTCCAGTTCAGATGAGGCTTCACGGGGTCGCCGTTCTTGTCTTCCTCAATCTTGTAGGTCTCGTCGCCACCGTAGGCAGGATCAGCCAGACGCTCGCGAAGAATAGAGTCGCGTACATAGTTCACAAACTGGCGATACATGGAGTTGGTCACCTCACGCTCGTCCATCCAGAAACCTTCTACTGAGATGTCACGTACGGGAGTCTGTTTGCCCCACAGTGAGTCATGCTTGTCGATACCCATACGCAGATGACCACGTTTGATGAGTGTCATGCCGTAAGGTGCCGGCTCGCTGAAGGCACGACCGCTGACACCTGTCACCTCGCCACCAGCCGACGATGCCATCTTACTACCGAAGCAGCCCGTCAGCAGCGTCGCCATCATGGCGCAAAGTGCTATACTAATAATTTTTTTCATATTCTTCTTTTATCTTCTATCTTCTTTGACTTCTAAAGAATTCTCACGCTCTGATGACGGTTACGTCCCTTCTTCTGGAAGATCAGATCCGTCTGGTACCCCACAAACAACTCATGGCTTCCGTTGCCTATCTTCAGTACTGAAGTGTACACTTCGTAGCTGTAGCCGATGGTGATGCCGTGGAAGAAACCACCGATGAGCGCTGTCACCGAATTGGAAGGGCTGTAGCCCAATCCCGCGTACATCATTTTCTGCTCGTGCGTGTACTTCAGACGTGTCGTCACGTTCACACGGTGGCTGGTACCATCAGTATGTGCCAACACGGAGGGGTGTATTGATAACAACGGATTACGCAGCTGAATATTGTATCCGGCTGTCAAATAATATGTTCTGCTGATTTCTATGATGGAACGGTCACCCAGTTCTATCTCTGGTGCTGTAAGGTGCATGGCAGAGATTCCGGCATACCATGGGCCGTGGGTGTAGTACAGTCCTGTCGACAGGTCGATGGCCACACCATTGACATCGGTTTTAGTGAAAGCTGGGTCGTTGCTGTTCTCCAGATCCAGACCGCTACCTCTGAACTTTTCGCTCAGGATACCACCTTGCACACCGATGCTTAGCATACCACCCAGCAAAGGCTGCTTAAAGGCATACTGCGCCATCAGTCGTTGGTGCGAGAACAGACCAATCTGGTCGTTTACCAGCTGTACGCCTACTCCATGGTAGCGTCTCATCAGGTAGAACGGCATGTCTGCTCCGAAGTGCATCGTTTTGGGGGCATTCTCGAAGCCCGTCAGTGTCATGGCATAGGCACCCGTCACGTTCAGCTTCGCCTGTTTGCCCACCGCAGCAGGGTTAAACGACGGCTCCATCGCCCAGTAGTGGGCGAAGGACGGCTCTTGCTGAGCCTTGACACCAGTAGCCATTAGCAAGAGTGAAGTGATTATCGTTATTTTCTGCTTAAGCACGTTGTTTATAACGACATTACACCTTATTTATTGCATGAGCGGATACAAAACAGCTTTTACCTGTCTAAAATATTGACATCCCCACCGTGTCAACAAGCTCTTTTCTCACACAGATACATGCCGACCAGAATCAGCACGGTACCTAGGATAAACCATGGCGTGATTTCTTCGTTCAGCAGCCACCAGGCAAACAGAATGGTGGTGATGGGATTGAAGTAAACCCAGTTAGTGGCTACCACAGCACCCAGCTGGTGAATGACCCAGTTCCAAACTAGGAAACAGCCCATCGACGCTATAACACTCAGGAACAGCAGATTCCATAGCACCTGACTGCTGAAGATGACCTGTAAGGATGGGAAACCAGGATAAAGAATATAATAGGGTAGTATCGTCAGGAGTCCGTAAAAGAACACCTTGCGGGTAATGAAGAAGGTGGAATAGCGCTCTGTTACCGACTTCATCAACAGCGAATAGACTGCCCAACAAAGACAGGCACCAAAGGCCAACATATCGCCAAGCGGAGAGAGGTGTAGCACAAAACGGCCGTTTAGCACGACGGCAGCCATACCAGCACAGGCCAGCAGTGAGCCAATGACCTGTATGCTCGTAAAGCGCTCGCTCTTACGATAGAGCAGCACCATCAGTAACATCGTGAACAGCGGGCACGAACAGACGATGAGTGACGTGTTCGTTGCTGTTGTATAGAGCATGGAGGCATTCTCGGTCAGGAAATAGAGAGATCCTCCTGAAATGCCCAGCAACAACATCACCACTTCGTCACGCCATGATCCACTAAACAACCTAAACGACTGCCATCTGGTCAGCATTTCAAACGCCAGCAGTAACAGATAGGCGATGATGAAGCGCAGCGTGAATATCTGGGCTGGCGACAATCCGTTAAGCAGTAGCATCTTGGTGAACACAAACGTGCTGCCCCAGATGGCTACTGTGACAAATGCCATGAAATGTCCCAAACCAATCTTACCCACTATGCGGTTGGTCAGTTTTTCAGCCCTTACTTGTTTAATTTCCAAGTGACACCGTCCTTGGTGTCTTTGACCTCGAAGCCGGCAGCGGCGAGCTCGTCACGAATCTGGTCGCTGGTAGCCCAGTCTTTGTTGGCTTTGGCCTTGGCACGCAGGTCGAGTACCATGTCAACAACTTTGCCGAAAGCTTCTTCGCGGGCGGCATTGCCTCCGCCAGCTAAGCTGGCAGACGCGTTGGGCTGTAGGCCCAGAATGTCGATGGCGAAGAGGTGCATGACGTCTTTCAGCTCAGCAAGACAGTCTGCACAGATGGTGCCCTTGTGGTCTACGAGCTTGTTGATAGTGGTGCAAGCCTCGAAGAGGTGGCTGATAACCTGTGGTGTGGCGAGGTCGTCGTTCATGGCGTCGTAGCACTTCTGGCGCAGGGCCTTGACAACCTTCTCGGTCTCGGGGTCGCACTTGTCTGACACCGTAATGCGTTCCAGGTCGCTGATGGCGTTCATCAGCTTCTCCAAGCCCTTCTCAGCGGCCTGCAAGGCCTCGTTTGAGAAGTCTACGGTGCCACGGTAGTGGGCGCTCAGGACGAAGAAGCGGATGGTCATGGGCGTGTAGGCCTTCTCGAGCAACGGGTGGTTGCCTGTGAAGAACTGCTCCAAGGTGATGAAGTTGTTATACGACTTACCCATCTTCTGACCGTTGATGGTCAGCATGTTGTTATGCATCCAGTATTTGACGGCAGGATGACCCATTGAGGCCTGTGCCTGTGCTATCTCGCACTCGTGGTGCGGGAAGACAAGGTCCATACCACCTCCGTGGATGTCGAACTCCTCGCCAAGGTACTTACGTCCCATAGCGGTGCACTCACAGTGCCAGCCAGGGAAGCCATCGCTCCAGGGTGAGGGCCAGCGCATGATGTGCTCAGGCTGTGCCTTCTTCCACAGGGCGAAGTCGGCCTGGTTCTTCTTCTCACCGATACCAGCCAACTCACGACTCTCGTCCTTGATGTTCTCCAGTGAGCGACCAGAGAGGATGCCGTACTTGAATTTCTTATTATACGCCTCGATATCGAAATAAATCGAGCCATTGCTCTCGTAAGCGAAACCATTATCAATAATCTGCTGTACCAGCTGCTGCTGCTCGATGATATGACCTGTAGCGTGAGGCTCGATAGAGGGGCGCAGCACGTTCAGTGCATCCATATACTGATGGTAGCGGTTGGTGTAGTACTGTGCTATCTCCATAGGCTCCAGCTGTTCCAAACGGGCCTTCTTGGCAATCTTGTCCTCACCCTCGTCAGCATCATGCTCCAAGTGGCCTACATCAGTAATGTTGCGCACATAGCGTACCTTGTAACCCAGATGCTTCAGATAACGAAACAGCAGGTCGAAGGTGATGGCAGGACGGGCATGACCCAGATGGGGGTCGCCATAAACCGTGGGACCACAGACATACATGCCCACATTGGGGGCGTGTAACGGCTCGAAGCGCTCCTTCTGGCGCGTCAGCGTATTGTAAATAACAAGTTTTGATTCCATATTCTAAACGTTTAGCGGGTGCAAAG
>Ga0310786_10013111_pt1 | contig 10229 bp, 11 predicted proteins | sample AusTroGonzalo_MG_FD_203881 | JGI IMG/M metagenome (GOLD analysis project Ga0310786, IMG submission 203881) | Bovine rumen microbial communities from tropical cattle in Woodstock, Queensland, Australia - Gonzalo_03 (v2) (version 2) | ecosystem: Host-associated > Mammals > Digestive system >... | reverse complement strand
AGTTTCTTCCAGGATTACCCGCGGGCTGGAAATGATCCGGAAAGAGATGAGAAAGGAGGAAGCAGAGGATGCTTCAGGAAGAATTGAAGAAAGCGCTTCGGGAAGATCGGCGGACGCCTCCTGCGGGTTTTGAGGAAAGAAGTAATATACAGGTTCTGCGCCTGACGGCTGAAGTGAAACCGGGAAGGAGGTATCCTGCCCGGGTGGTGATTCTCTGCGCGGTGCTGCTGGTGTTTGGAATCGCCACCACACTGGCCGCAACGGTGGATGTTGTCAATGCCAGGCTGCACGCGTACTGGCCGGAAGCGGCGGAGTTCCTGATGCCTGTACATGCCACCTGTGACAGCGAGGGCATCCGGATGGAGGTGATTTCCGCTGTGGTGAAGGACAACAAGGTGAATGTTGTATACTCCATGCAGGATCTGGAGGAAGACCGGCTCAATGAGCATACCTATAATTGCAGCGCGTTTGGGTTCACGGACCTGGATCTCAGCCATAAAAAGCTTACAGTTGTTTCTTCCAGGGAGACCGTACTGGGCTATGACCCGGCTGAGAAAAAAATGATCTGTGCCTCGGAAACTGAATATGACCAGCCGATCAGCGGGAGTTATGAATTCCCTTTCATTGTGACTGAACTGGGTATAGAGAAAGTAGAGGGAACGGATCTTCATCCGCTGCTGGAACAGTATGGAAAGGACGTAAAGACGACGACCCTTCCGGATAACGCGCGCTCGTATAATGACCCGGAAGCGGGAACAAGTATAGTGCCTGAGTCCTTCCGGATCCTGGACTATACACAGGACCTGGGGATACCGCTTCATGAATATGTTGAGTTGAGCGGAATCGGCTGGATTGACGGAGCGCTGCATGTACAGATTCATTATCCGGATCATTATATGGTGAAGTTTGGTAGAGACAGTGAGGGTTTTCCTGTGTCGGCCTGGATCCAGATGACGCTGGACGACGGGTTCAGTCCCTGGTACACCCATAAGGATGACCTGCCGGGCGGCACATATATATGGCTTTGGGATGAGAACGGGGATGATTTCCCGGACTGGGAGGAATATGTATTCCCCTGCACCCCTGCCGAGGCGGAAAAGGCCGTTTTGCAGGCACAGGTGAGGATCACGGGAGCCACAACCATTGTGGAGGGAAACTGGTTCGTGAAAATACCGCTCCACATGATTCAATTTGAAGAGAAACAGTAATGAATGAGGCAGGCAGGGAGATCATCCTCTCCCTGCCTGTTTTTGTGTTATAATGGGGAAAACAAAACGAGGGGCGAAAAAAACATGAAGAGGCTGGAGCGGATTGCCCGGTACGAGTCGATCCTGGATCGCGCGGAGGCTGTGGCACGGCAGGCGGAGGAAGCGCTGGAGGCGTATGACGCTGTCCAGGCGGAGCTGAAGGAGCTGGAAAAGTACTATACCAGCCGGGAATGGAAGGCGGACTTTGACGCGGATGCCGCGGGAAAGCTGCCCGCGGACCTGAAGCGGGGTGTCCTGTCCGAAGACGGGATCGACAGCATGCTGGAACGCTTCCGGGACCTGAAGGAACGCCTCGGCTGATCACACGTATACGAAAAGAAGCTCACCATGAGGTGAGCTTCTTCTTTATGGATGTACCGGATCAGCCCCAGCCGCCCAGGGCGGAGTTGTACTCAAACTGTTCGACGGCGCCGGTTTCCACGTTGACGTAGACGATATAGTAGCCGTCTTTCTCGGTACGCTGGTCATCGCCGCCTTCGCTGTAGAGCAGGTATTCCACCTCGAAGCAGGGAGTGCCGTTGATGGTTTCATACCATTCGTTTGAGTTCTGTTGTTCAGGGACTTCAGTGATTCCAATGGAGGCGAGCATCTCCAGATCCGGGCTGTGGTTGGTGTACAGCTCCAGGCGGGAAATCTGTTCCTCGTTCAGGCCGTAGCTGGAAATGATGAATTCCCGGCCGATGGCAATCATCTCTTCCTCAGGGAGCTTGCGGGCTTCAAGCGCGGAAGTCTTGGAGGCTTCCCGCTGGTTCAGCCGGTCTATATCCTCCTGGGTGAGCTCGTGATTGCCGGGGAGATCTGTCGGAACGGTTTCAGGTGTTTCGGCCGGGACGTCATCTCCCTGGGTGTTGTGCTTTGCGGCGATCTCCGCGGCCTTCTGCGTGTAGGATAATCTGTCATCTTTCGCGGCGTCTGCCATCATCTGCTTCAGCTGTTCAACGCCCCAGGCGTCGGCGTCGTAGCCGCCGGAAACGTCAGTGCCTTCACGGCTCCAGGAAACTTCAGCCTTGCCGTCCTTGACCAGCGCGGTATAGGTACCCAGCACGTAGTCCAGGCCGTAGACGCCGGTGTAGGTGACGCGGAAGCTGCCGTCCTCGAGGGGTTCTTCCTCGCGGTAAAAGAAGGTCTGCATTTCTTCGGTAATGCCATACTGATCCTTCAGGGCAATATCGGCCGTACGGGAAGCGGACGCCCGGGGAGAGACCAGCAGGCCGGCAGCCAGGGCAGCCACGGTGACCAGAACCAGGACAATTGCGAATACCAAACCAACAGAAAGCTTTTTCTTCATAACAGGTGCCTCCTCCTGTGCGATGCGGTGGTACAGCTCAGCACGGCAGGAGGGAAGCTCATCCAGAAAGGAGAGGCGCCTGTCCATCGCGGAACGGAGCGTTTCCTTATTCGTCTTCATAGTACCAGTCCTCCAGTTTGTCCTTCAGCATCGCTTTAGCTTTTTTCAGTCGATAATTGACAGTTGAACGGGGGAGTCTCAGCACCCGGACGATCTCATCCAGCGTCATTCCCTGGTACCAGTGCAGGAGCGTCACTTCCTTCAGCTTGGGCGGAAGGGCGAGCACCGCACGCGTAACGGTGTCGTCCCGCTCATCGAAGGGGACGGAGCCTTCCGGCAGCAGGTCCGGGGTTACGGACCGGTCCGTATTCCGTACCCAGGCGCTTTTCAGCAGGTCCTTGCAGGTGTTGACGGCGATGCGCGTGAGCCAGGTTCTTTCTGACGAGTCCGCACGGAAGCGGTCGCAGCCTCTCCAGGCTTTGATAAAGGTTTCCTGTACGGCGTCTTCCGCCAGCGCGGTATCGCACAGAAAGGCGAAGCAGAGGCGGAGCAAAGGCCTTTCCCATTCGGTGATATGCCTGTCCAGCCATTCCCTGCGCATATCCTGATCCAATGCGCTTCCCTCCTTTCAACACTGATTAGACGACCCGGCCCGGAAAAGAGGCCAACCGATGAAAACTTTTTTGGAAATGCTGATTAAATGGGTCAGCGCTTCCATTATACATCAAAGAAACCGGAAAAAAGCCCGCATTTCCTCCTGTATCTGGTATACTGACAGAAGAAAGGAAGGGACGCGGATGAAGAAAGGACTGGTACTGGAAGGCGGCGCGATGCGGGGCATGTTCACCTGCGGCGTGACGGACGTGCTGATGGAGCAGGGCGTCTGCTTTGACGGCATTGCCGGCATATCCGCCGGGGCTGTCTTCGGCTGCAACTACAAGTCCGGCCAGAACGGCCGGGCCATCCGCTACAACAAAAAATACTGCGGGGATCCCCGTTACTGCAGCATCCGTTCCCTGATCCGTACCGGAGACCTGTACGGGGCGGACTTCTGCTACCGGGAACTGCCGGATGAGCTGGACGTGTTCGACCGGAAGGCCTTTGCCGCCAGTCCCGTGGAATTCTATGCCGGGGCGACGGATGTGGAAACCGGCAGATGCGTGTATCATCAGTGCAGGGACGGCAGCGACCTGGATATGCGGTGGCTGCGGGCTTCCGCCTCCATGCCAGGGGTTTCCCGGCCGGTGGAGATTGACGGCCGCTTTTACCTGGACGGCGGAATTACGGACGCCGTGCCCTATGCCTGGATGGAAGAGATGGGGTATGACCGGAATGTGATTGTCCTTACCCAGCCGGAAGGCTACCGGAAAAAGCCGGCTTCCGGCCTGGGTGTGATGAAGCTGTTCCTGCGCCGGTATCCCCGGATCCCGGAGGCAATGGCCGTCCGGCATGAAATGTATAACCGGCAGATGGAGGAGATCAGCCGCCGGGAGCGGGAAGGAATCTCCTTTGTGATCCGTCCGCCGGAGGCGCTGCGGATCGGCCATACAGAAAAGAACCCGGCCGAACTCGACCGGGTCTATCATCTGGGAAGGCGGGAGGCGGAGAAGCGCCTGCCGGAACTTCTTCAATTCCTGGATCAATAATCAGTTTCCGAAGGTATTGTAGACCTGGGGTACGAACTCCTCGTCCGAAGAGGAGGGCGTATTGCCCAGGGTCATGGGAATCGGGACAGAATCGATCTGTTCCGGTTCTTTTTCTTTTGTGATCTCTTCCTCTTCATCCGCGGTATCCTGCCTGCGGCCGAACTTATGCCTGTACACATACAGGCCGATGATCACCCCGACAAACAGCCCGCCGAGAAGCGCTGTGCCGGAGGTGGCACGGAAGGAGGATCCGAACGCGGAGAAGATGGCTGATATGCCGGAGCTGAAACCTCGGGCCAGCGAACGGACGATGCTGACGACCAGATGCACGAGCGGACGGCCGAACAGGCAGAACATAATCAGCGCCGGCCAGATTCTCCGCCGGTTGCGGTTATGCTTTTTATAAGACTTCTGGTGTTCACCGGAATGCTTGTCCCATTCCCAGTTCCAATTCCAGTTCCAGTTCCAGCCCTGATTGTTGTTACCCATACGATCAATATCCCCCTGATGGATAAATCATTCCTATATTACCTGAAAAGTGTATCACGCAATTGATGTGAAAAAAAGGAGAATCAGATTAAAAATTCATGCAAAAAAACCGATTGCATCCAAAAATTCGGACAATTTACAAAGAATTTACACTTTTTTTACAAAATCATGAATCAAAATGCCTGCTTTGATCGTCTAATAAGTAGGGAGGTTGAAAGAGATGAGAAAACACCGGCTTGTGATGATCAAAAAACAGGGGAACCGATTTGACAGCTATTCCTTTCATATCCGGCGCGATTCCGTGACCGGAGAGCTTTCTGTTTCCTTTACCAGGCCGGGACACGCCCTGGTGCTGTGCATCGAACGCGTGATTCCCGAGCTGCGGACAATTGCGGAACCCCGAAGGAATTACCTTTTTATTCCTCGAGAATCAGAGAACTGACAGACCCTCTCAATCATCACAAGCCGCTGTTTATATAAAGGGCTCCGTCCTGGGGGAACGGAGCCCGTCTTTTTTTATTCTTCTGTGTTTTCTTCCGGCAGGGTTTCCTCTTCGGTTTCCGGCGCTTCTTCCGGTTCCCCGGCGAAGGGGTCCTCCGGGATTCCTTCCGGCATATCCGCCTCTTCCGCAAGCTCCACGACTGGTTCTTCCGGCTCCTTCGGAACCAGGATCAGATCCCGGTCGGCGCTGCAGACAAACTCCGCTGTGGCGCGGTAGCAGTTTTCCAGCGCGCCGGGGCTCAGGTTTTCCGGTGTGTCCAGCCGGGTATGGTAGAACCGTTCCAGCCTGTGGCTGAGGCCTGTGATGCCGATGGACCGGAACCCGCCCTGGGTGAAGGCCGCGCTGTCCGTGGCGCCGCCGAAGAGCGGCACCTTGCCGTCCCGGCAGGGAACGCCGGCGTCTTCCGCCGCCAGCAGGAAATAGTCGCACAGGTCTTCATCCGAATCTACGGTGTTGTTCAGGTCCCGGCGGTTGACCATGAGCCAGTCCGGGTTATAGATGGAGTCAAAGGAAATAACGCAGGTAGGCACGTCCCGGTAATCGTTCTTATGCGCTTCGCACCAGGCCTTCGCGCCCCGCAGGCCGGCTTCCTCCGATCCGGTGAGGATGACGCCGATCTCCGTGTTTTCCAGCCGGACGCCCTGCTCCTCCATATCCTTCAGGAGAGTCACGCCCATCAGGCAGCCGGTCAGGTTGTCGTTGGCGCCGTCCACAACCCGCAGCGGGTTATAGGTGATGGTCAGCAGCAGGAAGAAGGGAATGAAAACCAGGCACCGAAGGCCCGCGGTATATACGTCCATGCCGCACAGGGACAGGAAGGACAGGATCATATAGCAGAGCACGCCGATGGTGGCTGCAATGCCCGGGATTTCAAAGGCAATGCCGCCGAACCGGTAGTTGATGGGGAATTCCCAGGCCGCGTCCGTATGGCCGTTCAGGAAGATGCGCTGTTTCACTTCGCCGCGGCAGGGACGCACGGCGGTGACGTTGGTGCCCTGTTTCCGGGGAAACAGGGGATCCAGCGGCTTGCGGTAAAGCACAAAGTGGTAGATGAACAGCAGCACGCCCAGCAGGCCGAACAGGATGCTCAGGAGGGGTTCGCTGAAAAAGAACACGCCGCAGAGGATATCGCAGAAGGCGGAAAAGTAGAAATATCCATAGAAAGAATCCGGATGCACCTCATAGGATTCCGTTTTCACGTCCGTGCAGCCGCATTTCTTTTCCAGGACGCCGGCAAAATACTCGGCCGCCGCCTGCTCGCCGGCGCTGCCCGGAGAACGCCTGCCGATCTTCCGGCAGATGTGGGTGATCTCCTCCACCATGTAGGAAACGCTTTCCCTGGATTCCCTGCTCTTGTTCCAGATGTCCATCCGCCAGTCCCCTTCCCGCGGAAAAATGTAAAGTGAATATCTTTGCCGATTATACCAGAATTCCGGAAACAAAAAAAGACAAAGCCGGATGGTACAAATTCTTGCTCCGCTGTCGCCGGCCGCATATAATGGAACAGAAAGGGAGGGGATCCGTATGGCAGGTCCCGGCGGCCCCCGGAGGGGCAGTTACCTCACAGAAGAAGAAAAAAAGAACAGCCCGAAGATCACCAAAGCGCTGATTACCAGGGTTTTCTCCTATCTGAAACCCTACTGGAAGCAGCTGCTCCTGGTATTGGCATGCATTGTGGTGTCCTCGGTCTGCAGCCTGTTCCCGTCCATCCTTACCGGTAACATCATTGATGTGCTCACCGGCAAAGACCTGGGCGGCTGGTTCGGCGCGGGGCTTTCCGCCCTGATCCGGCTGATTGTCGTGACGCTGCTGCTGTACCTGGCTTCCAACCTGATCAGCGTGGCGGAGACCTACCTGAACAGCTGGATCGCCCAGCACATTTCCTTTGATATGCGGAACCAGATGTACCGGCATCTGCAGAAGATGTCCCAGCGGTTCTTCACCTCGGCCAACCAGGGCGACATCATCACCCGGATGACCAGCGATATCTCCGGCGTGGAGAGCGTGGTGACCGGCACCTTTACCAGCATCCTGTCCAACACCATTACCCTGGTGGTGGCGGTGATCGCCATGTTCCGGAAAAACTGGATCCTGGCGCTGGTGGGCATTGCGGTGGTGCCGCTGTTTACCCTGCCCACCCGGATGGCCGGCAAGCGCCGGTGGAAGCTGGCAGGGGAGGCCCAGGCCTGCAATGATGAAATCAACGGCATCCTGAACGAAACGCTTTCCGTCAGCGGACAGCTGCTGGTGAAGCTCTTCGGCCGGGAGAAATCGGAATATGAACGCTATGAGGAAGCCAACGGGCGGATGATCAGACTGAACATCCGGGAGCGGATGGCCGGCCGCTGGTTCTTTATGCTGCTCAGCACCCTGACTACCATCGGCCCCATGCTCCTGTACCTGGTGGGCGGCATCCTGATCATGAAGCATGACAGCACCCTGAGCGTCGGTGACATCACGGTGCTGGTGGCGCTGCTCGGCCGCATGTACGGCCCGGTGAACAGCCTGCTGAATATCCAGGTGGACTGGATCCGCTCCATGGCCATGTTCACCCGGATCTTTGAATACTATGACATGAAGCCCGAGATTGACGACCGGCCCGGGGCGAAGGAACTGGTAAACGCGAAGGGTGAAATCGTCTTTGATCATGTGGACTTTACCTATGACGGGGAACGGATGATCCTGAAGGATATTTCCTTCACCCTGCACAGCGGGGACTGCGTGGCCATTGTCGGCCCCAGCGGCAGCGGAAAGAGCACCATCGTCAACCTGATTCCCCGGCTCTGGGATCCCGTGAAGGGCAGCGTAACCTTCGACGGCACGGACGTACGGGATTATACCCTGCATTCCCTGCGGGACGAGGTGGGCGTGGTAACCCAGGAGACCTACCTGTTCAACGGCACCATCCGGGAGAACCTGCTCTATGCCAAGCCGGATGCCACGGAGGCAGAGATGATCGAGGCCTGCAAAAAGGCCAACATCTACGACTTCATCAAAAACCAGCCGGAAGGCCTGGATACCATGGTGGGCAACCGGGGCCTGAAGCTGTCCGGTGGTGAGAAGCAGCGGATTTCCATTGCCCGGGTGCTGCTGAAGGATCCGGCCCTGCTGATCTTTGATGAGGCGACCTCCGCCCTGGATTCCATTTCCGAGGCGGCAATCCAGGCGGCCATCAATCCCCTGATCGAGGAACGCACCTCCATCCTGATCGCCCATCGGCTGTCCACGATCCTGGCGGCGGATGAGATCTTGGTGGTCCGGGACGGCCGGATCGTGGAGCGGGGTACCCATAAGGACCTGGTTCACGCCGGCGGCACATACCAGGAACTGTATGAAACACAGTTCAGCAAGGCGGAAGCGTAAGGAAAAGCAGCAGAAAAGGCCCCGTTCACACGAACGGGGCTCTGTTTTATTCCTCAGTCACCAAAGGTGTGATATGTCCGGGGAATGAATTCCTTTTCCGCCGAAGCGCGATCTGCTTCTTTCTCCTCTTTTGTCCTGCGCTGCGCGCGGAAATGCAGGTATAAGCCCGTGACAAAGCCTGTGATCAGTCTGCCGAGCCTTTCGGGTGAGGATACCAGGAAGGAAAGGACGGAGGACAGCCTGGGCAGCTGGGTGAAAAGGATCAGCAAAGCTGCAGGGATGAGAATAAAGCGGACGCAGAGGACGTCTTCGTTCGCCATCCGGCGGGTTTCTTCCGGGTTGTTGTCCGGCCTCGCTGTACTCCGTTTATTCCACGGAGAGGGTACACGATAAGCTGTTTTTTTCATTGCTTTGTGATCAACGCTTCTCAGGGGTTGAAAGTGTGATGAATCTGCGGTGCGGGCGCTTCTTCCGCGGACGTGCCGGCGGAAGACTGCTGCGCCTTTGTTTCTTCGTTGTTGCTGCTCCCGCGGAAGCGGTAATACAGCCTCAGGCCGATGCAGATACCGGTCAGTACGGCAGCTGTCGTGGGGGCGGCACTGAAGAATTCCTTAAGGGCGCCGGAGAAGGCACGGAGGATGATTCCGAATACGAGGAGGATGCCGCCGAGCATTTTACCCACAAAAGGAAGACCCAGGAAGAATGCCACTAAGCCCAGACCGAGTGCCGGGGAGACGGGCTTGTCCGCCTGACGCGGGGGCTGCTTTTTTTCTTCTTCCGGGAAACTTCTCATGACCCAGTCAGTCCTCATTGGATTGATCCTCCTTTCTGCCAGTCTGGACTGATAATCCGACAATGCAAGTTTACCGCGTCCGGATCCGGGGGAACAGGGCAAAGCCGGAACAATACAGGGGTTTTATTTTCCGGGAAGGGAAAAATAGGCCTCCGGCTGCCTTCATGATATGGATGCGCAATACACGCTTTGCGGCTTGCCCTGATTGTTCCTGCCTGGCAAAGATGGTATAATTTCCGGGAAATAACGTACCGGAAGGAAGAAACCATGGCCATTACCAAAACGGATTTCATGCGGGGCATGCAGTGCCGGAAGATGCTCTGGCTGGACAGGCATAAGCCCGGGCTGCGGGTCATTCCGCCGGAGGTTCAGGCCCGCCTGGACGCGGGCAACGACTTCGGCGATCGGGCCATGGCCATGTTCGGGCCCTATGAGGAAATGACGGTATACCGCCCGGGCACCCGGATTCCGGACAAACAGGCTATGCTGGCCAGAACGCAGGACGCCCTGGTCCGGGGCGTGCCGGTGATCTGCGAGGCGGCCTTCAGCAATTACAACAATTACTGTGCCGTGGACCTCCTGCGGAAGACGGAGACCGGCCATGATCTCTATGAGGTGAAGAACGCGCCGGAGGTATATGAGCAGTTTATCCGGGACGCGGCCTTCCAGTATTACATCATCCGGAGAACCGGTCTGCGGATTGACCGGGTCTTTATTGTGACCCACGGTCCGGACGAGGAGAACCCCTTCGTCCCCAATGACGTTACAAAGCAGGCCCGGGAGTATTACGACTGGATCAATGACAATATCTGGGACCTGAACCGTATGACCAAGGAGCGGGAAGAACCGGATATTCCCTGCGGGGAACAGTGCTCAAAGC
>Ga0310786_10013110_pt1 | contig 10230 bp, 10 predicted proteins | sample AusTroGonzalo_MG_FD_203881 | JGI IMG/M metagenome (GOLD analysis project Ga0310786, IMG submission 203881) | Bovine rumen microbial communities from tropical cattle in Woodstock, Queensland, Australia - Gonzalo_03 (v2) (version 2) | ecosystem: Host-associated > Mammals > Digestive system >... | reverse complement strand
GGGGCTTCCCATAATAACAAACGGAATAGCCAGAATTAATTGAATAATTCCCACGATAATGCTATCTAGGAACAGTGCGGCACAACGTCTGATAAAACCTGCGTACATGTACGACCTCCTATAATTAAGATATTTTATTATACTACTTTATTCATAAAATGTCCGCGTATGCAAAATAGTACAATATAAAAAAGCAATAAGGAGATTTATTATGGCCGAATGTTCACACGATTGCAAAACTTGCTCTCAAAATTGTGGGGAGCGCAAAGAGCAGCAAAGTTTTTTGGAGAAATTAAATCCGCATGCCCGTGTCAAAAAAGTGATTGCGGTTTGCAGTGGAAAAGGGGGAGTCGGCAAATCGATGGTAACGGCGTTGCTTGCTTCTGCTGCGCAGCAAAAAGGATTGCGCGTTGGTGTGTTAGATGCCGATATTACAGGCCCATCTATTCCTAAAATGTTTGGAGTGCATACGCGTGCGGTGGGAGATCAAAGCGGTGTGTATCCGGCTATGAGTGCAGGCGGAGTACAGCTGATGTCTTTGAATTTGCTTTTGGAAAATGAGAATGATCCCGTTATTTGGCGCGGACCGATTATTACAGGTACTGTAAAACAATTTTGGACCGAAGTCATTTGGGATGATGTGGATATTTTATTTGTAGATATGCCGCCGGGGACGGGAGATGTAACGCTAACCGTTTTCCAAAGTTTGCCGATAGACGGTATTGTGTTTGTAACTTCTCCGCAAGAACTGGTAGGGCTGATTGTAGATAAAGCGGTTAAAATGGCTAAGATGATGAATTTGCCGATTCTCGCTCTGGTAGAAAATATGAGTTATTTCAAATGCCCGGATTGTGGTAAAGAACATGAAATTTTCGGCAAAAGCCGCGTAGAGCAAACCGCGAAAGAATTTCAAATTGCTTCTATCGCGCGCTTGCCGTTAAGCCCGGATATGGCAGCGGCAGCTGACCGCGGTGGGGTGGAAGGATTACATTTGCCGCAATTAGAGGCCGTATTAAATACAATAGAACAAATTAAAAAATAATTTTTATCGGCTCATGATAAAGGACTTCTTTTGTTTGGGAGTCCTTCATTTTTTTATCTTTTTCCGTCGGAGAAAAAAAGCTTGACTTGTTTTTTTTTTTTGATAAAATAATATGCATAAGGTTATCTTGAAAAGTTGTCATTGAGACTCTCCGCCCTGTTAGTGGTAAAGCGGTGGAGATGCTGAAATCTATTTATCAGACCCCGCACTACAACACTGCGGGGCACCGCCAAGCGGTAAGGGCGGTGGCTCAGCATGACGAAATTAAGAAAAAGGAGAATTTAATATGAATAACAAAATGTTCAAGCAAAATGAAACCAAAAGCCATTCCCGAATGTCTTTATCGGGAATCTCAACTTTACTAAGTAAACAACAAGATCCCCGATTACAAACCTCGGGGATGGCAAGGGGTTTTACGCTGATAGAGTTGCTGGTCGTAGTTTTAATTATCGGCATACTGGCCGCGGTGGCGTTGCCTGCATATCAAAGAGCGGTCGCAAAAAGCCGCTTTGTACAACTTCAACTAGCCGCAGAAAGCATTGTTACTGCTCAAAAACTATATAAATTGGAAAACGATTCTTTTGCTTCTGATTTAGATAGTTTGCCTGTTTCTTATTCCAAAACAACCGATAAATTATTTAACTTGAATTCATATACAAAGTGTTCGATAGGCCCTAGTTTTGTTACATGTTTTTTAGAGATACCGAATATAAGTTATTTTCGTTATTATGATCGGACTTGGACTCAATGTTGTGCTTATCGAGATGATGATTTTCGCGGGGAGTGGCTATGTAAAGATGTAATAGGCGTAACGACGTGGTCCAGTAATTGCGGTCAGGATGAGCAAGGGGCAGAACAGTGCCGTTGTTTTTTTAAGAGCTAATAAGCTGAATCCATTTTTAATCAAATACACCCGATACTTTCTATAACATTAAATGCTACAATAATATCATAGGAAGTTTCGGTATGTCAGATTTAACACTTAGCAACCGCGCGCAAACCATTGGCGATTCGCCAACGCTTAAAATAAATGCGTTAGCACGTGCACTTAAAAAAGAAGGTAAACCGCTTATTCACTTGGGCGGGGGGGAGCCTGTGTTCCCTGCACCGCAAGCCGCGGTAGATGCCATTATCCAAAAAGCACAAACGCACAATATTAAATATACCCCGTCCTCCGGCACACCGGAACTCAAGGCGGCTGTCGCGCAATATACCTCAACATACTACGGTTACAACCCCGCGCCGGAAAATATTTTGATTTCCGCAGGAGCCAAACAAGTTTTGTTTAATTTCTTGCTTGCAACGGTACAAGCTGGTGATGAAGTTGTTTTTCCCGCGCCGTATTGGGTCAGCTATCCCGAAATGGTCAAACTGGCAGGGGGAACCCCGGTGATTGTCCGTCCGGCCAAAGGCTTGCAAATTTCATTAGACGAGCTCAAAGCCGCTATTTCCGATAAAACCAAAGCTATTTTGCTCAATAGCCCTAATAATCCGTCGGGACTTATTTTTGATGAATCCTTTATCAAAAGCGCGGTGGAACTAGCCGAGCAAAAAAACATTTTCCTATTTATGGATGATATTTATCATCAACTCGTTTTTGACGGACAGAAGTGCCCGAATCCTTGCAAATATAGCCATAACAGTCAAAACCTAGTAATCGGAAACGGAGTTTCCAAGTTATACGGTCTGACGGGACTACGCATCGGATGGGGGGTGTCCGACAACAAATCTTTAATTAGTGCAATGGGTCGTATGCAGGCCCAAAGTACCTCATGCAACTGTGATTTGTCCGAGGTGGCTGCCACTGCGGCGCTTTTGGGCGATCAGAATTGTATTAAAGAGCTGTGTCATTTATTAGAGCAGAATAGAAATGTCTTGCTGGCAGAGCTGGGGCATATTCCGCATGTTGTGGTGCATAAGCCGCAAGGGACTTTCTATTGTTTTGCCGATTTTAGCTACTATAATGCCGACTCACAAGCACTCGCGCAGTACTTGTTGGAGAACGCTCTAGTGGCTGTAGTGCCCGGAAAAGCCTTTGGGATGGACGGACACTTGCGCATTAGCTTTTGCGCTTCCCGCGATAGTATTGAGCAGGGAGTCCAAAGGATAGCCAAGGCGCTAAAAAATCTGAAGTAAGAGGAAGAGTATTAATTATGAATACAAAAAATGCTACACCGGATTTTTATAAACCGGACTACGGGCTGGAGCACTCTGGCCTGACCACCACCAAGACCGTGTATTGGAACTATTCCACGCCGTCTTTGTGTGAAGAAGCCGTTAAACGTAACGAAGGCAATATCGTTTATGGTGGGCCTTTGTGCGTTAGCACCGGCAAACACACGGGCCGCAGCCCCAATGACCGCTTCTTTGTCAAAACCAAAGATGTGGAAGGCAAATTGTGGTTCAGTAAGGGCAATGTCGGTATTGATGAAAAATACTGGGACATCATTTTTGAAAAAGCCAAAAAATACGTGGCGGACAAAGAACTTTTTGTGCGTGATGCGTATGTGGGTTCCAGTGAAGCTTCTCGCTTGAAAGTGCGTGCGATTACGGAATGCGCTTGGAGCAATTTGTTTGTCAAAAATATGTTCATTGAGCCGGCCAAAGAAGAATTAAAATCCTTCGTACCGGAATTTACACTTATTTGCTTGCCGCGTTTGAAAGTAGATCCGAAAACCGACGGTACCAATTCTGAAACAGTTATTGTAACTAACTTTGAAAAGAAAACCGTGTTGGTGATCGGCAGCGAATACGGCGGCGAAAACAAAAAATCCTTGTTTACGGTTATGAACTACCTCTTGCCGCAAAAAGGGATTATGACGATGCACTGCTCCGCTAACGTGGGGGCCAAAGGCGACAGCGCCATTTTCTTTGGGTTGTCCGGCACCGGAAAAACCACTTTGTCGGCAGATGTTTCCCGTGGGTTAATCGGCGATGATGAACACGGCTGGGATAACAACGGTGTATTTAACTTCGAAGGCGGCTGTTATGCTAAAGTAATCCGCTTAAACCCGGAAGCCGAACCGCAGATTTATTCCACGACCCAACGTTTTGGGACGGTGTTGGAAAATGTGGTATTTGACCCGCAAACGGGTAAACTCAATTTAGATGATGACACCTTGACGGAAAATACCCGCGCTTGCTATCCGCTTAATTTTATTAGCAATTCTGTGCCCAGCAAACGCGCCGGTCATCCGAAAAACATCATTTTCTTGACCTGTGATGCCTTCGGTGTCATGCCGCCGATTTCCAAACTCAGCCCGGACCAAGCTTTATACCATTTCATCAGTGGTTATACAGCTAAAGTAGCCGGTACAGAAAAAGGGGTCAAAGAGCCGACCAGTACCTTCTCTACTTGTTTCGGTGCTCCGTTTATGCCCTTGCATCCGGATACGTATGCCCAATTGCTCAAGAAGAAAATTCAAGAACATAACGTGGATTGCTGGCTGGTAAATACAGGCTGGATTGGCGGACCGTACGGCGTGGGTAAGCGCATTAGCATTAAATACACCCGCACGTTACTTAATGCCGCGTTAGATGGCAAACTGGCCAAAGTAAACTTCATTACAGACCCGGTATTTGGTTTCCAAATTCCGACGGAGTGTGAAGGTGTACCATCTGAAATCTTAAACCCCATGAACTTGTGGCAAGATAAAGCCGCTTATATGGAAAAATATGAAGGCTTAGCCAAAGCATTCGTGGAAAACTTTAAGAAATATGAAGATGGCGTATCTAAAGAAGTATTGGCTGCTGCTCCGAAGGTGAAAGTAGCTGCATAAGTCTTTTACGGGGCCTGTATTGACTATAGGCCCCATATATTACTAAAATAAAATTCCAACTTATTAATAGGAGATTTAATATGGCAAAAGCAAATGCGAAATTTATGGCCCCTTTAACCCCGAGCGCCAATTTGGCCGCTGTGGTAGGTAATAACCCGCTTCCGAGAACGGAAATCGTCAAAAAGATGTGGGATTATATCAAGAAGAACGGCTTGCAGGATAAAACCAACAAACGGATGATCAACTCTGATGCCAAACTGGCCGCTATTTTTGAAGGCAAAAAACAAATCAGCATGTTTGACATGAGCAAATATATTTCCAAAAACGTGAAATAATTATTTGTTTGAATAAAAAAGCCCTCGCTTACGCGAAGGGCTTTTTTATTTCTTCTTTTTTATAGGGTTCGTTTGTTGTGGATGCGTTTTGAGAAAGGCCGACACTGCTTCTAGTTCAGGCTTTAAGTATTTTCCCGTATACGATTTTTTACAAGCGGCAACCTCACGCGGAGCCCCTTGGCAAACAATTTGCCCGCCGCCGTCGCCTCCCTCCGGGCCCAGATCAATAATCCAATCTGCGGTTTTAATCACATCTAAATTGTGCTCAATAATCAGCACCGTATTTCCGCGGTCGGCTAAATCGTGCAGCACATGCAAGAGTTTATCAATATCGGCAAAGTGCAGTCCGGTAGTAGGTTCATCTAATATATATAGGGTTTTTCCCGTGCCTTTGCGCGAAAGTTCATCTGCTAGTTTAACACGTTGAGCTTCTCCGCCGGATAGGGTGGTGGCGGATTGGCCTAATTTGATATATCCCAAACCTACGTCATGCAACGTTTGCAAATAGCGTTTAATTTTGGGAATAGCGTCAAAGAATTCCAACGCTTGCGATACGCTCATTTCCAGCACATCCGCGATATTTTTACCTTTGTAAGTAACTTGCAGGGTGTCCTCATTAAAGCGTTTGCCATGACATTCTTCGCATTTAACATAAATGTCAGGTAAAAATTGCATTTGAATTTTCAAAATGCCATCGCCTTGGCATTTTTCACAACGCCCGCCTTTAACGTTAAATGAAAAACGCCCTGCCTGATAGCCGCGGCGTTTGGCCTCCGGCATTTGTGCAAACAATTCTCGGATATGTGTAAATAATCCGATATAGGTAGCCGGATTAGAGCGTGGCGTTTTGCCGATAGGGCTTTGGTCCACAATGATTACTTTATCAATGTTTTCAAGGCCTTTGATCGCTTTGTGTGCGCCCGGTATTTCTTTTGATTTATAAAATTTTTGGGCGAGTGCTTTATATAAAATTTGGTGAATGAGTGTGCTTTTTCCGCTGCCGGAAACTCCGGTTACACAAACAAATTTACCGAGGGGAATTTTTACATTGATATTTTTTAGATTGAATTGTTTAGCACCCAAAATTTCAATATATTTTCCGTTTCCTTTGCGTAAACTTTCGCGTGGCAATACGCACCGCTTGCCGTTCAAGTAAGAGGCAGTCAACGAATTTTTATCTTTCAAAAAAGCTGCGGTCGGCCCTTGGGCCACGACCTGCCCGCCATGTTCGCCCGCCGCCGGACCGAGTTCCACCACCCAATCCGATGCCAAAATGGTATCTTTATCATGTTCCACCACAATGAGCGTATTATCCAAATCGCGCAGCTCTTTTAGCGTGGCAATCAGGCGGTCATTATCGCGTGAGTGCAAGCCGATAGTCGGTTCATCTAATACGTACAACACCCCCGTCAGACCAGAACCGATTTGCGTGGCCAAGTGAATACGCTGGGATTCTCCGCCGGAAAGCGTTTGGCTCTTGCGTTCTAAGGTCAAGTAAGCTAATCCTACGCTATTCAAAAACTCCAAGCGCGCGCGTATTTCTTTCAGCACATCTTTGGCGATTTTTTGTTCCTTTTCGGTTAATTTTAATTGTTCAAAAAACTGTTTGGCATCGGAAACCTGCAGCGCGCAAATATCCGTAATATTCTTGCCGCCTACATAGACGGATAACGCCTCCTGTTTTAAGCGTTTTCCGTGACAAGCAGGGCATTCAATTTCACGCATGAAACGATTGTATACTTCTTCACGCACGAAATCACTTTCGCTTTCATCATGTCGGCGTTGCAAATTGGTAATTACGCCTTCAAAATGCTGGTCATTGCCGGAAATGATAGATGTGTAATAGGCATCACCCGTCCCGTATAAAAGCAAATCGCGTTGGGCTTTGGGCAATTTGTTCCAAGGGGTTGTCATGGAAATATGCGCCCGGCGGCAAACCTGTTTCAAAATATCATAATAATATCCGCTCCAGGAAGTTTTCCAACGATGAGTGCGCGTAGTGACTGGATTATCCCACGCGGCAATAGCGCCTTGATTAATAGATAGAGAGGTGTCAGGCACCACTAAATCTTCTGCAATTTGAATTTTAATGCCCAGCCCGTTACATTCGGGGCAAGCCCCATAGGGCGAATTAAAAGAAAACAGGCGCGGTTCTAATTCGGAAAATCCAATGCCGCAATGGGCGCAGGCATTGCTTTCGCTGTAAGTAAATTCTTTCGGTTTGCTGCCTTCGGTTTCTTGAATGGTGACAAGTCCTTTCGCATATTTAAGCGCCAGTTCCAAAGACTCCACCAGCCGTTCGCGTTCAAATTCTTCCACATAAATTTCGTCGGCTAATAGTTCAATGGTATGCTTTTTGTAGCGTTCCAAACTGGGAGGGGTATCTAATGAGCAAATTGTACCGTCTACGCGCACTTTCACATACCCTTCTTTTTTAAGCCGGGCAAACAATTCTTCATACGTGCCGGCTCTTCCTCGTACAAGAGGGGCAAAAATATATACGTTGGTATTTGCAAATTTTTTGAGTACATCTGCGGAAATACCTTGCACAGACCAGCTTTCCACCGGTCGGCCGCATTGTGGACAATGCCGCTTGCCGATACGTGCAAATAGTAAGCGCAAATAATCGTAAATTTCTGTTACGGTAGAAACGGTGGAACGCGGATTTTTAGAGGGGTTGCGTTGTTCAATGGAAATAGCAGGAGATAACCCGGAAATATGTTCCACGTCGGGTTTTTCCATTAAATCTAAAAATTGACGCGCATAGGCAGACATGCTTTCCACATAGCGGCGTTGCCCTTCCGCATAAATCGTATCAAATGCCAAAGAACTTTTGCCGCTACCTGAAAGCCCGGTGATGACGACCATTTTGTCTTTAGGTATTTCTACGGTAATATTTTTCAGATTGTGCCCTTTGGCGCCGATTACTTTAATACTTTTCATATTACTTCCTTTATGTACAAAATCGCTTTCAGAAATTATATAATTTTTATAAGGCGGTTCGTCTGTTTGCGGGGCTATATATTTTATGAAAAAACTAAGTAAATATTTGTTTTATTCATTAGGGATTATCTTATCTGTTGGGATTATTGCCGTGCTGATTTACCAAGGTAAAGACAGTATGGTTAAAATTTGGCAAGAAGTCAAAATCAAATATTTATTTTTGAGTTTGCTTTCTTCGGTCCTTATTTATGTGGCCATGGGGATGAGTTTGTATGAAGTGCTGCGCATTATGGGCCGGCGTATTAATAAGGGGGCGGCAATTGGCATTGCGTTGGTATCTACAACGGTCAATTATGTGGTATCTTCCATGGGAGTAAGCGGTTTTGCTTTGCGCGCCCATCTGTTAAACCGTCGGCGTGTGCCGTTTGGTATGTGCGTAACGGCCAGTATTGTGATTAGCGTGCTGTTGTATTTTGTGCTTGCGATTATCATTCTGCAAGGTTCCGTCTTGATGTTTTTTAATGCTTCCGCTACGACTATGCAACTGCTTAAAAATTTTCTGCTGATTGTAGTTATGTGTGCGGTATGTGCTTTTATTACAGCCTTTTTATTTAATAATGAATGGCGCTCTAAATGGGTGCGTCGTATATTCCGCTGGCTTAATAAATTTTTATTTCATGTATTTCGCGCGCTTATTCCCAAAGGCCGCTATGATGATTTTGTGGACCAATTAGATGAAGGAATAGACCTGATTCACAAAAAGAAGAAAAAATTGACGTGGACTATTATTTACGTTTGTGCGGATTGGTTATTTACAATTTTAGTATTATATTTTGCGTTTCGTGCGGTCGGAGTACATATTTCTGCGGCGGTGCTGGTGGCGGGTTTTGCTGTGGGAATGGTTACCACGCTTATTCCGTTGTTACCCGGTGGACTGGGAGCTATGGAACTGGCGATGACAGCCGTTTTTGCACAAATGGGCATAGATTGGGAAGCCGCGCTGATGGCGACGCTGATTTACCGTGTGGTATATTATATTTTACCGGGTATTGTAAGTATTTTCATTTATTGGGGATTGCAGCTTTCCGAAGGGACACGGCATCCCCGCAAACATAAAAAGGCGGTGGAATATGAAGGAACGAATTGACGAATTAGTACCTAAAACTGCTCCCAGTGTTTATATTCATCCGTCGGCAGTATTGAGCGGATCGGTTACTTTGGGGGAAAATGTTTCCATTTGGCCCTGTGCGGTGTTGCGGGGGGATATTGCGGAAATTACTATCGGAGAAAACAGCAATATTCAAGATAATGCCTGTGTGCATGTTAATTATAATTGTCCGGCCCATATTGGCCGCGGTGTAACGGTAGGCCATGGGGCGATTATACATGGCAGTAAAATCGGCGATAATTGCTTAATCGGAATGAATGCCGTAGTATTAGAAAGTGAAATCGGGGCGAATTGTTTAATTGCCGCCGGAGCCGTAGTGACTGCAGGGAAAAATATTCCGGCGGGTTCTTTGGTGATGGGTATTCCGGCCAAAGTGGTGCGCGAACTGACGGAAGATGAAATGAATTCTATTTTGCAAAATGCGCGCGAGTACGTTAAATTGGGCAGATTGTACAAAGATAAAGCGGAGCCTCTTTCATGAAAAAAGTGCTTTTAATTGAAGATTCTAAGGCGTTGGTGGGTGCTTTGGAGGGCGCGCTTAAATTAAACGGAATAAATGTCGTATGGGCTGCTGACGGAGTGCAAGGGGTCGCCGCCGCTAAACGTGAGAAACCCGATTTGATTTTACTGGATTTAATGTTGCCGCGTATCAGCGGTTTTGAAGTTTGCAGAATTTTGAAAACAGATGATGCCACCTGGCGTATCCCGGTAGTGATTATGTCTACCCTGACCGACAGTGAAAGCCGCACCCGTGCGCAAGAGGCCGGCGCGGATTATTTTATCGGCAAGCCGTATAGTTTGCCTGATACATTAGCGGAAATTAAAAAATATTTGAAAATTTAGACCGCCCACGGGCGGTTTTTTGCGAGGATCTTATGGCAAAAATAAATACAGAACAATTACAAATTTGGCTGGATGAAACGCCGTCTAAAGTGCTCCACGCACTGAAAGGCAAAAAAAATT
>Ga0310786_10013109_pt1 | contig 10230 bp, 8 predicted proteins | sample AusTroGonzalo_MG_FD_203881 | JGI IMG/M metagenome (GOLD analysis project Ga0310786, IMG submission 203881) | Bovine rumen microbial communities from tropical cattle in Woodstock, Queensland, Australia - Gonzalo_03 (v2) (version 2) | ecosystem: Host-associated > Mammals > Digestive system >... | reverse complement strand
GGGTGATAATCTGGCGAACACGGTCGGAAGTGAGGTCGGGACGACCAATCCAGTGATACAGACAAGGTGTGAGGAACGAGGGCTCGTTACCTACATTATAGCGCTTCCTGTCGAAGAACATATCCAGTCGTTTGCGGAAGGTGTCGGCACCTCCGCAGGCCTCGATGAGTCCTGGAACGTCGTGAGGAATGCTGAGCGAATACTCTGCCGAGAGGGCCTCATAGAAGAAGGTGCTCCACCAAGGCAGATACCAAGGGGCGACCTTGGTGATAGGTGTGTAAGGAATGAGCGGATGATAGACCTTAGATTTGCCCCAGGGTACCGAGTCGAGCCAGCGGCCAGAGGCATCCTTGGGCATGATATAGCCTTTCACATCGTCCCACTCGTAATCGGCGCGCCACAAGTTCTTCCAGTTCTGAGACTGCTTTAGGTAACGCTCGTAAACATCCATGCGGCCCAAGCCTTTGGCTACCTGGGCAATGCAGTAGTCGTTGTAGGCATACTCTATGGTACGGGTGCCGGCGCGATCAATGCCATAAGGCAGATAGCCGTATTTGAGATATTCGTGCAGTCCGCCTCGGCCGTGTTTCTCGTGGTCGGCACCTGGATCAACCTCGGCATCCTTAAGCATTGCTTCGAGGGCGTAGTTGTAGTCGATACCTTCGATACTTTTTGCGAACGCGTCGGCAATCACCACCTCGGCATTCGAGCCGCCTTGTGTTCGTCCGTTACAGTCGCCACTGCGGGCATCGGGCATATAGCCCTCGCGCTTATAGATGTTCAGGAGTGCGTTGACGATAGCGGTCTCGCGTTGTGGGTCGATCAGGGTGATGAGTGGCGATGAGGAACGATAGGTGTCCCAGATGGCATAGAAATCATCATAGTAAGGCTTTTCGGTCCATTTAGGGTTCTCGCCAGTTTTGTCTACTGGCATAATCATCGTGTGATAAAGTGCTGTGTAGAACATGCGCTTATCGGCATCGGAGCCTTTTATCTGGATGCGGCAGAGCAGATGCTCCCAACTATCTCTTAATAGCTTCAGCTGGGTATCGAAATCGGCATCTGGAATATTGCGCTTGGCCTGCTGTTCGCTCACATACGAAATGCCCACCTTGACATTCACTAAGGTATCGGCAAACTCAATAGCCTGCGTGTATTCCCCGCCCCTATAAGGGGAGGGGCCAGGGGTGGGGTGGAAAGCCTTATCGCTCATCAGGCAGAAGTAAACCGTGTAGGCATCGCCGTTGTTCCAGCCGCCTCGCACTCTGGTGTAGCCACGAACCTCGTGGTTGTTCACCACTTCGACCTCGCCACCGATAAACTGCTGTTGCTCACGCTGGTCGGGGATAGGGTTCTTGCCTAAGTAATGCGTGGCATCGATGAGGAGCGATTTCGAGGAGTGAGGAGTGGGGAGTGTGGAGTGAGGATAGTGGATACGATAGAAAGCACAACGCTCAGAGGTGGTTATCTCTGTATGGATGCCATTCTCGAAGGTGGTTGTATAATATCCCAGTGCAAAATCTTCGTTGACACGTTTCTGGGGCGTAACGCCTGGCTGGATGAGTATGTTACCATACTTCTGACCGCCACCGGTTCCGCTTACGTGGGTCTGCGAAAAGCCTGTTACCACCTCGGGCATCTTGGCCCATCCGGCATTAGGCTTCACGGTGCAGTCGGGACCTGGTTTGCACATACCAAAGGGCATAGATGGACCAGGGAATGTTCTTCCCACACCTTCGCTGCCGATTTTCGGATCGACGAACTGCCACACCTGACACCATGCAGAAACAGCAGATAGTAGCCAGCAAGCGGTTAATACAATTGTTTTTAGTTTCATGCTGCAAAGATACGTTTTTTTTTGAGTAAATCGTGTAATTCGTTCTTTTTTTTATAACTTTGCAGCCAAAAATCAATAAGAAGATGAAAGACTGTGTATTGATTCTGAGCGGCGGCATGGATTCTACCACGCTACTCTATGATTATCAGGAGCGTATCGCGTTGGCCATATCGTTCGATTATGGCAGCAATCATAACGACAAGGAGATACCCTTTGCCAAGTATCATTGCGAAAAGTTGGGTATCAAGCATCTGGTGATTCCCTTGAAATTTATGGGACAGTATTTCCGCAGTTCATTGCTCTCGGGCGATGAGGCTATTCCCGAAGGTCATTATGCCAGCGAGAATATGAAGTCGACGGTTGTGCCTTTCCGCAATGGCATCATGCTGGCTATCGCTACAGGCATGGCCGAGAGTAACGACTTGCAGTATGTGATGATGGCCAATCATGGTGGCGATCATACCATCTATCCCGACTGTCGCCCTGAGTTTGTCGACGCTTTCGACCGTACGGCACAGGCTGGAACTTTTAATGGGGTGCGACTGCTTTCGCCCTATTGCAATATGACCAAGGGTGAGATAGCTGCGCGAGGCAAAGAGCTGGGTATTGACTATTCTAAGACCTGGTCGTGCTATCGTGGTGGCGACAAGCATTGTGGCAAGTGTGGCACTTGTGTGGAGCGCAAGGAGGCCTTAGCCGATGCTGGCATTGACGATCCTACAGAATACGAAGGATAATATGGCAAATTACAATACATATACCCTTGCAAACGGTTTGCGCATTATTCACAAACCATCGGTGGCCGAAGTGGTTTACTGCGGTTACCAGATTGCAGCCGGCACTCGCGATGAGTTGCCTGGCGAGGAGGGTATGGCCCACTTCTGTGAGCACATGACGTTTAAGGGCACTGAGCGTCACAATGCCCTCCAGATTATCAACGGTCTAGAGCAGTTAGGCGGCGACCTGAATGCTTTTACCAATAAGGAGGACACCACTTTCTATGCGGCTATCCAGAAGGAGCATATTGCCAAAGCCATCGACCTGCTTACAGATATGGTGTTCCATAGCACCTATCCGCAGCATGAGATAGACAAGGAGGTAGAAGTGATTTGCGATGAGATAGAGAGCTACAACGATTCGCCTGCCGAGCTGATATACGATGAATTCGAGAATATGCTGTTCGAGGGACATCCCCTTGGGCATAATATTTTAGGTAATGCCGACCAGCTACGTACCTATAAGACGGAGGATGCCTTGCGCTTTGTGCAGCGTAACTACCGTCCCGACAATGCGATCTTCTTTGTTTATGGAAATGTGGATTTCAAACGAATCATCAAATTAGTGGAAGGCTCATGGAAGTAATTAAGAATATAGGTTCGCATCAGGCGCATGTGATGATTGGTACCAAGGCCTACGATATTCATCATCCCTTGCGCATCCCCTTGTATCTGCTCAACAACATTCTGGGCGGACCAAGCATGAACGCCCGTTTGAATCTGGCTTTAAGAGAGCGTAACGGTCTCGTGTATACCGTTGAGAGCACGATGGTAAGCTATAGCGATACGGGCATCTGGAGCATTTATTTTGGCTGCGATCCGCACGATGTGCGAAAGTGCATCCGACTGGTGCGGCGAGAGTTGGATAAGGTGATGCAGAAGCCATTGAGCGACAATGCGTTACGAAAAGCTAAACAGCAGCTGAAAGGTCAGATAGCCATTGCCTGCGACAATCGCGAACAGTTTGCGCTCGACTTTGGTAAGAGCTTCCTGCATTATGGCTGGGAGAAAAACGTCGAAAAACTGTTTGATAGCATCGATAAGGTGACAGCAGCCGACATACAACAGGTGGCCAACGAACTGTTTGCCCCCGATAAACTATCGACATTGATTTTTAAATAGCCTTGAGATACTGGCGCATGGCTTTTCGTGCTGTACCCAATCGGTACTCCACGCTCTTGTAGTTCTCGCCCAGGAAATCAGATATTTCACTCACCTTCATACCGTCGTAGATGTGCAGACGATACACTTCGCGACAGTTTGCTGGCAGATGGGCCAACCCGCGTTCCATCTGTTCGGTGATGTCGTGGATGGAATAAACAGAATCTGATGAGATTTCCTCGCTGCACACCTGACGGATATAATGCTCGTACTCGTTGGCAGTGGTGCGACGGCGGTAGAAATCGAAAATCAAATGGCGGGCTATGGTGTAGCTTAAGGCTGGTAAGGTGATTTCAGTAATGAGTTTGGTGGAAGTGAGCAGACGCAGAAAGACGTTCTGAACCACGTCTTCTGCTTCTGCCCTACCACCAAGACGAGCACTGACATAGGTCAGCAACTCGTCGCGATGAGTAATGTAATAATTGGTTATTAGTTGTTGATTATTCATTCACAACTTTCTGAATAGTACCATCTTCGTTGTAGAACAAACGCTGTACTTTGAGCGAACGCAGATGGGTGATATCATTAGAAGGAACACAATCGTGATAGAACAGGAACCACTCGCCCTTGTACTCTACGATAGAGTGGTGGGTTGTCCAACCTACTACGGGATCGAGAATCACACCCTGGTAGGTGAATGGTCCGTAAGGATTGTCGCCGATAGCATAGCAAAGCATGTGGCTATCTCCTGTTGAGTAGCTGAAGTAATACTTGCCGTTATACTTGTGCATCCACGAAGCCTCGAAGAAACGGTGAGGATCGCCTGCCTTCAGGGGCTTGCCGTCCTTATCCAGAACGACTACGCTGCGAGGAGCCTCGGCAAACTGCAGTACGTCGTCGCTCATCTTTACAACGAAGCTCGACAAAGCAGGTACGTCGGCAGGTGCAAAGAGCTGGGTCTTCTTATCGGCAGCAGGACCAAGGTCGACACCTTCCTTCACCAGCTTCTCTGGTGCCTGATACCACTGCAACTGACCGCCCCAAAGACCGCCGAAGTAGCAGTAAATCTGACCATCTTCGTCCTTGAATACGCTGGGGTCGATAGAGAACGAACCGCGGATGGGGTGCTCCTGAGGAACGAACGGACCTTCGGGCTTGTCGGCGATAGCTACGCCGAGGTGGAACACACCATTATAGTCCTTAGCCGAGAAAATAAGGTAGTACTTACCGTCCTTCTCAACGACGTCGTTATCCCACATCTGCTTTTCGGCCCATTTTACCTGGTCAACGTGCAGAATCATGCCGTGATCGGTAATCTCACCGTTCTCAACATCTTCCATCGAAATAACATGATAGTCCTTCATCTGGAAGTGACCGCCATCGTCGTCGAAGGCTGCACCAGCCTCCCAGTCGTGCGAAGGATATACATAAAGCTTGCCATTGAACACATTAGCAGAGGGGTCTGCATAATAATCTTTTGGATAAAGATAGCGAGGTTTCATATTCACTCTTGTTTTTTAGTTATTAAACATTATTCTGGTTGGCAATCCTGCGGCGGGCCGCCAGTTCTGCCTGCATATTCTCATTATACTCTTTCGAAATGGGGTAATAGTGGAGTGCTACAACGCCTACCATGAAGAGCATGGCCGGAACGATGCTCGATACCAGGCGGATACCCATGGTGGCACTCTCGTTCTGAATGGTGGTTTCACCGCCCGATACATAGCCGAACATTGAGATGATGATGCCGGCGATGGCGCCTCCGAAGCCAAGTCCTAACTTCAGAGCCAGAACGATGCCCGAGAAGCAGAATCCTGTGGCACGGCGATGACTCTCGTACTCAATATGGTCGGCCACATCGCCAATCATAGCCCACAGCAATGGGATAGTTGGGGCGTATGCCAACGAACGCAGGAAGTTGATGAGGAACAACAAGCCTACATCGGTGGGTTCGGGGATATAGAACAGAGCTGTGAGGAAGGCTGTCATGGTGAGACATACCTTGAATGTAATCCTCTTGCCGAACCTGTTGGCCAGATATTGCGACAAACAGATAACACCCACGAACTGCACGATGGCTCCCATCATGTTGAATGCCGAGAAGCCTACGGAATAGGCGCTGTCGGGTTCGAGACTTATAAAGTGCGATAGGAAATCGTACAACGACTTCTGGTCTACGTTGTATTGGAAGTAGAAGTTCATGGCCGAGCCCCACATGGCTAATGTTACAAACAGCGCAAATGTGAGCAGTGCCATCGCATTCCACGATACGCTCGATATGGTGTTCTTGATATCGTCCTTCACGCTGATTTGCTGGCGGGGGGGCGGCTGGATGCGCTCCTTCGATACGGCAAAGGCGATGATAAAGAATACAAAGGCGATACACGCAAATATAGCGATGGTGCAACTCCAACCGTGCTGCAGACTGCTACCTTCGGCAAAATGGTCGACCAAAGGCAATGTGAGACCCTGAACAACGAATTGGGCAATGGTTACCACCACGAATCGGATGGTAGTGATGCTGGTGCGTTCGCGAATATCGCTTGTCATCACACCGCCTAAAGAAGAATAAGGTATATTATTAAAAGAGTAGGCCGTCATGAGCAGCACATAGCTGATGGTGGCGTAGATGGCTACCGAACTCTTCTCGTGTATGCCTGGATTGTAGAAAGCCAGGAAGTAGAACACGCAGAAGGGGATAATGGTCCACAACAGCCAGGGGCGGAATTTACCCCAACGGGTGTTTGTGTGGTCGGTAAGTAATCCTACTGCGGGGTCGACAATGATGGCTGATATGCTGGCAATCATCAACACCGATCCAGCCAGAGCACCGTCGAGTCCGAACACGTCGGTGTAGAACTTCAGCTGGAAAATCATCATCATCTGGAATACCAAATTAGCGGCGGCGTCTCCTAAAGAGTAGCCGACTTTTTCGCCAAATGATACATGTTGTGATGATAACTTATTCATGATAATTGCAAAAAACTGGTGCAAAGATAAAGAAAAATCGGTGAGTTCACATTCTAAATTGTTACAGATGCTTTTCAAAATGTGTCATTGGTTAATAAAATGGCCGATTTTGGCGGTTTCATCGAAGAAAATTCTTACTTTTGCAACATCAAATCAACAAATATGAAGAAAATACTATTTATTTGCGCAACACTCTTTTGCCTGTCTGTTGCCGATGCTAAAATAACTATGCCCCAACTATTCCAGAAGGGCATGGTGGTGCAGCGTGGCAAACTTATTCCCGTGTGGGGTAAGGCCGATGCAGGCGAAACCGTAACCATACGATTCAACAAGAAAACGTTTCAGACCACAGCCGATGCCAATGGTCGTTGGCGTGTAGACCTGCCGAAGATGAAAGCCGGAGGCCCCTACCAGTTGTCGGTTAACGAACTGACCATCGATGATATCATGGTAGGCGATGTATGGCTGCTGTCTGGTCAGTCGAATATCGATGTCACCATCGAGCGTGTTTATCCGCAGTACACGCAGGAGATTGATAGCTACGAGAACACCCAGATACGTTTGTTTCGTGTGCAGAACGAAACCAGCACCCATGGTGTGAAAGAGGATATCCGCCCCACAAAGGTAAACTGGCTACCCGTGAACAAACAGAATGCCTGGTTGTTTTCGGCAGCTGGCTACTTCCTGGGTAAGCGCATGTTCGAGAAGAACCATGTGGCTCAGGGCATCATCGTGAACAGCTGGGGTGGCACACCCATCGAGGCATGGATTAGCGAAGATTCACTGAAGGCCGACTATCCGATGCTCCTAAAAAGACTGCAGATGTTCCAGAACGATAACTACCTGAAGGCACAGATGCAGGCTAACTTCGAGGCCAGTCGCCAGTGGGATCAGTTGCTGAGTGCCAGCGATCCTGGTTATGCCGACGAGGGCGTTGACGAATCGTCGTGGCAGCAGATTAACCAGAACAACTGGACCCTGCGTATCACAGGTAGCGTTTGGCTCCGCCAGCACGTCACCATCGATAAGGCGCACGCTGGTAAGCCAGCCCGACTGTTGCTGGGAACCTTGTACGATCGCGATGTGACCTATCTGAACGGTAAGCAGATTGGTCAGACGGGCTATCAGTATCCTCCACGTCGTTACGATATCCCAGAGGGATTGCTGCGTGAGGGCGACAATGTGATTGCCATTCGTTTTATCAATAAGAGCGGAGCTGTGCATTTTATACCCGAAAAGCCTTATATGCTGTGCTTTGGCGACGACCGCTTCTCGCAGAACCCCATGCCGAAGGATGTGGTTAAACTGTCAGACCAGTGGAAGATGAAGATTGGTGCCGAGATGCCACAGTGTCCAGGTGCTGATATATCGTTGCAGAACCAGCCCACCACACTTTATAACGCCGTGCTCTATCCGTTGGCACCTTACGCCATTAACGGTATCGTGTGGTATCAAGGCGAATCGAATACGGGCAACCCCATGCCGTATGCCGACTATCTGAAAAAGCTGATGGGTAGCTGGCGTGCGCTTTGGAACGATGCCCAGATGCCATTTGTGGTGGTGCAGCTGGCTAACTACGATGGTCGCCAGCAAACGGGATTCCCACGTCCCATCACCCCACAGACTGAACCTGTGAATAGCGGTTGGGCCCAGCTGCGCGAGGCTCAGCGCACAGTAGCTCAGGCCGATGCCCGAGCCGAACTGGCTGTAATCAACGATTTGGGCGAGCGCGTGGATATCCACCCACTCCGTAAAAAAGAGGTGGCCGAGCGTATCGGCTTGTGCTTCGATAAGCTCTTATATAATAATAAGGTGAAGCTGTCGCCCGAGGTGATTGCTACCGAGGTGAGCGATGGTAAGATTATCCTTACCCTCGATCAGCCCGTTGAGTCAGCCGATGTGAAGACCATCGAGGTGGCAGGTGCCGATGGCCGATTTGTTAATGCCGCAGCCACCGCAGCCGGCAATAAGATAACCATCCCATCACCCATCACCCAACACCCATCACCCATAAAAGTCCGCTACGCCTGGAAGGATAATCCTGAGACGGCCAATGTGCGTTCGCTGAGCGGACTGCCCATGAGTTCATTCGAAATAACAATTAATAACTAATAATAATTATGAGTACAACTAACGAAACCAAAGGCTTCTACAAGCTTTCATGGCTCCAGCGCATCGGCTTCGGCTCGGGCGACCTGGCGCAAAACCTTATCTTTCAAACGGTAGCCTGCTACCTGATGATTTACCTCACTACAGTATTGAAACTCAATCCAGCCTTCGTGAGCGGACTGATCCTTGCCGTCCGTCTTATCGACTGTTTCTGGAGTCCCGTAGTAGGTCGTTACATCGACAACCGTAATCCTAAGCTGGGTAAGTATCGTTCTTACCTGTTGTATGGCGGTATTCCTCTTACTGTGGCCGCCTGCTTGCTCATGCTGCCTCAGGTAGCAACCTGGTCAATGGGCCTGAAGATTGCCTATGCCACCATCAGCTACACCGTGCTTAGTATGATCTATTCGGTAGTAAACATCCCATACGGCTCTATCATGGCCAGTATGACACGCGATAACGACGAGGTGCTCATCCTTACTTCAACCCGTATGGTATGTGCCAATATCGGTCAGATTGTAGTACAGGCTGGATTCCCCATCGGCCTCGCCATGTGTGTACACGCCGCTATCGACTGGAATCAGGCTACCTTTATGGCCATTGGCACTATTCCTGCCTTCGTTATCCTGCCTGCTATGCCTATGCTGAAGCGTTGGCTGGGTAAGAAGGGCCTGTATTACACCCTGCTTGCCATTGGCTTGATTGGCTTTGCCATCCTGTTTACCGTTGGTAAGTTCTTCGATGTAACAGCTAACAATGCCCTGGTGCAGACTGCAAAGGTGATGACTGGTGTTGGCTTGCTGGTAGGCTCGCTCATGTGGGCACTGGTACCCGAGGTTATCACCGAGGCCGAGTATCGCACTGGCAACCGTCCTGCTGCTACTGTTAACGCTCTGGCAGGTGTGGCTTTCAAGGCTGGATTCTCTATCGCAGGTTGGATTACCCCATTGGTAATGGGTATGATTGGCTTTAACTTTGCCAGTGAGGAGTCGGCTCTGCCCATCGAGCCAAGTGCTTGGTTCACAGTTACATGCGTATTCGCATTGGTAGGCTTCGTGCTCCTCATGCTCTGCTTCATGGGTAGCAAGGAGAACATCACCACCACACCTGAGAAGCCTGTATCGTTTGGCGAGATGTGGCAGGAGTTCAAGGCCAACAAGTGCCTGCAGCTGGTGCTCAGCATCTTCGTGGTAGTGTTCCTGGCATCGTTTATCAGCGCCCCTGTAAATGCTTATTACACCAAGCTGGCCAACTATTCGGAGGTGGCTCAGAACGCTATTCTGTGGTTCACTTGTATCATCCCAGCTATCCTGCTTGTGATTGTGGCATACCTTATTTACAAGTATCCGCTTACCGACGAGCGTCTTGATGAGATTAATCGTGAGATAGAGGCTCGCGGATAAAAGTGCAATAAATATAAACATTTTGAGAGAATAA
>Ga0310786_10013107_pt1 | contig 10231 bp, 6 predicted proteins | sample AusTroGonzalo_MG_FD_203881 | JGI IMG/M metagenome (GOLD analysis project Ga0310786, IMG submission 203881) | Bovine rumen microbial communities from tropical cattle in Woodstock, Queensland, Australia - Gonzalo_03 (v2) (version 2) | ecosystem: Host-associated > Mammals > Digestive system >... | reverse complement strand
TGAAAAAGCAATTCATGTCACAAGAGCAGGAAGCGTAATTGCCTCGCACTGCGGATATGGAACGGTTGGTATCCTATATATTAAAAAGTAAGCATAATAAAAACTGACCTTATGGTCAGCTTTTATATTAAACTAATATCTACGTCTAATTTGTCTGTATCTACTATATCGTTTCCACATTTTGTATTCGTATTTAACTGGGTGAGCAATAATAGCATAAACGATCGTTAATGGGATAAATGCAACATAGACAAATGATGGAATCAAGCAGCCTGTTCTTATATCTAAACCAAGTTGTGTAGATTCAAGAATTTCTGCAACCTTAGGTACGTATTTTGCAACAAGCGGCATTGCGTACTTGGCACCATAAGTTAGTATAATTCCAAGGAATACCTGGATGAATGCAAAGAAGAATACGATCCAAGGTTTTGTCCAAATTTTTCTTTTACGTAACGTGCGGATGAGTGTAACGAGCCCGAATAATGCCCACGGGAACGCAAACAAAGCGATAATTCCAATTGCGACATAGTTTGAGTATTGATCGGCTTTTTCTGCCATTGAATAAATGGCATCCATTGGAAGCACTGACTTAATGTAATCTTTGATTGCGGTAGTAAGTTTGCTTTCTTCTTGTTCAGATTCGCCTTCAGCGCGAAGAATTGCTTTGCCTTCGTCACTTGTATCTCCAATCATAGATTCAAGTAATTTTGTAAGTGCGGTGTTAACATCGTTAACAACTCTCACTTCAACATAATATTGAGTACCCGCATCATATGCATTTGCGTATTCGTATCCGCTCTCACCTAAAATCAAATATTTTGTTGATAAAAGGGAGCTCTTATATTGTTCTTCTGTGAGCGTAGCGGCATAGCTTAATTCGTAGTATGTTGCGCCTTCAACGTATTCAGCAGGGTATCCATATCCGCCTTCAGTTTCAACAACATAACTCTTTAGTCCGAAATCACTCTTAGCGATATCAAGTTGCACAAGAGCAGGTTCTGGTTGAACTGCGGGCTCTGTGATTGTGTAGTAGGCAGTTGTGCCGCTATATAATCCACCTTTGACAAAGATGTCAGAAGCATTGCGGTAATAGTATTCGGTTGAGGCAAGAGTAGCTTCAAATTCTTCTTTACTAGGAGAGGCTTCTTCAGTTTTAACTTCAACCAAGCCAGGAATGCTATTTAAAGAATTCGCAAGCTTATCAGCGATATCTTCACCACTTACAGTGGATGAATCGTATTTTTGAACATAGTATTTAGCACCAAACTCAGGATCCCATTCAGTTATTTGTTCGTATGTTTTTGTAACTTCTTCAGTTTCTGGGTCAACAGTTTGAATCTCTCTATAATAGGTTCCGTTATTAAACTCTTCTTCGGTTGTTGGTTGAGGATCGGCAAGAACATAGATTAGTCCAGAACCAGTTTCCTCTTTCTTCTTTTCAAGAATGTATAAAAGAGTACCTTCAGGGTAAGTACCGTCTTCGTTAGCCTCCCCAACGATTGTACTAGCAAGTTGATCAACAGTGACTGTTTTACCATCTAACGTATTATATACGTTTTCGTACACTTTATTTACATCAGTAGGATCGACGTCTGATGCTCCGGCAAAGTATTGATTAATCTGTGCATTAATTTGTCTTTCAAGTTCTTCTTTTGCAAATCTTTCTGTTACAGTTTTAATCAAGTTTGTCAAACTGGTAGTTACAGATTCAACAACACTATTAAGAGATTCGTCGATACTATCGACAATAGACCTCTTAAGAAGATCTTTATTTTTGTAGTTTAAAGCATCTTTTGATTCTATTTTTAAAGTGACAGATAAAGAGAATCCGTCTGGGAACGCATTTTTAATGTCTTCACGAGTAACATTTTGCTCAGTAGAGCCGTCTCTATAAACAAGTTTATATGAAGATTTTTCTTCTTCTGTTTCCTCAGATGAGCTTTCGCTATTACTCTTTTTGAATAATTCGATAAGTTTATCTGCAACTTGGTCGCTTGTTAGATTAACGCTTGCAGATGTATTGATCATTGGCTTTGTGCAAAAAGCCCAGACAGCCAAAACAGCTCCCGCTAAGTAGACCAAATTCAATAACTTTACGAGAAGCTTTCTCATCATTTACCTCTTGTTATTAATTGTATAGCAATAAATATTATTGTCTATATTTATTTCCCACTAATTGCCATTTTTCCAACAAGGATTGAAGGGCATGATGTTTGGTTACCAATAACCAATTTAGTGTTGTTTGCTACACATTTAATGTTTTTAAAAACATTAATTAAATTATCTGCAACAGTAATTAGTGCTAAAGGCTCAGCCTTTTTCCCGTCACGAATCATGAAGCCAGAACATTGTAGTGAAAAGTTACCTGATTGAGCGTTCATGCCAGAATGAAGGCCTTGAAGTTCAGTCAAATAAACGCCTTCTTTAATTGTAGAAAGCATTTCGTCTTCGCTCTTTTTCCCCGCCTTCACTTCTACATAACCAACATCGGCTTTGGCTTTTGTGCCAGCGCCATAACCGTTACCAGTAGGTAAAACGCCGTCTTTAGCAGCTGTTTGTAATGTGTGAAGATATGTTGAAACCACACCTTTTTTGAAAAGAAACTTCTTCTCTGTGGCTACACCCTCATCATCGAAATATCTGAAGAAGAGATTTTTCGCTAATGGATTTTCGATTACTGTGAGTTTTTTGCTTAACACTTCTTGTCCGAGTTTTCCTTCGAGAAGAGATGTATGCTTTTGGACTTCTTCAGCATCGAGTGAACTAATTAAGAAAGATAAGAGGGTTGCAACACATTCTGGATTTAATACGACTGGATATTTTTTAGAATCGCACTGGACTGAACCAAGTTTTTCTAAAGCATCCTTAGCAGTTTTTTCAACAAACTCATCGATGTTGAATTCGTTTCCGTCGAATGAAGCAAAAACATAAAAACCGGTTCTGACCTCATCCCCACTTTTTGCTGAAACCTGAGCATAATAAGCATACGTTGACATCTTTTGTGAGAGTTTTAAGCCATACGAATTTGTCTTCTTGTAGGTGTGGGATGATGCGTCAAAACCAACATTAATCACCTCATTAATTCGCTTGTCAAAAGCAAACAATTTTTTCTCGATTTCCTTCAAAATCCCCACTTTTTCCTGGATATTTTCAGAAAAATCAGCGTTTTTTGATACATTTTTCTTGTGATATTTATCGCTGCCTTTAAAAATGAAAACCGGGTCATCGTTTTCAATGATTGAGGCAGATCTTTTTATTTCTTTTACGAGACGCTCAGGAGAGTTCTTGTTTACGTTGTCGACCGAGATTGAACCCATTTTTCCTTTATAAATTCCACGCGCAACAAGTTCAAAAGAATCGTTGTTTGTGAATGAATCGATTTCGCCATGAAAGAGTGAAATGGATAATGAACTCGATTCGCTAACAGAAAGATCAGCAGACTCAAGACCGCTTTCTTTTGCAAGTTCAAAAAACTTCTTATCGTTTAGTTTCATTTGAGTTCTCCTCCGTTTCCGCCGACAGTAATTTCGCTAATCCTAATTGTTGGTTGGCCAACATCTACAGGGATAAAACCAGATCCGGCTCCGCACATTCCTTGTGCTCTTTCTAAGTCATTTCCGATCATATCAATCTTCATTAGGATGTCTGGGCCAGTGCCTATTACCGACGCACCTCTAACAGGTTCGCAAATTTTTCCATCACGAATTAGGTATGCTTCACTGCAACCGAAATTAAATTCACCCGTGACAGGGTTAACTTGTCCTCCAGCTAATGATTTCGCATAAAGACCAAACTTTGTTGCTTTAATGATTTCTTCTGGAGTGGATTTTCCGGCGCAGATATAAGTGTTTGACATTCTCGAGGTTGGTTCATATTTGTAGGATTGCCTACGACTTGCTCCGTTGCCTTTTGAGCCCATTCTTCGACCATTAAAATCATCGATTAAATAGTTTCTGAGAATTCCATTCTCAATAAGAACAGTTCTTTCTGTTTTATTTCCTTCGTCATCGATGTTGTTGCTGCCCCATCCATTAGGGATTGTTCCGTCATCAATCGCCGATAAAATTGGCGATGCAATTTGCTGACCGATTTTTCCTGAAAACACTGAGAGATTCTTTGAAACCATGGATGCTTCAAGTGGGTGGCCACAAGCTTCATGGAACAAAGTTCCACCGAACCCGTTTCCAATAACAACTGGCATTTTTCCGCTTGGGCACTCTTTTGCTTCGAGCATCATAATTGTTTTTCTAGCTGTTTCTTCAGCAAGTGCTTCGATATTAATATTTTTTAAGAAGAATTCAAAACCGGCACTTGCGCCTGGCCCGACAGCCCCAGTTTCAATCTTTCCTTGTTCGGCGGCGACACACGAAAGACCACATCTTGCCCTCTCTTTATAATCGAGATGATTGATACCTTTTGTTGAGACAATTTGGACCTTTGTTATTGAGTAACTTAATGAGACGCCAGTTCGGACGATTCTCTTGTCATATTCACGAAGAACTTTTTCGCCCCTTTTGATATAATCGATAATCATATTATCGTCAACAGTAGAAAATGATTGCTCAACAGCCGATAAATCTTTCGCCTTTTTCGTGACTAATTTATCAACTTTTATGCACTGTTTTTCATGAAAAGAATTAGACAAATTTTGAATTAGTTTTGTAAGTGATTTTTCGTTAACTTCATTGGTATAGCCATATACACTTTGGAGCTTGTTTAATAAACGAATACCGGCTCCATATGAGTGGCGGATTACAGAGTTTTCAACTTTGCCGTTTTCAATTGAAACTGCAAAAGTATCTTTCTCTTCAATGTATATTTCTGCATAATCTGCCCCAGTGGTTAAACCACTATTTAATACACGGATAGCTTGATTTTTACTAATCATAGACATCTCCTTTCTAAATCATTCAGTGCGATTATTATAAACCAAAACTCTTCAACATAAATGTAAAATGCATTTATTCTTGATTTTAATTTTCTCTTTGGTATCATAGTGGAGCACTTTCTTTAGGAGCCATGGAGCCCTAAGGCGGAAGGAGTTAAGTATGAAAAAAGATATTCACCCACAAGTTTACGAAGTAGAAGTTACATGTGTTTCATGTGGAACAAAGTTCAAAACCCATTCAACAAACAAAGAAATCCACGTTGATACATGCTCAAATTGCCACCCATTCTATACTGGCAAACAAAGATTCGTTTCATCTGATGGACGTGTTGATCGTTTCAACAAGAAATACGGATTAAAATAAGTAAAATTGTTAAGATAAAAGCTCGCCATTTATCGGCGAGTTTTTTAATTTTTGTTATATTGTATTTATATCAAACTTTATTTTAATAATAAATTCGAATATAATGATTTATACGAAGAGAAGAGCTTGGTAGTTATTATGAAAAGACTAAAACTTCTACTTACATTATCAATCGCTGCACTCTGTGTTACAGGTTGTAGTTTTATTAGCATATCTGATGTTCGTGATAATCAATCCTCCGAACAATCAAATAATAGTAATAGTACCTCTCCTGAAGACAGCGGCAACAACGGCCAAACCGACGAAGAGATTCCAGCATGGGATGAAGCCGGTAATGGAGAGGGCGAAGTTCTGACAGGTTACTATGCCGGAATCGATACAAGACTAAGAGGAGAAACATTGCTCGCTTCGCTTCGTACTTTAAACCTAAAGAAAAGAACCAAAACAATTCCATATGGTTCTCTTAATGAAAATTTTAAGTACACTGACTACGATATTAATAATGTTCAGTATCAAGGAAGCACACCTTATAGTAATAAAATCATCAGTTTCTATAGTGGAAACGTTACATCTAGCTTTAATAAAGAACATGTCTGGCCAAATAGCCATGGTGGAAACTTAGTCGAAAATGATATTCATATGGTGAGGCCTACTATTAGTAGTGAAAACGGTTCTCGTGGCAATTCATTTTATGTAGAAGGTTTGAAAGACCCAAAATTCGGATGGGATCCGGCTATGGAAAGTTTCGGAAAACAATCTTACAGAGGCGACTCTGTTAGAATTATATTCTATTGTATGTGCGTATCAGACAAACTTTCTTTAGTTGAGTCAGAGTACCACGAGACAACAAACGCGAACAGAGACAACATGATGGGAAAATTAAGTCACTTAGTTAAGTGGAATGAAGCATACCCAGTTGATGCTCGTGAACAAAGAAGGAATGACGGGGCGGAATACCTTCAAGGTAATAGAAACCCTTTCATAGATCACCCAGAATTAGTATGCAAAATTTGGGGAAATAGAAACAATGAAACTAGAAAAATTTGTGGAGGGAAATACTAAATGAGAAAACACACCTTACTAGCTTTATTAGCATTTGGCAGCATCACACTTAGCTCATGCTACGTGGATCTTGGATTTATCCAAATCGGCAAGAAAGTCTACGATGAAAAAGCTCAAAACAAACGTATTGCAGAATACTACACGAGCATCACCAGTGACTTAAAAGGCCAGGATCTTTTGGATGCACTAACACATTTAAATCTAAAAAACAGAACAAAAACTGTTGGATATGAAAGTATGTCCACAACTCCAGCCGGTTTGTTTAAATTTACAGACTATGATCCAGCAACAGTAAAGTTTACTGATAGCGGAATTCCTTATGGCACAAAGATTTTAAGTTTCTACAGTGGAAAGAGCGTCACAAAATTCGACAGAGAGCACGTCTGGCCAGCTTCAAGATTAAGTGGTGGTCGTGATGGCAACATAGTTGATGATGATATTTTTATGCCACGTCCTACATGTTCTGAAGAAAACCAAGACAGAGGAAACTCTGTATATATGACAGGTGCAAACGACACAAGAGAGGGTTTTGATCCAGTTGTGGCCTTTAAAAACACGATTGGTGTTGCAGAAGGCATTCATGGTGAATGCGCTAGAATTATTTTCTACACAATGACGTGTGACTCTTCTCTGAAGCTTAAAGATGATTCTTCCTATTGGTCTGGATGCGCTACTATGGGCATGTTAACAGACATGGTCGAGTGGGCATGCGAAGACAAAGTAACCGACAGAGAAAAGAGAAGACAAGTCGGTGGTGAGTATCTCCAAGGTAACAGAAACGCCTTTGTTGATCACCCAGAATATGTTTGTAAGATTTGGGGTTCTCATAATGAGAAGACAAAAGCCGCATGTTCGAAGGCGGGATACGAAACAAATTAACTAATTTTTAATTTAATATTATTAAATTCTAGAACAAGGAGTACCTCATATGAAAAACAAGTTCTACATTACTACGCCTATTTACTATCCAAGCGCGGATGCACATATCGGTCATGCTTATTGCACTACAATGTGTGATATTTTGGCGCGCAGTAAACGAATGCGTGGTTTTGAGACTTATTTTTTAACTGGTACAGATGAACATGGAGAGAAGATTCAAAAGAAAGCTGCTGAAAAAGGCGTAACACCTCAACAATATGTTGATGAAATTGCTGAGAAGTTTAAAAAACTTTGGGCTGCTATGAAAATCTCCAATGATGACTTTATAAGAACCACGGAAGAAAGACATATGAAGGTCGTTCAAGGGATCTTTTCGAAGATGTTACAAAACGACGATATTTACCTTGGTAAATACGAAGGATGGTATTGCACGCCTTGCGAGTCTTTTTGGACCGACACTCAAGTAGGAGAAGAACATCTTTGTCCTGATTGTCATAGACCTGTTCATAAAGCTGAAGAAGAATGTTATTTCTTCAAGACAAACAAATACACTAAACAGTTAGTTAAGTATTATGAAGCCAACCCAAAATTTATTACCCCTGTTTCTCGTAAAAACGAGATGATGAATACGTTCATCAACAAGGGGTTAGACGACTTGTGTGTTTCAAGAACAACGTTCAACTGGGGTGTCCCAATTATTGAAAACAATAAGCACGTCCTTTATGTTTGGCTTGATGCCTTATGTAATTACATAACTGCTTTAGGTTATGACAGTGACCACCCAGAACTATTTAATAAATTCTGGGCCGATGAGAACACTGAAATTGTTCATGTTGTAGGAGCGGATATTACTCGTTTCCATGTTATTTATTGGCCAATGTTCTTGTTCTCTCTTGGATTAAGACTCCCAGACAGAGTTTTTGTTCATGGTTTATTAGATTTAAACGGCGAGAAAATGTCAAAGAGCAGAGGAAACGTTGTTTCCCCATTCCCTTTAATTGAAAGATATGGTGTTGATACAGTTCGCTGGTTCCTTGCAAAAGAATTTTCTTTTGGAAGCGATGGAAGGTTCACTCCAGAATCCTTTGCAGAGCGTGTTAACATTGACCTTGCGAACAACTTTGGCAACTTAGTAAATAGAACGACCTCAATGATTTCAAAATATTTTGAAGGCATCGTTCCTGAACTTAAAAACCCAGGTGAGAAAGAAAAAGCAATACACGCCCTAACTGAAAAGACAGTCAAGGCATATGAAAACTTAATGGATGACCTTAAAATCTCAGAGGCTCTTGATGAAGTAGTTAATTTATTAAATGTTGCAAATAAATACATTGAAGAATCGCAACCTTGGGTTTTATCTAAGGAAGGTAGAGTTGGAGAACTTGGAAATGTAATGGCTGTTTTAACATCAACAATCGTTACTTGTAGCAAGCTTCTTTCGCCTGTTCTTGTTGAATCTGCTGAAAAAGTTTATGAGATGTTTAACCTTAGTGATGAACAAAAATCATATGGATTTATCAAGAATTTCTGCGGATTTACAGGAAATAAAGTTGAAAAAGGCCAACCTTTATTCCCAAGACTTGATTTGGCTATTGAAACTGAATATATTCGTTCACTTACAAAGTAAATATGGCAAAATTCGATCAAAGTAAGACTCCTTATTTGGATGCTCTTAAAACGTACATATCGCGCGAAACCGCTCAGTTAGATGTTCCTGGCCATCAACAAGGAAACGTTTCTAACAAATTAAAAGATTTTATAGGCGGTAATGTTTTTAAGTGTGACGTGAATGCTCCGATTGGCATGGATAATCTTGCAAATCCTCATGCTTGCCTCCAAGAGGCAGAAGACATGTTCGCTGAATTTGCAGGCGCCGACCACTCATTTTTCTTAATTAACGGCACATCAAGCGGAATTATTGCGATGATAATGGCCTCTTGTCGTGCGAATGATAAAGTCATTCTTCCTCGAAACGTTCATAAGTCAATTGTTTCAGCGCTAATTCTTTCAGGTGCTTCACCAATCTACATCATGCCTAAAATTGATGCTGATTTAGAGATAGCAAACCAACCAACTGTTGATGAATACATAAATGCTATGCACAGGTACCCGACTGCAAAAGCAATTTTTGTAATTAACCCAACATATATCGGTGCTGTGAATGATTTAAAAAGGCTCGTTCAAGAGGCACATACACGTGGAATAGCTGTCTTAGTAGACGAAGCACACGGAGCTCACTACTACTTTGATGACAAGGGACCTGTATCTGCTATGAAAGCAGGGGCAGATATGGCGGCTGTTTCATTCCACAAAACTGGTGGAAGTTTAACCCAATCCTCTGTTTTGTTACTTAAATCAACATTAGTTGATAGAGCAACAGTTCAAAAGACTTTAAATATTTTAAATACAACATCTCCATCAACTATTTTAATGGCATCCATCGATGCAGCTAGAGAGTTTGTCGCCACAAATGGACAAATAGCTATGGACCACACACATGAGATCAGCAAATATGCGAGAGAACAAATTGCGAAGATTAATGGGTTTGTTCCTTGTGGCAAAGATCATTTTATAACTCGTGGTTGTTATGATTACGATGAAACAAAATTAGTTATAAAACTCGAACATTTGGATATAAACGGCTTTGACGTGTATCAATTATTGCAAAAAGATTACCGCATTCAAATTGAACTTGCAGAGACATATGCCATTATGGCAATACTAGCTATTGGTACAGGCAAAAAACAAATTGATAGATTAATTGCTGCATTGAGAGACATTTCAAAGAAGCATTATAAAAAGACAAACGAATACAAAAGACACGCCTTTGGAATTGAATTTCCATTCCAAGTTGTTAGACCAAGAAGCGCATATCATGCTGCTGGTAAATTGGTGCCACTTAGAGAGGCTGTGAATCAAATTTCCAAAGAATCAATTATGATTTACCCTCCTGGAATTCCACTAATTGTTCCTGGCGAAGTTTTCACGAAAGACCTAGTACAAAGAATAGAAGAATACAAGAAAAATGGTATAACCAT
>Ga0310786_10013106_pt1 | contig 10231 bp, 8 predicted proteins | sample AusTroGonzalo_MG_FD_203881 | JGI IMG/M metagenome (GOLD analysis project Ga0310786, IMG submission 203881) | Bovine rumen microbial communities from tropical cattle in Woodstock, Queensland, Australia - Gonzalo_03 (v2) (version 2) | ecosystem: Host-associated > Mammals > Digestive system >... | reverse complement strand
TTTCCGCACAAATTCTTCAAACCTCTCAATATAAAGATCAGAAGAAAACGGCGGCACGTCGCGCCCATCAAAAACCGCATGTACACGCATTTTTCGTACGCCCAAACGGTATGCTTCTACAATCATTTGTTCCAAATGTTCCATGTGGCTATGCACGCCACCATCCGAGAAAATACCAGAAAAATGCAAAGTTCCACCACTCGTGGCTCTAGCAATTGCAGTTTTCCAAGCTTCGGAATTAAAAATCTCGCCCGAGTCAAACGCTGCGTTTATGCGTGCCAAACCCTGTTTAATTTTTTGTCCACATCCAAGTGTATTGTGGCCAACTTCCGAATTTCCCATCTGCCCAGGCGTAAGCCCCACTGCTTCACCAGAAGCATCAAGAGCTATATGCATATAGTCCTTGGCCGCAAGCCCAAGGAAAGGCGTTCTCGCCCTAGACACGGCGTTGCCTGGCGCATCTGGCGCCAAGCCTACACCATCAAGAACAGCGAGAACAACCGGTCCTTTATAATCCATATTAAACCTTCGGCACCTGCTGCGTTATACAGTGAATATTTCCGCCACCTAACAAAATCTCACGTGCATAGATTGGCTCAATTACTCTATCCGGGAAAAGTTCCTTAAGAGTTGCAATCGCCTCACCATCATGTGGATCGTAGAAAATTGGCAAAATAATCGCACCGTTACAGTTGTAATAGTTAATATATGAAGCAGGCAAACGATCTCCTTCAATACGTGGATAAGTACCTTCTACTACATCCACGCCCTGTGACTCTTCACGTGTAATCGTCACAACATTTGGTACATGAATCTTGTGAATTTCAAGTTTCCTGCCTTTAGCATCCGTTACAGACTCAAGATATTTGAGATTCTTTTCGGAACGCTCGTGCTGTGGATCTTCCGGATTGTCTTCCCATGCCAGCACCACTTTGCCTGGCGCCACAAATTGACAGACATTATCCACGTGACCTTCAGTATCTTCATCTTTATAGATCCCGTATGGAATCCAAAGTACTTTTTCCGCACCAGTATAGTCTTTGAGTTTTTCTTCAATTTGCTTTTTACTCATACCTGGATTTCGGTCCTCAGAAAGCAAAGTTTCCTCTGTTACGAGCAGAGTCCCCTCACCATCCGTGTGAATAGCGCCGCCTTCCAAAATAAAGTCGTCAGGAACATACCTATCGACTTTTTCAATGTTTGCCATTTTTGTAGCAACATAGTCATCAAAATCCCAAGGATAATAAATGCCGTCTTCCGTACCACCGTATGCATTGAAACCCCAGTCCACGGCTCGCATTTCGCCTTTTCCGTTCACAACCATCGTTGCACCAGAATCACGAATCCACGAGTCGTTGTTTGAAATCTCAACTACATACACATTTTTCATATTCATACCAAGCACGTGTAGATATTGCGATTGGTTTACGCCCAAAACTACTGGTTCGTATTTTGCAATCGTTTCTACTACTTGGCGAAAGGCCTTTTGTGCCGGCTTGGCGCCTTCGCGCCAGTTATCCGGCCTTTCTGGCCACAAAATATACGTACACTTATGCGGAGCAAGTTCGCTCGGCATATAGAAACCATCTTCGCGCGGAGTCGAACTTAGTTTCATTTGATCGCCTTCCTTGTCTTAGAAGCAAGCTTCTTCTGCCTATCCTTGCGACCCATGTTGAATACCATGACTTCACCAATCGCGATACATACACCAGTTGAGACTAGGAGTACTGCATTATCCGCAATTGCTTCTACGCTGAACTCTGGGATAAGTGTGAAGAAGAGTGAAACAAGGAGAAGTAGGATTGGCACTAAGCCCATAACCCAACGGAGTACTGGACCAACCTTTAGCCAGTAACCATTCTTGACCTGCTGACCATTCTTGTGAAGTTTGATAAATGCTGCAAACATTGGAAGGAATGAAAGTAGCAAACACACAAGTGACAACGAGAAGAATGCCCAGAACATGTTGGAAAGCTCTTCCATTTCTGGGAATACGTACGCGATCACAACACCCGCCACAGCTAGAATAATTGAAACAATACCAGTCCAAATACCTACCATGTATGGCACGCCATCTTTATTACGCTTCTTCCAAGACTTCGGGAACATGCCGTCCTCTGCTGCATAAGCAATCACAGAATACACGCCAAAGTTCCAAGACGAAACATTTGAAATAAGTGTAAGGATAAATAGACCGCCTACCACCACGATGATAGCCTCAATTGCGGCTGCACCTACGCCTGCGTTTGCAAGCAAAATTTGCCAAGTATCGAGAAGACCAGTGTCGGTAGAAATCTCAGAGAATTCCGTACCTACACCAATTGCGAAAGATGGCAAGATATAGAAGATTGAAATCAAAATACCACCAAGAATGATAGCTTTTGGAATCTGCTTCTTTGGCTTATCCATATCGTCATAGAACGTACCTACGACCTCAAAGCCAATCATATTAAAGATAATGAGCGAGACAAATGACAGACCGGCCCAATCTACGCCTCCGTCAGATGAAAGCAGTGGCACGAAATCCGTCCAGCTTTCCACTGGGTTTGCTGTACCCTTGGTAAATAGAATATAGAAACCAAGGAAACCAATACCACCGAGAATGGCAATTTTGATCACCGCACCGATGTTGGATACCCAGTCAGACTGCGAAATGCGAAGCATACCGAGGACTGTCACAATTACTATATAAGCAATCTGGATTGCGAGCACCATCCACATCTCCATCTCAATCCCAAACATCGTCATAATGAGCGATGTAATGAGATCAGCAAGAGATGCAATCCATAGTGGGTAGTTTACCCAGTAGAACCAAGCTACACGGGAAGCCCACTTCTTGCCAAAGGCTTTCTTAATCCAAGTATACATCCCGCCTTCGGATGGATACTGCGTACCAAGCTCTGCTGAAATAAGAGCATACGGTACAAAGAAACCGATGAGCATGATAGCCCACCAGAGGTACTGAGAATGGCCAATCGACGCAGTTGGTGCTACCGCATCAGCGACCAAGATTATACAGACTGTCGCGAGCACTGCCGAAAACAGCCTGAATTTATATTTCTTCTTTGGCATTAGTTGCCCTCCTTTTGTTGTTTTATATAGTTAAGCGTCATCTGTCCAACGCCTCCAAAGTAAAGCAACAGCCCACGCTGTGCCGTCAGACGGTTCTCCGCTTCATCCCATGCTGCTGAATTCGGCCCGTCCAAAACCGAATCCGTCACTTCTTCATTACGATTTGCTGGAAGACAATGCATAAATTTGCAATTTGGATTGCCAGTAAGACCCATAAGGTCGCCGTTTACCTGATACTTCGGGAAGAAATCTGCCATATATACGTCACGCGGAGTTTCCTTGTCGTAAAGTCCGTACCAAACATCCGTGTAAATAAAATCAGCGCCTTTGAGACATTCTGGGTTATCAGACCAAACACAAGAGCCACCGTACTGCGCCACATTATTATTGCCGATTGCTAGCCATTCGTCAGAAATCTTGTGATTCCTTGGCCCATAATGCACGAAATTCATACCCATCTTTGTCGTCATTTCGCAAAGCGTATTGCAAACCTGCGTTGCGTCACCCACAAAGACAACTTTTACTTCATTCATATTTTTGCCGGCTGGGAAATGATCAAAAATCGTAATCATATCGCCTACACCCTGCGTTGGATGCACCCTATCACTCATACCGTTAATCACCGGCACATCCGCATACTGCGCAAGCGCCATAATCGACTCGTGCCTATCCACACGCGACATAATAATATCAACCATGCGGCCAAGCACTCTCGCGGTATCTTCAATCGTCTCGTGCCCACCAAGCTGAATTGCGCCCGGAGCGAGATTCAAGGCATGCCCACCGAGCTGCTCCATTGCCACTTCAAACGACACTCTCGTCCTAGTGGATTTCTGTTCAAAAATCATCCCAAGCGATTTATGAAACAGCGAATTCAAGTATCCTCCGCCTTTAATATAATCTCTTACTGTCCTAGACAAAGTAATGATGTCTAGCATTTCAGACTGGTCAAAGTCTGCAGTATCGACAAAATCTTTACGTGTTGGTGTTACGTGTGTTAGTGTATACCCATCCATACTAAATATTATATACTAGCACCAGTTTAAGCACAAGTGTTATAATGAAAGCATGAAGAAGCGCATAGTCTTAGCATTTGGCGGAAATGCTCTCCAAAAAAACGGCGAAGCCTCCGCAGAAGACCAAAAAGCCGTAGCAAGTGAAGTAGGCGAGGCCATCGCTGAACTTTCCAATCGTTACGAGATTGTTATAGCCCACGGCAATGGTCCACAAGTCGGCAACATTCTCATTCACGAGGAATCCGCTGCCACTAAAAAAGCTCCAGCTATGCCACTCGAAACTGCCGTCGCCATGAGCCAAGGTCAAATCGGCTACTGGCTAACTCAGGCTATCAACAACGCTTTTGCCCGTGTCGGCAAAAACAAAAAAGTCGTTACTGTCGTTTCTCAAGTCGTCGTCGATCGCCGCGATTCTGCTTTTAAAAACCCGACCAAACCAATCGGCGAATTCTACACTGAAAAAGAAGCTAAAGCCTTGGCCAAAGAAAAGGGCTGGACCGTCAAAGAAGACGCCGGCCGTGGTTGGCGCCGTGTCGTCGCTTCGCCAAAACCAGTTGATATCGTCGAGAAAAACACCATCAAAGGCCTCATTGAAGACGGCGTCATCGTCATCGCCGCCGGCGGTGGTGGTATTCCAGTCACTCGTACTAAAGTTTTGAAAAAACTAAATGGCGTCGACGCTGTGATTGACAAAGATTTTGCCGCCGAAAAACTCGCCGAGCTCATCAAGGCTGACGTTTTCGTTTCCGTCACTGCCGTCCCGAATGCCTATGTAGACTACGGCACCGAAAACGCCCGCGCCCTTGGCAAACTTTCCGCTCTTGATCTCGAAGCCTACAAAAAACTCGGTTATTTCAAATCCGGCTCCATGTTACCAAAAGTCGAAGCCGCCATTTCCTTTGCTAAAAGCAAAAAAGGCCGCACCGGCATTATCACCGATATAGACAACCTCAAAGATGCCCTCGCTGGCCGCGCCGGCACCATCGTCACAGACGAGAAAACTAGCCTTGAATCAACTTCTTTAGCTCAGCTTTGTAAGCCTCAACACCAGGCTGATCAAACGGATTCACGCCAAAAAGCGTAGCACTCACTGCACACGCCAGCTCAAAGAAATAAATTAATTCACCAAAACCACGCTCATCAAACGAAGAGACCTTAATATTGAGCACTGGAATTCCGCCCTCCGCGTGCGCCGTCCTCACAGCCTTCACTGCCTTAGCGTTCATTTCATCCGTCGGAAAATCAATCACCGTTTCAAACAAATTTCTACGTCCATCCTGCATGAACTGGCCGAGCGAGTGTAAATCGGTCGAATAAATCACGCTGGTTGGCAAAATTCCCTGTTTTTCCTTACCCTCAGACTCACCAAATAACTGCTTTAGCCACTCGTTGAAATACATCGTTGCCGGTTCAAAGCTTGCAAATACCTCTGTATCATACCCACGCTCACCTAGATTAAATCGCATCCAAGCGTATTTTATCGCCGCTTCTTTTTCTGCATCAACCGCACCCTTGATCAGCTCATCGATATTTACCCCAGCAACCGCGAGCGGCAAAAGCCCCACCGTAGATAATACTGAAAATCTACCACCCACATTACCCGGCACCGCAAAACCAATATATTTATTCTGGATCGCCTCATCGTGAAGCGTCCCGGTTTTGCCATCCGTCACCACATAGATACGCCTCATCGCCTCCTCAGGGCCATATTTTTCAATCAATTTCTTCTTAAATTCCTTAAAAGCAATCGCTGGTTCCAGAGTCGTACCGGATTTAGACATCACGATAATCGAAAAATCCTGGTTCCCCACCTCATTCATCGCATAGAGTAGCTCTCTATAAGATAAAGAATTACCCGCATAGACAATTTTTACCGCCGAACGAGGGCGAAGTGCCTCGATAATCGCTCTGTGCCCCAGATAGGACCCACCAATACCGATTAAAACCACTACTTTGGAGCTATTTACAATCCTTGCGGCCACCCCTTTAATCTTGTCTAGCCCAGCAACCTGCATCCTCTTCGGCAATTCTAACCACCCGCTCATCTTGTCAGAACGAATTTCAGCCAAAACCTGCGCCGTCTCCGCCGCATCCATCACCGGGTTGAAGTTAACCGTAATCATAATATGATTATATCAAAAAGATTATCCCTATAATACTTGTATTTTTACCAAAAGTGTGATATAATATGAATAGTACATTACATTGTTTTTGCTCCACTGACGAAAGGAGGGATGCCTATGAAGTATAACGTCAGTGTAGTATTTAAGGAGGACTGCGATCGGAGAAGATTGCACCTCTGGCAGAATCGTTTGCTTCGAGCAGGATTTGCTGTGTTTATGATAGACAAATACACAATGAGTACAGAGTCTATCACAGACAAAGTAACACCGGCTCGGGCAACAACGACGTGCAAAGCCATTTATAATGACGATGCACCGTTGGCAAGCAGGTTTATCACGAATCTGCAAAGATCAGGTCTCCTAGAGACCTATAAGGAAGTGATAAACTTCCAATAAACTCTAGGGAACAGTCAGCCAACACGAAATTTGTGGTAACTGGCTTTTCTATAAATGCCGCCTGCGGAATAAAAATCACCTCTAAAACCTTTATATAGATTCCGATATATATGCTGCTACGCAGGCGGCGCGCTTACAAGAGTTTTGAAAGAACTGAACTCATGGTTCTTTCTGCCCTCCTTTATATAGTTGCCCAGAGCATATGCTCTGGGCGATCTTTTTTATGGGTTTTGCTGCTGATATATTTGGCCGATAGTAAAACCTTCAGTCCACGCAATGCAACGTACCGGATATCCACTTACTCGAGTTTCGAGCCCAGATGGGAAAACATATTCCCCACCATGCTCATCTGCATAACCAAAGCCAGCCCCATACGCATTGTCGGTATCGCTTGCAGTATTAGACCAATAGAAGCCTCGTTCGCTCTGAAGCATAAGCCCATACCCAGGATAGACCACACCAGCCCGCGCAAACCAAAGTGGATTAACGCGAATTTTTGTAAACCCATTCACCATAAATCCAATATTCTCACCCTCGCTATCGAGTTGCGGCGTGATATTGTTTTTGTACAAAAGACTTTCAAAATCGCTAGTGAAATGCAGAGGATCACCATTAGAGTCAGTGCCATCACTCACCCCAAACGGCAGCCGCCATCCAGCAGGGCAAACCGAGCCCTGATATCTCGGCGCAGAAATTGTCACGCCACTACCTTCATACATTTCGTCAAAAGTATACATTTCAGGGTCCGAACCAGACTCCATGAGAGTAACAGTACCACCACCAGCCGTAGCAGCATAAAAATTATAGTAATTCCCCACATGATAATGTTCACAGTCACTTAGTAGATGCCTCGCTTGCGTACACTCATCAAGCGAATAATACACAGTATCATTAGTGTCGTCTCCAGAAGAATAATAATAGACATCCCCCGGGTCAAATGAACGTTCTGCATCAGTAGTAGCCGTAAAATCATCCACATCGTCCGCCGTAGCTACTTGCGGGATCCACGAAACGCTCACGCTATACCCAGGCATAATAACAGAATAGTCTCTATACATATACCCAAGATCAGTATCTTCCGGTGTTAGAGCAGTCGCCCCTGCCACCAAATCATAATCCAAATTTTGTGTCATCCATAGTTGCGAGCAAACCTTATTCGGACCTTCTCCACTGCATTCAGATAATAAGGACTCGAATTCGTTACCAGCCGACTCTACTTCCAGCCTCGTCACCCAGTACTCTTTCATATCACGGCTATCCACCGCCTTCACGGATTCACCGAGGGTCACTGAGCTTCCCCACTCAGCCACCTCCTGCATATATAGAATCTGCGGTTTTGTTGTAGCAGTGAAAACAATCGTCGTCTCATAGCTACCAGACGGGATGAAAGGATCTACCTTCACACCGAACTTCAGCGTCGAAGTACTCCCAGCAAGCGCCGCCGTGTCACTATTTTGTAACTCCACGCCATCCCCCACCGCAAAGTAGTTTCCAAAAGTCTCATTGGTCTTCAGCGCATACCCCCACTTATTCACCGGGAAATTCGCGCTCGTATATCCGTTTTCACTCACATCCACAGACTCGATCACGTAGCCATTATCCACCTCCGGTGCCAAATCACTACTCGTCGTCGTCATCCCGAGCGTAAAACCATATCTATTATTAGTCGTCACCGTCACGTCAAGGTCATCAGACGCGCCAAAAGTCCCATCCCAGCCAGTCGGCGTGACATCAATCACCACCCCATCATTTGTAGTACCATCAAGCGTCAACGAAAGCACCGCCTCGCTCACTACATTTACCGAAAACGGCATCTGTGATTCTACCGCAGACGCATTATTAGAAACAGTCGCAACCAAAAGCAACGCCCCACACATCCCCCTCAGGATTAATCGGTTTTGCTTTTTCACGTATGACCTCGTTTTATGTATTTATTATATTATGCTCATGTTTTCTTTGCAAGCATTTTTCCTTTAATAAAAACTGCAAGCATCCCACCAATTACTATCACGTAGATCAAAAACACCCACGCGTTCCCCTCCGATATCTGCACAAGAAATTGTTTCAACTCGCCAAAGAAATTTACTACTGCAATATGATAGTCCAGTAGTTTTGTCGTGATAAATCCCGCTACTTCGCCCACAAACGGCACACCTGCAAGCACGCCAGTCGTAAAGACTAGCCCCATCGCATACGGCAAAGTTGGAAGAATCAGAAGGTTCGCCGCAAGAAGTATCAGCGAAACTTGTCCATAAAAATAAAGCACAATCGGCAGCGTCATTACCGTTGCTGCGAGCGTCGTAATTATCATGCTCGCGATAAATCCCGGTTTCTTATCACCATAAAACCACTTCGTCATCCATGGCCCTACCAACATAATCCCGCTAAACGATGCAAAAGAAAGTAACCACCCCATATTAATAATAAAATTCGGATTCACCATCAATGTTCCCGCCGCAACTAAAAGAATCATCCGAAGTGGCGCCATTTTTCTCCCCACATACCAACAAGAAAGCGAAAGAATCGTCATCACACCTGCCCGCATAATCGATGGCGTCCATCCCACCAACATCATAAATAGCACTATAAAAACAATCGAAAACGTCAGCCCTGCAAACCGCGATATTTTACCAAAAAGCTTCTTCGCAATCTCCACCAGGATCGAGAGATGCGCCCCGCTCGCCACTACAATATGTGTCAACCCCACCATCCGCAAGTTCTCGCTCAACTCGTCAGACAGCCCCGCTTTCATACCAAGAAGATAAGACATCCCGAGCTTCGCTTCTTCATCCGGTATTTCCTCCTTTACTCTTTCAGAAAACCAATCTCGCACCGTAAGAATGATATCCCCCGGCTCCGGCCTCAAAATTTTCAAAACTCTCGGTTGATACATATATCCCACATATGTCGAAAACCCTTCGTCAATTGCACCATACAGCACCAGCGTATCACTCCGCCTTATCTCCTCATTTTTGCGAAGACTCACATATAGACTTCCGCTTGCGCTTTTGTCTCCATATTTTATATTCACAAGCTTCACTTTCGTCCCTTTTTCGTCCGTCTCCGCATCGCCATTTACCTCACCCGTTACCAACACTTTTTCACCAAATAATTCCCTCGCGGTCATTTCACCACTTAGTTCTCCCGCAATTCGAAAAAACGCCAAAATCATCCCAGCAATCAAAGCTACTACCATGAAGCAGAATTTCGGTTTCACCAAAACGAACAAAATCATTCCGCCCGCCACCACCAAAAACCACCAAGAAGAAAAGTAGCTAATGCGAAAAACAATCCCAAGCACCGTACCAAAAACCACACCCACAGCCAACATCACTACCGCCCAAGACTGGTGCAAACTTTTCATTAGCATCGTGCCATCTTCTTAGCACGACTATATATTATTTACAACCCCCACCCCCAAAGCTTATGCTATTTTGCAATACAGCGAACGCCGAAGCCGTCCCACTTGTTCCAGTTCTTGAGAGGGGTAACTTCTGCCGGGGCAACACCCATACGATAGGCGTTGGCATTGCTGGTAGCCGTAGCAGACCAGAGACGAGTATAAGTACCGCGGCCGCCGCTTGTATTATAATTGTAGTCACCGCTATAGACAATGTTGGCTGG
>Ga0310786_10013105_pt1 | contig 10232 bp, 8 predicted proteins | sample AusTroGonzalo_MG_FD_203881 | JGI IMG/M metagenome (GOLD analysis project Ga0310786, IMG submission 203881) | Bovine rumen microbial communities from tropical cattle in Woodstock, Queensland, Australia - Gonzalo_03 (v2) (version 2) | ecosystem: Host-associated > Mammals > Digestive system >... | reverse complement strand
TTATTACAAATAATTACTTTCCACAGCTATGAAGATGTAAAATTAGTATTCTTTGTTGATGAGAAAACAAAAGATGAGTGGAATTTTGCTAAAATACTTCCTCATACTTGGAGCAATGATAAACAAATAAGATTCTTTGCTGCAGAGTATGAAGAAATGATGGAGATAGGACAACAATTAGAAAGAATCCTAGAACCAAGACTAGAACTTGGAGATAAAGCTGATTATAAAGGACTTCCTCCATATTACATAGTAATTACAGATAACTTCAAGATTGCTAAGAACGTTAATGCAGTTCAAAAGATACTTAGCATGAAACAAAACATCGGAATGAACATGATAGTTTTAAATGAAAACTTATCAACACTTCCAAATGAATGTACAACATTCTTAAGTATTAATGGAAGAAACGGTGCAGTATTCGAAAGTGAATTAACTAGTGATAAACAAAAAGAATTCACAATTGATAACTACACTCAAGGTAACTTCATGAATTGCTGTAGAAGAGTTGCCAACATTCCAATTAAATTTACTAAAGATAATTATGCACTTCCAAATATGGTTGATTTCCTAGAAATGTATGGAGTAGGTAAAGTTGAACAATTAAATGCTACATATAGATGGAAGATGAGTAACCCAACAAGTACTCTACAAGTTCCAATAGGAATCGATGCCAACGGAATGCTATTCAAGATGGATATACATGAAAAGATGCATGGACCACATGGATTAATAGCAGGTATGACTGGTTCTGGTAAATCTGAGTTTATCATTACTTACGTTTTATCACTTGCAATTAACTACCATCCAAATGATGTTTCATTTATCCTAATCGACTATAAAGGTGGTGGACTTGCTGGTGCCTTCAAGAATGAAGATACAGGAATTAAACTTCCTCACTTAGCAGGTACAATCACAAACCTTGATACTTTAGAGATGAATAGATCTCTAGTATCAATACAATCAGAGTTAAGAAGACGTCAAGCTATATTTAATGATGTAAGAGCTAAACTTAATGAAGGTACTATCGATATCTATAAATATCAAAAGTTCTATCATGAAGGACAAGCTACTGAACCAATATCTCACTTACTTATCATTTCAGACGAGTTCGCTGAGTTAAAAGTTCAACAGCCAGAGTTCATGGATCAATTAATATCAGCTGCACGTATAGGTCGTTCACTTGGAGTTCACTTAATACTTGCAACACAGAAACCAAGTGGTGTAGTTAACGATCAGATTTGGTCAAACTGCCGTTTCAGAATCTGCTTAAAAGTTCAAGACAAGAGTGATTCTAACGACATGATTAAAGTACCAGATGCTGCATATATTAAGCAAACTGGTAGATTCTACTTACAAGTAGGATTTAACGAGTATTTCGGAATTGGACAAAGCGCATGGTGCGGAGCTCCATATTTCCCACAAGAGAAAGTTAAAAAGAAAATAGATACTGCAATGAACTTTGTTAATAACATTGGAGCAGTAATCAAAGAATCAGATGAAATTAAGAAAGATAAAGTAGCAAGTCAAGGAGAACAACTTCCTAACATTGTTAAATATCTATCTAATATAGCTGAAAAAGAAGGAATTAAAATCAAACAATTATGGCTTGAAAAGATTCCTGCACTTATCTATCTTGATAAGTTAGCTAATAAATATAACTATGTACCAAGACCATTTATTCTTGATCCAATAGTTGGAGAATTCGATGATCCATTTAATCAGAGACAAGGAATTCTAAACTTAAGATTAACAAAAGATGGTAACGCAATAGTATATGGATCTGCATCAAGTGGTAAAGAAGAACTAATTAAGTCTATCATTTACAACTCAATGTGTGATCATAAACCAGAAGAAGTTAACTTCTATATACTAGAGTTTGGTACAGAATCATTAAGAGTATTCGCTAAAGCACCACATATCGGTGACATCTTATATATAAACGATGCTGAAAAGATAAGAAACTTATTTAAGATGTTAAGAAGTGAAATAGATAAGAGAAAGAAACTATTCGCTGACTATAGTGGTGACTATCAGACATACATAAAAGAAAGTGGAAGTACAGTTCCTAACTTTGTAGTAATTATAAACAACTACGAAGCATTCAATGAAGTATATCAAACTTATGAAGATCAAATTTTACAACTTACTCGTGAAGGTACTAAGTATGGTATTTACTTTGTATTTACGACAAGTGCAAGTAATATGATCAGATATAGACTTGCTCAAAACTTCAAGACTAAACTTGTACTTCAATTAAATGATGAAAATGATTATTCATCAATTCTTGGTAATGTTCGTGGAACTAAACCAAGTGAGATATTAGGTAGAGGACTTGTTGATCTAGGATCAATATATGAGTTCCAAACTGCTTCAATATCAAGTGAAAATTCAAATGATGTAATTAGAGCTAAGATAGACGAACTTCTTAAGAGCACTACATTTAGAGCTAAAGCAGTACCTATCTTACCTGCTAAAGTTACATTCAGCTTTGTTAAGTCTGAGTTCACTGGTCTTGATAATGTACCAGTCGGAGTTGAAAAGAGCACACTTGACATTTCTAAGATGAACTTCTTTAGGAACTTTACAACAATGTTTACTGCTCTTGACATTGTAACGTTGAAACCAATACTTAACGAAGTAGCTAAAGAATTAAATATGATTAATGGATTGAGATTAGTCGCTGTAGATTCCGAAGATATAATTGATCAAGCAAGCGTATCTAAGGGAGAATACGAGACAGATTCTAATGCAATCTTTACTAAGCTTTCTGCTGAAATTCAAGAAACAGCAGAGAAATATAGAACATCTAACTATGATAAGAATAGTATTGCTGATGTTAAACAAACTCTTGTAATAATTGGTGGAATTGATAAGTTCCAAGCTAAGTTATCACCAGAGGCTAAGAAAGACTTCGGTAAGATGTTTGAAAGTGGAAAAGAGCTTGGTAAGTACTCGTTCATACTTGTCGATTCCGTTGACAAGTTTAAGAAAATTGAGTACGATGATTGGTATAGGAATACTGTTGCAAACAATAGAGGGCTTTGGGTTGGAGACGGTATTGCAAACCAATTTGCAATCAAGCTTACTAAGACAACTAAAGAGTTATATGAAGAGATTGGTAATAGATTTGGTTACGTTGTTGAACGTGGTATACCAGTACTAATCAAACTTCTTGAAGAAGGAACAGGAGATGATACAGATGAATAATAAAGTATTTATTATCGTAGAGGTTCCCCTAATAGAAGAAACATATGAAGTATATATACCTGTTGGGAAACAAATGTATAAAGTTTCACAAATATTATCCAAAGCAATTTCAGAATTGTCTGGTGGACATTATCCTGTAAATAGCAATGCGACAATTTACAGTAAAATTACTGGTCAACCATACAATATTAACTTAACAGTAAAAGATTCAGATATAAGAAACGGTTCAGTAATTATACTAATATAAGGAAGTGATATTATGTCAGATACTAGCATATCAGATTTCGCGAAAGCTGAAGGAGCTGCTAATAAATTTAAAGATGGAATAGAGAAACTTAAAATCGCTCAAAATGAAGTTAACAGCAATCCTTTTAGTGGGTTAACTAATAATGACCCTGATTTAGCTGGTAGATATCTTAATCAATTTAAGGAAGGATTAGATGCAGTAATAAACTTGTCTCTTAAAAAGCAAGAAAATATTGCAGCTTTCATTGAGAAGAATAAACCGCAAGATAATGGAGAAGCTCCTCCTGCTGCTGATGAAACACCTAATAATCCTAATAATCCAACTCCAGATGGTCCAAATACTCCAGCTGGACCTGGAATTACTCCACCAGAAACTGGAGATCCTGATGCACCTCCTGAGGTTGAAGAGCCTGAAGTTGAGGAGCCAGAATTAGAGGAAGTAAATATAGATACATCATGTCTAAGGGATTTACCTCTTAAAGATATAGATGGAGTTGTAGATACAGTTCTAGGATTATGTGAAGATAAGAAGATGTATTTAGATGAATATCTAGATTGTGATGAGTATTCTGACGAATTAAAAGAAGCACTTCTTAAATCAGAATTTATACCTGATGAATTAAAAGAACAATTATTAAACGCTGATAGCAAAGTTGTAAGAAAGTTAATCCAATCAATTATGAGAGGAGACTTCCCAGAAATATTTGAGCTTAATCCACTTAATATTGGAGCAGCTTATGCATATCTACAAAGATGTGCAAGTGAACTTGGTATATCAGTTGAAGACTTATTGTTAAATGAAGAATATGCAGATGTATTAAGAGAAAAATTAAAGAACTTCAATGGAGTAGTCGATTTCTGTAAGAGTATCGATGATCTAAGCGCTAACGATTATCAAGATAAGATGCTTGGTGTTTGGGACGGAAGTAATATCGAGGGAATGCAAGATTCTACTGTCGATATAATAAGAGATTACTTAACTTACGTTGCAGAACAAGTTAGTGATTCTAGTCAAACAGTTACTCCAGAAGAGTTATTAAGCAATAGAGATTATGCTGAAGTACTTAAAGAAGCTACACAGCAATTTGCTAAGTCATGTGTATTCTTAAATGCTGGTGGAGCATTAAGTAACGCCGGATTAAAAGAAACTGTCGGTGGATTATTCACTGGTAAGAATGCAAAAGCAATGGGAATGGATAGCAATTCTCAAAAGAAATTTAAAGAAGAATTAGATGCTCTTGCAAAAGAAAAAGGAGTTTCTACAGAAAAACTTCTTACAGACAGTCAATATGCTGAAGATGTAAGAGATCTATTAAATAAGAGTGAAAACGCTAAAGAAATAGGCGCTATATATAGTAAGGAAGAAGCAACAGTATCTCAAGGAGTTGCAAAGAATCTTTATGAAAATGACATAAAGAATGATACTTCAGTGTTCCAATATAAACCTGAAGAAGAAGGACAAAATCCTGAAGATAGTGGACAAGATGTTGATGTTCCAACATCAGGTACACCAGCAACTGATACTGATGTTCCTGCAACAGACGTTGATGTTCCAGCAGGTGATACAGATGTACCTAGTGGAGACACAGATGTTCCTGCAGGAGATGTTGATGTGCCAGTAGGAGATACAGATGTACCATCAGGTGATGTAGATGTACCAGTTACAGAAACACAACCTGAAACACAAGTACCAATCGGAGATACAGATGTTTCTCTTGATGACATACCAGTAGGAGATACAGATGTACCTACTACTGATACAGAAGTTCCTACAGTAGAAACTGAAGTACCAACTGTTGATACAGACGTACCAATTGAGGACGTTCCAACTGAAGATGTACCAACAACAGATACTGATGTTCCTACAGTCGAGACTGAAGTACCAACTGTTGATACAGACGTACCAATTGAGGACGTTCCAACTGAAGATGTACCAACAGAAGATATAGATGTGCCTACAGCATAATAAAGGGAGGTAATGGTAATGAGTAGTTTAAGAGTAGATTTAGCCGATTTAGCAGAATATTCACAATACTTAACATCTATGAAAGCTCAAATAGAATCTAGTAAAGCAAATATGATTGCTACAATAGAATCTATTAAAGGATCATGGAAAGGAACAGATGCCGATACTTTTGTAGCTAATGCAACAGCATACTTAGAGAATCTTTCAATTATTGCAGGATTACTTGAAACGTATGGTGGAGTAGTTGGATCAAAAGTAAAACAATATGCAGAAGCAATTGAAGCATATTGGGGCTAAGTTAGGAGGGTATACATATGGATATAGAAGTTAATTCAGGTGGAATACAAGGGACAGCTTCATCATTTCAAGCACAAGTAGCAACTTTAGAATCACAATTTGATGAAATAATGTCTAAGACTCAAGCAGTAAAAGCTGGATGGGAGGGAGACGACTCAGATGCAGTTCTTTCTCAAATCCAAAAGTTTGAGCAGTTATTTGAAGCAGTAAGAGCAAAAAATCAAACTTATATATCATTTATGAATCAAACAGCGCAGAATTATTCTACAGAAGATGATATAACAAGTGCTGCTGCAAGCAATTTAGATAACTAACAAGGTTAGATAACCAACAAGGTAGGTGATACTATGGGTGGATGTTATACACCAGAACCACTTAGTAAAAAATTACAAACATATAAAGCTAATGTAATGGGAAATGAAGGTACCTATACTGATAAAGCTGGAGAAATAGCAGATTATATTAATACAGCGCAGAATACTATTGATACAGCTAAAGGAGATATTGCTTCATCTATAAGCGATGCACAAGGAGCTGACTGTGTTGCTGCTATGGAATTAGTATCTCAAGCTTGCTCTAGATTAAAGCAAAGCATTGTTTCAGACATTGGCGGAATTTGTTCAAAGTGTGAAGAAGTAGATGAAGTAATAAGGGATATAGAAAAGAAGCAACAAGATGCTTCGAATATTCCTAGATCTCTTTGGATCGAAGAGGCATGGGATGATCTTGGACATTTCATTGCAGGTCACTGGAACAATTCAAATCATGGTAAATTTAAAAAATTAAATGAGGAAATAATACAGTCTATTAAGCTTGCAGAATCACAAATCGATGCGATTGCAAACGCAAGTTATTCTATAGAACTAGGTATAAAAGCAACGCAAGACGGAAGCGTAGATATAGGACCATATAGTGGATTCTCTGATAATTATAGCTTTAGCCAAGAACAATGGCTTGCAGAAAACCCTATTGCACATTTAAATATATTACAACAAGCTGGATGTGTAGTAGCTGGAGCTGTTGAAAGTGTTGTTAAAGCTGGTGAAGGAATTGTAGATAGTGTGTTAACAGTAGCTGCAGGAGTAACTTCATTAATTACAGGAGATGACAATAACTGGTTCAGACAAGCTGCGGCATTCGATTTTGCTGGAATGGTAGGAGATGCAGCAGCATCTGTACTAACCCTCGGTACTGTATCGAAAGAGCAATATCACCAGTCGGCAGGACGAGCAATTGGAAATTTGGCTGGATCCGTCGTTGTTCATGGTGCATTATGGGCATCAGGACTTGGTATTCTTTCAGCAGTATCCATCGCAGGAAATTCAATGGAGAAGCATTTACAAAATGAAAAAGAAACCGTTGGAGGAGCACTTCTTAGTGGTCTATGGGATGGTACTAAAGCCTATGTTACTGGACACGTATTAAGCGCTGTCGGTGGAAAGATATTACCAAAATTATCTAACTGGGCTAATAACAGTACAAATATACTTGCTCGTGGATATAGAGCAGCAGCAACAAGCTTTGGAAAAGGTTGGGGAGCAAACTCACTTGGAACTAAGATTGTTAGTGCTGTAGCAAGTCCAATAAGAGGAACTGTTAAATTATTAGGAAACGCAATTTCAGGCGGAAAAGATATATTAACTAAAACAATAGGAGCTACTAAAGTAGGTAGTGCCTTAATAACTGCAGATAAAGCAGTATCAAATGCATTTAATAATGTATTAGATAAAGGAATTGAAGGAGCTAAAACATTAACTGGTAAAGCAAAAACAGCTTTAGGAAGATCAGGAGATGGTGCTATAGATGTAACTGGTGATTCATCAGAGCCAGGAACTCTAGAAAGACAAAAAGCTCTTGAAGAAGAATTAATGAAAAATGATGCAGCATATAAAGAAGCAGCTAGAGCTGATGAATTAGCAGAGCGCGTTGCAAAAAATGATGCTGTTATGAATTCTAAGAGTGGAAGCATGGACCAAGCAACTGGTGATATGAGATCATCAGCAAGTTCACACGGAGCACCAACAGCAGAGAATTCAGTATTTAATGAAGCTAGACCATTGCCATCAAGTGGAGAAGCAATTACAGCTGATCAATTAGATGAAGCAATGAGAATAGCAAATGATCCATCTGTATCAGCTAGTGCATCACAAGCTGATAAAGAATGGGCTAAACAAGTATTAGATATGGCTGATAACTACACAAGGCCAGGAACTCAAATGGGACCTGCTGATAGTAACTTAAATCAACACGCACCTGCAAATATAACTGGAGCACCAAATGCAGAGAATTCAGCATTTACTGCTAATGGATCATCAACTGCACCAGCAGCAGATGCTTCTACAGTTGGTAGAACAGCTTCAGCAGATACATTAAACTGGGAAGATTATGTTCCAAGTCAAATAGAAACAGCAGAAGGAACACTTGGACATGATATGATGGCACAATTACCTGATGCACCTGTATCAGCTAATCCTGCAACAAATAATACACAATTAAACTGGGAAGATTATGTTCCAAGTCAAATAGAAACAGCAGAAGGAACACTTGGACATGATATGATGGCACAATTACCTGATGCACCAGCAGCGGCAGCAAATAGCGCAGCAAATAATACGCCATTAAACTGGGAAGACTATGTTCCAGCTCAAGTAGAAACAGCAGAAGGAACATTAGGATACGATATGATGGCAGAATTACCTGATGCACCAGCGTCAACAACTGCAAGAGCTGGTATACCAACAACAGATGTACAGATGAGTTATAATGAAGCACAAAGAAATCTGTCTCAGTTAGCAAGAGATGGCTTTAATCCATCAGAATATAGTTCTGCAACAGCAGATGCTTTCGAAACAGAGCAAATGAAATTATGGCATGATTCAACAGCAACAATTGCTGATAGATTAAACGGTGGAAAAACACCAACATTAAACCAAAATTCAAACTGGTATAGTAACGCAGAAAATGCAGCAAACTATTACGAATCACAATTTGCCAGTGGGAACGATTCAGCCTGGGAGCCTTTTGCAGACAATGTCTACAAAGTGGCTAGAATAGATGGAGCAAATACAGGAGCAGATACAACAATATTTAGTACGCCAACAGCAAATCCTGCAACTGTTATGACTCCTACGGTAGCAGCACCGACAGTTGCACCAACAGTTGCACCGACAGTTGCACCAACAACTGCACCGACAGTTGCGCCAACAACTGCACCAACAGTTGGGCCTACAGTTGGACCAACTGCTGTACCAACGGTTTCAACACCACCAGTTACAACAACAGCAGATACATATTATTTTAACCCAGGACCAATCGTTGGAATGTATGATGAACATGTAAAAAATACTAGAGGGCAAACTGAAGCTCAAGAAGGTTAAGGAGGAATAAAAAGATGGAAGAAAAAGTAATACCTGAAAAATATTTACCAATCGGAACAGTAGTTCTACTAAAAGAAGCAACTAAGAAAGTCATGATAACTGGATACGCAAGTGTATCACCTGACACAGGAGACAGAATATTCGATTATAGTGGATGTGTATATCCTGAAGGGTTCTTCGATTATAACCAAGTTTGTGTATTTAACCATTCACAAATTGGTGAAGTATTCTTTACTGGATACGCTGATGAAGAAGAAAAAGCTTTCATGGTTACACTAAACAATGAAATAGAAAAAATCAAAAATGAAGAAGCACCATCAGTTAATTTAACAAGCGAAGACTAGTATTTTTACAATAAATGTAAATATTAGTACAATATTTTAAATAAAATTGACAAAATAAAAAAAATATAATACTATTAACTCATAGGATAGTGATGCAAAGACTGCTATGCTATTTGTATATTCAAGGAGGTGAATATCAATGATCTTAAAAGCAAGTCCAGAAGAAATCAGAACTGCAGGAAAGAAACTAGTTTCAAATGCAGAAAATTATTTAGCATCTGTAAAGAGCTTGTATGAGACAGTTGATAATTTAAAGGCAAATTGGCAAGGAGCTGATAACCAACAATTTGCTGCAACTGTTTATAGTTACAAGGAAAATATCGATGCTTTAGGACAAGTAATTGGTAACTACGGTGTATTCCTACAAGAAACAGGAAATAGCCTAGAAAAACTACAAGCTGATATTGCTCAACAAGCAAGTCAATTATAATTTTTAATGAAAATCTATAAAGGAGGGAAATTTATATGGATATGCAAGTAAATTCAGCAGAATTAGCTAGTGCAGCTAACAATTTAAGAAAAAATGTTAGTGACATGCAACAAATTTTAGATGATTCAACTTCTATTATTAACGGAACTGCAGCTTCTTGGGAGAGTGCAGCAGCTGAAAATCTAAGATCTAGATATACATCACTAGCAGCTAAATTCTCAGATTTCTATGATGCTATTACTAAGTATGCTAAATTCTTAGATAATACTGCAACTGCTTATGAATCAGCAGATAAGAAAATTGAAGAAAGAGCTAATGAACTTCTTAACGAAGGATATAACGCTTAATAATAAATTAAATGA
>Ga0310786_10013104_pt1 | contig 10232 bp, 9 predicted proteins | sample AusTroGonzalo_MG_FD_203881 | JGI IMG/M metagenome (GOLD analysis project Ga0310786, IMG submission 203881) | Bovine rumen microbial communities from tropical cattle in Woodstock, Queensland, Australia - Gonzalo_03 (v2) (version 2) | ecosystem: Host-associated > Mammals > Digestive system >... | reverse complement strand
AAATTCTCCATCTACGAAAAGGCGACGGACAAAATCTTCGCTGAGTACGAGACGGAGCGCACCTTGTACGACGACTACGGCCTGATGAATTTCGGCGACTGGTATCCGGAACGCATGGCCAACTGGGGCAACAGCGAATACGACACGCAATTTGCCATGTTCATGCAGTTCATCCGTTCCGGCAATCCCACGGCCTTCTTCCTGGGAGAACAGACGGAACTCCACAACCGCGACATAGACACCATGGCTTCGAGCGGCGCCGTCCTGCTGCACCAGATGGGCCATGTCGGCTGGTACTACGACAAGTCGGTGCCGGGCACTCTCGGCTGGCCGCATGCCAGCGCTACCGTCAGCCACGCCTGGGCGGAAGGCAATCTCGCCTACTATTTCCTGACAGGCGACAAGCGGTCCCTGGAATATGCGCTCCGCAAGGGAGATTTCTTCGTCCGCGCCGAGTTTTCCCAGCCGTATGAGTGCAATGTCATGCGGAATCCCGGCTGGCATCTCTTCATGAATACCGCTCTGCTGGCCGCCACCAACAGCCCATACTACCTGAACGGCTGCCGCCTGATTATCGACCGTGTGCTGGAAGTCCAGGACAAGATTCCCTTCCCGACCACGGAACAACAGCGCACTGCCGACTACACCGCCTCCGTCGGTGGCTGGACGCGTATGCTCTACAGCGACCATTGCAGCTGCGAGCCGCATTGCCGGGGCAATGCGAATTTCATGATGGCTATCCTGCTTACTGGCATGGGCTTCTACTACGACATCACGGGCGATGAGGCAGTCAAGAACTCCATGATTCAAGGCGCCAAATACTTTGTCCGCGAATTCTATTCGCCACAGACCAGAGGTTTCCGATACACGCAGTGCGTGAAGAAGCCGTACAAGAGCGGCGTTGATCCGTTCATGGTGGAGGCTATCGCCAGGGTCTACCGCTGGACGAAGGACCCGCTGCTGCTAAGCCCCATCACCGAGGGCATGCTTATGCCGCATGTCATTCCGCCGTACGGCAAGGATTTCTCCATGTACTACAGCATGGCTCCGAGGGTGCTTGCCAAGATGGAGGAGGCGGGGCTTGAATGGAACGCCTACGCTCCCGTGCCGGAAAATCTGGCCTTCCGTCCGCCGAAATGGTTTGCGCCCCAGCCACCACTGCTGGTCCAGGCCGAGGATTTCACCGGCGAGGGCGGCGGCCATTGCCGCCTGATGTCCAACCGCCGGGGCAGCATGTATTTCATCGTGACCTACTGGAATGACGCTGGGCACTGGCTGGAATGGGAGTTCGAGGTCCCCGAGGAAGGCGATTATGAACTGGTGCTCCACTATGGCACGGGCGATGAAGGCTCCCGGCGCAGCCTGGAAATCGACGGAAAACTGCCATGTCCTGCCGCCGCCGACATTGCTTTCCCGTTCACCGGCGGCTTCGGCTTCGATTTCGACCAGTGGCAATACCTGACCCTCGCCCAGGACGGCAAGCCTGTCGCCTACCATCTGACAAAAGGGAAGCATACTCTGCGGATGACCAATCTCGCCAAAGGCCTGGCCCTCGATTTCATCGCCATCCGGCCGGTGAAGTAATCCGTGCGGGAGGGCGCTAGTGGCCTTTTGCCAGGGATAAGGGGGATTGCTTATTTCCCTGTTTTTTCCATGGTGAGGGAAATCGGGCCGTCCTGCTGGATGAAGAATATGTGTTTGTCCGCCTGGCGGTAGCCGTCCAGGTCAATGGCTATGACATGATTTCCCTTGAGGATGGAGATTTCCTCATCTGGGCCGTATTGCGTTCTGTCGATGGTGACGGTGGCGGGTCTGGGGTCGAAAGCGACATCATTTTGAGGTCCAAACAGTTTGATACTGGTTTTGGCCACAAAGAACTTGTTGATGCTGGCGGCAATGGATGCCAGCGTCTCTGCCATCAAGTTCACCAGTTCAGTGTCTTCCTCATCTTCCGTGGCGGGGGCGGGGCCGATGGCCTTGCTTATGGTTTCCGCCTTGGAGGAAATGATATTGCCATCCATGTTCATGATGTCGCAGGAAATCGTCTGGGTGACATTGCGTTTCTGGCCGTCCTCCGGCTTGATGACTGGCTCTTCAAACAGCAGCCTGAGGAAAAAGGGAACGATGACGATTTCGGAGTTTCTGGTATTTTCCAAAAAAATGCGCTGCGAGCCCTGGTCATTGTCCACACGAGGACGGAAATCTATGCAGTTGGGGTCAAAATATTCACCGGCCATGCTGGAAAATTTGTCGATGGCCTGGCACATCTGACTCCCGAAGGCGACATTCTTCAGCTTGTTTTTGCCCCTGTTGCAGTTGATGGTGCCCATCATGCAGGCGAAAAGCGCCAGTTCCGCCTGTGTCCCCTGATTAGCTAGACGCTGTTCGTGATTCGCCTGGAACATTTTCACGGCCTCCTCGGGCGAGGAATCGCTCATGTCCTGCGAACTGTAGGGAAGGCTCTGCAAGGTCATGAGTGGAGCTGGGGGAACCCAGGGCTTGTCCAGCCTGGTCTTCGCTGTCTCTGCCGTGGAAATCAGCAGCATGACTTTTTGAATACCATTCAGCTCCCAGTGATATGAATGTCTTTTTTCCTGCCCGTAGCACAGGAACATCGCCATGCAGGCCAGAAGGATAATCGCCTTTTTCATCTTGAGTGTAGTCCTCTTGAGATGGGGGAATTTTATCGTGTGCGGCTGAACACGCACATATTCATGTCTGTCAATTCTGATTTTCCAGCAGGTCTTGAATGAAAGCCCCGAGCATGCAGCCGAGGATGCCGGGAAATTGGACATGATGTCCTAGGACGAAACAGTTCTGCACGGGGAGCCTGCCTGCGGGGCGCGAGGCTCCCAGGAGCTGCTGGGTGCCGTAGGCCGAGCCAAGCGGCGGGGAGTAGCGGCGGCAGGTGTAGGGGGACGCCGCACATACGATGTGAAGCCGTCCTCGGTAGGACGGGTAGGCGGCAAGAATGTCTTCCACTAGACTGTCCGTCAATTTCTGCTTCGCCTCCACGTAGGCGGGCGCGAGGCGGTAGCCGTCGAAAGGTACGCCGCTTTTTTTCTCGAACTCGTCCGGGAACATGGTGCGGAAGGCGGTTATGGTGGGATTGGGATTGCCGGGGGCAGTGGAGGTCACGATACCCGTGCTGTAGTTTTCGCCGCCAGGGTGCATGGCGGCTTTCAGGTCGCTGCGCTTCATGAAGAAGGTCAGGCGGTTGCCGCAGACAGTCTCGCCGTCGAGATAACCGTAGATGGTGAAGAAACTGCAGGTTGGCATCAAATTATGGGTCCGACGCCGCAGGCGCAACGGCAGGAAGTGCTCGGGAAAGAGATGGAGGAAGGCCTGCGGATTGACGGCGAAATGCACGGACTCCACTTCCATGTCCTCCCCATTGGAGAGACGGGCCCCCGTGCAGGTGAATGATGTCTCGTCGAAGCGCAGGCTTTCCACGGTGGTTCCTGTCCTGATGCTGACGCCATATTTGGCCAGTTCTCGTTGGAATCCCTGGAGGAAGGCGTCGCCGCCATGGACTACGGCAGTGAGGTTTGTCTCCATGTTGTAGGCGCAACGGCAGTGGTAGGGGAACGGCGTGACGTCTGGGGGGCTTCCGTGGCAGAGGGAAAAGACGGGCAGGATGGTCCGCAGTTCCGGCGAGGTGATTCCGCACGAGTCGAGCAAATCGTGCACGGTCGTCGCGTCGTAGGGGGTCATCATGGAGAAGAGATCGCCGGGCGTGAAGCGCTCCAGGTTGAAGATTGTTGTATGGTTGATGACCTCCTGTTCGGCGGCGTAATAGGCTCTGATGGCAGATGCCTGGCCGGGAAAATGGGCGGAAAGCGAGGCGCACGCGTTTTGCAGCCCGGAATTGGGCAATTCCAGGCGCAGGCCAGAGTCTGCCATCAGGATGTCGGAAGTGAGGGGGGCCGGGCGAACGACATCTTCTATGCCCAGACGGCGAAGCATCTCGCTGAGGATATGCCCGAAGCCGCCGGTGAAATGAAGGCCCGTGTCAAAGCGGTGTCCGAGTCGCGTGAAGCGGCTGAGATAGCCGCCGATGGCAGGCAGCTTCTCCACCAGGACGACCTGCCGCCCTTTTTGCGCCTGCAAGAGGGCGGCAGTCAGTCCGGAAACTCCGGAACCTATGACAAGGGTTGTTTTCATTAGTTGTTAGTGGCTAGTGGATAGTGGTCAGTGGTCAGTGGTCAGTGGCTAGTGATTAATGGCCAGTGGCTAGATGCCCACTAGCCCTGCTAGCCACTCTACAATCTCTAGCCCCGCTATCCCTAAATGACAAGCCCCCCGTTGACCGCCAGTACCTGTCCTGTGATGTACATGGCGTCGGGACCGGCCAGGAAACTGACGGCGGCGGCAACTTCGTCGGGCGTGCCGTAGCGGCGGAGCGGAATCAGGGGCAGGACATGTTCCCGGGGCAAGTCTTTCGTCATGTCGCTGTCGATGACTCCGGGGGCTACGGCGTTGACCAGGATGCCTTTTTTTCCGACTTCGCGTGCCAGTGCCTTGACTGCGCCGATGAGAGCGGCCTTTGAGGACGAATAGTTGACTTGCCCGGCTTGGCCGGTTTGCCCGGAGGCGGAACTAATGACGATGATGCGTCCTCTACGTCTGGCCAGCAGGCCGAAGAGGAAAGGCTGGACGGTGTTGAAGAAGCCGTTGAGGTTGGTGTCGATGACGGCTGACCATTCCTCTTTGTCCATGAAGGCGAAGAGCGCGTCCCGGGCAATGCCAGCGTTGTATACGATTACTTCGGGGAGTCCGTCGCCGTCGAGGAAAGGCTGCAAAGCCTCTTTGGCGGCCTCGGCCCTGGTGGTGTCGAGGGGCAGGGTGGTAAACGGCCGTCCTGCCGCTTCCACGAGCTGACGCGTGGACTCGGAGTCGGGGCCGGGGACGCGGCAGGTGGCGATGATGTCGAAACCATCCTTGGCCAGACGGTGGGAAATGGCGCGGCCAATGCCTTTGCAGCCGCCAATGATTAGCGCAGTGGACATGGTTGAACAGGGAAATGGGTTTGTAGAGGCAAGCAGTAGGGCGACTAGATTCTGGCTGCCGCACAGGCTGTCGCAGTTTAAATCATGGGCAGGTTGTTCCTAGAGTGAATGACTGGCGGGTGCGGAAGGCTTCCAACGTCTCGTCAGGCAGACCGAAAGGGTTTTCGGCGTGGCGCGGCAATTGTTTGGCCCGGTCAAGCGTCAGGCGAAAATCTGTGGGGGCTGACGAGGCCAGGAAGACGCCGACGGCCTCGCGCGGCTCTACGGGGAATCGCTGCGGGCATGTTTTCGTGGCTTCGGCGGTCAGCAGGCCGCGTTCTTCGATGGCCAGGGCAAGCACCTGATGGCAGAGCCCGGACTCGAGTATGGTCCAGGCCGTTTCCAGGAGGGTGAAAATGGGCGACTCAAAGCAGGTGAGGGAAAAGGCCGGACCATGCAGGCCAAGGAGCGTGCCCAGGTAGGAGGTCACGGCATTGTGGACGGAATGGGTGAATTTAGTCGGCAGAATCTGGTCTTCCGGAAAGTCCAGGATGTCGTCCAGCATGGCGAAGACAGTCTTGTGCGGGCCGAAGGAGGAAATTGTCAGCAGGCCGGTCTCAGGGGAGAATCCGTGCGGAAGGCGTTCCGGCAGGGCGCGAAATAGCGCGGCGGCGGCGAGCGAGGTCAGACGGTCAGCCCGGCGCAGGCCATTGGCGAGGCGGACGGCCTTGAGTTCCTCGTCGGAGAAGTCTTCCAGGATGCAGGCTGTGTTCAGGAAAAGCATGATGAAGTCATTGGATTCCGAGGATGATGGCGGTGTTGGATCCGCCGAAGGCCAGGGAGGTTGACAGCGCGAAACGCTTGTCCTTCAGGGGCAGGTTTTCGCGCAGAGGAGCAAAGGCGATGTCCGGGGGCAGGGTTGAGAAGCGGTGGCTGCGGGCAGCGCGTTGTTCGCGCAGCATGAGCAGGGTGAAGATGGCCTCGATGGCTCCCGCTGCTCCCAGCGTGTGTCCCGTCAGTGCCTTGGTGGACATGTACGGGATGCCATCGGGGTAGAGCCTGGCGAAGACGCTGGCTTCGGTCAGGTCGTTGGCCTGGGTGCCGGTGCCGTGGGCGTTGATGAAGCCGAGGTCGTCGCTGGCCAGGCCCGCCTGGGCCAGCGCCTGGCGGATGGCCTTTTCCAGTTCCGTGCCGTCTGGCGAGGGCTGAGTGATATGGTAGGCATCGGCCGTCTTGCCGAAGCCGTTGACGGTAAAGGTTGTTCCTGGCCGGTCCGGCACCTCTGTCCTGGCCATGATAAGAACCCCCGCGCCTTCGCCGAGATTCAGCCCGCGGCGTTCCGCATCGAAGGGACGGCAGGGCAGCGGGGAGCAGATGCCCAGGGAATTGAAGCCGTCCAGGGGAATCTTGTTGAGTTCATCGGTGCCGCCTGCGATGGCGAGGTCGCACATGTCTTGATGCAACCAGAGATGGGCCAGGCCGATGGCGTCGGCCCCGGAGGCGCAGGCATTGGAGACAGTTATTTGCGGGCCGTGGAGGCCAAGTTCGCGGTGGATGAGCTCGGCGAGATTGCCGTTCAGGAAATCCAAGAGTGGTTCAGGGGCTGGCCGTTGCCCGGTGCGCAGGACGGCGTAGAACGGGACATTGTTCAACTGGCAGGCCGTGGTCGTGCCGATGGCGACGCCAACGCGCAGCCTTCGCATTTCTGCCTTGGTCAGCCTGGCGTCGGCCAGCGCCTCGTCCAGGGCCAGACGCAGCAGCTGCATGGAGACCCCGCCTGGCTGGTCTGGCTGGCGCGACAGGCCGGGAACGTCGAAGACAGGCAGGTGCAGGTCGGTCTTCAGGCAGGTGGGCAGGGCGGGCAGGCGCGGATTGTCCGCATACAGTGCCGGAACCGTTGCGGAGACGCCAGTGCCCAGCGCGGAGACGAGTCCGATTCCGAGGACTTTTGACGGTTGCAGGGTCATTTTTTGTTTGTCTGCACGAAATCAGCGAGTGTCGCGAAGGTCGCGAAGATGGCGCGGTTGTTTTCCATGAGTTCCTGGGGGATTCCGTATTCGCGCTTGAGGGCGACGACGATTTCGACGGCATCCAGGGAATCGAGTCCCAGTCCGGTCTTGAAGAGCGGTGCGTCGTCGAGGATGTCTTCGGGCTTCAGTCCCTCGAGCTGGAGCCAGTCGATGAGTTTCTGTTTGAAATCTAGGCGAAATTGCGCGGTCTGTTCATCCATGATGGTAATCCTTCATGTGTTGTAGTGGAAGACCTGGTATGGTTCATTGTCGATGATGCTTTCCAGAAGGTTCTGGTAGGTATTGAGGGCGTCTGCGTAATCTTCGGGAACAGGCTTGCGGTTCGCGTGGTAATCGACTCTGATTGGTGGTGCGAAGATGTAGTCGATGCCCAGGGGACTTTGCCTCATGAGGGTGAAAATCGGGAAGATTGGCACTCCGCAACGCGCGGCCAACAGCCAGGGGGCTTCGGGGATTCGCAGGGTGCGTCCGTGGAGCGTCAGCGTCAGCTGGGAGGGACTGTCTGACGGCAGACGGTCGCCCATGACGCAGAGGATTTCCCCACGCTCCAGAGCCCCCAGACATTCCAGCAGACCGCCGAATGGGGCCTTGTTGTTGATGATGCGGTAGCGCGAGCCCTGGAGCAGCTGGCCTAGTGCGGCGTTCTGGTTTTCCTGGACAAGCAGATTGACGTTCTGGTTGAAGCCCTCCATGCGGGGAATTGTTGCCTGCCAGCAGCCGACATGGCTCATCAGCATGATGAAACCGTGCGCCTTGACAGCAAAAAGCGTCTCGCGGTTTTCCGGATTGACATCGGTGCGGGGGATTTTGTGTCCTGTCCGCAACCAATGCGCGAGCAGGAGAGCGCGTCCTTGACTGGTAATCAGGCGGTGGAAATGTCGTCGCAGTCTTTTGTCTTGAGGAAAACGGCTGCGGAGGTATGGTTCGGCGGCGGCCAGGGCCTTGCGGTCAAACATGGCGTAGAAGGCGGCCACGACCCATACGAAGGCGAGGCAGAAGCGAAGCCCCAGCAGGCGCAGGCAGAATTTGAAGAAGGCGATGCCCAGGCCGTTGCCGCGCGTGTCGCTCAGGTTCTGATGGGAAGGTTTTTCAGGCATTTCGGTGCTGGATGCCTCTGGCGACAAAGTAGGTGGCCAGGCCGGCGAGAATGGCGAAAAGCGGCCCTAGGACAAGGCTTCCGGCCAGCCAGTCCAGCAGCCGCAGATGCGCTTCCCTGACAATTGTCTGCATGGAGGCCTCCCGCAGGAAATGCCCGCGCAGGAGAAAATGTCCGAGCTCAATGCAGAGGAACGGTGCCAGCGGCGGCATATAGAGGTTCTGGATGGCCAGAGCCATGACCTTGTTGAGCTTGAGCCGCACGCAGGTGTACAGGATGGCGATGGTGTGGCAGGAGATGAGCGGCAGGACAGCCAGGAAGGTTCCTACTCCGGCGGAAACCCCCAGCATTTCCGGCGAGGCGTTTTCCCGCAGCAACTGCCCCAGGAAGGCGCGTGGCGACCGCAGCAAGGCAAGGAAACTGGACGGTTTCCGTGGCACCAGGCGGCGGTGCGGCCAGGGGAGCAGGCGCCTGCACACCAGCCAGGTGTGCAGCAGGGAAAAGCGCAGGTTGTCCAGAAAGGGACGGAAATGGCTGACATACTGCCCTGGGGGCTGGTAGATGGTGCGGATGGGCAGTTCCTGGAGTCGTAGTCCGCCCCAGAGCAGGCGCACGAGGCTTTCGACGATGAAGGTGTAGCGGCGGCAGCGGCAGCCGCTGCGGAGCAGGGCCTTGATGGGATAGGCGCGGAAGCCGCTCTGGGTGTCGGCGCAAGAGACGCCGGTCTCCAGCTTGACCCAGAAATTGGAGAAATTGCGTCCGAAGACGCTGGACCGGGGGGCGTTGGAATCTTGGAAATCGCGGACTCCCACGATTATCAGGTCTTTTTCCGCTCCTTCGGCGTCGAGGAGTGTCAGGAAGGCGGGAAGGTCGTCCGCGAGGTGCTGGCCGTCGGCATCTACCGTGATGACATAGTCTAGCCCTTTGGCGGCCAGGCGTTCTGCCCCGTTGAGGATGGCCGCACCCTGGCCGCCGTTGCTGTGACGGCGCAGGAGGTCGATTCCCTGCCTGTCCAGGGCATCCTCAAAGTCTGGAGGCAGACGAGTGCTGCCGTCATCGATGACCAGCACGTCTTCGACATGCCGCCGACAGGCCGCCGCCACCGCCAGGATGGTCGCGGGGTTGTCGTAGAGGGGAATGGCAACGGCGGTCTTCACGCTATTCCCTTGCCAGCAGGTTGACAACGGCTCCGCAGGCATTTGTCTCAACTGTCATGATTTGCTGCAAGCTATTGTCGGAAGCGAACATTTCGGAAAGCAATTCCTCTGTTTGCGCTTCAGAGGCGGTCTTGAGATAGCGCACCGGCCCCCGCACACCGAGGGTGATTGCCGCTTCGCAGACGGGGATTGAGGGCAGCGTCGGCACGAAGAGCGAGGCCTTGCCTGACTCATGTCCGTGGGCGGTAAAATCGTCCCAGAAGAGGCGGTTGTTGTGGGCGCAGCCATCGCCGTTGAGACCGATGATTGCGGTGTCTGCAGGCGACCAGGCACTGCCGAGGGTGGAGGCGCAGAGCAGGCTGCCGAGCTGGGCGAGCCGCACATTGTCGGCAGCCCGCCGGAAATCTGTCAGGTCTCCAGCGGGGAGGGTTTCGTCTTCGGACATGATTTGCTTGAGTTCGCCGAGGTCGGCGAAGGAGAGGGTTCGCGGTGTTTCGCCGCTTCGACCGAAGCGTGCGACCCCATCGGCGAGGGAGACTGTGCAGGAGGCGAGAACTCTCATGGCTTTCCTCCTTCCAGGACGATGGCGCTGTTCAAGCCGCCGAAGCCCACGTTGAGGGTCAGCAGCAAGTTGCTGGCCAGTGGCTTGGGTTGTGCGGAGACGAATTGTTCGGCTCCCTCGGCGGGGACCTGAAGCCCCGCCTGCGGCGGCAAAAGTCCGCGTCGCAGGAAGGCCAGCCCGTAGGCAATCTGCAGGACGCCGGTGGCCCCTAGCGTATGGCCAATGTTGCCCTTGATGGAAAGCAGGGGCCTTGGCAAATCGCCGAAGACCCGTCGCAGAGCGGCGAGTTCGGAGGCATCGTTGTGCAGCGTGCCAGTGCCGTGGCCGATGACGGCCCCGAGGGCAGATGGCTCGGTCTCGGCTTCCTGGAGGGTCTTGCTGATGAGGGTGCCCAAGGGG
>Ga0310786_10013103_pt1 | contig 10232 bp, 12 predicted proteins | sample AusTroGonzalo_MG_FD_203881 | JGI IMG/M metagenome (GOLD analysis project Ga0310786, IMG submission 203881) | Bovine rumen microbial communities from tropical cattle in Woodstock, Queensland, Australia - Gonzalo_03 (v2) (version 2) | ecosystem: Host-associated > Mammals > Digestive system >... | reverse complement strand
AAGCATATGAAATTTTATAAGTGAACCCAATTGACCATAACGAGTGCGCGTGAGACAATCTTCGTGACCGCTTCGCCTGCCGGAAGGGGCAGGCGCTTTTTTTGCGAAGTCCGAACCTTTGTATAATATAGGTAACTTCTTTCTTAAAAATATGGTAAAATAAAAAAAATAATAATAAGGTGGTTCAATATAATGGTTAAAACTTTTATAGCAACGCTTTTGTTATTGCTGAATTGTATCCCGGCCTGCTTTGCGGGTACTCCCAAAGCTCCTGCGGCGTTTCTTGAAAAATCGGTCCCATGGATTTTTGTTGATTCGGGTAACGGGGTTGATACTTATATACGGATCATGCGTTATAATAAAGAAGGGAGACAAAACCGCACCGGGCCGCGTGAAACCGGGGAGATTGACGTTCTTTATGATTATAGATCCGAATCTAAGATGATGTTATCGGCTTTTAAATTTGATTATTTGAATCATACCTGTCAGGAAACAGTTACTGCAAGACCTGTTATCGGATATAACGGAACCCGGACAGAACGGATGGGATTTGACAACAGCCCGAATTTTAAAGCGGCGCCTGTTCCGCAAGGGAGTCTGATTGAAAAAATTGCAAATGCTTCGTGTGCTGCTGCGCCGGTATTGATAGAAAGATGCCTGGCGGGCGCGAATAAGCCTGAAACATCCGGCGGCAGTAAAGGCATAAGGGTGATCAGGTTAAAAGACGGTTCTTCGTTCAAGATAATCTTCTTCCCCGGGGACAAAAAGGTGTTAAGCGGCATTACGGGCGGAAAAACCGGTCATTATAATGTAGATTATGCGGTACATGAGAGCCGGCGCGACGGAAGTCTGGCAGATGCGGTAAATCTTTTTGTATATGTATCCATGGGGGATACTAATATTAATAAGTATGCCGGCGAAAACCCTTATTATGACATTTACAGGCTCAGCGTCAGCGGCGGCGGCGGAAAACTGCATTACGAACTAAAAAGAATTAAAGAAGGAACGGTACCCGGCCAGCGTGATTATTCAGGCGATGGGACTTGATTTTGCGTAAGTCCAAATCTTTGCAAATATACACACCAGCTTTCCTAAAAATATGGTAAAATATAAATAATTTAAGAAGAAAAAAGGATCATACCCCGGGGATACCGGGCATCATATATAAATTATAAAAACGAGGTTGTCACTGATATGAAAATCGCGAATGCGTCTTCTGGTATCGTTTCCAACAAAGAGCCTGACGCAGCAAAGATTAGCAGGGCCCGCCGCATCATTGCGGGACTGCAGTATGATTTGGAAAAGTATACGGAAAAGGGAAGCGGTCCCTTTGTGGCAGCGGTTTATGATGAGAAAGGGAACCTTGTGGCAAAGATGCCAAACACCGTCGTCATTGGAAAGTGTTCCCATAATCATGCGGAGATGAATGCCATCAAGGCCGCCGAAGAAAAGCTGGGGACCCATGACCTTACCCCTTTCAATATGAAATTATACGTTACGGCGGAACCCTGCTCCATGTGTCTGGGCGGTATCATGTGGTCTGGGATAAAAGAAGTATATTATGGAGTGCCTTCGGATTCCGTGGAAAAGATTACGGGGTTTGATGAAGGCTACAAGCCCGGATGGCTGGAAGCTTTTAAAAAGCGCGGCATCATTGTGTATGGCAATATTGAGCGGGAACTGGGAGAGAAGATGCTGCGAAACTATGTGGCAAAGGGAAGAACGATCTATCAGCCGAAACGGTAAAGCAGGGACAGCTGATCCGCAAATACTATAAATATAAAAAAGGAGCTCTGAATTATGGAACCTAAACTCGTTAAAGCATTTGAAATTCGTTGTAAAGTCGGGAAACCTATTTTTATTGGACAGGACGGCAAGGCCGGACGCCGTCAGCTTATTGCCATCACGGGTGGCGAGGTGATCGGATTTGCACTGCCTTATAACGGCAAGGTGCTGGACGGAGGCGTTGACAGCCAGGTGGTGCGGCCCGACGGCCGGGCGGAACTTTCCGCCCGTTACGGCGTAAAGCTGGACGACGGGCGCAGCTTCTATATCCAGAACGACGGTATCCGTACCGTTGCGCCGGAACATGTGCAGACGGTCCTTTCCGGCGGCATCGCTCCGGCGGAAAGTTATTACTGCGTGACGAAGCCGGAATTTGAAATTTATGATGAGTCGCTGCAGGTGTTAAGAAACCGGCTTTTTATTTCCTACGCTACAAGATTGCCGGATTTAGTCATTCTTGAATACTTTATGGTTGAGGCAGGCAAATAAACTTCAGTTAAAAAATAGCCGGATAAACAGGGAGGCGTTTTAAAATGAAAAAATTACGCAGCATGGGTCTGGCCGCATTGGCCATGCTGATGCTCCTGCCCGCGGTGGCAGAGGCCGGGCGCGCGGAAAAAAACCGTTCCCCTGAATGGGTAGCGGCGCTGCCGGCGGCGTCACAGACAAATCAGCTCGTTGTGGTAGGCGGCGTCGGTAAAACCACAGCCTGGGTATCCATGCATCAGAAAGATAAAAACGGAACGTGGCGGATGATCATGACCACACCGGGCCTTATCGGCAGGGAAGGACTGGGAAAAGAAAAAGAGGGGGACTGGAAATCGCCGGTGGGCGCTTTCCGTTTCAATAAAGCGTTTGGCATCGCCCCGGATCCCGGCTGCGCCATTCCCTACACGCAGGTGGATTCTAATATTTATTGGTCCGGCGACGTGCGGCCGGGCATGCAATACGATCGCATGGTGGACATCCGCAAGTATCCCGGCCTGGACAAAGAGAACAGCGAGCATATCGTGGACTACAAGGTGCATTACCAGTACTGCCTGAACATCAACTATAACCGGCTGCGCACGCCCGGAAAAGGCTCTGCGTTGTTCATGCACTGCTTCGGTCCCTACAAGCCGTTTACCGGCGGCTGCATCGCCGTACCCAAAGACAAGATGCGTTTCGTGATGAAGCATGTGCAGCCGGACTGCCTGATTGTCATCGATTCGCTGGATAATTTTGGCGGTAAGTTATAAGGAGTAACATGATTATGAAACAGGCAAAGAAAAGAATGTTGTCGCTGTTTTTGTCCTGCGCCCTGGCGGTAGAGTTTGGCTGCGGCATTGGAACCGATACCGCCGCAGAGGCCAAAGTGAAAAAAAGCCCTGCCGGGGTTGTGGTGGAAACGGTCCTGAAGGATGGAAACAAACTTTCCAATGATTCAACCGACTTCGTGGTGCTGAGTGAAGCGGTGCCGGATGCCATTCTGGAGATCCGTTATTACTCAACCTATATTTTGTAGGCGACCGTATTGACGGTTACGAGCAGCCTATCGCCCTTCTGACCAAAGAGGCGGCGGTTGCACTGAAAAATGTCAGCGACGAGCTCATAACGAAGGGCTACCGCTTGAAAATCTTCGACGCCTACCGTCCCCAGAAGGCCGTGACCCGTTTTATGAACTGGGCGCTGGATTCGAAAGATACCCGTATGAAGCAGTATTTTTATCCTGAACTGGAAAAAGAAGTGCTTTTTCCTCAGGGATATATTGCGGAACATTCCGGCCACAGTCGGGGCAGCACGGTGGACCTGACCCTGTTCGACATGAAAACGGAACGGGAAGTGGATATGGGCGGCACTTTCGATTATTTCGGCGAACTGAGCCACCCGGACTATAAAGGGATTACGGAAGAACAGTACGCCAACCGCATGATTTTGCGGGAGGTTATGCTCAAGCACGGTTTCCGGCCGCTGCCGGAAGAATGGTGGCATTTCACGCTGGATAAGGAACCGTACCCCAACACTTATTTCACGTTCCCGGTAAACTATAATTCCGTGGCTCCCCTGAAAGTCAAAAAAGGGAAAAAGGGTTTGTCAAAGAAGTGAGAGACCCGTTAAGGAATTCACGATTCAGTTTCATTGGTAGGTAGTGTTACGAAATTTAATAACCTGAGCGGGATATAACGACGCGATGGTAACAGACAGGGAAAAATATTGGAATTGCGTTTTTGATTTTTTAGAACGGTGTGATTTTTCAGATTTTGTGTTACAGCCATAGATTTTTCTGCGCAGGTTTTGTTATAATATAAAAAAGAAGTCCGGAATCGGTGGAACGGAAAACAGGAGCGGTGTATGAGAAAGTACGCGTATCTTAAAGAGCCCTTGCCGTGTAATGAGGGCAGCCGTGTTTTCAAAATCATGCTGTATGAAACCGGGGAAGGGATTTATCTCTTCGAATATTGCAGTCCTGATGCGGTTCAGTGTTCCTTTGACCGTTTTTATGATTCCGTAGAGGATTTATATGAGGACTGGAATGATTTAATCGATGACAGAGGCTGGACAGAGTTGGATGACCCGTTGCCGGATTGCCAGCATGACGCCTTTATCCCTCTCCGGGTTAAGGGCCGGAATATCGGGAAACCGGAATGGGGAAAATTTGAAACGCTTAAGGATGGAAGATGGGTTGAGTATAAGTTACAGGAGGTATAGGAAATGAAAAAACTTACAGGTATTCTTGTGCTGCTGTTTCTGATGATTTGCAGTTTGGCGGCTGCCTCCCGTCCGGAGTATCGGTCCGATGTGGCTGCTTCAAACTGGCTGCAGGTGGAGGACCGTGTCATTGAAGCGAGGGACAAGGGAGGGCTGATACTAAAGGTCCAGTACCCTGTCTTTTCTTCCAAAGACGCTTCCCACGGCCATCTGATCTCTTCGCTCAAAAAGGAGAGCGACCAGACTCGTTCCTTTTTTGCAAAAGATCTGCGGGAGTCAAAAGAGCTGGCTGCCAAAGGGAACCGGGACGTCCGCAACGGGCGCTGGCTTGTTTATGTAGAACTGGTACGCGACGACGCAAGGGTGCTGAGCCTGCTGGAGCGATCTTATCATCGGGACCTGGCGGGGGAACGCTGGGGCTACTCGGGACTGAACTTTGACGCGAAAACAGGGAAAAAGCTGAAATGCCTGGACGTGTTCAAGCTCTCCAAGGAAGCGCTGGCCGATACCCTGGTGGAGCGGCTGACGAAGAAATACGGCAGGAGGGTCCTGGGCAACAACCCCAGAAGGATGATCCTGAGCAACATCAGCGACGATCCGTACATGGAATTCCTGCCCTGGGTCCTCACAGCGAAAGGCGTGAGCTTCCATTTCAGGACAGGCGACTTCAACCGCGGTTATGCGCCGCTCCCCATCGAGATCTCTTTCCGCGACGAGCCGGAACTTTTCAACAAGCGGTTTCTGCTCTCCTACTGAGATAAAACGTAAGATTATTGAATAACGGTTTCGGAGGAATCCCTTGATACTGAACATCCCCGGTCTTTCTGTGGGCGGCGCTGAGGACAGGCCTGCATTTGAACACTTGTACCGCCAATTCTACAAAAAGATATATAACTATGTGTACGGGATGGTCCTTCACCGGGAGACGGCGGAGGATCTGAGTGACGACGTGTTTCTCGCCGCGTGGGAGCATTACGACGGCTTTGACCCGGCGCGGGGAAGCGTGCTTTCCTGGCTGTCCGCCATCGCCCGTAACCGAGTGGTGAATTATCGCACCAGCGCGCATACCCGGCGTGAGATCAGTGTATGGGTGGTTCCGGAACATGCCGGCCCGGATCACGGCTGGCAGGATAAAGAAGAGGGGACGCTGGAAAATCCGGTGAACCGGCGCACGTACCGGATCCTGAAAAAACTGACAGGGGAGGAACGTGAGTTCCTGTCCCTCCGCTACGGGCTGGAAATGACCAACGGGGAAATCGCGCAACTCACCGGCTCCAGCCCTGCGGCCGTAAGCCAGAAGTATCATCGCCTGCTTGAAAAATGCCGGCGGATTGACAGGGAATATGACGAAAAGCCGGTATGATTTTTCGAAAAAACCAAAAATATTTCGGTCAGGCGTCAATTTTGGGAGGTCTGCCTTGTATATATCAGTAAAGGACTAATTCCGGTTGGATGAAAACCGCCGCCAGCGTTCTGTAAATGCAAAGCAGCAGCGCGGTGGATGGAGGAAGTACGATGACAGACGTAGTGAAAAGAAACGGGCCCGGCGCTGGGAAAATGACTGGGGCAGACGCAATGGACAGGCTTTTCCGCGAGGCGGATTTCGCTGCTGAAAACCCTGGCCTTGATACCGGGCTACTGTGGCAAACGTTTTGGGAAAAAATAAAGAAGAGAGAGTCTGCAATAGAAAACGGCGCGCTTTCGCGGGAAATCCTTGCGAAGGCGATGCGATGCAATACGGCCGGAGAGTTATTGGCGCTGGCGAAATCCTACGGCAAAAATATTACCAGGGGAGAAGCCGAGGCGTATCTGGCCGAGCTTGATGATTGCGAACTGGACGGGGACCTGCTGAGGAACGTGGCGGGCGGTGGCGACAGTTATAAAAAAGGTTCCGGCGGGGAGAAATAAAATTTTTTAATGCTTTAGTTACAATGAGATGATTAAAAAAGGAACAGGGCGGCGGGAAAGAACGGAGCAGACGTCAGCGTTTTGCAAAATCTTCCTGCCGCTGCTTTTTTATCTGGCTTTTATCCGGCTGCAGGGTTCGCGGCACGGCAGGCGTGCCGCTTTGCCTAAGCCTTTCCCTTGTGATATAATAATATAATAGCTTTTAAAAACGAATTAAAATTTATGCGATTTTGTAACGCAGTGCACTGTAAGATGAAGAGCGCGCTGTACAATAAAGGAGAGATAACTGTGAGTACCAATCTGGACGTAGGCATTGTCGGGCTTCCCAACGTGGGCAAAAGCACTTTATTCAACGCTATCACCAAAGCCGGGGCCGAGGCGGCCAATTACCCCTTCTGCACCATCGAGCCAAATGAAGGCGTGGTAGCCGTTCCGGACGAACGGCTGGATGTGCTGGCCAAGATGTTCAATTCCCGGAAGATTACGCCGGCCATCATGCATTTTGTGGATATCGCGGGGCTGGTGAAAGGCGCGTCTAAGGGCGAGGGCCTGGGCAACCAGTTTCTGAGCCATATCCGTAACACCGACGCTATCGCGGAAGTGGTGCGCTGCTTTGAAGATGAAAATGTGACGCATGTGGAGGGCAGCGTGGATCCAGTACGGGACATCCAGATTATTGATACGGAACTGTGCCTTGCTGATATTGATACCATTAACAACCGCATGAAAAAAGTGGAAAAGCTGCTGAAGGCTCACGATAAAAAGGCAGAAGCGGAACAGGCATTGCTGGAACGCGTTGCGAAAGGGCTGGAGGATATCGTGCCCGCCCGCCGGATGGAGTTCACTGAAGAGGAAGAGGCGGCGTTGTACGATCTGCACCTGCTGACCCGCAAGCCTATCATTTATGTGTGCAACGTGGCGGAAAGCGAAGCCGCCGATGCCAGCGGCAATCCCCATGTACAGGCTGTTCAGAAATTCGCGGCGCAGGAACACGCGGAGGTTGTGACCATTTCCGCCAAAGTAGAAGCGGAAATCGCGGAGCTGCCGGAAGAAGAAGCCAAAGAATATCTGGAAATGGAAGGCCTGACGGAGGCGGGGCTGGACCGGCTGATTAAAGCAGGCTTTAAACTGCTGGGACTGCAGACATATCTCACCGCCGGCGAAATCGAAAGCCGGGCCTGGACCATCAACATCGGCACAAAGGCGCCCCAGGCTGCCGGCAAGATCCATACGGATTTTGAAAAAGGTTTTATCAAGGCGGAAATCGTTTCTTACGACGACCTGGTACGTTGCGGCAGCAAGACCGCGGCCCGGGAAAAAGGGCTGGTCCGCTTGGAAGGCAAGGACTACGTGATGCAGGACGGGGACGTGGTGGAATTCCGTTTCAACGTGTAAGATTTGCGGATTTAGTTTACCTGCAATCACATGAATTCATTCAGCAATTTACAAATAAGGACAAAGGCTATGTTTGATACACACAACCATTGTGAATTTTCCTGTGACTCGAAGATGACCCTGGCGCAGGCTACGGTGACGGCAGAAAAACTGGGCATCGGCATCATCATTACTGAGCACTGGGATTACGAATACCCCACCAACCCGGAGCAGTTTCTGTTTGACCGGGAGGCCTACTTTGAGCAGAATCTCCCTCTGCGCGGCGACAGGGTGCTGCTGGGGATCGAGGTAGGGATGCAGCCCCATCTGGCGGAAAAGGAAAATAAAGTACCGGAAGGCTATCCTTTTGATTTTGTCATCGGTTCCATTCACATGATGAACCGGCTGGACCTGTATGAAAAGACCACGTACAACGGTTTGTCCAAAGAAGAAACCATGCACGATTTTCTCCGGGACAGCATCCTTTCTGTTGAGGGGCATGACAATTTTGATGCCTTCGGCCACATTGATTATATCTGCCGGTACTGGCCGTATGCGGACAAAGAGTTCCATATGGAGAAGAACCAGCAGGAGTGGGACAGGCTTTTTAAAATTCTAATTGAAAAGAACAAGCCCATTGAGATCAACACCCGCCGGCTGGAATCGGCGGAGGCGATCAAGTCGCTGCTGCCTTTGTACAAACGCTATAAAGAACTGGGCGGACGATATTGCACCTTAGGCAGTGACGCCCATTATACGGAACATGTGGGCCGGCGCCTAGCTGTTGCGGCAGCTATGGCGGAAGAAACGGGGCTGCAGCCGGTGTATTTTAAAGAAAGAAAAATGATTTCAGACAGGTAGTTTTATGCAAAAAAGTATGACTTCGGGGAATTCCCTGAAACTGCTGCTGACCTTCATGATCCCGCTGATCATCGGCAATATCTTCCAGCAGATGTACAGTATCTCGGATATCATCATCGTGGGCCGCACCATCGGCGTCAACGCGCTGGCTTCGGTTGGCGCGGCCGCGCCGATTTTTATGCTGCTGGTCATGATCACTATGGGCCTTTCCAACGGGCTTACCGTCCTGACGGGGCAGTTCTTCGGCGCCAATGATCTGGATAAGATGCGGCGCAGCGTGGCCGTCAGCATGCGGATCTGCGTGATGGCGGTGATCGTCCTGGCCGTGGGCATGCATATCATAATCGACCCGCTGCTGCATCTGATGAACCTGCCGGAAATTCTGTACCGGGACAGTCGCAGTTATATCCTGATTGTGGCGGAAGGTCTTTGGGCCATGATGGCCTATAATTTTTTTTCGGCAGTGCTGCGGGCCCTGGGCGACAGCAAGACGCCGGTGTATTTCCTGGTTTTTGCCACCGTCATCAACGTGGGGCTGGCTCTGCTGTTCATCTTAAAGTTTGGCCTGGGCGTGCCCGGCTCCGCCTACGCGCTGGTCATGGCCCAGGGCTTGTCGGCCCTGTTGTGCGGCGTTTACATGTGGAAGAATTTTCCCATTTTGCGTTTGCGGAAAAGCGACTGGAAATGGGATACCCGGTTTGCAATCAGCCATCTGAAGATGGGACTTCCCATGGCGGGACAGTTTTCCATTCTCGGTGTGGGCATCCTGCTAATCCAGTCCATCACCAATTCTTTCGGCCCCCATACCATTGCCGGGTTTACGGCGGCCATACGGGTGGAGCAGCTGGCCCTGCAGCCCATGGCTTCCTTCGGTATCGCCATGGCCGCGTTCAGCGCCCAGAATTACGGGGCCAGGCAGTTTAAGCGGATCCGGGAAGCGGTAAAAAAGTGTTCCCTCATCGCTATGGCCTTCGCATTCTGCGCCGGCGTCCTCATTTTCTTTTTCAGCGAGAACATCATCGGGGTCTTTATCGAGGAAGGCAACCCGGACGTGGTGAAGGACGCGCTGCTGTATCTGAACTGCTCCGTGCCTTTCTACTTTTTCCTGAGCCAGATGTTTATCTACCGCAGCGCCGTGCAGGGCATGGGCGTGGGCATGGTGCCCCTGGCTTCTTCCCTGATCGAGCTGAGCATGCGGACCGGCGTGGCCAAGTTTCTGGCTACGGACTGGGGGTTCCGCGGGGTCTGTTATGCCAGTCCCGTGGCCTGGGTGGCAGGCTCGATCTTCCTTTTCTTCGCCTATCATTATTTTATCCGCACCTTTGAGAGGCTGAATGCCAAAGCGTAAAGACGGGAAGCTGTTTTGCTCAGGTTGTTTTGTTCAGGATGTTACAGATTTTGAAACCGGCAACAATTTATCGGAAAAATCTTTCCGTTTGGCATAAAAATGTTTGACAAATAAATATTACTTTCATATAATACTTTTAACGTAATTTTAAAATCGTTACATCTGATGAAGGGAAAGAGTAATCTGCTGCGGCAGGTCCCAGAGAGCCGGTGGGTGGTGAGAACCGGTGACGGCGGGCAGAGGAAAATCATCCCTGAGGACTGGCGCT
>Ga0310786_10013102_pt1 | contig 10234 bp, 9 predicted proteins | sample AusTroGonzalo_MG_FD_203881 | JGI IMG/M metagenome (GOLD analysis project Ga0310786, IMG submission 203881) | Bovine rumen microbial communities from tropical cattle in Woodstock, Queensland, Australia - Gonzalo_03 (v2) (version 2) | ecosystem: Host-associated > Mammals > Digestive system >... | reverse complement strand
CCGTTGAAATAGCATCGGTTTTTTCCCGTTTCTGGGCGGCAATATAACGGTTTGTGATGCTGTCCTCATACTTTCCCGGGAAAGTCAGGTTGTCGAAATCATACTCGATTTCGCCGAATCTCACGGAAATAACAGCTACAGCCGTGATAATAAGGAAAATGATAAAAACTTTTGACGGATCTTTCGAAAATTCAGTGTAGAGCGAGGCCAGAAAACCTGTTGTCCGCGCCTTTATCCGCAACGGTCTCATTCTGTCGAAGAAGAAGACGATCGACGGAAAGAAAAACATGATCGCAAGAAAAGATGTCGAAACACCGAGCGCGGCAGCCAGACCGAAATCGGAAAATCCTTTAAAATCGATCATTATCAGAGAGAAGAAAGCCGCCACGGTCGTTATCGCACCGCAGAAAATCGACGGCATTACGACCGGCATCGACTTCATGAGGGCTTCTTCTGTGTTTGCTGAAGTTTCTGCCTGTTCACTGAATCTTCCCAGAAGATGGATCGAAAAATCGATTCCCAGACCGTAGAGTATCGTGAACGAAAACGCAGAAATTATGTTGAACCCGCCGACAAAGAACTGCATTGCAGAAATCGCGCTCAGAACTCCCGACGAAAGCGGGAAAAAGACGATGAGAAGTGCGCGCAACGACCTGAAATAAAAAATTATCGTAAGCGAAAGGAGGATGATGCAGATTGCCAGAGTTGAAAAGACATCATTGTAAATCGCTGTCATTTCACGCAGTTTGTTGCGGAAATTCCCCCCTGCCTCGACTTCTACTCCGAGTTTTTCAGGCTGGACCTCGGCAATCGCCTTTTCAAGCAGATCGACTATTTTTTTACTGTCGGCGACATTGGTTTCACCGCCTGCAGGACGCACTTTCATCGCGACATAAGTTCCGTTTTCGACTTCATAGAACTTGTCCATTTTATATTTCGTGCGGTAGCTTTCCGCCCTTTCAAGAACTTCATCCATTTTTGAAGTCAAGTTGTCCGATTCTTTAGCGTTTTCAGAATTATTTTCAGAACTTGCATCTGATTCTCCGCTCAAAGAAAGTTCCCTTTTCACAGCTTCGGCAATTTGTCTCTGGACTTCTGTTTTTATCCTTTGAAGCTCATCCAGTGTCGCAAAAAGAAGGGCGTTTTTTTCCAGATATTCGACATCTCTGTCAAATTCGACAAACCTGACAAGCGGATTTCCGTCGATTTTTTCCTTGACGAGCCGCAGAGCTTCGATGTTTTTTTCACGGTTCGGAGAGTGAGCGACGACGAGGACTGTCGAATAACTGCCGACTATATCCTCCATTTTTTCAAGTTCCAGGACCATTTCGTTGTCGCCTTTGAAAAGGGCGCGGATATCAGTGTCGATTTTCAGGTTGTTTTTGATGTAAAACAGTTCCAGAGCCGTAACGATTGCAAGACATAGCATCATAAACCATGTGTGTCTTGCCGAAAAACTTATGAATTTTTTGTAGAAATTGTTCAAAAAAGAACCTCGCTTTTATTCTTTGCCGTAAAGTTCCGTCTCGGTTTTCGAACCGTTTTCACGAACCGCGCCGAGAAATTTTTTGACTTTTTTGAGGGCGATTCCCCTTTTGAGAGAACTGATCTTGTCAATGAAAAGAACGCCGTCGAGATGGTCGTTTTCATGCTGGATCGCGACAGCAGTAAGACCGGTTGCCTTGATTTCCTGCGGATTTCCGTCAATGTCGAAGTATTTGCAGACGATTTTTTCGGCACGCTCGACATCGGCATTGTATTTCGGCACGCTTAGGCACCCTTCTCCGTATACTATTTTTCCTTCTTTTTCAGTAATTTCGGGATTTATGAAAGCTACCGGACGGAATTCCGCGCTTTTCGGCTTTTCACCGTTCTCCTCGGCCTTTACAAAATCCAGGTATCCGAAATCTATGACAAAAATCCGCAGTGAAACGCCTACCTGAGGACCCGCGATGCCAAGACCGTCGGCTGCTCGCATCGTATCAGCCATATTTTTCGCAAGTTCTTTGAGTTCTTCGTTGAATTTGGTGACTTCTTTCGCCTTTTCGCGCAAAACTTTGTCGCCGACAGTCGAAATATGCAGTAATGCCATTGTTTCTCCTAAACATTGAATCTGAAATTGATAATATCGCCGTCCTTAACGACATATTCCTTGCCCTCAAGCCGGTAAGCCGCAGCTTTTTTGCACTCAGCCTCGCTTCCGTATTTGATGAAATCGTCGAAGTGAACGACTTCGGCACGGATAAAGCCGCGCTGGATATCGGAGTGGATCTTTCCAGCCGCATATAACGCCGGAGTGCCGTTCTTGATCGGCCATGCGCGGACTTCGTCACTTCCCGCTGTGAGGAACGAAATCAGTCCGAGTGCCGAATAAGCGCTTTTTATAAAGCGGACCGAAGCACTTTCCGTCAGACCGTAATCTTTCAAAAATTCTGCTTGTTCTTCCGGAGAGAGTTCTGACAGTTCGACTTCAAGCGGCGCGCTGACACAGAAATATGAGATTCCGTCGGCGGAAAGCTGCTTTGCAAGCGCTTCAGGAACAGCCTGTTCGCCTTCGGGCTGGTTGAGAAGGACGATAATCTTTTTCAGCGAAAGAAAATTGTAGTTCGCGATAAGTTCCATCTCTTCAGGAGATACAGTGTCCGGAGCCGGAAATTCGCCGTTTTCAAAAAGATCGCGCAGCCTTTGCAGGATCTTAAGTTCAGGCGGATTTTTCTTTTCCTTCATCTCGCGCTCAAGCCGTTTCTCGATCACAACAAAATCGGTAAGTATCAGATCTTCCTTGATTTTTTGATATTCAGTTGCAGCATCCGTCGCATCCGAAGTCATCAAAGAGTCGAAATTTCTCAAAGTCACGATCAGAAGATCGGCTTTCTGGATCAGATTTTTTACTTTTGCAGGAATTGCCGATTCTTTTGACGGGGGAACAGTGTAGTCGCTGAGAACGAATTCGCTGTAGGTTTTCTTTTTCGGATTATATATTTCCGCAAGTCTGTCGATTCTTTCGTCGGGAACTTTAATCGTGCCGACAGTTTCCTCTTTTTTGCCGCTCTCGATTCCTGTCAAAGCCTGAAAAACCGTGCTTTTGCCGGAAAACGGCAGTCCAATCAAAGCTGCTTTCATATTTTCACCTCTGAAAATTGTTGATCATTTGATTTTAAAATCGGGCATTATAGTCAAGACCCTTGAATCGAGTTTCGTCGGTACAAAACTGATTTTATTACCTTTTTTAAGCATAATAAGCGGAACGAAAGCCATGTTTTCCGCATCTAAAGGATCAATTATGCCGTCTTTTATCCTGTAAGTGTGTTCAATTCTGTATTTTCCGTTAAGCTTTGTAAACGCTCCGTTTTTCGCCCGCTGCTGAATTTTTATAGAAACAACGACCTTTTTATTAAGCTCGTCATAAAACGAATTTTCAACAATCGCTTCGATTACTTCCTCTTTCGGAACGGTGCTTTCGGAGCTTTTTTTAACAAAAATATCGGAATTTTCATAAGTATTCTGGCGTTTTGTGGTTATTTCCGAAACATCGATATCGATATTTTTCAACATTTCGAAAAGGCTGTCAGGGGTCGTCGTCGGGAAAAAAAGGTCTTTTCCCAGAATTTCGACATTGAGATCGCGGATTTTTGAATTCATCTCCTCCCTGAGCGCTTTCGGATTTATTCCGTCGGCAATTTTGACAAGAACACCGCCGTTTTTAGCGACCCATGACTGCGCGATCATCGGAAGCCACGAGCCGTCGACGCTTTTCAAAACAAAGGGCATGGCTTGAATATCGGAAAACAGCAGTATAAAAAGTGCAAGAAGCGTGAGTTTGCAGAATAAAAACTTATTTTTTCGATTTTGCTCTTTCATTTGCGGTCACCTTCTGTTCCAGCCTCGGCTGTTTTTTGTGAAAATGCCAAAGCATGAAAATTCCGAAAATTATAAACGGCATGCTGAGATACTGCCCCATCGTCAAACCTTCCTCAAACACCTGATATTCCTTGATGAACTCGATGCAGAAGCGGAAAGAGAAATAAAGAATGAGAAACATCGCCGTGTAAAGCCCTGACTTTCTGTGGTCTTTGCGGACGAACGAAACGGTGAGCATGATCATCAGGATCACAAAAGCGCCGAATGCCTCGTAAAGCTGCGACGGATGGCGCACCGGCCAGTAGTTTACCAGACACTCCATCTTTGAAATGTCGCAATGTCCGCTTGCCGCGTTTATCGCGAGTTTCATATCGTCGGGATTTCTCAAAAACTTGAATCCCCACGGAACTGTCGTGATTTTTCCGACGATCTCGCTGTTGAAAAAGTTGCCGAGTCTGACAAACGTCGCTCCCATGATCCCCGGGAAAACGACACCGTCGGCAAGATCGGTGAATGAAAGTTTGTATTTTTTCGCGACGCAGAGGACTGCAACGATAAGCCCGATCGTCGCACCGTGGCTTGCAATGCCGCCTTTGTAGACTTTGAGAATTTCAAGCGGATGGCTGAAATAATATTCAGGCTCGTAAAAAATGCAGTGGACAAGGCGGGCACCTATGACTGTCGCGATGACGCCCCAGATCAGCAGATCGTCCGCGACTTTGTCGGGAAAGCCGTATTTTCTGTAAATTCTGCGGGCGAGATAAAAGCCGATAAAAATAGCCGTAGCGAACAGGATCCCGTAGTATCTGAGCTGCAGCGGTCCGATATTGGCGATAATCGGATCAATATTCCAAACAATGTACTGCTCCATTTAAAGCTCCAAAAATATCAATAATTTTAACCATTTTCCCCTTCTTTAAGAAGAAAATCCTCCATAAATTCATCCAGGATCGGTTCGCCGTCAAGCACCGCATCGGCATTTCCCGTCTCGAAATCGGTCCTGTGATCCTTGACCATTTTATATGGATGGAGAACATAGCTTCTTATCTGGCTTCCGAAATCGATACCCTTCTTCTGTTTTTCGATTTCCGAAGACTCCTCGTGTTTCTTTTCAAGTTCGAATTCGTAAAGGCGCGACTTCAGTATTTTCATCGCCGTCGCCTTGTTTTTGTGCTGGCTTCTGTCGTTCTGGCACTGGACGACTATGCCGGTCGGAATGTGCGTTATCCTTATCGCGGAATCTGTTTTGTTGACATGCTGACCGCCGGCGCCGCCTGAACGGTAAGTATCGATTTTCAAATCCTTTTCATCGATCTCGATTTCGATCGAATCATCGATTTCAGGCGTTACGAAAACGCTTGCGAACGATGTATGCCGCCGCTTGTTGGCATCGAACGGACTTATCCTGACAAGCCTGTGGACACCGATTTCGGCTTTGAGATAACCGTAAGCATAGTCGCCTTCCGCGATAAAAGTGATATTTTTTATCGCCGTAGCGTCATCTCCTGTAATTTTATCAATTATTTCAATCGAATACCCTTTGCGCTCACACCATCTCGCATACATTCTCGAAAGCATTACAGCCCAGTCCTGAGACTCTCTGCCGCCGGCGCCTGCGTTGATGCTGACGATCGCGTTCATAAGGTCTGTCTTTCCGCCGAGCATTTTCTGAAATTCGATCCTTCCGACAAGTTCGTCGGTCTGCCTGAGCATAAGCTCCGCCTCGCCTTCGATCGAAGGATCGTCGTCTATCAGCTCTTTTGCAACGCTCAGTTCCTCGATCTCCGATTCAAGTCTGGAAAAAAGTTCCAGATTGTTTTCCAGAACGCGTTTTTCCTTGTTGAGAGCCGCCATTTTCGCGGTATCAGACCAGATTTCAGGCAGATCGAGCTGTTTTTTAAGCTCTTCAAGACGCTCTCTTTTTGAATTTATGCTGAGCGATTCAAAGAAAATTTTCGATTTCTGGTCAAGTTCGGCAAGTTTTTGTTCCAAGTCCTTAGAAGTTAAAGGCATTTTTATTTCCACCAAAGATTTTCAACATTTATTTTCGCGCCGTATTCCGTCATCATCCTGTCGCGGTATTCATCCCATTTTTCAGTGCCGTATTTCGCGATCAGCTCCTCAACAATCAGCGGATACGCGAGATTGAAGGTCAGATGCCTTTTGTAGGCAAAACCGGCGATCTCGATTATTGTATAAAAGTTCTCGCTGTCAAGATATGGCCCCAGTATTTCACCGGGAAAACTCGCCAGGACATCGTCTTTCCACGATTCTCCCATCACATCAGGGCTGTAAAGCCCCCAGTCGCCGTTGTTGCGTGCCAAAATTTCATCATCGGAAAGGCTTGCCGAAAGGATCCTGATGTTTGCGCCGTTGCGAAGCTGCTGAGCGATGTCGTCGGCCTTCTTTTTGTTTGAAACTCTCACCGCATAAAGGCGGTAAAGCTTTTCGCGCAGAAATCTGTCCTTGTTTTCGATGTAATACTGCCGCACTGCCTCGTCGTCGATCGCGTAAACCTCGTGCTTTGTCCTGCGGCTCATGTATTCGACAATAGTTTTACGTTTGAAGTCATCGATTTTATTGCGTATTTCAGGAATATCCTCTACTCCTTCGCTCTTTCCCATTTCGTAAAGGAATTTTTCGGAAAGTTCTCTGAAAAGATAGTTTTTCCTCATCTCCTCCGAGTCGGACATGTTGTTCTGCCGCAGCCACAGGTTGTATTTCAGCTTGAAATCTGAAACCGAGACAACATCGCCTTTGAAAACATAGACTATCGAATCATCATTCAGTTTTCCGCACGAAATCACCGAAACAACGGAAATCACTATAAAAAAGGCTCTAAAAAAACGATCCATCATCCCTTAGGAACAAAATCACCTCAAAAAACGCGAAATTTTAAAGAAAAGCTAGGAAAAGGCAAGAATTTATCGGACTACGGAGAGAAAAAATGAGATAAAAATGCAAGCTGCCAAAACCGGAATACATATTGCAAAAAAAATCGTTCGCGTTATAACAGCGGGTTTTTTCGAGCTGAGCTTTGCAAAAAGTTTCAGCCTTTAAATAAATGAGGTGCGATCATGCTTTTGGCACAAATACTTTCGGTAGTGATTTTTCTTGCGATGTTCATTCTCATGGTGACGGAAAAAATCGAACGCCATTTGGTTACGCTCGGCTGCGCGGTCCTGACCGCAATCCTTGTTTTCGGGCTCGGGATGCACAGTTTCAACGCGATCATGGAGACACTTAACATAAAAATAATTCTCACGAAAAGTTTCTGGTACAGCGCGGGCGACGTTCCTGAAAACTCGACAGGGATCAACTGGGCGACGATATTTTTTATCGCCGGAATGATGGTCATGGTCGAGGGAATGGCAGCTTCGGGCTTCTTCCGCTGGCTCTGCATGAGGCTTGCGAAACTTGTTCACTACCGCGTCATCTACATTTTTGTGGCGTTCATGCTTATCTCATTCGCCCTTTCGATGTTCATAGACAGCATCACGGTCATTCTTTTCCTTGCCGCGGTAACAGTCGAACTTTCGCGCCTTCTCAAATTCAATCCGGTGAGCATGATCCTTGCCGAAATTTTCTGCGCGAACTTAGGCGGTTCGGCAACGATGTGCGGTGATCCGCCGAACATCATAATCGGAACGAGTCTCGGCTATTCTTTCGGCGATTTTCTGTCGAATACCGGGCATATCGCCTTTATCTGCCTTGCCTTCACGCTTGTTTACTTCATTCTTCTCTGCCGCAAAGAATACATCAGCGCAGGAAAAGATATCGACATTTCGACGATCCCGACACCGAAATCGGCAATCGTCAGCAAAATCGGCTTCAGCAACAGCTGCATAATCTTCTCGATCGCGGTCGTTCTCCTTGTAACGCACGCAGAAACAGGCCTCACGGTTGCAACGATCGGCCTCGGGATCGCGCTTCTCACGCTTTTTGCAGCACCGAGGTACGCAACAAGGATTCTGAAACGTGTCGACTACAAGACACTTCTCTTTTTCATCGGACTTTTCTTTGTCGTCGGTGGCCTGGAACAGACAGGGATCCTCAAACTCATCGCCGATTTCATCGGAAGAGTCTCGGCAGGAAACGCCTACATCATGATTGCGATAATCATCTGGGTATCGGCAGTCGCGAGCGCTTTCATCGACAACATCCCTTTTGCCGCAACGATGATCCCCGTCATCAAATCGCTTGCCGCATCAACCGGAGTTTCGCTTGAAACCATGGCGTGGGCACTTTCGATGGGAACCGACATAGGCGGCAGCGGAACACCGATAGGAGCAAGCGCAAATGTAGTCGGGACCTCGGTTTCGGCGAAATCAGGACACCCCGTCGGCTGGGGCAGATACTGCAAGCTCAGCGCACCCGCCGCGATAATAGTTGTCGCGATCAGCACGCTCTATATTTTTGTGAAATATCTGTGATTCTTTAGATTAGAAGTTCATAGTGACATTTACGACCACTTCACTGCCTAATGTCTTTGCGACAGGACATGTGTCTGCCGCGCTTTTAAGCATCGCCTTCTGCTTGTCAGTGTACTCGTGATGCGGAAAATTGATAACTATGTCTATCTGTCCTATACGACGAGGGTCTGCAACCATAGTTTTTTGAATTTCGTATGTAGTGCCGTCAACATTAAAACCGTGCGCTTCAGCAGTAATCCCCATTATCGTCATCATGCAGGCACCAAGTGCTCCGCAAACAAGATCTGTGGGCGAAAAAGCTTCTCCCTTGCCGTGATTGTCTGTCGGGGCATCGGTCATAATCGTGTTGTTTGATTTAAGATGAGTTAATTCATTGCGCAGTCCGCCTTTGTACTCACCTTTGATTATCGGGTTGATGTTTGCCATTTTCATCTCCTTCTAAATAATAAAACAATAAAACGGCTCATTGTAGCTAGCCCCATGTTTTTGGCAAGAATTCCACTGCAAATTTGTTTTTCGGCAGATTTTTGCAATAAATCTGTGTCTGAACCTTATAATAGCGAATTGACAGAGCGCTTCGCGCTGACAAAATCAGGTCAAATATAACTTATGGGAATAACACGATCGTCATCTTTTAGCGTTACAAGGTTGTCATAAAGGCAGATGACTCCGCCTGTTCCGTGGTTTACCCCGGGAATTTTGTCTAATTTGGCGAAAGCATTGATGTCTTTTTTGGACGGATCAGCATGTTTTTTTATTTCAAGCGGATAAAGCACGCTGTCATTTTCTATAATAAGATCTATTTCGTTCATATCTTTGTCGCGGTAAAACCAGAGCGGTGGATCTATAATGCCCTTGTTGTAATAACTTTTCACGATTTCAGAAATAACGAAACTCTCGAAGAAAGCTCCTGCCATAGCACCGCTTTTCATAACATCCGCAGAGTTCCATTTCGTCAGATAGGCAGCAAGACCTGTATCCAGAAAGTATAGTTTCGGGGTTTTGACAGTCCTTTTGATTATATTGTTTGAATAAGGTTTCAGCAGATAAACAATGTTGGAAGCGACAAGAACCGACAGCCATCTTTCTGCCGTAGGCTGACTTATTCCGATATCTCTTGCGAGAGATGCAAGGTTCAGAAGTTGTCCTGTAGAAGCGGCTGCAGCAATCATAAATTTAGTAAATTTGAGTGTATCCCCTATTTCAGAAAGTTCCCTGACATCGCGCTCGATATATGTCTTGACATAAGATCCGTAAAACATCTGCCAGTCATAATCAGGATTTTCACAAAGTTCCGGCATGCTTCCCAGATGAATAGTTTTCCACACTTCGTCGTAAGACATTGGTTTTATTTCCTTTTTTCTTTCCGAAAAATATTCGTCTGTAGGAATAAAAGGCTTGTCAAAAGAAACGCCGCACATTTCACGTAAAGAAAAACCAAGAAGAGTGACAAGCCCTATTCTGCCGGCAAGAGACTCACTGACATTTTTCATCATCATGAACTGCTGTGAGCCGCACATAAAAAACTGTCCTTTTCTGCGGTCACGGTCCAACAGCATCTTGATTTGCGGAAAAAGCTCCGGGGCTTTCTGGATCTCATCAATAAAAAGCGGTGGAACATGGTCTTTGAAAAAAGTGATACTTTCCTCTCTTGCAACGGCAAGAGTCAGCGGATCGTCCATTGTGGCATAGTTCAAATTTCCTGTTATCGCTTTCAACATTGTTGTTTTACCGACCTGCCTCGGTCCTGCCACAAGAATCGCACCAAACATTTTTTCCAATGTTTTCACTGCCTTTTCAGCGTGACGAGGAACATACATGATTTAACCTCCGGCCAAATTAACATCCAATGTTAAAATAGCCGCTTTTTATAAATTATCAACTTTTCATTGAATATTTCTGCTCAATAAAAAATTTTAAGCATGAATTTTTGATCAGAA
>Ga0310786_10013101_pt1 | contig 10234 bp, 6 predicted proteins | sample AusTroGonzalo_MG_FD_203881 | JGI IMG/M metagenome (GOLD analysis project Ga0310786, IMG submission 203881) | Bovine rumen microbial communities from tropical cattle in Woodstock, Queensland, Australia - Gonzalo_03 (v2) (version 2) | ecosystem: Host-associated > Mammals > Digestive system >... | reverse complement strand
GACACAATTTGCAAAAATTGATCACCTTGGCACTTTATACGCCGATTGTAGATATATTGACATCCCATACGATTCGCATTTTTCGTCAAATGATAAAATAACTTATCAGACAATCAGAGAGCCAAATAGATTCGTAGCAACTGGTGGTATTTACAATAGATCGTCATTATTACCGTATATTGTTATTCCTACACCTGTCGGTTCACCTTTTGTGTTCAGAGATTCTGCAGGTTCTTTGAAATTGGCGTATGTTTTTTCATATTCTGGTCCAATTCGTGAATTTTACGATGGTGGTGATGATTTTGAGAAATATCCTGGCATTATTGATAGAGATGCAGAATTAACAAACACTATGTTAAAGGAACAGTTTGGAAGTGGTGAAGATAAAATAGCAGAAGACTGGTTAAATTTGCTCGGCAATGTTTCAGATTTAAATGCACAAGGTGAAACTGTTACACTAATCGAATCAAAACTCACGAATGAACAAGTAGCATTAACTACTTCTTATCAGAAAGCTCAGGGTTCTATGACTATGAAGGCTAATAGATCGAAGACAACATCTGATACTGATACACAAACTATAAATACACTAACAAAGTGGTAATATATTATGCCTGTTACAAGAGTATTTAACGATTTTAAACGCAGATTTTTAGCTGGTGAAGTTCCTCGTGTGATGGATTGTACAGCTTACTTGCTAAATAGCGGGTATGAAGCTTCATACGAAATGCCATTATACGCACGTACGTTGTATGATTTTGCTAGTATAAATTCTGGTGCTATTAATGTCGATGATCGTTACAATAGTGTCTACGGTTCAGCTTTCGCAAATGGTACTTACATTGAAAACACATATTTTAGAGATACTGAATTAGCAAGCGAAGATGAAGAAACTGGACAATTAATCGTTGTTGATGAAAATAATATCGACAGTTATAGAAATGTTTTGTCAGATGCGAATGGAAATTTAGATCCAAAGTATAAAGAATATTTGAAAAAGTATTCAAGTTTCTTTCTAGTTGGTAGATCTGACGAATTCGCACAACTTGTAGCATATTGCAAATCAAGAGAACTAGAAACATTCGCTGTAGTACTTTATGATGATGTAGAAAACGTCAATATTACTAACTCGTGTTTCGGTACATCAAAACAGCATCCTTTCAGAGGTTTGTTTGACGGTAACGGATTTAGCATAAGTATTCAAACAATCACACTTCAAAATAGCTATGCTTGTGGTTTATTTGGCTACATTGCTGAAACAGGTATCGTTAAAAATTTAAAAATTTACGCACAAAAGACAGATCTAACGCAGATTAAATCTGTAGATAATTATAACTCTATACAGATTAACGTCAACGATTCAATAAACTTGATTTCACTTGAAACAATCAAAAACGGTTGTGATGACGTATGTATTGGAGTATTAGCTGGTGTTAACAACGGTTTAATTGAAAACGTTGTAGTATCAGCTGACGTTTTGTACAATTCAAAGATTCGTCCTGATGTGTATTTAGTTCAAAACAAAGCAAATCAGACTAATGGAACAACAAAACTTTTAGTTTCGCAAGACATTATTGATGCTGGTATAGTAGATAATTTTGCAAATACTACTGCACTTTCTTCATTCGGTAATTTTTGTTATCCAACACAATTGTGCTTAAACAGCTATGCTAACATTATTCCGTATGTTGGTTATTTCAACGAAGGAATGTTTAATACATCAGCTGACATTGCTGCAAATATGTTTGATGAACCATTGTATCGTGCAGGTGCAATCGATCAGAGACTTACAGGTACAGTTGTAGAAATTGAAGATTTTGAAATTGCAGATGACGAAGATAAACCAATTAACCAGATGTGTACGCAAGATCAATACATGAACGATATTTACCAACAGTATACTGCGACACATACTGGTAATGACAGCTACAATGAAATGTACAGTTATCTGTTCGGTACTAATCGTGACGGTACAACACGAACAATGTCGTTTAGATTGGGTCCAAATAGTAAACAAGCATTTTTAATTGGTGGTGTTGTTGGTTACAACAATGGTGACATTAAGAGTCTTGCTACATCTGAAAGAATGTTGTTTAAGAACAACGTCGTAGCACTTATTGGCGGTATCGCTGGTAGAGGTAATCGTGGACAAATAGAAGATACTCACATAAGAACAGTGATGTCGGGTTCATCTGCGATGTATGATGATATATTGGTTGTTAGCAACAATGTAGGTGATACTAACAGAATTTTTTCGTGTTCTTTTAATAACGCACATATTTCAAATAAAACTTCTAATGTAAGTGAAATTTACAATGATAATGGTGAACGCTTTGTAAATTCTACTATTAGTGTTAACTCTTTACTTGGCAATATGGCTTTAGAATGCAGTGCTAGAGTAACACCATACGGTACTTTCTACATAAAAGAAGGTGAATCAGAAGAACCAATCGATGCTTACACACAATATTTCGATTACACGACAACGTTTACTGACAAAGCTTCTGGACAAGCTGTAGTTGCTAATGTGACAATTACTACAAATGGAGTTTCACAAAATCAGCCTGTAACTATTACTGCTGCAAAAATTGAAGATTTGTGTAACATACAATACAATGCTGTTAATAATACATCGCAGATTTTAAATACTAACAAAGTATATTCTGCATGTGTATACGAACATGGTGTTCCTGTATTAACTGGAGGTACAGAAACAATCATTTCAAATATGCCATCTGTTACTTTCTATTTCACAGCTGCTGATCAACCTATTACGGAAGGAACTTTTTCACTTCCAATATCTTCACTGACTGTTCAGGGTACTATTCAGAATCCAAACACTGCTAATTTCTATCAGATGACAGATGAGTTTAACGTAAAGTTGTCTCCTGTATTCAATATTGGTGGAATGTTTGGTGAATACTTATACACTGATGGACAGAATATTGTGAATTCAGATGTGTATGTTGGAATACAAAATTTCACACGTGATAGCGACGCTAATAATGTTAATCGTTATAAAAACGTCAATAAGTGTGCAAGTTTTGCTTGTAACATGACATTTGATAGTTCAAATAAATCAAACAGTGATTTGTACGCTTCATACGATTTCACTTCTGCAAATGCAAGAATAAAAAATAAACTAGAAGTTGCTGTGTTTGACATGATATCAGAAGTAGGAGAAAATGAAGATTACAAATACTGGCATTCTACAACACCAACTAGTATAGTAAATCAAAACGGATTTATTCAGTATATTAACTGCTATAACCAAATCGCACCGGGATTAGTAACAACACAGTATGCTGATGCTATGCACTACAAAGGTGAAAATCGTTACGCTAACGTTGGTATTCAATATACAGATTCGCTATTTTTCAGATACGGAATTAACCACGGTTACGAAAAAGCAATCGGTAATACTAGCAGAGAAGAATTAGCAAAACAACTCGCGTATGAACCACAATCTGGTGTGTATTTTAACTATCCAAGTCAATCAGGTGCATATAGTAAACGCGACGCGAATAGTACATACAATGCAAGAATGTGTCAATACGACACAGTATTTGAAGAAGCGTACGATCACCTTAATACTGAAGAAGGTAGACGCTCAACAGATGCGTATGTTACAAACCAATTAACATTGTATCCGCAACACTATCCACTATACAGAGGTAGAGCTGCACTCCAGACAGGAGGAAACATTGACGGTTATCCAACATTTGCGAACAATGCATATCACGCTGTAAGACTTAGTTATAATGTATCGCTCATACATGCAAATAGCATGGCTAGTTACGCTGTTGACTTAACAGAAACACTTAATAATATGAAACCTGTTAGCAGACCTAATTATATTTACGCGTACTCAGCAGTTCCACTGCCATTAGGTTCTAGATTAAGTCTACCTTGTACACTTATGTTCAGCGATTGTTTTAGCGGTGATATTGCACAATATTATCAGAATTATTCTTCTGAATATGCAAAGCTAACAATGCAGCAAACTAACAACAAATGCTATGCGTTGAGCAGTGATTCATGTGACAAAATTTATGCTGATAATAGATATTGCTACGAACAAATTGCTAAAAATGAGACTTACGAGTTGGGAATTCCAGCAATGCTCGATCCAAATTTTGTTACACCATCTACTGAAGATATAGTTGTTGATGGCGCTATAATTGCTGGTCAAGGTCATATTGTTTGTAAAGTACCTTTCCAAATTCAGGATGGCAGTAAATATGACTTTGGTAATTTGATACCATACGTAAAGACTGCTAAAGTAAGTAATTATCATGTTAAAGTATCTCATATTGGTAGAATTGTTGAAGACACAACTACCCATTTTAAGAGATTATTGCATTATGATAGCAAGACAATCATTAACTACGATGATACTGACAATTTACTGCGCGTAAATAACATTAAAATCGACGAAGACATGTCTAAACTAAAAAACTCGCAAGAAACAGAAAGATGTGTAGATGATGTAGCATACTTTACGTTGTCAGTACTGTATAATACTATTAACAGCTCAAATATTGAAGAAAAGTATTTGTTGTCAGCTAAGATTATTCCATCTGACGTAGATGATAATAAAAAGATTTTCGTCAACACAGAAACAAATAGACCTTTAACTGCAAACTCACTTGTGTACAGTTATGTGCCAACACATGAACAAATTACACAAATTCTAGATGAAGGTCCTAACGCTATATTAACATGTACTGGTTTATCGGCTGACGATTTGCAATACATGTTGCTAGTTGATAGTGAAAAACGCCCAATTATGGACGTTAAACTTGACGTGACTGCTGCAGATAACGATGGATATGTGATAAATTTCGATGAAATCGGTTATAATACTGTAGATAGTCAATTAAAACCACAGTTTGAACTTTCTGGCGGTTTGGCAATAAATATAGAAACTGGTAACTAAATGTCGAAAAATACTAAATTGTGTCTGACATATACTGATTTTCTCGGTGCTAGTGCATTAGAGTACTCAGCAAGTTTTGGTCATTCGTATAAAGATGATGTTTGCGTGTATGCACTTAGCGCAGCGTTAAGTGCTAATACCGCGACTAATGAGTATTCTTGTTTAGCTATTGATAAACTCACATCAGCACATTTAGCAGACTTTCGTTGGTCTACTATTTTTGATGCAAATCAGTTGAAGTTTGCGATGTCAAATTCTGCAAACTATATGTGTTATCAATTTAAGATGTCAGATATTACAACTGAATCAGATAACGAACCAGATGTACCATACAGTTATGAAGAATTTTTCAATGACAATGTGTTAAATCACATGTCAGCTTCGACTGCTATGCAGTATAAGCACATTTATGAAGAATATACTAACTCGACACCACAGACTGTAGTAGGAACTACTAAAACAACAAAAGATTTGTTAATAAACAACTTTAAAACAACAAATAATCTTGTATCTGATACTGAGTTTGTTCGTTCTGATTATTACAAATTCTTTATACCAGAAACTGACATTGTTCATGACAAATCAATGCTAGAGTTGAATGATGGAGATCTTGCTTCTGTTGGTAATTCTGCGCATGCTTCTTTTAATTGCTTACTATTTTGTGTGAATAAAAATCACACTTCAGAAAAACAATCATACGGCGTTCCAGTTGGATTTACAGATTACGTCGACTACAAGGCTATTCCAATTTCAATTTGCGTATTTTCGAATGATATTATGCTGGCTGGAAACAACATTCAGTTCGAACCTAACCTAAACGGAATTGTGACGGTAGAATAATGGCAGTAGATTATAACAAATATCCTTGGCTGTGCCCAACAATTCCTGAATATGAAGCTGGCTGTGATAAGACGTCAGCAGCAAACCGTCCAACAAGTGAAACTAACCTTGCGACTGGAGTAACGATTGAAGGAGTCGACCTTTATGGCATTCCTTGCGTTTATTACTACGTTACACACGACATCGCATACGATGTGCATTATGGCGAAGATCAGTTAGAGTGGATAGCAAGAGCATTCAACTTTAGAGGATATATCAAGCAGATGCCTTCAAACGTCAGAACATATCAGTTAGAGGGCATTTGGGGTGAAGACCTCGTAGAAATGTATGTTGCAAACACTGCATTCAGATATTTTTCTACTTATGGTGGAGAAGATAGAAACACTCCAGAAGTCTACGATCAGATTATTCCGCGTATCGGTGACATCATTTACATTCCAGCAAACAAGACTTTCTATGAAATTAGAAACGTGAACTACTATACTGAAGCATTCGGTGTAACTCCACACACTTATACGCTTAAGTTGAAAGTTTACAAAGACACAAAATGTACTATTTCAGCCGACAATCCTACACTTAAATTGACTGAAACTCGTCCTTACGATCCTATCTACAATGTAGCTCCTTCTGCATTGTCAGCACAAGATCAGTATCACGATCCTCTACAATTGAACGATGAACTCCAGAATCTGGATAAGTCAAAAACTGTAGATACGTTCAATTACGTGTACGAAAATGATGCTTTGCAATAGTTCATTTTTTAATTATACTTGATATAAATATAACATAACAAACTATTATTTTTTAACTTAGTGAGGTGATAATATATGCCAATTCCAGGTACAAACGCAACAGGAACTCCAGACGCAATCGATTCTAGCGATTATGTCATGACCATCATTCGTGCTATCAGACGCTTCCCAGAAGCTCGAAAGCAGGAAGTAGAAGCAGAATTCAAGAAGCAGACTAAGGGTATGAAAGACGAAAAGCTCGCTCTTGAAAAGGCTTACAATAAGGGTTATATCGATGCTCTTGGAGACATCAATTCGTTTATCGCAACGACATCACGCGGTATTTAAGCTTTAAAACTTTGATACTAAAAAAGGCACATTTTAAAAGATGTGCCTTTTATTATATTTTTTACAACATAAAAACATGTGTGCTCAAACATGAGGGTAAATAAATGAGTAAATTACGGTTATAAAAACTGTGTATATGACAAATTCAACAAGTGTATCTGGTTGAAAGAAGTCGGTGAAACAGACTTTAAGAAATATCCATTTACATTTGACTATTATGCTCCAGATAGAACTGGAACATCTCCTTTAATCGACATTCATGGAAACAGAGTAGTTCGTAGAGTTGTCGATGATCGCTCAAAACTTCAACCACTTATTGATGCGGGTGTAAAACTTTGCGAATCAGATTTAGGTGAAGTTACAAAATTCTTACATGAAAGATATGACGCCATAGCAGATGAAATTGAAACAACTGCTGATCAGTTCAGAATCTGTGTATACGATATTGAAACACAGACTTCATGTCCACAAAACAGAAGAGACATTGTAAAAGTCAAAAGAGTAGACACTGGTGAAGAACTTACAGGTGTCTTGAACGAACTCGATGACTTCGTTCACACAAATGATTATTTGTGGTGGGATGAAGAAAAAGGCAAGTATGTAAAGTTCTTGGAATCTTGCTTTTACGTTTCTGAATTCCCAAAACCTTCTGAAGCAAAATATCCAATTAACGTTTTCACTTGTTATTCAACAGTCGATAAACAGACACACACATGGGGACTGTTCGATTATACAGGAAACGATCCACACGTCAACGATTACAGAAGTTTCGATGACGAATATGCAATGTTAACAGACTTTGTTAACTGGTTCCACAAACAAAAGTTCGACTTATTCACAGGATGGAATACAGATGGATTCGACTTGGAATACATCATTCAGAGAATTAGAAATCTTGAAATCGAACGTGGAATCGCAACACAGTACACAAATAAAGATGGAGAACTAGAGTATAATTACAAGCTTACAAAGAAATTCTCTCCATTTAATAAGGAACCTTCGATTCGCCAAATCGTAGATAAGAAGGGTAAACCAACAGGTGATACTGCAATTTCTATTCAAGGCTTATACACAAACGACTATATGGCAATGTATAAGAAGTTCATCACTGACAGATTTAAGTCATTTGCATTGAACTATGTTTGTGACCAGGAAATTGGTGAAGGTAAGCTTGAATATCAAGGACAGATTTTTGAAACTTATAAACGTGACTGGAACCGATATGTTGAGTATAACGTTCAAGACGTTCTTCTAATTAAGAAACTTGACGATAAACGTAAGGTATTCGACATTGTTATTCCATACTGTACAGAATGTTTGATTACACTTGATAAGTGTCAGTCAATGATTGCTGCAGTTGAAGGGTATATTTTGAAGTTCATGCACAAGAAGAATATTCGCATGAACGATATTGACCGTGGTAATAAGCGTGACTGGTGGCATGAAACTGGTAAGTACAAAGTATTAGATAAAGACGGAAACATCACATATCAAAACTGCGATTATGAACGTGGTTTGTTAGATTTTGAAGATTTCGCAGTTAAAGCAGGTTATTGTTATGCATATCCCGGTCGTTACAAATGGGTAATGTCTGGTGATATTCAGTCGTCATATCCTCATCAGATTATGATGTATAACATTAGTCCTGAAGTCAAAGTTATCAATCCAACTAAAGAACAAATCGAATCAGGTGAAGTTATTCAGTCTGAAATCAATGGTGTTGGATTTAGAAGAACTGAAAGTGCACTTCTTCCAGATGTTATTAGACAGGTGTTCTCAGAAAGACTTGCAGCAAAGGCAGAACTTAAGAAAGCATTGCATGCTCATGACGATGTCATGGAAGTTTATTGGGATAAGAAGCAAAGATGTAAGAAGACAATCATTAACTCATGTTATGGTGTATGTCTGAACGCAAACTTCCACTTGTATGATATTGACTGTGCAAGAGCAATTACTAGAGGTGGTAGAGATACTATTCGTTATTTGATGTCTTGTAATAATAACTATTACACATCAAAACGTTTCTTGCAAGACGCAAAGAAGTATTTCCCAAGTATCAAGATTGAATTATCTGATTGTGTGAAGTATTATAAAGCAGATGAACTAATTCCAGTAATTCGTGATGGTGAACTTATTAAAGTTCTTCCAGAAGATTATCTTGAAAAGACAGATAAAGTTTGCTTAACTTCAGAAGACAATGCAGAAATTTCAAGTCATGTTTCAAGATATAATTATGACAGAGACCCAATTAAGGTCAAAGGAAGAGAAGGTGCAGTCGTTCAAGTTGACACTGACTCTAACTACATCTGTTTCGAAGAATTCAAAGAAGAAGTTTGTAATGACATGGACGGATTCGTTTGGTTCGATGCACTTGAAACAATGATGAATGATATGTGGAATAAAGTCTTGCAGATTCGTGCAGATAAGAAGAAAATTCCACAATTGATTAAGTTCTTGCGTGAAAACATGTTCTACGGTTTCTTCTCTTATGCAAAGAAGTTGTATATCGGTTCGATCGTAGACAGTGAAGGCGAAAGATATTCATTCCAAGATTATCACAAAAAGATTAAGGGTGTTATTTTACAGAAGAATGAATTCCCAGAATTCTGTAAGGAGTTTGCAACTCCATTAGCATTCGACATCATGCATGGACTTACATACGACCAAGCAATTGATAGAATTATCAAACTCTTCAATGACTTTAAGAACCACGCAATTGACGAAATCAGTTCTCACCGTTCAATTTCGAACTATGCAAAATATGTTAAATATCCAATTGAATGGTATGTGAAGAACGGACTTCAGTTCGATAAGGGTATGCCATCAAATGCAAAAATGGCACTTGCATACAATTATGTTTGTGCAAAGCACAAAATGGCTCTAGAGCCAATTGATCGCGGTAGTAAGTTTAATTACATTTATTTGAACAAAAACAAATACAACATCGATAGTATTGGATTTATCGGTGCATGGCCAACAGAATTCAATCAGTTCTTCACAATTGACTATGAAACTGCATTTAGAAAATTCTTCTTGTCAGTTTTTGAATCAATGTTTGCAGTTCTTGGTTGGATCAAGAAGGGTGAAGAACTTCCGTTGGTAAGACAAACAAGTATTAACAAATTCTTAAGGAGATAAGTTATGCAAATCAACATGGATAATTGTGATTGTCAACTTTCAGATGTGCCAGTGCTCACAGAAGATGCATTGCTCGACCCATCTGTAGCAAATTCGAAACTTGCTAAGAAGAAGTTGAAGATCGAAAAGATCGAAGAAAATGAAAACGGCGAAAAGATCGTCACTATGAAGGAAAGTACAAACAATCTTCTCTGCGGTTAATCATGATTACATTTGACTCTATGTTAGTGAGCGATAA
>Ga0310786_10013100_pt1 | contig 10235 bp, 6 predicted proteins | sample AusTroGonzalo_MG_FD_203881 | JGI IMG/M metagenome (GOLD analysis project Ga0310786, IMG submission 203881) | Bovine rumen microbial communities from tropical cattle in Woodstock, Queensland, Australia - Gonzalo_03 (v2) (version 2) | ecosystem: Host-associated > Mammals > Digestive system >... | reverse complement strand
AGCCGACGGACGTCTGGCGCTGGGACCGACCCGTGCGCTGGAACGGCTATTCGTTCTTCTATACGTGTGGGCAGACCAACGTGGCGATCACGGGGAAGGGGGTGATCGACGGCAACTCCACGTCGGAACGGTTCCATGTCCGCGTAGATGGCGCCTACCTGCGTACAAGCGACACGAACATCGTGGCGCGCGGACTGTTCTTTGCGGGTTGCCGGGGCGTGCGGATCGAGGGGATACGATACGTCAACCCCTGCGGATGGGCCACATGGTTCCTCGACTGCGACGACGTGCGCGTGCGGAATGTGACCATCCGCTGCGACCGTGAGCGCCCGAACGGCGACGGGCTGCATTTCGGAGGTTGCCGCGACGTGTCCGTCTCGGGTTGCGACATCGACGCCAACGACGACGCCATCATCGTCCGTTCCCACCAGGAGCAGATGCGCTCTCCGCGTCCTTGCGAGCGGGTGCTCGTGGAGAACTGCACGCTGCGCTCGAACCAGTACGCCGTCCGCTTCGGCTGGACGGGCGACGCCCCCGTCAAGGACTGCGTGTTCCGCGACATCGACTGTCCGTACTCGAACCGCGGGCTCGGGTTCGCCGTGCCGAGGATGTTCGACCCCGCGTACACCCGTGACCCTCCGCGCGGCAACGGGATCCCGGAGCCCGGCTTCCCGACCGTCCCGTTCGCCCTTGAGAACATCCGCTTCGAAAATATGCGTCTCACGAGCTTCACCATTCCCTTCGGGATAATGGTCGGCGCCGGCGAGCGCGTGGCGTACATGCGGAACGTGTGCTTTTCGAACTGCCAGTTCCGCTCACAGCAGCCGCCTGTATTCAAGTTCCGCCGGCAAGACCGCGTCTCGGACTGGCGTTTCGTTGACGTTGACTTCAGCATCGAAAAGCCAAGAGGTTCGCTCACCCCCGACATGGGCGTGTGGTTCGACAACGCCGAGGACGTCGTCATGGAACGCGTCCGGTGGCGGTGCGTGCCGCGCGACGATCCCGAATGGCGGATCACGCTTCGCCAGATCGCCAACGGGAAATGGGAGCGCTACACGGATCCCAAGACGAAATACGTGAACCTGCGTCCCTGCACGAAGCCCCGAGAGACCCTTCCGTTCGAGGTCGATGGAGCGAAGCTGCGTCCGCGCGTGGAAACGGCGTCGGACGGCACGAGGCGGCTTGTTTACGATGAACTGACCAACGGCATCTTCGTGTGGAAGGTGCGGGTGACGCTCGAGGAGCGGGGCGTACCGGGCGGGCGGCGGTGGACGGTCGGCATAGAGAACCACGACCCGGGCTTGGACGTCCTTGGCTTCGAAGGCCCGTGGGAGTGTTTCGGCGACTTCCGGCCGCAGACCTCGTCCCTCGTGGTCTGCGGCACGCAGGTGAAGGACTTCCCAGAGTCGGGGAAGGGGCTTGATCGCATCTCCGCAGACACCGTCGGCTGGGCGTCCGCAGGCGACCGTGCCTCGGTTCGCCGCAAGGAGGCCGACATGCGCGTCACGGAGGAGCGCGGGCGGGCGGTGTATGCCTCTCCGTGGTGCGACTCGCCGGAGGCGCGCATCGTCTCCGGTCCGCGTTCCGTGTCGGTAGGGGCGGTGGCGGCCGGGACTGCGCGCCGCGTGATGCTGCGCTACGACCACGAGTATGGTTTGATGGACTGGGGCTTTGGATACCGGGTGCGGATTGGTTGTGGCGATTCGGTTTCACTGGTCGCGTGCCCCTGAAAACGGACACTAACCACTAACTTATGGTATAATTCATACGCACTTAAAGGAAAGGTGTATCGAAAATGAACAGCAAGTCTGGAATCTCTGTGTTGTTGGCGGTGGTATCCTGCGTCGCGGCGGCTGAAACCGTCACGCTTGCGCCCGCTGCAGGCGTGACGACGAACGCATTTAAGCTTTTTACGGGCGATACGGCGGTTGAGATTGCCGGCCCCGGCACGGTCGCGCTCAATCCCGGGAACTCCCATACCGGCGGCACGACGCTTTCCGGCGGCACGCTCCTGCTGGACGGTACGTTCGATGGCGTCTATTCCCCTGTCGGCGCGGGAACGTTCACCGTCGCGGGCGGCACGCTCCGCGGTTCCGGCACGTTTGCCCACGAGATCACGGGAACAGGCGCGACCACCATCGAAGCGCCCGGTGGCTGGGCATGGACGGGCAGCAATACGTTCGTGGCCGCCGCGACGGTTGCGGACGGTACGCTTGAGATTGCAGGTAGCGAAACGGCGTTCAGCGGCGGCCTTGCGGTTGCGGACGGCGCCTCTGTCTCCGTGACAGGTGGCACGCTCGGTATCTCAACGGCATCCGGTGCGGGTACGGGCGCAATCGACATCAACGGTGGAACCATCAGGAACGTCTCCACCTTTGTCGTCGATAACGGCACCAACTGGTTCCCCTGGATCCAGGATACGGCATCTGTTTCCATCGGTGCGGAAGGGGCCGTGTTCAAGGACGGCGGCACAACGGAGTGCTTCGCGCAGATCAGCACGCCGTTGACATCTTCTGCCGCGCAGGGTGAAACCGCGGCGGGCGTCACGTTCGATGGTGGCAAATGGGGGTATTACGCGGCGATGGCCTATGATGGCCCGACCATCCTGAAGAACGGCGCAACGCTCTTTTTCGGCAATTCAGGCTACTTGCCTTCCACCTCTGCCGTCACGGTCGGGGCCGGCTCGGAACTGCGCAACGGCAATACAGATAAGGATATCGCATCTCTGACAATTGAAGAGGGAGGCATCATCGGCTCGGTCGGCAATGCCAAGAGATTCACCGTTACGGGACCTGTTGTGCTTCCAAAAGCCGCCAAGGTCGCCGTCTACAACGGCAACTTTCCGAGTTCAGGAGCAAAAACCAGTGCCGGAACCTATGCGGTATTGAGAGTCCCGGTCGCCTACGCCGAGGCTTTGCGCGCCGTGCTCTGGACATGTGCCACCGCCACAAACAAGAAGTCTTACAAGTTTTCTGTGGCGACAAGCGGCTCTTATGCCACGCTTTCCGTGACGATCGCCGACGCACCGGCAGCCGGGGCGGATATCACCGTCGCGGCGGGCGAGACGCTGGCGGGTGTGGGGGCCGTATCGGTCGGCGGCGGCAACATCACCGTGAATGGCACGATGATTGTTCCGGGAGCGCTTGACGGTACGGCGGCGGGCGGCACGGTGACGGTGAACGCTGGCGGGTCGCTGGCGGTTGCGGGAGCCGTATCGGTCGGCAGCGGCAGCATCGCCGTGAGCGGCACGATGACCGTGTCCGGAACGCTTGACGGCACGGCAGCGAACGGCTCCGTGACGGTGAACAATGGCGGCGTGCTGGATGTCACCGGCAACATCCAGCTTTCGAGTGTTGCGGACGGTCGCTTCGATCTCTACGTGAACGATGGCGGAACGCTTCGCGCACGGCAGATGAACATTGCTGAAAGCCTCCAAGGAATGACCGCCAACTCCATCCACTTCGATGGCGCGACGGTTCAGCTGGTCGCAACCGTCGGCAAAGACAATTTCATCTATTTCCCGCGCTGCGCCACCGCCTACATCGGTGCCAAGGGCGTCACGTTCGATCTTTCCGATTGGGATGCAGACGGTCGAACGGGCTGGTTTCGCTTCTCCTGCATGGGGCTCTTGAATTCCGATCCCGCGCTCGATGGCGCACCGGATGGCGGCATCACCGTGCGCGGAACGCCGGATGGGAAGGCGATTTTCTACTTCGGTTCTGGACTCAACGGCGCAACCCTCAAAGGCGGGGTCACCGTCGAGGCGGGTGGCAAGATATCCGCTGGCACAAATGCTTTTGCGGACGACAGCGTCACACTCCTTCCGGGTTCGCTCTTTAAGTCGTACAACAAGACTTATTCTCCCCTCGTGAAGTCTCTCACTGTGGGTGCGGCGAATGGTGCTGAACCGGTCGCTTTGCAGACCGGCACCGCCGCAACCGGTCCCGCGCTCGTGATTGAGGCGCTTTCCGTCCTTTCGCCAGTGGAGTTTTCGACCGCAGGAAGCAAGTCCGCTGATGGTGTCTGGAACTATGAGGCGGCCGCCAATCCGGGTGTGTACACCGCGCTTGTGTACCGCACCGCTTCGCCCGCGCTCGATACGTCGCTCTTCCGCCTCCCCGCCAAATATGCCGGAGGCTATTCGCTCTCGGCCGAGACGGTCGCGCTGACGGAAGGCGACTACGCCGGCTACACGGCGCTTGTCCTTGCCGTCGCCCAAACCGCGGCCGTTCTTGACGGTCTTGTTCTTAAGGACAACGACGCGGTGACTCTTTCCGCCGACGCCGACTACAGCAACATTTATGTTGGAGATGACGGCAGTGTCGGCTTCCCGGTGCTGACGCTCGACAGCGGGAACGTCAAGGCTGGCGCGTTCCACCTTGCCTACAAGCCTACAGATGGCAAGGATTCGACCGAGAAGCATGTCGTCTCTTACATTCAGAATGGCGGATTGCTGACAGTCAACAACCTCTACACCATGTATCTTGGCAAGGATCAGACGGGTGGGCGCGTCTCTGCGGAGGTGACGTTGAACGACGGAACACTTGCCGTGTCGGGCAATGCGTATTTTGGCTACAACCGGACCCGCCAGGGGTATTACACGGCGCTTTCTGTGAATGGCGGAACGATGACCGTTGGTGGCGATATGGTTCTGACGTATTATACGGGCAAGGATCATGCACCGCAGGGAATTGTCTTCATGAACGGCGGCACGCTCTCCGTTGCCGGGACGGTTGACCTGTCCGCCTGCACAAACAATGTGGGGAACGAATACAAACTTGATGGTGGCATATTCCTGCGTGGCGGTGTGCTCTCTGCGAAAAACATCGTGCAGAGCATCTCGACAACGCCCTGGCAACGGCTTGTCTTCGATGGCGGCACCTACGCGCCGAACGCGGCGGCGGCGGGAGAGACACTCTCCGGTCTTACCACCGCAAATGTCTCGACGAACGGCGCGATCGTCTCCACGGAGAAGCTTCCTGCCGGCGCGACGTACACGATCGCGCAGAACCTTCTGAAGGATCCAGGTCTCGGCGATGCGGCCGACGGCGGCTTCACGAAGCGTGGCGCGGGCACGCTCGCGCTTTCCGGCGAAAATACCTTCACGGGTCCCACGGTCGTGGAGGCCGGCACGCTGGCCGTTTCCGGCGCTGAGGCGATTTCCGATGATGTGACGGTTGCCGATGGCGCGGTTCTCGACCTTGGCGGTTCGTCTGTCACGCTCGGCAACGTCGCCGCGAGTGGCGTGATCGAGAACGGTTCGCTCTCCGTGACCGGTTCGCTGACGACGGCGGAAGGTTCGTTCCTGAACGTGGGTGGCGACCTGACGCTTGTGCCTGGCATGGTGGTGGATTTCGCGGGAAGTGACGCGGGTTGGCGTCCGCTCGCCGCCGTCTCCGGCACGGTCACCGTCCCGTCGAGGCTCAAGGCGCGCAACGCCGGCGGCTTCAAGCGCTGCAAGACGTCCGTCATCGATGGCGTCGTCTATGTGTGCCCCACGACGGTTGGTTTCATGCTCAGCGTAAAATAAACGGGTCCGCGGGATATAGGATAATACGCCCGTTTCTTGGAATTGATCCCGTCTGGCGAGGCGGGCATAAGAGGAAACCTGGTTACTCTGCGTGCATCCCACTGGAGCCGTTGATGAGGGAGGCGAAGAAGGTGGCGGGCGCAGATGCCGCAGGAGAGAGGGCAGGCTTGCCCGTGCGGCGTCCTGTTGTGGGCGCGGCGGATCGAATGCGGGTTTGGCCCGGCATGGCCCATTCCGAAATGCCGAAGGCGCGGTCGCGTGGCTTGCGCCGGTTCGGAACACACAATCGGAGGGCCAGAAAATGGCAAGGACGGCAAGAGTCAAGAAAACCTGCGGCGGGACCGCATGCTACCATCTCATGTCGCGCACGAACGACAGGAGGTTCCTGTTCGGCAAGGGGCGCGTCAAGACGCAGCTCGTGGACGCGCTGAAGCGCGCGGCGGCGTTCTCGGGGGTGGAAATCGACGCGTATGTCGCGATGGACAACCATTTCCACGTGGTGTGCAAGGTCGTGCGCGGAGAGGAACCGATACCGGAGGATGAGCTTCTCCGCCGCGTGGCGGCCCTGAAGGGCGCCCGGGCGGCAGAGGATATGGGCTTCGCGACGCACGGCTGGAGGCTTGCAGGGAAGATGCACGGCTGGAGGCTCGCAGGGAAGGGGGCTGTGGCATGAAACGCGTGCGCAAACCCCTGAGCCACTGGCCATTCGTGGGGTCTGTCCCCGAAAAGTGCAAGCTGGGCAGGCGTGAAGAGAAAGGCGGATCAACTTATCCAGAGAGCTGGGGGATGTGGTATAATATGCGGCATGAGTAAGATAGGGGGTTGTCCTTTATGGATGCGTTGATTGCCTCGCTGCCAATCCTTCTGGTGGTCGTTGCCATGTTGGTGTTTGGATTGTCGGCCAAGATCGCCTTGCCGATTGGGTGGCTGGCGACGATGGTTGCCGCGCTCGGATACTGGCGGCAGGACGCGCTCACGGCCGCCGCGTGGGCGGCGGATGGCTTCCTCGAGTCGCTTAGCACGCTGGCGATCGTCTTCGGGGCGATCCTCGTCATGAATACGCTGAAGCATTCGGGCGCGGTTGCGGCCATTCAGCGCGGATTCAACGGAATCAATCCAGACCGTCGCGTGCAGGCGGTCATCGTGAGCTATGCCTTCGGCGCGTTCATCGAGGGTGCTGCAGGGTTCGGTTCGCCGGCCGCATTGGCGGCGCCGCTTCTTATTTCGCTTGGATTCCCTCCGCTTTGCGCGGCGATCGTGGCGCTTCTCTGCAATTCTGTCCCCGTCTGCTTCGGAGCCGTCGGCACGCCGACCCTGATGGCAGCGACTCTTACCGGGGCGGACGTGTCGGCGCTCTCTCGCTACACGGCGATCGGAAACTCTGCGGCGTCGTTTATGATCGTCGCGGCAATGCTCTTCCTCCTCTGCCGGATGTTTGGGCCGAACCGCCGTGGACGTGATGCCGTCGCGGCGCTTCCGTTCGCGTTGTTCGTCGTGGCGACGTTTGATGTCTTCTACTTGATCTTGGCCTTCTTCTTCGGCCCAGAGTTTCCTTCTCTGGTCGGGGCGATCCCGACGCTGGTGCTCGCCATCGTCTTCGCCCGGAAGGGTTGGCTTTGTCCGAAGAAGCCCTGGGACTTCGAACGGCGCGAGTCGTGGGAGACGTCGTGGCTGTCGTCCGTTCCCGTGAAGGCTGATGTGCAGGTTGGAATGAATCAGTTGCTGGCCTGGCTGCCCTATTTGCTGATTGCCTTGATTCTTGTGGCCGCACGGCTCGACTGGTTCGGACTGAAGGGTCTGTTGACATCCTCCGCCTGCACTTTCCGCATCGACCACATCTTCGGCTGCGAGGCGGTTGGCTGGAAATGGAACTGGGGATGGAATCCGGGCGTGCTGCCGTTCGCCTTCGTCTGCCTGCTGACATTCGCCCTGCACCGCATGCCGCTGACGAAAGTCGGCGAGGTCTGCGCGGACACGGTACGGCAGGTCCGCGGCGCGGCCGTCGCCATCGCCTTTGGCGTGTCGATGGTCTACATCTATCGCAATACGGGCGTCAATGCCGCGCTCACCGCGAAGTCAATGGTCTATGTGATGGCCGAATCCCTGGCGGATCTGTTTTCGACAACCTACCTGGCCGTGGCACCTTTCATTGGCGTGCTTGGCGCCTTCATGTCCGGCTCCAATACCGTCTCCAATATGCTCTTCGCACCGCTTCAGTACGAGACGGCGGCGCTCGTCAAGCTCTCGCCGATCATCGTTCTTGCCTTGCAGAACATCGGTGGCGCGGCGGGCAACATGATCTGCGTCAACAACGTCGTTTCTGTCTGCGCGACGACGGGCGTCGCCGGTAACGAGGGGCGCATCATCCGCATCAACCTCATCCCGTGCCTCGTGTATTGCGTCATCGTGATTCTCGTTCTCGGCTTTTGGGCTTAGCCCTGAAAGGGGATGTGGTATAATACACGTAAGTTTTTGAAAACAACCTAAGGACAATAGGAGAAAACGACATGGAATTCAATCAGTTGATCGATGACTTCGCGAAGCGCCACAACGTGGAGAGCCTCGTAGCCGTGGATGGCGCGGCCGCACTTGACATCGACGGAATCATCGTCACCCTGGTCGCGAATGGGGATGTGCTGATCTTGTCTACGGAAATCGGAGAGCCGCCTGTCGAGGGTGCCTCTGCGTTCGCCAATCTTCTGCTTGAGGCGAACTTGCAGTCAGGCGTGTTTTTCGCCAAGGCCCCCGACCCCGGGCCCTATATCGCCGTGCAGCGGATTCCTCTGGCCGTGATTGACGCAGACGTTTTCGACACGACGCTGGAAGCGTTCGTCAATCAGGCCGAGACCTGGCGCCGACTTCTTGCCGACTTTCGTCCCGTCGCGAAGGCGGCGGCGGAGAAGGTCGGGGAAGCCCCGCTCTTTGGCACCAACGGTTTCGTGCAGGTGTAGGACTCGCCTACCGTACTGCGGCAGACGAGTCGAATGCCGGAAAATTAAAAGGCAATGGCGGCGACGGGCGGTTTTCAGATCGTCCGCCGTTTTTATTTCTCCACACGGACAAAATAGGGATCGTCATTTTGCTGGTTTTGCGGTTTTTAATGGGGGGGTCAACACATTGGAAGGGTGGAGATATGGTATAATCCCCCACTATCCGTAGTGTCATAGTCACGAAAGCGAAGGATAAAATGCCAAAGGCCCAGCAAAAAATCGACGGAGACGCCGCGAATGCCTGTAACCTTCCGCCTTGTGGATTGTAAACAAAATGGAAACGACGAAAATCGAAGGAGAGATGAAGCCCATGAATGTCACATTCGAAGATCTATCGGCTTTGGCCGAATCGCGATACGGCGAGACGTTCTCGTCGCAAGGCGACAACGCGTTTTTCGCTCGCGCTTGAGGAGGGGACGGTCGCGTTCTTTCGCGTCGCCGGCGATACTTCCGTCGTGTTCATCCGGGCGAAGATCCTGTCGATGGACGACGTCAAGCGCGTGGGCGACTTTGCCCAGGCCGCCCTTGCAGGCAACTTCTTCTGGGGCGGCACGCGCGGTGCGACGCTCTCGGTTGGACTCGACAACGGGCTCTACGCCTCGGAACGCCCCTCGCTCGATGAGCTCGGCGACGAAGATGGCCTCGGACAGTGCGTAGAGGACTTCGTGGAAACCATCGCCGACTGGCAGGAAAGGAGCGCGCTCTATGCTTAAGGAACAGTTCGAGGAGATCTTATCCGAGTTCGGCGGGATCGTGAAGCGTCCGCTTGCTCTGGATGAAGACGCCAATTGAACCACTCAATGCCATCAACAACGCGTAGCCCCTGCCGAACATCGGGCCGGTCGAGCCGATGGAGCCGATCGAGAACCAGAACAATCCGGTGCAGGTGGAGGCTCCGCAGAACCCGCAGCCGATCGTCCCGGTCGCACATGACCCCGTCGTCAATCAGGTCATCGAGAACGGCGTTGGCCCCAATCTCCAGCCCGACAACGGGCAGGCCGCGCAGTTCGCCGCCAACCACGCGGTCGAGGTCGGCCACGACTGGGACATGAAGAGCGCAGAGGGAATGCTCGATACGGCGCAGAAGGCGGTGAGGTACATCAAGGACAAGGTGGCCGCCGCCCGATCCTTCGACGACTACGGCAGGGCTCTCTCCGAACTGTCTGCGCGGGTCGTCGGCAACGATCCGGCGAACCCCTCGGCCGGTGACACGCTACACGAGCCTCGACCCGCAGGCCGTCCGCAAGGAACTCGAGCGCATCTTCAAGGAGGGAATCGCGGATGCCGAGGACGCCGTCAAGCGCGGTTTCCGCTCTCGAATCGCTATTGACGGGCGCAGTGCCTTATGCTACCATGTGTATCTTTTTTTAGGACATGGTGTCCTGAAAATCTATGGGATAGTAGTGAAGATGAATAGTTCGATATCCGGCAAGATGTTGCATGGGCGGTGGGTTCCCTGCGCGGTGCTTGCCGTTGGTTTTGGGTCTGCAGCCGTAGCGAGTCCATTCTGGTATGGCGATGCCGCGCCCGCCACGAATCGCGTGGCGGCGTCGTGCGGCGATGCGATTGGCACGACGGCGCTTGAATCGCGTCGGATTTCGGAGGCGTGGTCTGAGGAGACCACTTTCACGACATATCCACGCGGGTTTATTGCGGTCATCCGCTGAAGAAGGGGACATGGAAATGAGAAGATATTGCCTGATGCCTTTTCTCTG
>Ga0310786_10013099_pt1 | contig 10235 bp, 12 predicted proteins | sample AusTroGonzalo_MG_FD_203881 | JGI IMG/M metagenome (GOLD analysis project Ga0310786, IMG submission 203881) | Bovine rumen microbial communities from tropical cattle in Woodstock, Queensland, Australia - Gonzalo_03 (v2) (version 2) | ecosystem: Host-associated > Mammals > Digestive system >... | reverse complement strand
ACGACTGACATGGGAACAATTAAGAATTTCCGCACCACTGCGGACGTGACGATGAACACCCGCCTGAAAGACGGCGGGATCTACATCGACTGGGCCAGCCTGACCGACATCAGGGTCTGGATCTATTCCGACGCGCAGAAGGCACTCGCCGGGCGCGTCGACGTAACCATCGACCAGCAGGACAGCACGAAGGCCGTCCTCGTCTACGCGGGCACCAAGGCCCAGTATCCGGGCGTGAACCGCCTGATCGTCCAGGCGCGCTACAACGGCAGCCTGAAGACCTACGACAAGCCCGTCTTCAACTTCGTCCCCCGAACGGCGGAGGCCACCGGGAACGTCACCATCGACGAGCCGGAGACCGACGTGGAGATAGTGGTGCAGGACGTCAGCTCGTCCATCCTGGACGCGACGATCCTGGCGGCGCTGGCCGCCGCCGACCGCGCGAACGAGGCCGCCGAGGCTGCGGAGCACATGACCGACATCCACCAGGGCCCTCCCGGTCCGTCCGGAAAGGCGCCGTACATCGACGAGACGACCGGCAACTGGTTTGTGTGGGACGACGACGAGGACGCCTACGTGGACAGCGAGATCCACGCCCAGGGAGTGGCCGGCAACGGCATCGCCTCCTGGTCGGTTGTGGAGAGCGACCAGGACGGCGGGAGCAACGTCGTCACCGTCACCTTCACCGACGGCAACAGCGAGACCTTCACGTACAAGAACGGCCACACGGGAGCGACCCCCCAGATTACCATCGGCACCGTGGAGACGGGAGCCGCAGGATCGGAGGCGGAGGCCAGCATGACCGGCACGGCTGCGGCGCCGCTCCTGAACCTGAAAATCCCGAAGGGAGACCCCGGCGTGGCCGAGGTCTGCTACAAGCACGTGACCACCCTCCCGACGGCGGCAGCCGGCACGATGAACGCCCTGTACCTGGTGGACACCCAGACCGCGAACGTGTACGACGTGTACTACACCTCCTACGACGGCAGCGCCTATTCCTGGGTCCAGCTGGGGACCACGACGGTCAATCTTTCGGACTATGCGACCAAGACCGAACTCAATCAGTTAGAGGCCGAAGTGCATAACTTATCCGGCAAATACTATGGTGTATTTACTTCTTCTGCATCCCTTCCAGATGAAATCACACAACCCGGATATGCTTTCGTAGGTACGGAAGAACCGTTTTCTATCTGGAACTTCGATGGTGAGGAATGGGCTGACACCGGAGCGGAAGCAACTGCCATATACGGGCAACCCGGAGAGGATGGCGTTGGCTTCCAGACCATCACAACCCTCCAAGACGGGACGATGGTAATAACCCTCACAAGCGGAGACACCATCACAATAAACCTAAACCACAATCATCTGGCCTACCCGAGATACGAACTCCTCACGGATGAAGCGGAATACGAAGCACTTACAACGAAGGAGTCCGATACCCTTTACCTAATCCCGGAATAGTATGTCTTATCTTGGTACAAATAAAATCGGCAAGATGTACCTTGGCTCAACGGCCATAGGTAAGGCATATCTGGGGAGCAACCTTGTCTATCAGGGAGGGGTGCAACCCGTTATGATACCTTACATCCGCGGCGGCGCCGACGGGTCATATATAAATACGGGAATAACTGCGGACAGTAATACGAGGGTGATTGTCTGGGCGAGGAACTTCAACCCGAACGCGGGTTTCATCTTCGGTTCGCGGGTCGCGTTCCAGAGCAAAGCCTTTGCTATGAACGCGAATACCGCAACACAATCCGGGCGCATATCTGCCAATTATGGGGACGTCGTATCAAATATTCCCACTGGCGACCACGTGACCCTTCTTTCCGATTATCACAAATACGAATTGAATGGGAATGAGTTGTTAGTAGATGATGTTACCCTGTTATCAAGTACGGGGACGCTCTCTTCGGATAATGGATTAAATATTCATTTGTTCGGATTGAATAACAACAACACCCATACTTCCACAAACGCCCCGATTGACATCTGCGCGTGTAAGATTTACAAGAACGGTTCTCTCGTCCGTGATTATACGGTGGACGCGAACTCGGCGGGGTTCTACGATGCCGTGAGCGAAACCGTGTTCACAAATGCCGGGAGTGGTAGTTTCGTAAAGGGAACATTCGACCCGGACGCTTACACACGACTGGAGTATGTGGAATGTTCCGGCCAGCAATACTTCGATTCCGGAGTATACGGAACATATTCACTCCCTATCATCACAAAACTTCGTTCTACGAATACTACGCAGTATTGGATGGGTTATATGGGCGTATTCGTATCAAGCCCAGCGAGTTGTTGTGCTTTCACCTTTGGTAATCAAGTTTCGAGGAATGAACAGTTGAGTTTCAGACTTGGAGCATCAACTTCCGATATTCGGATATTTATCGGTTCCTCTACGGACAACTTGACCGATAAGGACATTGTGATTGTTAAAAACAACAATGTCGGTTACACATATTACAATAATACTCAGATTGGAACGGGGACTCGCACTGGGGTTGCTACTTCATTCTCCACGGACCTTACTATGTATGTCGGAGCAACGCGAAATGGTCAAAGTTCAACTATTGATAGTTTGTTTAGAGGACGAATTTGCTATGTCGGCTTCGGGGCACAACGCTCCTTTGTCCCGGCAAAAAAGGGTTTAATAATTGGAATGTACGATACCTACAACGATGTGTTCTATTCTTCAGCAACTAGCACTCCATTCATTGCTGGTCCAACCATTTAATAACATAGACAATGGAAAATCAAACTGTATATCCTTTTGGCCAGAATGGGCAACTTCCTTCTGGCTATCCTATTGCGGATGATCTCGTTACAAACTCCGCACAACAGGCGTTGTCTGCGAAGCAGGGTGTTGTGCTTAACGGAAAAGTTATAGATATTCTTGGAGGTGAACAATTCTATCAATTGACTTGGGTAACTGGTGACATCAAGAATGACGGAACTCTAAATCCATCATATGCCAACAAGAGCACTGGTTTCATTGAACTTGTTGTTCCGTCTATTATTGTACACAACCCAACCGCCTACAACATCAAGGTCTGTTGCTATAATTCCTCGCAAACATTTCTTGGAACCGGGTCTGGGGTTTCCCCTAACTCAAACAGTTCGTCGACACTTCAATCGGGGACAAAGTATGTTCGGCTATGTGCGTGGGACAAGCCAAGTGACACAGATGTCCAAAATATAAGTGCTGGGTATTACACGGATGATACACTTATTAGTCTTCGTAACGCCATCAACGAACTGTCCGGAAGTGAAAAATTTACCAATCCGGTGTTGAGTGTGGATGCACCAGACCCATGCGTCATTGACGGGCGGGATGGGTATTTCTATATGCTCGGAACTGGAATGCTCGCAACGAGGACGATGTATAGAAGCCCGAACCTTATTGATTGGGAAGAAGCGGACAGGCCGTTTACCGACAAGGCCATCACCGATTGCTATGCGGATTTGAATGTCTCGTCCATGAATTTTTGGGCACCCGAAATCGTAAAGGTAGGTGACAAGTACAACCTATACGCATCAAAACAGGCAAACCCGATGGTTGTATTCCAGTCCAGTCACCCGTTCTTCGGGTATGAATATGTCGGCAAGATTATTACCACCACAAATGGATTGACTAATGACAATATAGATGCTTGTGTTCGGTACGACCTTGATGGAACATTGTGGATGTTCTGGGGAAGCACCTATGGTATATACCGCCAAAAACTCTCCGAAGACGGACTAACACTTGACTCGGAAGACACCAAAGAACATGTGGCCGGGAAGTTGTTAAGCCAAGACAGTTCGCGGGCAACTGTGTTTGAGGGGGCTTATCTATACCGCAGGGAAGGGTACTGGTACTTGTTTGTTTCTGCTGGCAAATACAACGACTACACATACTGCTTGAAGGTTGGCAGGAGCGCCACCTTAAACGGAACTTTCGTTGATAAGGAGGGGAATGATATGGCCGACGGATACGCAACCACCATCCTTTCTTCTGCAAGCGGAGACACCCTTTACGGTCCTGGTCATAATGGACAGATCATTACTGACAGGAACAACCGAACTTATATGGTGTATCATTCTCACTATACGGGAGCGGATTCCTCGTCACAGAGATACATTTGCTTACAAGAGATGTTCTGGGATGCAGACGGATGGCCTTATTTTGCTAATAATAAGCCGCAGGTGGGTGGCAACATTAAACCTGTTTTATAACCCATCTACTTTCGGCCCTAACTGACTGACTACGGGGCGCCGAAAGACGGGACAAAACGCGATCAAAGGCCCGGCGAGTACGCGCCCCCTTCATAAAGAACCTGCTGGCCTACAGCTTAAACTATGGGACAAAGTAAAACCATAAACCAACACTAAAAAGACATGGAGATCAGCGAAATCATCACCACGGTCATCGCCGCCCTGGGAGGCGGCGGACTGGGCTCCGTCATTGGATGGCGGGCCAAGAAACGCCAGGAGACCGCCGAGGCCGCCAAGACCGAGCAGGAGGCCAGGAGCGACCAGATCGAGAACATCGAGAAGATGGTGGAGAAGGCCTACAAGCCCATCATCGAAGACCTGACCCGGCAGATCAAAGCCCTCCAGGAGAAGGTCGAAAAGCTCGAAAGCGAGAAGGACGCCCAGAACGAGAGGATCGACGAGCTGGAGGCCGAGAACCGCAAGCTCCGCGCCGCCCTCAAGGAGGTCAGCCCGGACAGCATCCCCAGCCAGCGAGGCGACAACGGCAAGACCGCGCCCAGATCCAAGAACGGGCGCTTCACCAAGCAGCCCTCCAGGAATGGCGAATAAGACCGTCATACTGATCGACAACGGACACGGAAGGGAGACGCCCGGCAAATGCTCGCCGGACGGCTCCCTGAAGGAGTACGCCTGGGCCCGCGAGGTCGCCTGCATGGCGTGCGACATCCTCCAGGCCGAGGGCTACAACGCGAAGCTCCTGGTGCCGGAGGAGAGGGACGTCCCCCTGGCCGAGCGCGCGGCGAGGGCGAACAAGTTCGACAAGAACCAGTCCGTCCTGATCTCCGTGCACGTGAACGCCGCCGGGAGCGACGGGCGCTGGCGCAACGCACGCGGCTGGCGCATCTTCACCACGCGCGGCATCACCGAGGCCGACACCCTGGCCGAGTTCATCTGGAAGGCGGCGAAGGCGACCTTCAGGGCGCCGCTCACCGTCGGCTCCTACAGCTCCCAGCCCCTGGGCCACGACTGGGAGAACGACTTCTACATCATCAAGAAGTCCTACATGCCCGCCGTCCTGGTGGAGAACTTCTTCCAGGACAACAAGGAGGACGTCGCCTACCTCAAGACGGACGCCGGGAAGGCGGCCTGCGCGGAGGTGATCGTCGCCGGCGTGAAGGACTACCTGCGTAACGGGAGGAAATGAAGATGCTGACGGGACATCACCATCGCGGCCGGGCGCCCTGGGCGCTATCTTGTACGATTCTTTTCTTCATGGCTTTTCTCGCCACGCCCGGCTGCTCCTCTCTATGGAAGGCCCGCGAGAAGGTGGTCGTGGAATACCGCGACAGCACCGTCGTGGAGATCCACGAGAGGATAATCCACGACACCGCCTGGGCGGAGATCCCGGTCTACGTGGAGAGGAACGTCACGAAGGACGATTCTTCCCACCTGGAGAACCCCTACGCCATCAGCGACGCGGTGGTCAAGGACGGCCTGCTCCATCACACCCTGCAGACGAAGCCGCAGTCCATCGCGGCGCCCATCGACATCCCGGTAGCCGACACCACCACCACGCACCAGACGCAGGAGAAAAAGGAGGAGACCATCACCAAGATCCAGTACGTGGAGAAGAAGCTCTCCGCGTGGCAGCGCTTCAGGATCGGCTCGTTCTGGTGGCTTCTCGCGCTCGCCGCCGTCGGCTGGCGCAAGCAGATCCTCTGGCTCGTCAAGAAGATCGCCGGGCTGTTCGGATAGCGGATTTTTGCCAGCTCGGAAAAAATCCCTATATTTGCCCCCGGAAACCGCGTTTCCATTTGCGTGTTAGCCCTCCCGGTCCTACGTGGCCGAGGGGGCTATTTTAATGCAGAAATCCAACAGAATGACGGGGCGTTGACAATTTACCCAGGACGGAAAACGCCAACCCGCTGAAATAGTGCGAATTGGCGCGACTGCATTGTGGCCCCTGGGGGGCCCGAAGGCCCTGCAATGGCATCACCACGCCCAGCTCTCCGCAAGGCCGTTTTCCGGCCTCTCTGCAATCCCTGACGCCCTCCTGGACACCCTCCGAACATTTCAACGGATTGCAGGGGATTGCAACGGATTGCAAAAGGGTTGACGGCCCGTTGACATTTTTGCGTATCTTTGCATATCGACACGCAATTCATGAAGATCTCCGCCACCCTCTCCCGCCGCGTGGACGCGCGCGGCAAGTCCGAGATCCTGCTCCGCTTCGTCGGCGGACGGGACCACATCTACCGCCTACATAGCCGGCTCTCCGTGCAGCCTTCCAGGTGGAAGGACGGCGCTGTCATAATCCCGCGCCTGGAGACCGCCGAGCAGAAGGAGCTGAAGGCCCTGAAGGACCGGCTCGACGCGCTGGTGCGCCACCTGCTCGACACCTTCCAGGACGCCGACCCGGACGCCGTGGACCGGGAGGCGATGCAGGAGGCCGTCGAGCGCTTCCACCATCCCGACCGGGGGGCCCGCGACTTCTTCGACATGTACGCCGAGTTCTGCTCCGTCCAGGACGTCAGCAGGGACCGCCGGAAGCGCTACGCCGTGGTGCGCGGGCTCCTGGAGGGGTTCCAGGCCGAGAGGGGGCGCAAGCTCACCGCCGAGGGGACGGACGCCCGCACCCTGGACGCGCTCCGCGCCTACATGGCGAAGGGGAAGCGCGGCAAGAACATCGTGATCGACTACATGAAGGTCGTCAGGGCCTTCTTCAACTGGATGCGCCGGCGCGGGCTCTGCAAGGCCGACCCCTTCGACGGCTACCAGATCGGGACGGCGGTGTACGGCACGCCCTACTACCTCACCCTGGAGGAGCGCGACCGGCTCTACCGCACCAACCTGGGGCGCCACCCCTCCCTCGCGGTCCAGAGGGACGTCTTCGTCTTCCAGTGCCTGGTGGGGTGCCGGGTGGGCGACCTCACGAAGCTCCGGCGGTGCGACATCGTGGACGGCGTGCTCACCTACATCCCCCGCAAGACCGTGGACGAGCGCCCGGTGGTGGTGCGCGTCCCCCTGAACCACACCGCCCAGGAGATCGTGGCGAGGTACGCCGGCCTCCCCGGCGACAAGCTGCTCCCCTTCATCAGCCCCCAGAAGTATAACGAGGCGATCAAGCGCTGCTTCCTGGCTGCGAGGCTCACCCGCCCGGTGGCGGTCCTGGACCCCGTGACGCGGAAGGAGGTGAAGCTCCCCCTGAACACCGTCGCCTCCTCCCACCTGGCCCGCCGGACGTTCATCGGCAACCTCTACAAGCAGGTCCCCGACCCGAACCTCATCGGCTCCATGTCCGGGCACAGCGAGGGGAGCCGCGCATTTGCCCGCTACCGCGACATCGACGACGAAATGAAGGCCAGCCTCGTCGAAAAGCTGGAGGCAAAATCGAAGTAACAAAGATTTGGATTTTTGGTAAAATTCGTTACCTTTGTTTGAGGATCACAATCAGAGTTAAGCGGAATTTTTCCATGAATGCAACTGAAGCTCCCCGGCGGTGACGTCCGGGGGCTTTTTTTATGCGCCCCAGGGCCAGCCGCGCCCAGTCAGGAGCCAGTCCGCGGAGACGCCATAATTCAGCACCAGGTGCGTCAGCCACTCGATGCGCAGGATGCGCCGCGCGTGATCCTTCTCCTGCTGCACAAAATTCCGTCTATCAATTCCGAGCTCCCGGCAGATCCCGCGCTGGGAGACCCTGCCGGTCAGGCGCAGATCATCATACGCCTGGAACCATCGGTCCGTTACCGTCTCGTTCATATCTCTCTTTTATGACTTCGGTGAGGTCTATCACATTGCCTTTGAGTCCAGGTCCTTCTTACCGACGAGCACCCTGATCGTCTCCTGCTGGGAGCGAACGGTCTCCGATAGGTCCGTGAACATCTTGACGAGCTCCAGGGGCAGATACACCCCGGAGGGCCGGTCCTGCTGTTTGAGGGATTCAAGCGCGGAGGGCTCCGAGCGGAGCATCTTGTCGGAAGATCCGGCGAGGAAATCCGGGTTTATCTCCGCATCCAGGGCCGCCAATCTCTCCCCGAACTTCGCCGGGAGGACCTTCAGTCCGTTCAGCACGGCCGAGAAGGCCGAGCGATTAGAATATCCCATTTTTTCACCGATCTCCGCCTGCGTCACGCCCAGCTTCTGGGATAGGTAACGGACGACAAGTTTGGCCCTTTCGGGCAGCGTCAATTCCATAGAAAGCAACAAAAACAAAAAATAATGCAAAAATATTTTCTTTTTTAGGAAACAATTTTTACCTTTGTCCCAAGAAAGGAATATTTTACAACCGCAAAGTTAATGAAAGACAACAAAACAACCAAATAGACAACCTTAAAACACGCACGCAACATGGAAACGAATTGGACCCCCGAAAAAATCGAAGCCCTGGAGAAGGCCTGCAAGAAGCACATCGACACCAAGCGCTACGCCCAGGAAATCGCCGACAAGATCCACTCCCTTAAAGAACTGAACGACCAGGTACGCCGGGCCTACGAGATCGACCTCTCCTACGCCGAGCTCGAAATCATGTGGAAGATGCAGAGCCGGATGGAGCTCTCCATCATCCAGAAGGTCAAGACCTTCTTCCGCAAGGTCTACGAGGGCGAGAGCTCGTTCACCGAGAACCTCAAGGGCAAGGACTACCTGGCGCACTACTTCGCGTTCAAGGACTTCGTGGAAGGCGCGATCTACAAGATCAAGGTCGCCTGATAGACCCAAACCTCCCAAGCAGAACGGAGGCTATAAACACAAGTTTTTGGGAAGCCCGGACGGGCGCGAGTTCCTCCGGGTTTATTAACAGACAAAACCAATATAACACGCAAATACCATGAAAAAGAAAAGCATTTCCAAGATCCTCGGCATCATCTGCGTCGGCCTCGTCTTCGCCGGCTGCGCCGAGTACACCGACGGAGGCCCCGGCCTCTGGAACTACGTCTGCCTCGGCCTCTCCGCCCTCTGCGGATGGGGCTGCAAAAAGCTGGAGGGCTCGTTATGAACTGCAGCAGAGAAATGACCGAAATGAAGGTCCGCCTCATCGTCCCCCTGCTCGGCACGCATGAGAACAAAGTCATCACCGACCTGCTGCGTATCTCCATGCCGGCGGTCAAGATCGGCGACGATTACGTCCGCTCCGTCCGTAAGGTATGGAACGCCAACGGCCGCCCGGAAGACTACAAGATCGTCCTCCGCAATCTGCAGTACGCGCATCACGGGAAAAAGCGGCACCAGGAATACCTCATCAAGAACGCCCCGGCCCCTGACCCGGAACACGTCATTTGCGGATTTCCCACCATCGACCCCATCGTCACGCTCACCATGCACGAAATAGCCAGGCTGAAGGAGTTCGTGCGTTTTCTCGATTCAACGGACAAAACCGAATAACACCAACACACCATGCCAATCACACCCAACACCGCCAACCCCGCGCGGGCCTTCAAGAAGGGCCTCAACGAACTGCGGGTGAAGGACGTCAAGGAGGCGCGCGCCAGACTGACCCGCATCCTGGAAATCACCACGAACGCGTCCTTCAACAACTACGCCTCCGGGCGCGTGAAGACCCTGGACGTGGAGAAGGCCAAGCAGATCGAGGCCGTCTTCGCCTACTACGGCGTCAAGGAGCCCTGGGGACTATGATCACAATGTCAAACCAAAAATAGCACGCAAAATGGAAATCACGATCAAACGGCTGCGCCTGCGCAACTTCAAGGGAGTGCGCGACGCCGACTACCTCTTCAACGGACGGAACGCCACCATCGAGGGCCCCAACGGCTCCGGCAAGTCCACAATTTTTGATGGCTTCACCTGGCTGCTCTTCGGCAAGGACCACCGCGACCAAACCTCCAACACCTTCGAGATCAAGACCATCGACCCCGCCACCGGGAAGCCCTACCCCCGCGAGGACCACTGGGTCGAGGCCCAGCTCGTCGTGGACGGCCAGGAGCACGTCCTCCGGCGCTCATGGAGCGAGAACTGGGTCAAGCCCACCGGCGAGACCGAGGACGTCCTCAAGGGCCACACCAGCGCCTTCTTCGTGGACG
>Ga0310786_10013097_pt1 | contig 10236 bp, 6 predicted proteins | sample AusTroGonzalo_MG_FD_203881 | JGI IMG/M metagenome (GOLD analysis project Ga0310786, IMG submission 203881) | Bovine rumen microbial communities from tropical cattle in Woodstock, Queensland, Australia - Gonzalo_03 (v2) (version 2) | ecosystem: Host-associated > Mammals > Digestive system >... | reverse complement strand
AGGTGTCACCGTATGCTGGCAGGAACAGACCCACCTTGTCGCCTTTGGTGAATGTGGTATCGTTGATGGCTGCACGAGTTGTGGGCATTTGGGCGTTGACGCTCAGTATGGCTGGCGTGTCGTCAACGACGATAGTCGTTTCGTAATCGTTGCTGCATGCGCAAAGCATGGCTGCAGCGAATAATCCTAAGAATATGTTATGTTTTCTCATTGTTCTGTCAAATTAAAGGATTAGTCCATATTCCAAGTGTTCTCAATATCTTGACTGTCGTTACCAGTCCATTGCTGGATAGTTGTCTCACCAATCTTGATGGATACTGGCATGTCTTTCGATGTGTCGATGTTCACAGGATAGACGTAACGGTAGTTGCTGTTCCAAGTAGTGTAAGGCAGTTCAATGCTGTAGGTGTTATCTCCAATTGTTAACTCAAGCGCTACACGGTTGCTGCTGTTGATAGAGGTGGGAATCACCAGCAAGTCAATAGTCTGTGTATCTTCCGATAATGTCACAGTCTTATTAGTTGTCAGTGTAGCTGGTTGGCGGTTGTTTGACAGATAGCTGAGCATCGCTTCTTGAATGTAGGACCAGAGTGATGAGTATAGTCCATTGTTTGCGATGACTGTTGCCATTTCTTTAGCGTAGGTTGTCACCGTAGTGCTGTCGTATTTAACGCTAATGGCACTGCCCTTATCAATGTTCTTCAGAGAGAGGCTTGTCAACTGTTCGCTGCCGTTGGCCTGCTTCAGGTTGAATGATATGCGAGCCAGTGCGTGATGGAACGTCATGGGCACTTTAGGATTGGCAGCATTGATGAAGGTTCCGTCGGTCAGATTGGGTATACCTATAAGGATATCCATTTGTTCACCTGACGCATCTGGCGTAATGTCTCCATCCTTCAGATTGGCAAGACCAATGACGCCAGCATGGTTGCCGCTCAGTTTTACTGTTGGGCTGATGTTCCAAATTCCAGTAGCATTGAACTCTGCCCAAGCATGTTCTGTGTTGTTGGCTGCACCGCTAACGAAGAGTTCCACCATACTACCGGCACTGAAGCTAGTGGCTTCAATGATTGAACGGGTAGTGGATATATCCGTAGTCAACTGGAGGTCAGCCGTTTTTGCCATATTGTCGCTGCCTTCTTCAGAAGAACACGACACCAGTCCCAGCAACGCTGTTGCCAAGGACATCATGATTGTATATCTTTTCATCTTCATAACCTATACATATTAATTAGATTTTGATGTGGCATATCCTTAATTGATATTGCTATCCTTCCAGACATCCAGACCGTTTTGGATATTAGAATCCCAAGGCACAATCGTCCACTCGCCAGCCTCAAGTTCGCCGAGGTGGTTGATAGTCAGCGTAATGTCGTACTGTGTATTGGCATAATAATTCTTTTGGGGTAGAGTGGCTGTCTTTTCTATGCTGCCGTGAAGCGAAAGTGTAGGAGTCTGATTGCCAGGCAAAATTAAAAAGTCTGCCTCAATAGCATTGTTGTCTGTCAACTCGTTATTCTGTGGCTTCAGATAGATAGAGCCGCTTTTATCCTTTCCAACATTGGTGTTGAACCCTGCTAAATCGTAATATCCTTCTTTAAAGAGATTATTCATCTCCAAACCATAGAAGTTGTAATCGGATGTGTTGCCAACAGCCTTCTTTACCGTTACATGGATACGCGCAAAAACATGTTTCATGCTCAGTTTAGCATAAGGAGAACTTTCTGTAGCACTTCCGTAATAAGAGGTGAATAACAGGTCTGTCTGAGAGGTGAGGCTCAAGTGAAAGCCTTGCTCTAACGCTGACATGGTCAGGTTCTTATTGTATGGATAATATGCATACACGTAGCAGGTACCATTCTCAGGGATATACACTAGCTGATCGAACTTACTGTTACCATCTAAATAGGTTACCTCTCGGTTGAAGCCATCCTCTAATACGTTGTTGTAGAGATAAGATGTGCTTTTGGTGACAAATACGCCATACGCGCTGTTGTTGGGGAGGGTAGAACCTTCAACTACTGAACGGGTGATGCCATCAAACTCAATTTGCAGAGGCACGCGGCTTGTATTGCCGCCAGCCTCGTTCTCCTCACTGCTGCAGGCGAGCAGCAGTGGGAGTGCAAGAAGTGATAATATTGCTTTTTTCATATCGTTTCTGTTCTGTTTAGTCATAAATATCTATATCGGTATTGCCGCCGTTGCTCCAAGGCTGCACATATACATCACTGACGGAAATTGACACGTCGGTACGTGTGTAATTGACAGTGATATCATAGTTGTACTTCTTTCCATACTCCCAACTGGTTGAGGGTAGTGTGACAGGAATGACCTCAGTCTTCATGTTAGTCGAGTTGTTCAACGTGATGTTCACTTTTACCTCATTTTCACCGAACTTGACAGGTATCAACGAGTTGAAGTAAACTAATGAGTTCTTCTCGTAGTTCAACGCAATTTTCGTGGACTTTGACCATGTGGCAGCATTGTTCTTAATGAGTGTCATCGTACCATTGGTCAAGTCAAATGTTGCATTGGTGCAAATGGCCTCAGCCTTTTCTGCATTAGCTATCTCAACCTGAGTGATGTACTTTGACGAGGTGGCACCGTTGGTTGACTTGCAACTAATGTTCAGATTAACCTGATAGGGCAGCAGTGTTGTCATCGGACAACTGACCTTTTTACTTGTCGGACTAATCTTAGTATGACCATACTCAAAGTAGTTGTCAGTATAATAAATAGGAATAGCCTTGTAGTTAGAGTTGTTCTTATTGTAAGGCTTGTAGACGTAGACGTCTGCTTCATCTGAGATGGTGCCTGACCAATAAGTGTTCGAATAGTTGTTGGCGTAGTTGTATCCGTTGTTGCCCACAATCCAGAAGCCAGCATTGTTACTGCTGAACTCTGAGCCTGTCAGTTCTACGTATGCATTAACCGAAGTAGTAAACTCTTTCACTGGCGAGTAATAGGGGATAGAGCTGTAAGGCAGTGTCACTTTTGCCCGAACATAATACTTCGTGTTCTCCGACAGTTTACTCAGTATGGTATAGTAATTGTTCCCACTACGTGTACTCGTCATTTGCAGGGCATTACTCATGTCTGAATTCGTGGAGTATTCGAATAGAACGCTGCAGTCATTTCGTCCCCAATAGTATGAAATGTATGCACTGGTCGGCTTGATGTCGCTGACTGTAATCTCGTATTTGATGTCTGATGTATTAAACTCCTTAATAGGACTCTGCACAAAGCCATGATCTTTCTTCAGACATAGCTGTACATAATAGGTCGTGGCAGGTTGCAGATCTATTGTATAAGAATAATAGTTGCCAGAAGTGGATGCGCTCAATTCTGTTGCATTGCTCATATCAGGCGATGTGGACAGCAGGTAGTAGGCGCTAACCGCGTAATCGTAGTAGGTTCTTGGGTATTGCAGTGTTACGTTCAGTTCCTGTTTTGTATCCTGCATGACAGTCACCTCACCCAACGTTGGCACGTTGTTATAAGGATCCTCTACGTTCTGACATGACGTCAATATGGCACCGGCACTGACCAGGCATGCCAAAAGGATATATATTTTCTTTTTCATGTCTTTTGTTGTTTTAGAAGTAAATACCTACACCAAAGTTACCTTTCGTGCGCTTACTGTCAAATTCGCTGGCGTTCTGCTGTACACCAGCCTGCACAAAGAATCGGCTATATCTTACCATCACTCCCAAGTCCACCATAACACCATCATAGCTATCAGGAGTCTTCCAATATTCACCATCCTGATATTCCCAATAGATGTTACGTTTCTCATAGCCGCAACCAGCATACACATAGAAAGGTCCGTAGACACGGGCGATGGGACCTGCGGAGGCACTCCAATACTTGCGCTTCTCATTGCCGCTGAACCAGCCACTTTCCCAACGATCGACATCGCTGATAGTTCCGTTGAACTGGCCTTTCAAATAGAAACCGAAGTTCTTGACGTATCCCAGCATGACACCTGGGGCGGCGAATTTCACCTTGGTCTCGGGGAATGCAGCGTTGATGCCCACGAAGAATTGGTACGTCTCTGGCTTGAAGTGTAGCCATGAACTCTTTCCCATCTTGATAACCATGCCGTCCTTGCCAGTTTTCGTTGTGGCATCCCATCCGGCATATTCGGCACGCAACTTGGGATTGTTTTTGTTAGTCACGATGGAGAATGTACCATCCATGTTGGTAAGCACACTCTCGTTGGTGCCTTTTATTTGCACCTTGGCTCCGGGCATAGGGGTTCCCTTGGTGTCGGTCACCGTGCCCGTTATGGATGTCTGCGCCATTGATGGCATTGCTGACATTGCCAGAGCCACACTCAACATTAATAGTTTCTTCATATTGATGTATTGTATTTTTAAATTTTTATGTTATTGATTCATCTTCATTTTGCCCCATTCGTTGGCCATGCCAGATGCACTTACAACAGACGGAGTCTGTGGTTTATGGTTAACCACGGTAGATTTCTGTTTGACTTGCGTCTTGATGTAGTTGCCTAAATCTGAGAGTGTCACGTCACCCTTGGTTTCCTGGAGTTTCTTTAGTAGATAATAGGTGAAGAGACCATGGCTTTTTTCTTTGTAAGGCATCGCCGTTTCGTCACCACTGGCTGCTGAGAAGATGACCATATTGCCCATTGGCATTTCTTCCTTGGGTTTGATAGCTACGCCACGTGCTGCCACCAGCATACCGTCATCACGTTTCGAACCGCTGAAACAAGCATCGAGGAATACCACTACTGAGTGGGCATTCAGAGCACCTAACTGGCTGTATATCTTCTTCAACGAGTAACATCCATCAGTCTGCTTCCCGTCAGCATCAATAGGCAGTAGGTAGGCATCCTTGGTCTGCTCATTGGGAATACCATGTCCTGCATAGTAGAAGATGACCTTCAGGTCGCCTTGGTAGGCAGCAGCAATAGATTCTATATCGCGCATTGCACGAATCATGACACCATAGGAAGCATCCTTGTAGAGCCGGATATTGTCTTTGGGTAGTCCAAGGGTCTTCTCACAGTATTTTGCAAATATGGTACCATCATTTTGTGCCATCGGTACACCTGCTACCATGCTGTAGTTCTCGTTACAGATAATAACGGCAAATGTCTTATCGTTCTTTACCTTGGTTTCAGGGATGTTGAGGTCGACATCTGATGCACCTACGGAAACTTTTTTCTGCTGGCGTGTTGTAGTGTTTTGACTGCCTTGTTGATTGCTGGCAAAGAGGCTGTTGTCCAATTTGTCAAACTGTACGTCAACTACAGTCTCTGTATAGTTGAGGCTCTTGTCGCCTGTAAACTGATAGGTCTTTCCTGCTGGCGTGGTGAACGTCAGTTTGGCTAATGTCAGTTTGTCGCCTGAGATGTAGAACTGCGGATTGCTGAATTGCATGCCGTTCCAACTGCTCTCAAAAGAACGAGCCTCGTTGTTCTCGCGAGGTACAGGCACGATGAGTTCGCCATATTTTGACTCAATGAGGAATACGCGGTTCTCTGCATCATAGGGGCGCAGCACCATATCACGTCCAAAACGGATGTTTTTAGTGTAAGTATTGATATACTCTTTCTCTGCCAATGCCAACAGTTCCTTTACCTTAGCTTGTCGACTCTCCTCAGTAACACGTATGCGATATTCCTCAGCCGTCTCGTAGGGGTCTTTGGCCTGCCATTTTTTCAGACGTTCCTCTACGAACTTCTTGGCAAAGTCCGAATATAAGGGTAATTCGTCCTGTTGCTGGACAGCCGGTGTGGCTGAAGTTTTTGTGCTATTGCTAGCGATACTGCTGTTGGAAACAGGACTCTGTGTCGAATAGTTCAGTGCTGTCGGAGCCATGCCGTTACTAACGGTTACACCTCCCATTGCAGTCACCCGTTTGTTAGCTTCTTCCAACTTATCTGTCTGTTCAGAGAAAAGGTATGACGTTGCCAAAGCTTGTGCATACTTTAGGGAATTAGACTCAGCACGGGTTATCTCTTCCAATTCCTTGGCAGCATTACCGAAATAATCCTTGGCCAATTTTTGGTTTCGCTTCACGTTGTTGCCTGACTCCGAAGCTGTGTGATAGGCTACCCCCAGATTGTAGTAACAGATGGCAATATGTTTAGCCAGATCAAGACTACGAGGATTCGTTGCACGCAACTTCTTGTAGACTTCCAAAGCCTGTTCGTACTGCTGTGTCTCTTCATAGAGTTGACCTTGCAGTTTCAAGAGATCTGTGTTGTTTGGCTGGAATGTGAGTGCCTTGCTCAGATAGCGCTGCATAGCCACATAATCGCGGCTGTCCATACAGATGTTGATGGCTTGCTTCAGCACGTTTACGTTCGTCGTGTTGTTGTTCACCACCTCTTCAAGTATGTCTTTGGCAGATGCATAGTCCTTGGTTTTGATACAGGCATCCATCATAAACGACAGCACATCACGTCTGCGTTTTTGTTCACCAGTCGAGAGATATGCCTTGAAGTAAGGAATCACGCGCTTGAAGTCTCCATTATTGTATGTGTTGGCAGCGGCATTATAGGCTATCAAGGCATAGTTGGACGTATGTTCAAAGTCCACACCAGCCATGACGGGCAGGAACTGGATGTCGAGATAGGCCTGTGCAAACAGCATGGCATTGGTGCGCTGGCGCTGTGAGGCGTTATAGAGATATGCCTTCTCTATCCAGGGATGCATCTCTGTCAGTGTAGAGCGCAGTTGGGAGTACTCCGCTGAATTTGACTTGACCGTCTTGGCAATGGGCGACAATGCCTCATAGCTCTGCCATAGCGTAGCGTAGGCACTGCTAAGATTGCTGCCATTCACTTCAGTCAAGAACTGACGGTAGAGGCTCAACCCATGATTTAAACCAGATTGACCCATAGCCCCCAACGGAAGGAGTGCCACCAACAGCATGATGTATATGATACGTTTGTTCATGCTTTTATCATTACTGGTTTAGAAAGCGTCTTCGAAAATATAGTCTACAAAGATACGACGGTACTGTCCGCCAACGCCTTCTGACTGCTCAACCTGAGTCTCGTAGCTGGCATCCATCGTCTTCAGAGCTTGCACACCCTTTTGCATGGCGTCTTTCATACCCATGGCGCGTAGGAATGCCAGTTCCTCGTTGGTACGGATACCTGTAGCCTTGCTGACGGAAACGGTTGTAGCCTCACCATTGGCAATGACAGGAGCGTCGGTGAATTCACCGTACTCATTCCGATAAGCCAAAGCCTTCTTGATGGGGGTGGCATCTGCTGAGCCCTTGATGACAATTCTTACCTTCTTGCCAGGCTGTACATAGCGTGCAAAGTCTTTCTGCATAGCATGGTTGATGATGCCAAGCATGGTCTGTGCAGCAGCCGACTGCTCAGCCTTGTACTGTCCTGGGGCGAAGTCCTCGCGAGCCGAGAATTCCGCATCAACGGCATAGTCGAAGCTAACTTTATAGTTCATGTGACGATTGCCTTCGGCATCAGTTTCTGTGATGTTCTTAGTGCTCACATTGATTTTAGTGTGATCTGACAGCTTCTTCTGAACCTTAGCCGTTGACATCATTTCGTTCTTCATCTCGTCGAGAGCCATCTCGTCCATCGCACCCTGACGGGCAACATCCAATGGCATGAAATTGTTGTCCTCCTTCAGATAATCTAATGACTGGCGTGAACGATTGTCATAAGTATAGCTCTTGCCCGTGTTCTTATTATAAATATCAGCATATAACAGTTCGAACTTGTCGTCCTTGCCTATACCGTAGACCGGGTTGCGCAGTTCGACGTCATCAGGATTCATGAAGTAGCGCAGTTCATCTTTAGGCACATTGATGTAGATGGGAGCCATGTCTTCGAAGTCGAGGGCCATCATGTTGGTCTCGGGATTATAGTTACCCATCGCCATTGACATCTGTGGGGCTGTACCGTATTCTGCTGCCATTCGGGTAGCAATCTCATCCTCGAATAAGCGCATCTGGGCAGCACGTGTCTCGTCGTTGACACGCATCATATACTGCTCGTCGGTCTCCTCAGGCATTCGCTTCTCCCATTCAGCCATGCGGGCTTGTACTTCATCATCCAACAGTTTGGTCAGATAGGGAGGCAGTTCGCTCATCAGTTTGTAGTGTACTGAAGATGCGGTGTTATAAACCATATAGAGACCACCGCGTTCGTCTTTCGCAAAGAGTAGGTCTGTGATGCCACCTTCCTCTGCATCGACATATTTACGATCGGTGTCGTCAATCATGTTAACGATGGCAATGCGTGAGTCGCCGGTAACGACAGCCACGTATTTGCCGTCTGGATGGAACTCGCAGTCGCGGCCCTCACCCAGTGATTGAACGTTCTGCTTTTGGTTGAACGTGCGAGTGTCAAAAATGTTCATTTGGCCGTCGTTGGTCAGCACGCCAAACTCCTTGGAGTCACTCGAGAAAGTCCATGCCGACAATCTGTCTGTAGTGGGAATGTCGGCACGCTGAAACTTGTCATCCATGCCGATTACTACGACACGGTTGCCGTCAGATGCTGCCAGTAAACTGCCGTCAGGACTGATTGCCACTTTGTTGGCCACTAAAGGTAGTGTTGCAGACTCCATCTCCCGATAGTCGTTCAGACGGAAGAAGGTCACCTGCCCTTTGGCATCAGCCACAGCTAAGCGCGTCCCGTCTGGCGTGAAGCAGCACGCAGTAGGCACGTCGTTCAATTTGACCGTTCCCAACTTCTTGTTTGACTTCCAAAGGTCGTAAACGTCCACCTTCTTCTCTTTGTCCTTCACTACGGCATAGCTGTTGCCAGCAGGGTTCACAGCCAGCGTTAGAATCTGTTTGCTGGATGACATCAATTGTCCTCCGCGAAGATTCATCACGTTTTTGCCTGTCACAAAGATCGTGTTGTTTTGATAGTTACCCAACAGTGTGGGTTTCGCTGCCTGTTGATAAGCATCATCCTGTCCATTGAGTATCAATGACTCCTGTGCTGATGTTGTCAATGCAGAGCCAACAGCACAAATCAGGAATAGACAGCACTTCTTAGTCATGTTCTCCATATTTTAATAATATTAATAGTTTTAACGTTACGTTGGTTTAATTTTTTTCTTCGTATCTCTAATCGCAGATGGTCTGTCTTGCGTTATCAATACATGTTCGCAAAGGTAAATAGAATTGATGATAAACACAAATTAATTATGTCTTATCTTTCTGTTTTTTAGATAATTTAACGATAAGCAGGCGAGGTACACCTCAAATATAGTATACGGCGTATACTATCAACGAGCAGTAAGTGGAAGGGTCACGAACAGTAAGCGGAAAGACCACGAAAAGTAAGCGGACGAGGTGCGAGCTTACGGCTCATGACGGAGGCACGAGAGTATATTCTGCCATATTCCCCATTGCGACAAGTCTACTTATGGCGAACAATTAAGAACTGAAGTATTCTGCTTCTTTTCGTCGGCGCACTTATTTATACTGAGACCTCCGCTTTAATATGCGGATGTGAGTCGTAACCAACGAGCTCGAAGTCCTCGTAGTGGAAGTCGAAGATGCTCTTGACGTCAGGATTAATCTTCATTGTGGGCAGGGGGCGAGGCTCACGAGTCAGCTGGAGCTTGGCCTGCTCGATATGGTTCAGGTAGAGGTGTGTGTCACCAGTAGTATGGATGAAGTCGCCAGGCTTGAAGCCTGTAACCTGCGCCATCATTTGTAGCAGCAATGCATACGAGGCGATATTGAAGGGTACGCCCAGGAAGGTGTCAGCTGAGCGCTGGTAGAGTTGTAGCGACAGGCGGTCGCCAGCCACATAGAACTGGAAGATGGTGTGACACGGGGGCAGAGCCATCTTGTTGACCTCAGCAACGTTCCACGCAGAGACAATCATACGGCGCGAGTTGGGATTGGTCTTCAACTGGTCAACTACATACTGTATTTGGTCTATCACGCCTCCGTTGTAGTCGGGCCACGAACGCCATTGGTGACCATAGACGGGACCCAGTTCGCCGTTCTCGTCAGCCCACTCGTTCCAGATGCGCACGCCGTGTTCCTGTAAGTACTTGACGTTAGTGTCACCATTCAGGAACCACAGCAGTTCGTAGATGATAGACTTCAGGTGCAGCTTTTTGGTGGTTAAAAGGGGGAAACCGTCTTCCAGATTATAACGGCTCTGTGTACCAAAGATGCTGATGGTGCCCGTGCCTGTACGGTCGCCCTTTTCCGTTCCTTCCGTGAGGATGCGGTTCAGTATGTCTAAATATTGTT